>Ga0208979_100023_pt1 | contig 347210 bp, 329 predicted proteins | sample HotLakConsUCCSLE_FD_184738 | JGI IMG/M metagenome (GOLD analysis project Ga0208979, IMG submission 184738) | Hypersaline microbial mat communities from Hot Lake, Washington, USA - Hot Lake Consortium UCC-SLE (SPAdes) | ecosystem: Environmental > Aquatic > Non-marine Saline and Alkaline >... | reverse complement strand
GAAACAATCGGACAAATGAGCGATGATCCCCTCATCAGCCTGCCCACGGCCGCAAGCTGATCCATTCCCGGCTCTGTCCGGAAGGCACGGCGAGCGCCGAAGCTACACCACGTCCTGGGACACGATCAAACTCATCGATTCCATCCGCTTGAAAACCGCGAATAAAGAAGTGGGCCACCGGTCGTTGAAAAAGAGTGGTCTGATGCGCCGATACAATGTCATCCCACGCGCTGTCGTTCAGCCATTCAATCTTCTGATCGCTTTCTGGATCAAGGGGATAGGTGATCGGCCTTTCATATTCATGTTCGCCATCTCCGTCGAAATACCCCGCCGGCTCCCAGCTCAGACTGTCTGGTGACGGCGGCGGGTGCCGACGTGCGAATATGTCGTCATCAATGGTGTAAACCCACGGTACGCTGAAACCCCGCCACTCCATTTCCCTGTACCCGGTGATCTCCTCCCAAGGGATCGTGATGAGACCAAAAAGGGCAGCTTCGACAGCCGCCGGGAGCCCGGTCCTGTAAGGTTCGATGCGACCGAAGTCATGCCCAAGGTTGGCGAACAGGCCGGGCAGAGTTCTCCCGCCTAGTCCCCTGTCGTCGTGCTTAACTACATCATTCACGACAAGCCAATTGAACTGGGAGAACCGTCCGCTATCGAGTGACCAGCTCCGGTTGGTACGTTGAAGGCCTTGAACGTCGAAAAGCTCCTCAAGCTCCGCCGCCGAGAACTGTCGCACCTGGTTCGGACCGAACCTGATAGGGGGGATATGCGATGCCAAATCAAGTGGACAAAGATACGACCTCCTAGACGCCGTGCTCCTTATTGCTTTGTCTAGTCCCTCCGCCACCTGAGCTGGGCTTGCCGCAAGTTCTGATCTCTCTCCACCAACCAGACAGGCTAGTCCGAGCCGCCGCAGCGCTGACGCCAGCGAAAATCGCAGAACCGAGCCGGATCGAATACTGGGATACCGAGTTTGACAGACTTCCACAAAACGCAAAAACGAAGGCGCGTTCTGTAGGTGATTGACCTCGGTTGAGGGCAATCGGGAAAGTCGTTCCAGTTCATGGACAATATCAATGTGACCATCTGCTCCGTCGATCATGGTGATGATTTACCGCTTAAGCCTGACACGCAAACGGCGAACGCGTTCCTTGGAGCCGCTTCGCCTCCTTCTAAGACGTGACAGGCGTCGCTATCTGCAACTGACTAATCGTCTGAACTCATGCGCGCAACGATATTCTGCCGGCCTGGCTGTGTCATCTCGAATAATGCTCAACGAAGTCTCTCGAAGATGATGAGGCATCGATTTCGGCACTCCAATCCTGGCTCGGTTCCAGCGCAGGCTGCTCCGTCAGGGCGGCATTCATGTTTCAATAGATACTTCATTTTCATTTCAAGATTCATGCATAAAAATCACACACCAATAGATTGCTAAAATAATTTAAATTTCATTCACACCATAAATATGGAAGAAAATCCATGAATATTGATAAGCCTCGATTACTAATTCACGTTTTATCCGCATTGAATCGGACAATAAATAAGCATTGTAACATTACTCGATTTGCTACAACCATTACTATTAGGATAAAATAGTTCAGTCGGCAATAGTGCAGGCGTTTTTAGTGGAAGGGTTTTATCATGGCTTCAATCGACCGACAGGTGCAGCGCGCAGGCGCGGCAAAGCAGGCAAAGGAAACGCGCGCAAAGGCCGGCGCGACAAAGAAGGAAAAGGCACGCGAGATTGTCGTGCCGGTGGCAAATGACCATTCTCTCGCGCCAGAGGTGCGGGCACGGCTGGACGAGATCGTGGCGGAAATTGTCTCTGTGCACCGCAGGACTACCGGTCAGGTCTTTGATGTCGGGAAGTGGATGGCTGAGGCAAAGTCTCTTCAGCCTGAGAAGCGATATGGCCGGTGGCTCAAAGAGAGTTGCGGCTACTCAGTGCGATCGGCCTGGAGTTTTATTTCGGTTCACGAGCGGCTCGGTGATTACCGCGCGCGTCTCGAGAAGCATGCTCTCGGAACGACAGCCCTGTTTGATCTCGCCACGGGCGAGCCCGATCAGATCAACGCCGTGCTCGACAAATTTGATGAGGGCAAGCGCCTTACGGGCGGTGAAATCAAAGCCATTGTCAGCAAAAAGGAACCGGAAGCCGAAGATGCCGATCCCAGCCAGATCGGCGGCAGGTCGGGGCTCCAGAAAATGGTTGAAGCCAAACGCAAGCCTAGCATGGCTGATTTTTATAGACTAACGGCTACCGTCCTCACCGGAGTCGAGAGGGCTGTTGCACGGTTTCACGACGGAAAGCGGATCGTGATGTCGACCCTTGCCAGTGAAGTGGAAACAGATGCACGGCATGCATCTGATATTTTCAAGGACCTCGCCGTCCCTCTCTCTCCAAACAGCTATATGCCAAAAGCCAATCTTCAGCATGCCAGTCTTGGATCGGTAACCGGCTGGGGTGCGGTCCAGCACAGTCTCTACCGATTGGGTGGCGCAGGCTCATGGCCAGCGCGCGATGAGATGGAGAAATGGGTCGTGGAGGTCGCACACCCAGCCCTGCGTTTCGCGGTACACGGAGACCCTTACGTGACGAGCTCAAAGCCCTCCGATCCTCACAGCATCGTCGCTGCTGAAGCAGACGGAAACGCCAAGGAGAACGATGAGCCAGTGCTCGACAGGGAAGATGCCGACGAGACGATCCCAAGCGTTTCCGAAGCAGAGATGGATGCAGCGCTCAACAGCTTAATCGCGGGCACGAGTGCACCAGTCACTCCGAGCCTGCCGAGGTAGCCGGTTACCGCAATTTGACGCATAACACGTGATCTATTGCCCAATCCCCAAAAGCCCCACTTCATCCGTGGGGCTTTTCTCTGTCTGGTACGGCTTGTGGACGTACGGGCCTCTAATTTTCTTTGTCCCGCCGCCTGGCGCTCGCCAGTTTATCGAAATCCAGGCCTCGGAATACTGAGAAGTCGATTTTCGGATTCAGCGGCAAGTTCGCAAACAACTCTGCCTCCGATTCGGTGAGAGTTTTCCACCCATATTTATTGTGGTCGTCACCGGTGACTGCATGCCCTGACTGCATCCGCCTTTCCCGCTCCCCGATCTTCTTCTCTTCACGGGCTTGCGTGATGTAATCTCCGCGCATGGAATGGAACCGTTCGCCCGGCGATTCCTTGATGCCCGCCTTGTCAAACAGTCGACGCATATATTGCGAAGCGGTTTTTGACGGATCAACGAGATTCATGAGTTGCGGGAACAGAAATTTTTCGCCTTGGTTCCTGGCCCATTCGACATAGCCGATTTCGACCAGAAAATTGTGAAGCACAAAATAGCGTGCGCTCTCTGTCGTCTTGATGGGCCGTCGGACCCAGCCCTCTCCGACCGTGACGATACCGCTGACCTCCGCAACCCAGACTCCCTCGAACTTCTCCTTGATGTCAGTGCCGACCAGGTGCGTGAGTAGACCGAGACGGCGACTGGTCAGGAATCCAAGCGGGGGAAGCATGACATCATCGATGTAGGGCGACTGGACGCACGTCCGGAAAAGCTGTGTCATCTTTTTCGAGGACAATGGCTCTGCGGAAATCGTGTCCCGTGATGTCTTGGGGTACTTCAGCGCCACTTTCTTCACGGGGTTATCAAAATCGTATCGTGGGGCTGCGTCGCTGAACACAGGCTTGATGACACCCATGTACCCGTTCTGCATCGTGGACTTCGCCAGCCTTCCTTTGCTGTAGTCCCGATTGCTGTCGATGATGTCCATTGCCGAAAGATTCGGCGGCCGATGCTTTTCCTTTGGTGGCCAGAATTTGATCAGATTGATAAAAGCCTGAAGGTCAGTGGGTGTGTAGCGATCGATGGGATGGTCCCCGATGAGATCGATGAAGAGGGTCAGGCGCGTTTCCGCAGTACCGATATCCTTGCTCGCCTCTCCCATGTCCGTCACCCTTTGAGCGAGGTATGCGCTTGCTGCTTCGCTGAACTTCGGCTTTGTGGATGGATCACGCTGGACGTATCTCCGATCCTTGTCCGCTTCATTCTCCACCTTCGAATTGATGAGCCCGCTTCGAGCGCTGATCTTACCCTTGGTTCGAGGGCTGTTGTCGGATGGCTGTGTCAAGGCCGACGCGGGATCATTCTGGAATCTGTCGACAAGCCGCTCGGCCAGCAGTTCGGCATTGTCGCCAAGCTGTTTGTCATAGTCTTGCCCAGCATCCTTGCGCGCCTTCTCCTGACCGATTCTGACAAGCCCGCGCATCATTGCGAAGTTGCCTTCCTGTTCAGGCGTCGGTGAGGGCACCGATCCGCGGATGTCATAGAGCGCCGATTTCAAGAGCATGGTGACGGCCAACAAGGCTCGCTGGCTCGAATCCACTTCAGTGGAAGCGTCCCTCTCCGCAAACCCGAGCATGTCCTCCATCAGCGGCCAGAATTCTGTCTCTTCGCCTGCGTCCATGGCAATCCCGATCTGTTTAAATTTCTGTCGTGCGATGGCCGCCAGTTGATCGGCGATCCTCCGAGCCTCCGCCTTGGGGATGACCCCCAGACCGATCCGAATGGGTCGCTTGCAATCCGGGGCAATCTCCTTGGGCAGTCGCATCTGAAACATATAGGCCGAACCGGTTTTGATCAGGTAAAGACCGGGAGAGGAACGGCGGCGGGCCTTTTTTCCCTGCTTCGCGGAAATAATTTCCGCGTTTTCGGATGATACACCCGACGATTTGCGGAACGATACAATTCGAGTTTCTGACATTTGGAACAACCCTTGTTTAGGGCGGCCCGCTTCAAAAAGACCTTATCTATCAGAAACTTGGGAATGTCCGCTTTGGGTGCCCCGAGGGGCTGGCGGAGAGAGAGGGATTCGAACCCTCGAGACGGTCTCCCGCCTACACACTTTCCAGGCGTGCGCCTTCGACCACTCGGCCACCTCTCCGCATATCCGTCTGACGGGCAAGTACCCGGACATGCCGGCCGCTGTCAAGGCGGTCGCCCTGACGGAAAAGCCGGCGTTGTTGTCGCCGCTTGTCTCCGGTCCGGATCGAGCGGCACTATAGCCAAGACGCTCCTCTTGGCAACCGCTATTTGGCGGGCTCAGGCGACAATCTTGGGCTTGAGGGGCTGCGGCTCGGCTCGGATGCGCAACGAGGGGCAGGAGGACGCGGTTTCGCCCCTTGGGCCAGGGCCACTCCAACCCCCAGGGCGTTCTGGCAATTCTGCTCCTTGTGCGCGCGGCGGTGGTGGCTACCAGCCATTGCATGAATGTTTTGAGGGCTTTATGTCAGGGATGCGGGTGATGGGCACGCGGCCGGCCCGGGACCCTAATGCCTGTCGCGTTCAAACGGATTGGTTTGAACGATAACGACATGCATTCATTCAAGATGTTACAGCGACCTTTGCGCATCCAGTTGGATGCGCGGCGCTGTAGGCGCAACGGAGGATTTGCATGCGGTTCGTGGCACGGGTGGTGAGCATGATCTTTCTGGTGTTCGCGGTGATCGCGGGGCTGGTCGACGCCATACAGTCCGTTGCCGCGGAGCAGCCGATCCTGACCCCGCTGATGGAGGCCTGGTCGAGCAACAGTCCCGACACGCTGGCGCTGTTGGAGGGCCTGTTCCAGACTCATCTGCCGGCATGGGCCTGGGATCCGGGCGCGCTTTGGGTCCTGGCGCAGCCCGCCATCGCCGTGTTCCTGGTGGTGTCGCTGATCTTCTACCTGGCGGGACATCGCCGGACGAAGCCCGCCGGCCGCTTCGCGGCGTGAGGCTCGGGTGCTGGTAAGGGCTTTGCCCGCAGTCGCCGGTTGCATTAAGGTCGATCCGGCAGGCCGCATCACCGCGGCAGGAGGAGTTGCCATGTTTCTGGTCGAGATGTTTCAACGCAAGACCACCATGCCGACCGCGGCGGAAGCGCTTGCGGGCCGCGCCGATCCGGTCGAAACCGCCTCCACCCATTTCGTCAACGGCCGGCCACTGAAGGGGCCGTTCCCGCAAGGGTCGGAGATCGCCTATTTCGCCATGGGGCGGTTCTCGGCTGCCGAGAAGCTGTTCTGGCCGCTCCATGGGGTCCATGTCACCGCAGCCGGCTATGCCGGCGGCCTTACCCCCAACCCGACCTATCAGGAACTGATGACAAGCCTCACCGGGCACACGCAGACAGTCATGGTGGCCTTCGACCCGACAGCCACCAGCTACCGCGCCCTGCTCAAGATCTTCTTTGAAGGCCACGACCCGACCCAGGCGATGCGACAGGGCAACGATATCGGCACCTTTTTCCGCTCGGCGATCTTCACCACCAGCCCCCTGCAACTCGAACAGGCGGAATCGGCCCGCGCCGCCTACCAGCAGGCACTGACGGCTGCCGGCCACGGTGGACGGATTGTCACAGGGATCGGGCCGGTCGGCGAGTTCTACCATGCGGAGACCAACCACCAGCAACACGCCGCCAGGAATCCCGGTGCCGGGACCGGCCTGAAAGGAACCGGGGTCGCACTGCCCGATCTGGCCTAGAAGCTGGCCGGATTGAGGCTCGCAAGACCCGGTGAGCGCCGGCGGTTTCTCCGGCAGGGCTGAAAAATCGACGTTGGCTTCTGCCCAAAGCCATGCAAGGATAAGCTCTTCCGGTCTTGCTCGGCCGGCATGTTCCGCAGGTCTGCCCATCAGGGCATGCGGGAGGACCCATAAAGATCAACAGACAACCTACAGGGCTGCACATCATGAAACGCACGCTTTTGAGCTTCTTCGCTATGGCCGCCATGTCGGCGACCGCCATGGCCGCCGACATCAAGCCGGCAATCATCTACGACCTCGGCGGCAAGTTCGACAAGTCATTCAACGAAGCCGCCTACAATGGCGCCGAAAAGTTCAAGGCCGAGACGGGGATCGACTACCGCGATTTCGAGATCGCCAATGACGCCCAGCGCGAGCAGGCGCTGCGCCGCTTTGCCAAGGACGGCAACAACCCGATCGTCATGGCCGGCTTCTCCTGGGGCGGTGCGCTCGAAAAGATCGCACCGGAATACCCAGACATCGATTTCGCCATCATCGACATGGTGGTGGAAGCGCCCAATGTCCGTTCTGTGGTCTACAAGGAACAGGAAGGCTCCTACCTGGTCGGTGTGATGGCCGCCAAGGCGTCCGAGACCGGCACGGTCAGCTTCATCGGCGGCATGGACATCCCGCTGATCCGCAAGTTCTCCTGCGGCTACAAGGGCGGCGTGATGGCCACCAATCCCGACGCCAAGGTGCTTGAAGCGATGACCGGCACAACGCCGGATGCCTGGAATGACCCGGTCAAGGGCGGCGAGATCACCAAGTCGCAGATCGACCAGGGCTCCGACGTGATCTATGCGGCTGCCGGCGGCACCGGCATCGGCGTGCTCCAGACCGCGGCCGACGCCGGCAAACTCGGCATCGGAGTCGATTCGAACCAGAACGGCCTGCAGCCCGGCCATGTTCTGACCTCGATGGTCAAGCGCGTCGATGTTGCTGTCTACAATGCCTTCATGGACGCCAAGAACGACGCGTTCACCTATGGCTTCAGCTCGCTGGGCCTGGCCGAGGACGGCGTCGACTACGCCATGGACGACAACAATGCGCCGCTGGTCACCGACGAAATGAAGGCTGCGGTGGAAGCCGCCAAGGCCGACATCATTGCCGGCAAGATCACCGTGCACGACTACATGTCGGACAATGCCTGCCCCTATTAAGCGGCATGAAGGCCTTCGGGCCGGAGGACTGATCGGAACGGCCGGGCGAGACATTGCCCGGCCGTTTTCTTGCGTCACACCGAGAGCTCGGGGTATAGCCGGGCAACTCGAACACAGGACACATCCAAATGGCCGAAATCCAGGTCCACAAGGGCGATATTTCCGATCAGGCACTGGCGCGCTACACCGGCGACATCGCCATCGACACCGAGACGCTGGGCCTGGTGCCGCGCCGCGACCGGCTGTGTGTGGTGCAACTGTCGCCCGGCGATGGCTCGGCCGACGTGATCCAGATCACCGCCGGCCAGACAAGCGCGCCCAACCTGGTGTCGCTGCTGGCTGACCCGAGCAAGCGCAAGCTGTTCCATTTCGGCAGGTTCGACATCGCCGTGCTCTACACTGCCTTCGGCGTGACCACCGCGCCGGTGTTCTGCACCAAGATCGCCTCGCGGCTCTGCCGCACCTATACCGACCGCCACGGACTGAAGGACGTGACCAAGGAGCTTCTCGACATCGACCTGTCCAAGCAGCAGCAATCCTCGGACTGGGCCGCCGAAACGCTGACGCCGGCGCAGCTGGACTACGCCGCCTCCGATGTGCTGCACCTGCACGCGCTCACCCAAAAGCTTACCGGGCGGCTGGTGCGCGACGGGCGCGAAGCCCATGCGAAAGCCTGTTTCGAGTTCCTGCCGACCCGCGCCAAGCTCGACCTGCTGGGCTGGGAAGAGACAGACATTTTCGCCCACAGCTGAGCGGGCGTGGGTCAACGGGTGGGGTGCGCCTCATCCGGCCCTTCGGGTCACCTTCTCCCGGGGGAGGAGGAAGGATCCCCGCGGGTGCCGCGCCTTGCCGAGATCCTGCCGATCCAAGGGTCCGCCGTCACGAAAAAACCCGCCGGATCGCTCCGGCGGGTTGATGTGTGGGCTCCCGAAGAGAGGGCTGACTATTCGTCGCCGCTCTGCTTCTTCAGCGCCGCGCCGAGAATGTCGCCGAGCGACGCGCCCGAGTCGGACGAGCCGAACTGCGCGACGGCCTGCTTTTCTTCGGCGATTTCCAAGGCCTTGATCGACAGGCCGACCTTGCGGTCCTTCTTGGAGAAGTTGGTGACGCGGGCGTCGAGCACCTGGCCGACCGAGAAACGCTCGGGGCGCTGCTCGTCGCGGTCACGCGACAGGTCGGAGCGGCGGATGAACGAGGTCAAGTCTTCATGATCGACCAGCACCACTTCGACGCCGCCATCGTTGACTGCGGTCACCTTGACCGAGACAACTGCGTTCTTGCGCAGTTCGCCCGAGGCTGCCGCATCGCCGATGGAATCCTTGCCAAGCTGCTTGATGCCGAGCGAGATGCGTTCCTTGTCGACATCGACGTCGAGCACGACGGCCTTGACCATGTCGCCCTTGTTGAACTCCTCGATGACCTGCTCGCCCGGACGGTTCCAGTCGAGGTCGGAGAGGTGAACCATGCCGTCGACATCGCCCTCGAGGCCGATGAACAGGCCGAACTCGGTCTTGTTCTTGACTTCGCCTTCGACTTCGGTGCCGGCAGGATGGGTCTGCGCGAAGACATCCCAAGGATTTTCAAGCGTCTGCTTGAGACCAAGCGAGATGCGGCGCTTGTTGGGGTCGACTTCGAGAACGACCACGTCGACTTCCTGCGTTGTCGACAGGATCTTGCCGGGGTGCACGTTCTTCTTGGTCCAGGACATTTCCGAGACGTGGATCAGGCCTTCGATGCCCGGCTCCAGCTCGACGAATGCGCCGTAGTCGGTGATGTTGGTCACGGTGCCGGTGATGCGCTTGCCGGCCGGGTACTTGACGCCGATGCCATCCCACGGATCGCTTTCCAGCTGCTTCATGCCGAGCGAGATGCGGTGCGTGTCCTGGTTGATCCGGATGATCTGGACCTTGACGGTCTGGCCGATCGACAGGATCTCGGACGGATGGTTGACGCGGCGCCAGGCCATGTCGGTGACGTGCAGCAGGCCGTCGATGCCGCCAAGATCAACGAACGCACCGTAATCGGTGATGTTCTTGACCATGCCTTCGACGGTCTGGCCTTCTTCGAGGTTCTGCACGATTTCCGAACGCTGTTCGGCGCGGCTCTCTTCGAGCACGGTGCGGCGCGAGACCACGATGTTGCCGCGGCGCTTGTCCATCTTGAGGATTTCGAACGGCTGCGGGATGTGCATCAGCGGGGAGACGTCGCGGATCGGACGGATGTCCACCTGGCTGCGCGGCAGGAACGCCACTGCGCCGTCCAGGTCGACGGTGAAGCCACCCTTGACCTGGTTGAAGATGACACCTTCGACGCGCTCCTGCGCGTTGAACTTCTCTTCGAGACGAACCCAGCTTTCCTCGCGGCGAGCCTTCTCGCGCGACAGCATGGCTTCACCCAGCGCATTTTCGATCCGCTCGACATAGACTTCGACTTCATCGCCGACCTTGAGCGTGCCGTCCTTGGCCTTGGCGCCGAATTCCTTCAGCGGCACGCGGCCCTCGACCTTGAGGCCGACGTCGATGATGGCGACGTCCTTCTCGATGGCGATGACAATGCCCTTGGCGACATAGCCTTCGGCAAGGTCCTGCGTGGCAAGGGATTCGGCAAACAGAGATGCGAATTCCTCTGTCATGGTTTCAGTTTGTGACATGAATTCTCCTGGCGGCCGCGAAATCATCGTGCGGCCGGATGCGCCTGGCTGGTGTTGATCGGACCGGCGATGCCTGTCTGTCCCTGACCTTCATCGAGGCGGGACACATACGGCGCGGGACAGGCTCGCTGGCTTCAGTTCAGCGTTCGAGCGCGGTATCCACAAGGGTTCGCGCAGCTTCGAACGCGGCTTCTATACCCATTTCGGTTGTATCTAGCAAGTGTGCATCGGCTGCGGGGCGCAGCGGCGAATCAGTGCGGCCGGTGTCGCGCGCATCGCGTCTTTCGATATCGGCGAGAATCTCAGCCAGGTCGACGTGCCCGCCATTGCCGACGATTTCATCGTAACGCCGTTTTGCGCGCGTCCGGGGGCTCGCGGTGACATAAAATTTGACGAGCGCGTCGGGGCAGACGACGGTTCCGATATCGCGGCCGTCAAGCACCGCCCCGGGCGGCATGGCGGCAAAGCCGCGTTGCGCCGTGACCAGCGCCTTGCGCACCTCGGGCATCACCGCGACCTTGGAGGCGGCCTCGCCAATCTCGTGGGCCGAAAGCACCGACCGGTCGAGACCGGACAGATCCAGCCCGCCCGCGACACCTGCGGCCACAGCCTCGTCATCAAGCGGCAGCCCACGCTCGGCCAACGCCTTTGCCGTGGCGCGGTAGGTCAGGCCGGTGTCGAGATGGCGCAGGCGATAGTGCTCGGCGAGCCGGCGCGACAGGGTGCCCTTTCCCGCCGCCGCCGGACCATCGACCGCGATGACGATGTGCCGGGGAAAACCTTTCGTGTTGGTCTCAGTCATTCCCGAACCCACCATACAGAGCCACCAGTTCCGCCATCCCGTCTTCTCCGTCGCGGCTCAGGCCGGCATGCACGCCGCGCCGGTCCGCCTCCTGCCGGTTCTGGCTGACCTTCCATTTGCCGGTCAATTGCCGGACAATGATTTCAATGCCGACAATGCCGCGCAACTGGGCCGCGATGAAGGCGTCCGGCGCGTCATCGACCTTCCAGGGCGCCGGCCTGCCGGCCTCGTGCGTGTCGGTCAACTCGCCCACCTTAGGGCGCAGCCAGTCGGATCCCTCATGCACCCGCGCTGGCCCGCGCGCCTGAACCATGGCGTAGTTCCAGGTCGGCACCACCTTGCCGTGCTCGGCCTTGGCCGCATACCAGGACGGCGTCACATAGGTGTCGAGCCCCTGAAATACCACCAGCACCTCCGCACCGTCGCGGATCTGGCGCCATTGCTCATTGGCTCTCGCGAGATGCGCGCGCAGCAGGGTGCCGCCGTCGCGGACCGACACCAGAAAGGGCACGGGATTGGCAAGCAGGCCCGTTGCGGATGAAGAGATCAGCAGACCCATCGGATGGGCTGCAATCAGCGCCCGCATGACGGTCTCGTCTGTCTCGGCAAAGTGTGGCGGTACATACATGGCGCCTAGGTCCCGGCTGAGGATGAGTTGGATCCAGCAGGCAAATGGCGATATGCCGCCCGGTGTCCGGGTGCAACGGCGCGGCCATTCACTTGCGTTCTATTCCGATCGTGACCGCATCGAGATGCCTGTAGGGCTCGCGGTCGAACATCATCTCATCATCAAGCCAGGCCAGAAGCATGTCAAATGCGTCGACGCCCCAGAACACCTCATGCCCCGACTCAGTCGGACAGACGAAACTCGGGACGCCGAAGACGCCGCGCTCGATCGCCCGGTCGGTGTTGGCCCGGAGCGCCGCCTTCGCCGCCTCGTCGCTTGCCAGTGAAACCGGAAGGCCGGTCGCCTCGGCAAAGGCCGAAAGTTCCTCGTCGGTGTCGGGCGCCCGGCCCTGTTCAAAGACAAAGTTGAACCCGCGCTGGACGGTGGCCAGATCGGCGTCCGATCCGGCAAGCAGCCGTAGCGCCTTCAACGGATTGAACGGATGGCGCGGCGGAAACCGCATCTCCAACCCGTATTTCCGGCCCAGGAAGACCGAGAGCCGGTAGGTATGGAGCCGCTTGGCCGAGATTTCGGCCGGCCCGCGCTGGCCCCAATGGGCAAGGATCGCCCCCAGAAGCACCGGCACCGGCCTGACGGTCACATCCGCCGGCAGTTCGGCCATCCGCTCTAGCGCCACATGGGCGAAGGGCGAGAGCAGGTCGTAGTGGAAGTCGATCGTCCGGCGGGTCATGTCCGGGTTATCTCGGCGCCCATGCCGGTCATCATGTCCATGAATTCGGGAAAACTGGTGGCGATGATGGCGCAATCGTCGACGTGGACCGGGTGTTCGCTGGCAAGCCCCATGACCAGAAAGCTCATGGCGATGCGGTGATCAAGCCAGGTTGCGACGACGGCGTCCTTCGATCGCGCGCCGAAACCCTTGCCGTCGGGGCGGCCGCGCACCGACAGCCAGTCCTCGCCCTCGGTGCAGTCGACGCCGTTGAGCTCGAGCCCGCGCGCCACCGCGGCAAGCCGGTCGCTTTCCTTGACCCTGAGTTCCTCGAGGCCCGGCATCATGGTTTCGCCTGTGGCGAAGCTCGCGGCAATCGCCAGCACCGGATATTCGTCGATCATCGACGGCGCCCGGTCGGCCGGCACCGTCACGCCCTTGAGCTCGGAGGCGCGGACCCTCAGATCGGCCACGTCCTCGCCGCCGGCCTGGCGCGGGTCGAGGATCTCGATGTTGGCGCCCATCTCCTGCAATATCTGGATCAGTCCGGTGCGGGTCGGGTTCATCAGCACGTTGCGGATGGTGACGTCGGATCCCGGCACGATCAGCGCCGCCACCAGCGGGAAAGCCGTCGACGAGGGATCACCGGGCACATCGATGGTCTGGCCCCTGAGCACGCCGCGGCCCTCGAGCCTTATGGTGCGCACGCCGTCCGCATCGGTGTCCACTTCCAGCACGGCGCCAAAACCCCTGAGCATCTTTTCGGTGTGGTCGCGGGTCATCACCGGCTCGATCACCGTGGTGATGCCTGGAATATTGAGGCCCGCCAGCAGCACCGCCGACTTGACCTGGGCCGAGGCCATCGGAACCCGGTAGCTGATGGGCGCTGGCGCGCGGGGCCCGCGCAGCGTGACCGGCAGCCGGTCGCCGGCCTCGGCCGTGACCTGGACGCCCATCAGCCTGAGCGGATCGAGCACGCGGCCCATCGGCCGGCGCGACAGCGAGGCGTCGCCAATGAAGGTGGTCTCGAAATCATAGGGACCCATCAGCCCCATGGTCAGCCGGCAGCCGGTGCCGGCATTGCCGAAATCCAGCGGCGCTTCCGGCGCCAGTAGGCAGCCATTGCCGACGCCGTTGATGATCCAGGTGGCGTCGTCCTTGCGCACCGAGGCACCCATGGCCTGCATCGCCTTGCCGGTGTTGATCACGTCCTCGCCCTCGAGCAGGCCGGTGATCCGGGTTTCGCCCTCGGCGAGGCCGCCGAACATGAACGACCGATGCGAGATCGACTTGTCGCCGGGGATGCGGATGTCGCCCCTGAGTGCGCGGCTGCTTGCGGCGGTGGCAGGACGAAGCGGTGTGGTGGCGTGGCCCATGAGAGTTTTCCAGCTGGTCTGGTCGGGATTGGCCGGAGGCCCGGCATATGCGATCGGGTGCGTACCACAGGCTCAGGGGGCACGTCATCCGGATTGGTGCATTTTTCATCGAGAATGGCTTTGACAGCCGCGTTCAACATCATTATGGGGACCGGACCGCCGAAGCGGGACGTCGGGCGCGTCTGCCCTCACCTTCCCGCCAGTTCAAGAGGCTTTCGACAGTGGCAAAACCGGAACTTGGAATAAAACGCGTTTGCCCCGAAACCGGGCGCAAATTCTATGATCTGAACAAAGATCCTATCGTGTCGCCCTATACGGGCAAGGAATATCCGATTTCATATTTCGAAGAGACGGCAAAAGTCGCCATCATCGAAAAGGTGAAGGAGGAAGAGGAAGAAGTCGCCGAGGTCGATGGTGAGTCGACCGACGTGGAAATCGTTTCGCTGGAAGAGGCGGACGAGGATACCGCGAGCACCGGCAAATCCGACGACCTTCCCGACATCGACGATGATGTCGAGATCGATGATGACGACGATGACACCTTTCTGGCCGATGACGACGATGATGATGACGACGATGTCAGCGACATCATCGGCGTGAATGACGACGACGACGACCAGTAAGGCGAGTTCGATCCGGGTCCGGCGGGCGTATGGTGTGCGGAACTGAAAAAGGATTGAATTTTCATCTTGATCTTGTGCGGCTGCAGAAGTATGAAGCCGCACCTGCCAGCCACTTTCGTCGGCTGGATCTCGCGGGGATTGCGCGCAAGCATCAATCCCCAGCGTCCCGGGGCCATAGCTCAGCTGGGAGAGCGCCTGCATGGCATGCAGGAGGTCAGCGGTTCGATCCCGCTTGGCTCCACCATTTTATCATAGATTTCGGTATGGAATTCTGAACGGCTTTCGTGCGTGAGGAAGCCCTTCAGTGGCCAGTGGCTTTCCGCTGGAACCGGTTCTGCGTGCAGGTGGTGGCAAGGTTTTGATAACCACGCAGGGGAAAACCACGCCTCCTGCGTGCCCGTATCCCTGCAGATCGATCGCTTTTTACCTGAATTGAAATGTTTTTGCCGCAAGTCTCGGGTCTGACAGAGGCAGGAACACACTCATGGACGCTTTGAGCGACAACCGGCACGTGCCGCTTTGTATCGACCTTGATGGAACACTGGTCGCCACCGACACGCTTTGGGAAGGCGTGGCGTCGGTGCTTGTCCGGCGACCATGGCTGATCCTTGCCGTCATTGCATGGGCAATTGCCGGCAAGGCCGTGCTCAAGCGCGAAATTGCCGCCCGCTACCAGAGCGCCGGCGCGGACTGGCCCTATCGCGCCGAGGTGATCGAGCGGATCAGGCTGGCGCGTGAAGCAGGCCAGCCGGTCTGGCTGGTGACGGGCGCCGCCGAATCCACCGCGCAGGCCATCGCCGATCACCTCGGCCTGTTTGACAGGGTCCTGCATTCCACCGGAACCGAGAACCTGACCTCGCGCCGCAAGCGCGACCGGCTCGTTTCCCTCTGCGGCGACGGCGGCTTCGACTATGCCGGCAACAGCCGGGACGACGTCAAGGTTTTCGACGCGGCGCGGCGCGCCATCATCGTGGCGCCGGACAGGGCAGCCCGGCGCTGGGGCGCCAGCCATGGCGCGGAATTCCTGTCCCTGGCGAAGACCTCACGGCTCGCGCTGTTGAAGTCGATCCGGGTGCATCAATGGCTCAAGAACGTGCTCATCGCGGTGCCGCTGATCCTGAATCACGAATATGCCAATGCGCAGCTGGTGCTGGCCGCGATCGCCGCCTTCTTCTCCTTCAGCTTCCTCGCCTCGACGGTCTATGTCGTCAACGACATTTCCGACCTCGCCAATGACCGGCATCACCCGCGCAAGCGACTGAGGCCACTTGCGAGCGGGGCCGTGTCGATTCCCGTGGCCTGTTTCACCGCGGCGGCGCTGTTACTGGCCTCGGTCGCTCTGGCCAGCCTGCTGCCGCCGGATTTCTGGGCTGTCCTGGTGTTTTATGCGGTGATCACGACGGTCTATACCTTCGTGCTCAAGCGCAAGCTGCTGGTCGACGTCTTCACCCTGGCGTCACTGTATACGGTGCGCATCGTTGCGGGTGCAGCGGCGACCGGGGTCGAGCTTTCCTTCTGGCTGCTCGCGTTCTCGATCTTCTTCTTCCTGAGCCTCGCCCTGGTCAAGCGCTATGTCGAACTCAACGAGCTTGCCGAAGACGCGGGAACACGGCTCAAGGGCCGCAGCTATGTCGGCTCCGACAAGGACATGATCGGGCAGGCAGGCGTCGCCTCGGCATTTTCGGCGGCCATGGTTCTGGCGCTCTATGTCGACAGCACTGAAGTCGCCTCGATGTATCACCAGCCCGCGCTGCTGTGGCCGCTGTGCCCGTTGATCCTCTACATGCTGCTCAGGATCTGGATCTTGGCGCGCCGCTCGCAGATGCATGAGGATCCGGTGGTGTTCATCATGCGCGACTGGCGCAGCCAGCTGACCACGGTCGCCGGCGCCTGCCTCGTGCTCATGGCGGCCTGGGACCTGTGATGACGGCCGCCGGCAAACATGACAGCTGGGGCCGGGTGGTGCGCAATTGGCGGCCCGAAGCCAAGGTAAGCGCCCTTGCCGGTGGCGCGCCGGGGGCTTTCCTGCCCTTCGGCAACGGCCGCTCCTATGGCGACAGCTGCCACAATGACCGCGGGCGCCTGATCCCGATGCGACCCGGCGCCGCCATCCGCGCCTTCGACCCGGACACGGGCATCCTGACGGCGGACGCGGGCGTGCTGCTGTCCGAGATCCTGGCGCTGGTGATGCCTCACGGCTACTTTCTGGAAGTCACGCCCGGAACGGCGCAGGTCACGCTGGGCGGCGCAATCGCCAATGACGTGCATGGCAAGAACCATCACAGCCGCGGCACATTCGGCGGCTCGGTGGTCTCCTTCGTCCTGCTCGACAGTCAGGGCGGAAGCCGGATCTGTTCGCCTGAGACCAACCAGGCGCTGTTTTCGGCGACCATCGGCGGCATGGGGCTGACCGGCATCATAGAATCCGCCAGCATCCGGCTGATGCCGGTTCCTTCCGCCAATGTGCGCCAGACCGCGTTCCGGTTCGGCTGCATCGACGGCTATTTCGACGCCATCGATGCGATTGACGCGTCTCATGAATATTCCGTCGCCTGGATCGATCAACTCGCGCGCGGCGCCGATCTCGGTCGCGGCGTGATGATGGCGGGGGATCATGCGGAGGACGGCGGCGCGGCGCGGGCCCCGTCAGCACCCAGACTTGCGGTTCCCTTCGCGCCGCCGTTCAACCTGCTCAACCGGCTCACGCTGAAGGCCTTCAACGGGCTCTATTACGGCCGCGCACCGAAGCAGCCTTCGACGGAGATTGTGGGCTGGTCCTCCTATTTTCACCCGCTCGACGCGATCACCGGCTGGAACCGTCTTTACGGGCCGCGCGGCCTGTTTCAGCACCAGAGCGTGTTTCCATCGCAGACCGCCCGGGAAACGACGATTGCGCTGATCGAATGCGCGCAGAAGCATGGTGCGGCCTCGTTCCTCACCGTGCTCAAGCGCTTTGGCGACAGGCCCTCGCCGGGCCTGATGTCGTTTCCGCGGCCAGGCTTCACGCTGACGCTCGACTTCGCCAATTCCGGCGAGCGGACGCTCAGGATGCTCGATGCGCTGGATGAGATCGTGCTCGACGCCGGCGGCGCGCTCAATCCCTACAAGGACCAGCGCATGTCGCCCCGGATGTTCGAGGCCTCCTTCCCGCACTGGCGAGAGCTCGAGGCCGTACGCGACCCCGCCCTGATGTCGGATTTCTGGCGTCGCACGGCGATGACACTCGCGGAGCACGGGCTTTCCGCCAGACTGGCCGCCGCAGTCTCGTGAGAGCCGCCATGCTTGCCACCACGGTTGCCGGATCGTATTGGATGGCGCTCGCAGCCCGAGGCCGCACCCGGCCCGAACCCAACCATGAAGGACAGCGATACCATGTCCCGCATCTCAATTCTTGGCGCCGGCGCCTGGGGCACCGCGCTGGCCGCGGCCTTTGTGCGGCAGGGCCATGCGGTGCGGGTCTGGGGCCGCAATTCCCGCACCTGTGACGAAATCACCAATGCGCACACCAATCGCGCCTATCTCGGCGACGCGCGCCTCCCCGACACGCTCGAAGCGACACCCGATATGGGTCGCGCGCTCGATAGGGCCGACATCGTGCTGTTCGTGGCGCCGGCGCAATCAACCGGCGAGGTGGCAGCTCAAGCCGCGGCTCATCTTCCCGCGGATGCAGTTCTGATTGCCTGCGCCAAGGGCATCGACAATCGCAGCGGGCAGATGCAGAGCGAAGTGATTGCCGACAAGCTTCCGGATCATGCGGTTGGTGTGCTCTCGGGTCCGAGCTTTGCCGCCGATGTGGTGCGCGGATTGCCGACCGCCGTCACGCTTGCGATGCCGACCCTCGCGGACGCGCAATCGCTGGCGGAGAGCCTCTCCGGAGACGCAATACGGCTTTACGCCGCCGATGACATCACCGGCGTGCAGGTGGGCGGGTCGCTGAAGAACGTCATGGCGATCGCCGTCGGAATCTGCCGCGGCGGCGGCATGGGCGCGAGCGCCGAGGCCGCCCTGATCACCAGGGGCTATGCGGAATTGTCGCGGCTCAGCGTGGCGATGGGCGCGCGACCCGAGACGCTGATGGGCCTGTCGGGTCTTGGTGACCTCGTGCTCACCTGCTCGTCGGACCTGTCGCGCAATTTTGCCTATGGCATCGCGGTCGGCAGCGGCCGGGATGTATCCGGATTGAAGCTGGCCGAAGGCGTTTACACTGTCACCATCGCCAACGAGATCGCCGACCGGCACGGCATTTCCTGCCCGATCATGAAGACGGCGGACCTGGTGCTGTCGGGCCGGATGTCGGCGGACGAGGCGCGCATGGCGCTGATGTCCCGGCCGGTCAAGGCGGAAAATCCGGAAGCACAGGCATGAGACGCGACAGGCCAGCCAGCGGGTCACGGATCTTGCATGACTTCGGCCTGCGCCCGTGTTGCATGAGAGGTTTTTTCATGATTTCCCGCTCTAATCGCCAAAATCAGAAACACCGCCGGTAGGCGGCGCGGATCGGAACAGTACATGGGCTCACACCTTACCATCACGCCTGTCATCCTGTGCGGCGGCGCCGGATCACGGCTCTGGCCGATGTCGCGGGATTCCAAGCCCAAGCAGTTCCACAAGCTGGTCAACGACAAGACCTTGCTGACCAACACGCTCGAGCGCGTCGACTTCAGGGGCGAGGGCCTGCGCTATCTGCCGACACGGATCGTCGGCGGCATCGCATTCGAAGCGCTGCTGACCGAGCAGGGCGAGACCGGCGCAGTCGAGGTCGAGCGCTATGTGCTCGAGCCCGCGATCCGCGACACGGCGGCGGCGATCGCCGCCGCGATCGCCGACCTGGCCGAAACCGACCCGGAGCGGATGGTGCTGGTGCTGCCCTCGGACCACCAGATTTCCGATGTGGCGGCATTCTTCGACGTGATCCGCACCGGCGCTCAAGCGCTGGCCGAGCGCGGCGGAATCATGACCATCGGCATCACGCCGACGCGGCCCGAGACCCAGTACGGCTATATCGAACGCGGGCCGGGCGACGGACCGGTCTATGATGTCTCGCGGTTTCGCGAAAAGCCCGACCTTGCGACCGCCGAGAGCTTTCTGCAATCCGGCCGGTTCTTCTGGAACGGCGGCATCTTCATGTTCCGCGCCGGCGAGATGGGCGCCGAGCTCGAGCGGCAGCAACCCAAGGTCTGGGCGCAGGCGAAGCTCGCCGTCGCGCGCGCAGAGATCGAGGGCAAGTGCCACCGGCTCGATCCCGAGGCCTTTGCCGCGAGCCCGAAGGTCTCGATCGACTATGCGGTGATGGAGAACGCCAACCGCATCGGCGTGGTCGAGGCCAGTTTCGACTGGAACGATCTGGGGTCCTGGAACCAGCTGCACGACGGTTCGGTGCTGGACGAGGCCGGCAATGCGCGCTTCGGGGACGTGCTGGCGATCGATGTCGCCAATTCCTATCTCAGGTCCGAGGACCGGCTGCTGGCGGTTGCGGGGCTGGACAACATCATCGTCGTCTCCCAGCCCGACGCGCTTCTGATCGTGCATCGCGACAAGTCGCACCTGGTCAAGGATATTGCCACAAGCGTCAAGAACACCGGCGAATGGCCCCCCCTGGCCGTCGCCCATTCCGGCCGTCCGGTGCCCTCGCCGCGGGTGATCCGCAAATGGCTGTTCGACACGGCGCTGCCGCTCTGGGCCGGCGCGGGCGTCGACCATGCAAATGGCGGCGTGCACGAGGCGCTCAATCATGACGGCAGCCCGGCCGATCTCGGCTTCAAGCGGCTGCGGGTGCTGGCCCGGCAGATCTACTGCTTCGCCAATGCCGAGCTGATGGGCTGGGACGGCGGCGCCCGCGAGGTCCTGACCCACTGTTTCGACACGCTCACCACCACCGGCTGGCACGAGGATGGCGGCTGGATCCACCTGTGGAACACGGATGGAACGGTCAGGGATCCGCAGCGCGACACCTATGACCAGTGCTTTGTCCTGCTGGCGCTCGCCTGGCTGTGGCGCGCGACGAAATGGCCAGAGGCGCGGCAATGGGCCGATCGGACGATCGCCTATATGGACCAGAACCTCATCGACCGCGCCAATGGCGGCTTCTACGAATCGAGCCTGCGTCTCGACTACCGCCGCGCCAATCCGCACATGCACTATCTCGAGGCGATGCAGGCCTGGTATGAGGTGACCGGCGAGCAGGCTTTTCTCGACCGGGCCCAGACCGCAGTCGAGCTGTTCAAGTCGGTGTTCTTCGATCCTGAAAGCTGGAGCGTGACCGAGCATTTCGAGCGCGACTGGTCGGTGCGCAGCGACAAGCCGGCCCGCGTCGAACCTGGGCACCATTACGAGTGGGTGTGGCTCCTGCTGCGGCAATCAAAATTCGCCGATCAGCCGGAGCTCAAGGAATATTGCCGCAAGCTCTATGCCACCAGCCATGCCTTCGGCCACGCCCGCGGCACCGATGCGGTGTGCGATTCGATGGCGCCCGACGGCTCGGCGATGGTCGGCACCGCCCGGCTGTGGTGCCAGACGGAGGCGCTCAAGGCCGGGCTGCTGGCGCGTGCCGAGGGCTTGCCGAGCGACGAGACGCTGTTCATCCGGATGCTCGACGTCATCTTCAACCGCTATTTGACGACGCCGGCGCCGGGCGGCTGGTATGATCAGATCGACCCCAAGGGGCGGGTGATCTCGAAGGACATGCCGGCCAGCACGTTCTACCACGTGTTCTGCGCGCTGGTGGAGTATCTCAGGCATGAGGACATGCTGCCGCGCGAGGCGTAAGGGCCGCGGCGGCACGTAACATTCGGAGAGACATCACCATGGCAGCGAAATTCGGCACCAGCGGGCTGCGCGGCCTTGTCGGCGACCTGACCGACGGCACGGCGGCCGCCCATGCCCGCGCCTTTGGCCGCCATCTCCTGGAGAACGCGATCATCCCGGCAGGCGCGCCGGTCTATCTCGGCCGGGACAAGCGCGCTTCCAGTCCTCAGATTGCCGCGCAATGCGCGAGCGCCCTGATCGCGGAGGGGCTCGAGCCGGTCGAGTGCGGCGTGCTGCCAACGCCTGCCCTGGCGCTGCACGCCATGGGCCGGGGGGCGGCCGCGCTGATGATCACCGGATCGCACATCCCCGACGACCGCAACGGGGTCAAGTTCTATCGCCCCGACGGCGAGATCGACAAGGACGACGAAGCCGGGATTTCGCGGCTCGCTCCGGAGTTCTTGCCGGGGCAGCTGGCCGGTCCAACCGTCTTGCGCGACGACTCCGCCCTCGCCGCTGCGGCCTTCATCGCGCGGTATCGCGGATTTACGCCGGACGGATTGTTCAGCGGCTTGCGCATCGGGCTTTACGAGCACAGCTCGGCTGCAAGCGACGTTTTAGCCGCGATCCTCGACGAGGCGGGCGCCGAAATCGTCCGGCTCGGAAAATCAGAAGTCTTTGTCCCGGTCGACACCGAAGCCGTGTCGGAGGAAACCAGAACGCTGGCGACGGGTTGGGTCCGTTCCCATTCGCTCGACGGTCTGGTCTCCACCGATGGCGACGGCGACCGTCCGCTGGTGGTCGACGAGACCGGCGCGGTGATCCGCGGTGATGCGCTTGGGCTGATCGTGGCGCGGTATCTGAGCGCCGACGCGGTGGTCACGCCGGTCACCTCCAATTCGGGCATCGAAAGCCGCTGCGCCGCCGAAGTTCACCGCACCAGGGTGGGGTCCCCCTACGTGATCGCCGGCATGGCCGAGGCGCTCAGCCTGGGCAAAGAGCGTGTCATCGGCTTTGAGGCCAATGGCGGCGTTCTGACCGGCAACCTGATGGAAATGGGCTCGTGCAGGCTTGAGGCCTTGCCGACGCGTGACAGCGTTCTGCCGATCCTTTGCGCCTTTGCTGCCGCACGAAGCGCAGGTGAAAGTCTTTCGGCCCATGTCGCGGGACTCGGCCTGCCGGTGGCCGCCAGCGACCGGATCGAGAATTTCCCCACGGCCACAAGCAAGGCGCTGGTGGCGGAGCTGTCTGCCGACTTGGCGGCGCGGACGCGCTTCTTCGAGACCATCGGGCGTCCGCTGACCGTCGACCTGACCGATGGCCTTCGGGTCAGTCTCGAGAATGGCTGCATCGTCCATCTGCGTCCCTCCGGCAACGCACCGGAAATGCGGATCTACAGCGAGGCGGAGAGTGAGGGACCGGCACGAGATCTGATCGTTCGGACTGTTGAGCGGGTCCGTCAATCTGCCGGGTCTTACCCCGGCTAGAGTCCCCCGACATAGCCGGGGAACTCCTCGCGTTGGGTTATTCCGCGTCGCTGGCCCAGCCGGAGATGGCCTTGGCTTCGAGGAATTCCTCGATCCCCCAGACGCCGCCTTCGCGCGCCCGGCCAGAGGCCTTGACGCCGCCGAACGGCGCGCCTGCGCCGCGGGACTTCCCGTTCATCTCGACCATGCCGGAGCGCAGGCGCCGGGCCAGGCGATTGCGCTTGGCACCGTCCTGGCTCTGCACGTAGTTGGTCAGTCCGTAGATCGTGTCATTGGCGATCTCGACGGCGTTTTCCTCGTCATCAAAGGGGATGATCGACAGGACCGGCCCGAAGATCTCCTCGCGCGCGATGGTCATGTCGTTGGTCACGTCGGCAAAGATGGTGGGGCGGACGAAATAGCCGCGGTTGAGGCCATCCGGCCGTCCGACGCCGCCCGCGACCAGCCGTGCGCCCTCGTCGATGCCCTTCTGGATCAGGCCCTGGATCTTTTCATACTGGGCGGCCGAGACGACCGGGCCGATATGCCTGCCTTCCTCGTGCGCCGGGCCGACCTTGACGGTTGCGGCGACCGCGACGGCCTTTTCCACGGTCTGGTCATAGATCGTGCGCTCGACCAGCATGCGGGTCGGCGCGTTGCAGCTCTGGCCGGTGTTGTTGAAGCAATGGCGCACGCCGCGCTCGACGGCCTTGTCGTCGGCGTCGGCGAAAATCAGATTGGCGCCCTTGCCGCCCAGTTCGAGACAAACGCGCTTGAACGTGTCTGCCGCGGCCTTGGAAATGGCAGCCCCCGCGCGGGCCGAGCCTGTGAAGCTGATCATCTCGACATCCTGGTGGGTCGACAGATCGGTGCCGACGCCAACGCCATCGCCATTGACCATGTTGAACACGCCCTTGGGCAGACCCGCGGCGTGGATGATCTCGGCGAACACGATGGATGACAGCGGCGCGATTTCGGACGGCTTGAGCACCATGGTGCAGCCCGCCAAGAGCGCCGGAATCACCTTCAGCGTCACCTGGTTCATCGGCCAGTTCCACGGGGTGATCAGCCCGACCACGCCGATCGGCTCCATGGCGATGCGGTCATTGGGCGCGTGGGGGCCAAGCGGGCGAATAAATTCGATGTCCTTGAACGCGGTGATGAAATTGTCGATGTGCCAGGTTCCCGACGGGACCTGGTCGCCGCGCGACATCTCGATCGGCGCGCCCATTTCGAGGCTGATCGCCTGCGCCATGTCTTCGGCGCGCGCGACATAGGCTTCGCGGATCTTCTTGACATAGTCGAGCCGGACCTCGGGATCGGTCCGCGACCAGGAATCGAACGCGGCCTTGGCGGCGGCGACGGCGGCGTTGGTGTCCCCGGTGCCTCCGAGCGAGATCACCGCGCAGGCTTCCTCGGTCGACGGATTGATCACCTCACAGTCGCGGGCGGCGATTGGGGCCACCCAGGCCCCGTCAATGTAAAACTCGCGCTTCTCGATCATTTCATTCTCCAATACATAATACCGTACGTTACAGGCCGGTGCGGCGCGCAAAAGGCATTTGAACGCTTCCCTTTGCACATATGCAGTTCCTCTGCTCATGCAAGGTCCAAAAAGCGATCCGGCGCAATGCCAATCGCTGTTGCCCCGCGTCGCCGACGCCACTCCAGCGAATCTCGCCCGATGCCTTCCCAGACCCGGATTTGTCGCGTAAAGGACGCCCAGATTGAGCGCCGTGAAAGCGTCGAACGGATCCAGTAGCCATGAAATACAGCTTGTTGTCGTTCTTTCTGCCCTTCACCCGCTACCCCTATAAAGGCCAGGCGGTTGCCTGCCCGGGTTGCGGCCACGCCACGAGCACCCGAGTGGTTGGCCTTGACCGGAGGCTGAAGCGGCTGACGACAGTCGCTTGCGACCATTGCGGCCTGCTCTACACCAACCCGATGCCGACAGACGCCGAACTCAATGCCTATTATTCGGATTTCTACCGGTTTGACTATCAGGCGGCATCAGCCACGCCCAAGGAAAAGCATCTGGCCAAGCGGCGCCACGAGGCGGCAATCCGTGTGGAGCATCTCAAGACCGTGCTGCCGGCGCAGGCCCGGACCCTTGATTTCGGCTGCGGCTCCGGTGAATTCGTCAGCGCTATGCTGGCGCTTGGCCATGATGCCCACGGCTTCGAGCCCGGCGATGCCTATGGAAGCCATGCGCAGTCACTGCATGGCGACCGAGTCAGCATCAAGGGATGGCAGCAGGTCCAGTATCGGGAACGCTTCGATCTGGTAACCTGCTTTCACGTGCTGGAGCACCTCAAGAATCCGGTGGACGCTCTCAGGCAGATGGCCGACTGGACCGCCCCAGATGGCCGGATCTATGTCGAAGTTCCAGATCTTGGATCGGCCCACGGCAACAAGGGCTTCGGGGCGCTGCACTTCGCGCATCTTCTCGGCTTCAACCACCACAATCTGATTGTCGCGGCGGCTCGGGCCGGACTGGTGCCGGCTAGAACCGTCTCGCCGACCGGCATCCTCTTCCGCCACGGCGCCCTCGATGACGCCGCCGTCGAAGCCGAGGCGTCGAAGGGCAGCGCCCTCACCCACGCGCTGCATGGAAACGGCAGGATGGTGCCGAATTATTTCCGGCATCAATACAGGAAGATCACCGGCGCCTACAGGCCGCGCGCCTGACCGGATCCAGCAGGCTCCACCCCGGAGCGAGGCTCAGCGCAGCGATTTGAGCAGGGCAGGCGTTGGAAAGCAGGTCGGTGTCTCGCCGTTTCTGCCTTGCCATTCGCCGATGGAGCGCCTGGTCTTGTAGCCGGGCAGGCCGTCGGCGCCGCCGACATCGTAGCCCTGTTTTTCCAGCGACGCCTGCAGCTTGGCGATGTCGGAGCGCAGCATCGAGCCGGTGCCGCGCCAAGGCGTCACGAAGGCGCCGACGCCATGGGCGATGCGATCGGCGAGGTTGCCGATGAACAGCGCATAGAGATCGGAATTGTTGTATTCCTTGATGACGTAGAAATTCGGCGTCACCACGAATTCCGGACCAAAGGTGCCCGCGGGCACCAGCACCATGCCGGGCGCGCTTCGCTCATGATCCGGAAACGGCCTGCCTGAGATGCGGATGATGCCCATGTCGGTAAGCGCCTCTATCGGCCGGGCGCGGTCGGGGCCTTCCAGCGCGCAGGTCACACCCTGGGGGATGACGGCCTCGAAGCCCCAGTCGCGGCCGCGCACCCAGCCCGACTGGGCCAGGTAATTGGCGATGGAGGCCAGCGAGTCCGCCGTCGAATTCCAGATGTCGCGCTTGCCGTCGCCATCGAAATCGACCGCATGATCGAGATAGCTCGACGGCAGGAACTGCGGTTGCCCCATGGCGCCGGCCCAGGAGCTTTTCATCGCCGAGGCCGGGATGTCGCCGCGCTCGAGGATCTTGAGCGCCGCCAGGATTTCCCTGCGGAACAGATCCGTCCGGGTCGACATGAAGGCCTTGGTGACGAGAACCCTGACCGCCGAATGGGGGATCTTGGCCCGGCCAAAGCCCGATTCCCTGCCCCAGATGGCGACGATGATCGACGCCGGGACGCCATAACGTTGCTCGATCCGGGCCAGGGTGCCGGCGTGCTGCTGCATCAGGGACCGTCCGGTGGCCGCCAGGCCCTGCAGACTTTTTTCACTGAAATAGGCGCCGGGACTGCGGAACTCGGCCTGGCTCTGAGCGCGCTCCTTGGGCCTGGGAAAACCGGGCGGGGCCAGATCCGGCAGATCCCAGTCGAGGCTGACCCCCGAAAAGGCGCGGTCGAACACCGCCCTGGAGACGCCTGAGCGGCGGGCTTCGGGCCACAGATTTGCGTCCAACCATTGGCGGAACTCAGCTTCAACGCCCGCCTTTGTGGCGGCATGGGAAGGCTGGGCTGCAAAGGCGGCAGCAATGCAAAATACGCTCAGGATCAGGGTGCGAATCATGGCGCAAGACTAACCCGAGCGTCGTGTCAGGAAAACGGCGCAATTCGCCGCCTCGACTCAAGCCTCGCAAAACGCCTCGATTTCGATTTCTGTGAGCAGATCCGGATGGGCAAGACCGGCGACAATCACATAGGTCGAGGCAGGCGCATGGCCTTCCAGCATCGCGTCACGGGTCTCGCGATAGGCGCTCACATCGCCTGGCGCCACATCATAGACGCGAATCGCGACGATGTCGGCGATCGTCATGCCGGAGGCGGTCACCGCAGACAACGCGTTCAGCCAGGCCTGCTCGGCCTGGGCGCGATAACCCTGCAGCATCTCGCCCTCCGGCGTGACGCCGATCTGTCCAGAGACGATGAGACGGCGGCCAGGAGCGGTGATTTCTACCGCCTGGACATAGTTGGATGCCGGCTTCGGCATGGTGTCGGGATTGAAGAAACGCGGCATGACTTGTTCCTTGTTTGTGTAGTGGGGCGATTGGTCCTGACAGATGAAGTGTCTGTCAGGATCGCGCCAAATCTGGTGGGGCGATTTATCCTGACAGATGAAGTATCTGTCAGGATCGCGCCACTACAGCGCCGCGCATCCAGTTGGATGCGCATAGGTCGCTGTAACTCTTTGATTTAATGCATGTACGTTATCGCTCAAATGAATACATTTAAGCGCGACATGCATTAGAATGCGGTGCGGGCGCGAATGGCTGCGGCCAGCGTGCCTTCATCGAGATAGTCGAGTTCGCCGCCGACTGGGACGCCATGGGCGAGACGGGTGATCTTGATGTCGAAGCCGGACAGCTGCTCGGTGATGTAGTGCGCCGTGGTCTGGCCTTCGACGGTGGCGTTGACGGCGATCAGGATCTCACGCACGCCGCCCTTGGCCACACGGTCGACCAGCTTGGAAATCGCCAGATCGTCGGGGCCGATGCCGTCGAGCGGCGACAGCGTCCCGCCCAGCACGTGGTAGCCGGCGTTCATCGCCGCGGCGCGCTCGAGCGCCCAGAGGTCGGCGACGTCCTCGACCACGATGATGACGCTCTGGTCGCGGGTCACATCGGTGCAGACCGCGCAGGGGTCGGAGGTGTCGGCATTGCCGCAGGTCGAGCAGATGCGGACCTTGTCGAAGGCCTCGTTCATCGCCAGCGCGAGCGGCCCCATCAGCTGGTCCTTCTTCTTGATCAGATGCAGCGCCGCGCGGCGCGCCGAACGCGGCCCCAGGCCCGGAACACGGGCCAGAAGCTGGATCAGGCGCTCGATCTCCGGCCCGGTTACACGTTTTTGCATCTTGATCTCCGGCTACGCGCGACCGCTATCAAAACGGCAGTTTCATGCCGGGAGGGATAGGCAGGCCGGCGGTCAGTTCCTTGGTGCGTTCGGCGACCAGTGTCTCGACCTTGCCCTTGGCGTCGTTGTGGGCGGCGACGACGAGATCCTCGAGAATCTCGACATCGTCCTCCTTGAACATTGACGGGTCGACATGCATGCCCAGCATGACGCCCTTGCCGGAGAGCCGCACGGTGACCATGCCGCCGCCGGCGGTTCCCTCGCATTCAAGTTCGGCGATCTCTTCCTGCATGCGCTCCATCTTGGCCTGCATGTCCTTGATCTTGCCCATCATGCCCATGATGTCTTTCATCGGGGTCTCTCCTTCTCGGGTGGCGGTTGACGGCTTCTCGCCGCAGCCTGCGGCTTCATATCAGCAGGCTAGTCCGGATCGTCGCCGGGTTCGGTATCGTCCGGCAGGATGTCGCCGTCCTCGGAGGGCGACAAGGCCGCCTCCGCCAGGCTTTCCTCGGTCACGGCGATGCGCACATCGGTGATGCGGGCGCCCGGGAAGCGCGCCAGAATGGCTGCGACATCGGGATCCTGGCGGGCATCGCTGACCAGCGCGTCGCGCCTGGCGGTCTCGCGCTCGGAGAGCGTCGGGGCGCCCTCCTCGCGGCTCAGCGCCACGCTCCACTTGGCGCCGGTCCAGTCGGTCAGCTTCTTGATCAGTTCGCCCGGCAGGCTCGGGCTTGCATCCGGCGTCAGACTGATTTCAAGCCGCCCGGGCTCGATCCGGACGAGGCGCACATTGGTGCGGATCTGCACCTTCATGGCGATGTCGCGATATTTTTCGGCGAGCGCCACCATGTCCTCCAGCGAACCGACGGCCACCTCCTCGACCGGCTCGGCAATGGCTGGCGCGGCGACGGTGGGCTCGGCGGAATGGGCAAGCCTCATCGAGGGCTGGCCACCGCTTGTGCCCTGCGGCATGCGGCGGTCTCCGACCGCGCGCGCGGATGCGCCGCCGCCCGACGGACCATTGCCCGACGATTGCGGGGCCGCGCCCGGTGCGGCGCCGCCGGAAGCCTGGAATGCCTTCAGCGCATCCTCGGGCGAGGGCAGGCTCGCGGCATGGGCAATCCGGATCAGCGCCATCTCGGCGGCGGCGGCGGGCCGGCTCGCGGTGTCGGTCTCGGTGATGCCCTTGAGCAGCATCTGCCAGACACGGGAGAGAATGGCCGTCGACAGTCTGCCCGCATAATCCGCCCCGCTTTCGCGTTCGGTCTGTGTGAGCGAAGGATCTTCGCCCGCCTGCGGCACGAATTTGAGCCTGGTAACCAGGTGGGTGAACTCCGCGAGATCAGTGAGGATCACCGGCGGGCGTGCGCCCGAATCATACTGGTCGCGAAAATTGGCAAGCGCTGCGGCGACATCGCCGCTCATCAGCGAGCCGAACAGCCCGACAATGCGCGACCGGTCAGCCAGGCCCAGCATCGAGCGCACGGCTTCCGCGTCAACCGCGCCGCCGCCATGGGCGATCGCCTGATCGAGCAGCGACAGGCCATCGCGCACCGAGCCTTCGGCGGCACGGGCGATCATGGCCAGCGATTCGTCGTCGATCGGGATGCCTTCCTGGCCGGCAACGCTGCGGAAATGATTGACCAGCAGGCCCGAATCGATGCGGCGCAGGTCAAAGCGCTGGCAGCGCGACAGAACCGTAATCGGCACCTTGCGGATTTCGGTGGTGGCGAAGATGAACTTCACATGCGCCGGCGGCTCTTCCAACGTCTTGAGCAGGCCGTTGAAAGCCTGGTTGGAGAGCATGTGCACTTCGTCGATGATGTAGACCTTGTAGCGCGCCGACACCGGACGGTAGCGCACCTGCTCGATAATCTCGCGGATGTCGTCGATGCCGGTATGCGAGGCGGCGTCCATTTCGATGACATCGACATGGCGGCCTTCCATGATCGCCTGGCAATGCTCGCCCGGAACGGTCAGATCGATCGTCGGCTGGTCGATTTCCGCGGTCTTGTAGTTCAAGGCGCGCGCCAGGATCCGGGCCGTGGTGGTCTTGCCTACGCCGCGCACGCCGGTCAGCATCCAGGCTTGCGCAATCCGTCCCGTGGAAAAGGCGTTGGTCAGCGTGCGCACCATCGGCTCCTGGCCGATGAGATCGGTGAAATCCTTCGGGCGGTATTTCCGCGCCAGAACCCGGTACGGCGCCTGGGCTTCGGGGCTGGAGTCCGATGACGCTGTCTTCGTGCCGGTTGTGTCTTCCATGATGTCCGTGCCGCCCTTGCGCTGGCCTATGGCCGTTCGCACCAAATTTGCACCCCGGTTGAAACCCGTCAATGACAGGCCTGCCATTACGGGCGCGGGCGAAAGAGGGTGGGAGGCTGGCACGGTGACCCGTGCCGGGCTCGTTAGGGCTGCTTCCTTCCGGACCTGACCCGGTTGGCGAGTGGCTCGTCCACCACCAACCTCCCGAGAGCACATATCGTCAATCGGTGGGCCAAAAGCAAGCCAAGGCTGAAAAAAACTGCTAGACTTGCCCTCCAATCCCGACCAGTGGTCCTGCAATGACCGATTTTGTTCTTGATCCACGCCTCGAGCGCGACACCACGCTGCTGATGCAGCTCGGCCTGTGCCAATTGCGGCTGATGGAGGACAGCCGCTGGCCCTGGGTGCTGCTGGTGCCGCAGCGAAGCGGCATTTCGGAGATTTTCGAGATGACGCCGCTGGACCAGACCATGCTGACCTTCGAGACCGCGATCACCGCCAAGGCGGTCAAGCAGGCGACCGAGTGTCTCAAGATCAATATCGGCGCCCTTGGCAATCATGTGCGCCAGTTCCATCTTCATATTATCGCGCGCAACGAGGGTGATCCGGCCTGGCCCGGACCGGTCTGGGGTCATGGCCAGGCCAGTCCCTGGAACCGGGACGCCCGCGCAGAATTTACCGAAAGACTTCTCGAGGCCCTCTGATCCATGACTTTTTCCCTGTTTGACCATGATGCTCCTCATGGCGAAGCCAGCCGGCTGGTTGCGTTTTCCTCCAACCGGCTGGACCGCCGCTCCGAATATCGCACCGAGGGCGAGCTGGGCGACGCGCTCAAGGATCCGGCGACACGCTATTTCGCCATCACCCAGGGCCGGCTGGCGATGCGCGTCAACGGCAGCGTGCCTGAAGGACTGCTGCTGGCGGACGACATCGCCACGATGCAGCCGCATCACGCGGACGCGGTGCTGATCGGCTGGGACGCGAGCGATGCGCCGCGCATAGCCATTCCGCTGCAGATTGCCCCCGACGACCTGCCGGAGCCGTTCAAGGCGATCGACACGCGCTCGGTGTATCGTCAGGCGCTGATGGACGAGGAAACCCTCGGCGCCTATGCGCTGGGGACCAGCCTGGTTTCCTGGGCGCTGGCCAACCGCTTCTGCGGCGTCTGCGGCGGGCCGATGACGCCGGAATCGGGCGGTTACCGCCGGCGGTGCGGCGCCTGCAATCATGTCGTGTTTCCCCGCACCGATCCCGTCGCCATCATGCTGACCATCGACGAGGCCGGCGACCGCTGCCTGCTGGGCCGCAGTCCACATTTCCCGCCCGGCATGTATTCCTGCCTGGCCGGCTTCATCGAGCCGGGGGAGACCATGGAGGACGCGGTCAGGCGCGAGACGCTGGAGGAATCGGGCATCACGGTCGGCCGCGTGCGCTATCACGCCAGCCAGCCTTGGCCGATGCCGCATTCGCTGATGATCGGCGTCTATGCGGAAGCCAAGAGCCTCGCCATCGTCCCGGACACGGCCGAGCTCGAGGATTGCCGCTGGTTCGACAGAAGCGAGACGGAAGCGATGCTCGCCAATGTGCTGGGCGAGGACAAGGCCTCGGCGCCGCCGCCGGGCGCCATCGCGCACCGGCTGATGCGCGACTGGCTGGACTGGGGCAAACAGGGCTCCAGGAAAGCCTGAAAACCGTCAGCCTTCAGCTTCTTCGGCGTGGGAGCCGTTCTGCTCGAGCCGGAACGGATGCGCCGGATAGACGCCCAGGATCCTGAGTTCCTTGGAGAAAAAGGCAAGCTCGTCCATGGCGCGCGCCACCGGCGCCTCGTCCGGATGGCCCTGAATGTCGGCGTAGAACTGGGTGGCGAAGAACCGGCCGCCGATCTGGTAGCTTTCGAGCTTGGTCATGTTGACGCCGTTGGTGGCGAATCCGCCCATCGCCTTGTAGAGCGCGGCGGGAATGTTGCGCACCCGGAAGACAAAAGTGGTCACCACCACCTCGCCAGCGACCGGGCGCGGCGGGACTTTCGCCTCGCGCGACAGCACGACGAAGCGGGTGACATTGGTTTCGGTGTCCTCGACATTCTCCTGCAGGATGGTGAGGCCGTAGAGCTCGGCGGCCAACCGCGGCGCCAGTGCCGCCATCGAGCGGTCGTTGCTTTGCGAGACCAGCCGCGCGGCGCCGGCGGTGTCGCCGGCCACGACCGCCTTCCAGCCATTGGCGCGCACCACCTTGCGGCACTGGCCCACCGCGTGGACATGGCTGTGTACCGTGCGGATTTCCGAGCGGTCGACGCCGGGCAGCGCCATCAGCTGGAAATGGATCGGCATGAAATATTCGCCGACAATGTGCATCTGCGATTCGGGCAGCAAATGATGGATGTCGGCGACGCGGCCGGCGATGGTGTTCTCGATCGGGATCATGGCCAGATCCGCCTCGCCCTGCTCGAGCGCGATGAACGCATCCTCGAAGGTGGCGCAGGGCAACGGCTCCATGTCGGGAAACATGTCGCGGCAGGCCATGTCGGAATTTGCGCCAAACTCGCCCTGAAAGGCGATGCGATTGGTGGAAGCTGTCATCATGGGTATCCGTGTTGAGGAGGCGCGTCTAGTGGTGCGATCCAGACAGATGGTCCCTATCTGTCTGGACAAATCGCCCCACCAGATCAATAGTTTGTGGGCTGACTTTTCGAAACAGATGGGAACCATCTGTTTCGGTCAGACCGCTAGGTCGACGCAAGGATCTGGCGGGCGCGCTCCAGATCAGCCGGAGTATCGACACCGAGCGGAACGGAGTCAACGATGGCGACATCAATGCGCATGCCGTTCTCCAGCGCCCGCAGCTGCTCGAGCGACTCGCGCCTCTCGAGCGTCGAGGGCTGAAGCGAGACGAAGCGTTCGAGCGCCGGCCGGCGCCATGCATAAAGGCCGATGTGGTGATAGAGCGGCCCCTCGCCATGGGGCGCCTTGGCGCGGGTGAAGTAGAGTGCGCGCAACATCCCGGGGCCGATCGGCGTGCCGACGACCTTGACGATGCTCGGGTTGGTCTTCTCAGCCTCCTCGGCAATCTCGACGGCCAGCGTGGCCAGATCGGCCGGCGAGCCCAGCAGCGGCAGGGCGGAGCGGCGGATGGTCTCGGGCTCGATCGCCGGGATGTCGCCCTGGACATTGAGGATGATCTGCGCTCGGCCTTCGGGATCCATCTTCCGGGCCGCCTCGAAAACCCGGTCCGACCCGGACTGGTGATCATCGCGGGTCATGACCGCTTCGATCCCCGCGGCCTGCACCGCTTCGGCGATCTCGGTCGAGTCCGTCGCCACGGCAACACGGCCGATATCGGCAAGCAGCGCCTGGCGCGCCACCCTGACCACCATCGGGACGCCGCCGATGTCGGCGAGCGGCTTTCCGGGTAGCCGGGTGGACGCCATTCGGGCCGGAATGATGACGAGCATTTGTGCCTGAGCGTCTGCCATCTGGGTTCAGTTCCTCGGTTGCGCGGCAAGCGTAACAAAATGTCTCACTTGCGCGGTCACAAACGGTGTTGCAACGGACTTGCAAAAGACATAGGTTCCGCGCGATTTCAAGACTGGTTCGGACAATGCGGGAAACCGGGCGGGACGCCGAACTGAAACGGAGCGAGGGAACATGAACTCTTCATATCTCAACTCGGCGGCAGGCGCCTTTTTGGGCATCCTGTTTGTCGTGATGACCCTTTCGATTGTTTCCGACGGCATCTATCACGCGCCGACACCGGAAACCCAGGGGTTCATGATCGAAGTTGCCGAAGGCACCACCGAGACAGCCGAACCGGCGGAAGAGGCCGGTCCGGTCGAGATCGCGCCGTTGCTGGCCAGCGCCGATGTGGCCAGTGGCGAGAGCCAGTTCAGGAAATGCTCGGCCTGCCACACCAATGACGCAGCCAACGCCAACAAGGTTGGACCTGGCCTGTGGAACATCGTGAACCGCCCGATCGCCACGCATGAGGGCTTCAATTACTCGCCCGCCATGACCGAGTTCTCTGAGGGCGGCACCGTTGTCTGGGACTACCAGCACCTGAGCGAATTCATCGAGGCCCCGAAGGCTCACATCCCGGGCACCGCCATGAGCTTCGCCGGCCTGAAGAAGGTCGAGGACCGCGCCGATCTCATTGCCTATCTGCGAACCTTGGGCGACAGCCCGGCGCCGCTGCCTGACGCAACCGCCGCTTCTGCCGAGGAAGCTGCTCCCGCGGAAGAGGCCGCGCCTGCAGAAGAGACCGCTCCCGCAGAAGAAGCCGCTCCTGTCGAGACCGACGCCGCGGAAGAGCCGGCGACGGCGCCGAGCGAATAGGTTACCTGCGCACAGTCGTACAAGAGCCGGGCCCTGCGCCCGGCTTTTTTGTAGCTATCGCAGGGTTTTTTTGATCAGGCCCTGCAAGTGCCGCAGAAGTGGCCTATTCTCTTCCGAATGAAATTACCTCAGGAGGACCTGTCGCCATGATCATCCGCATTGCCGCTTTCCTGCTTGCGCTGGCCACACCGGCCATCTTCGCCCCGGCTTCACTGGCGCAGGAGTCCAACTGGCGGCACGCGGTCTCGATGATCGGCGAGCCCAAATATCCGCAAGGCTTCGCGCATTTCGATTACGTGAACCCGGATGCGCCGAAGGGCGGCACGCTGCGTCTTTCGGAGGAAGGCACCTTCGACAGTCTCAACCCGATCCTCGCAAAGGGCGAGTTGGCTGCGGGTCTCAACCTGGTCTTCGACACGCTGATGAAGTCCTCGCAGGACGAAGTCTCGACCACCTACGGGCTGCTGGCCGAAAGCATGACCTTTCCCGAGGACATTTCGAAAGTGACGTTCCGGCTGCGCGAGGAAGCGAGATGGGCGGATGGCGAGCCGGTGACGCCCGAAGACGTGGTGTTCAGCTTCACCAAGGCCAAGGAGCTCAACCCGCTGCAGGCGAATTACTACGCCCATGTCACCTCCGCCGAGAAGACCGGGGATCGCGAGGTGACGTTCCTGTTCGACGAGACCAACAACCGCGAATTGCCGCAGATCCTCGGGCAGATCCTGGTTCTACCCAAGCACTGGTGGGAAGGAACGGACGAGGCCGGCACCACCAGGGATATCGCGCGCACGACGCTCGAGCCGGTCATGGGATCGGGCCCCTACCGGATAGCCTCGCTCACCGCCGGGTCGACACTTCGCTTCGAATTGCGCGACGACTACTGGGGCAAGGAGATCAACGTCAATGTCGGGCAGCACAATTTCGGCGCCATCGAATATGTCTATTTCACCGACCGCAATGTCGAGTTCGAGGCCTTCCGGGCCGGGCGGATCGACTATTATCAGGACAATTCGGCCAGCCACTGGGCCACGGCCTATGATTTTCCGGCAATTGAAACCGGTGACGTCGTGCGCGAGGAGATCGAAAACCCGCTCCGCGCCGTCGGCATCATGCAGGCGCTGGTGCCCAACATGCGCCGTGAGAAATTCCAGGACGCCCGGGTACGCCGGGCGCTCAACTACGCCTTCGATTTCGAGGGCCTGAACAAGACGCTGGCGCATAATATGCTGACGCGCGTCGACAGCTATTTCTGGGGCACCGAGCTTGCCTCTTCCGGTCTGCCCGAGGGCCGGGAAAAGGAAATCCTCGAAGGCCTCACGGGCGAGGTTCCGCCGGAAGTCTTCACAACCCCCTTCACCAATCCGGTGGGCGGCGATACCCAGGCGCGCGCCAATCTGCGGCAGGCGCTCACGCTCTTCCGGGAAGCCGGCTATGAGTTGCAGGACCGCAAGCTGGTCAATGCCCAGACCGGCGAGCAACTTTCGATCGAAATCCTGCTGGGCAGTGCGTCGCTGGAGCGGTCCGTCCTTCCCTACATAAGCAGCCTGAAGAATCTCGGCATTGATGCGCGTATCCGGACCGTTGACGGCTCGCAGTACACAAACCGGATCCGGAGCTTCGACTACGACATGATCTGGTCCGTGTGGGCGCAGACGCTCAATCCGGGCAACGAACAGGCGGGTTACTGGGGGTCGGCTTCGGTGGATCGCGAAGGATCGCGAAATTACGCGGGCATCTCCGATCCGGCGATCGACGAGTTGATCCGCATGGTGATCTTCGCAAAGGATCGCGAGGAACAGGTGGCCGCCGTCAAGGCTCTCGACCGGGTGCTTCTCGCGCACCATTACGTGATCCCGCTTTTCTACAGCAAGGCCGTGAAAGTGGCCTATCGCAAGGTGCTCGCCCATCCCGAGGAACTCCCCTATTACGGGCTCGGCTTTCCGGAGGTTTGGTGGATGGAAGAGGCCCGGTGAGGCGCTTTGGCCTTGCACCGTCCCGGACATTCGATTCTGTATGAGTTTGAGACGAATCAGCCGCAGACCGGGGTATCCGGCTTGAAGGACGCGAGATTGACGACACCACAGCAGATCATGGGCGACCGCAGGGCCATGTCCGGGGGGACCCGCGTCTGATGGGAAGCTATATCCTCCGCCGTCTGCTCCTGATGATCCCGACCGTCATCGGCATCATGGCGATCTCTTTTGCGGTGATCCAGTTCGCGCCGGGCGGGCCGGTGGAACAGGTGATCGCCGAACTGACAGGGCAGGGCGATTCGGCCATTGACCGGATTGCCGGAGGCGGGGATTCCTTCGGCAACGAGCAGGATTTCGGCGATTCGGCCTCGTCGCAATATCGCGGCGCGCAGGGGCTAGATCCGGAATTTATCAGGAAGCTCGAAGCCCAGTTCGGCTTCGACAAGCCGCCGCTCGAACGTTTCGTCGGCATGATGTGGGATTACATCCGCTTCGACTTCGGCGAGAGCTATTTTCGCAGCGTCTCCGTTCTCGACCTGATCATCGAGAAGCTGCCGGTGTCGATCTCGCTCGGCGTCTGGATCCTGCTCCTGTCCTACATCATCTCGATCCCGCTCGGCATCAAGAAGGCGGTGTCCGACGGCTCCCGGTTCGATGTCTGGACCTCCGGCCTCATCATCGTGGCCTACGCGGTGCCGGGCTTCCTGGTCGGCATCATGCTGATCGTGATGTTCGCCGGCGGATCGTTCCTGGACTGGTTTCCGCTGCGCGGCCTGACATCGGACAATTTTGCCGAACTCAGCCTGTTCGGCAAGATCGTCGACTATTTCTGGCACCTGGCGCTGCCGCTGATTGCCCTGTCGCTATCGGCCTTCGCCACCACGACCTTGCTCACCAAGAACTCGTTCATCGACGAAATCCGCAAGCAATATGTCACCACGGCGCGGGCCAAGGGACTGACCGAGAGTCAGGTGCTCTACCGGCATGTGTTCCGCAACGCCATGCTGATCATCATCGCCGGCTTTCCCGGCGCTTTCATCACTGCCTTCTTCTCCGGCTCCTTGCTGATCGAGACCATCTTCTCGCTCGACGGGCTCGGCCGGCTGGGCTTCGAATCGGTGATCCGGCGGGATTATCCGGTGGTGTTTGCGACGCTGTTCATCTTCTCGCTGATGGGGCTGGTGGTCGGCCTGATCTCCGACCTGGTCTACACCTGGGTTGATCCGCGCATCGATTTCGAGAAGCGAGACGTCGGATGAACGCGCCCGCCTCCTCCAACTCCCAGTCCTTTGACGCCCGGGGCCGGCCGAAGGGCTGGCTGTCGCCCACCAACAAGCGGCGCTGGGCCAATTTCAAGGCCAACCGGCGCGGCTACTGGTCGCTCTGGATCTTTCTGTTCCTGTTCATCGCCAGCCTGCTCGCCGAATTCATCGCCAATGACCGGCCGATCCTGGCGTCCTACAAGGGCGAGATCCTGTATCCGGTGCTGGTCGATTACCCGGAGGAGAAGTTCGGCGGCTTCCTGGCGCGCACCGATTACCGCGATCCCTTCATCCAGGACGAGATCGAGGCCAATGGCTGGGTGATCTGGCCGCCGATCCGCTATTCCTACACCACTGCCAATTCCTACATTCCGCACTCGGCGCCGACCGCGCCGTTCTGGCTGCTCGAGGACGGCGTTGCCTGCTCCGCCTATCCGCTCCAGGACGCGGACCCCGGCTGCACGCTGGGCAACATGAACTGGCTCGGCACCGACGACCAGGCCCGCGACGTCACTGCGCGGATGATCTACGGCTTTCGCATCTCGGTGCTTTTCGGCCTGATCCTGACCATCTTCTCGGCGCTGATCGGCGTCGCCGCCGGTGCGATTCAGGGCTATTTCGGCGGCTGGACCGATCTGCTGTTCCAGCGCTTCATCGAGATCTGGTCTTCCATGCCGGTGCTTTATATCCTCCTGATCATTGCTGCCGTCCTGCCACCCGGATTCTGGATCCTGCTCGGGATCATGCTTCTGTTCTCCTGGGTGGGCTTTGTCGGCATCGTGCGGGCGGAGTTCCTGCGCGCCCGCAATTTCGAATATGTCAATGCGGCGCGCGCGCTCGGCGTCGGCAACGGCACAATCATGTTCCGGCACCTGCTGCCCAACGCCATGGTGGCGACGCTGACCTTCCTGCCCTTCATCCTGTCGGGCTCGATCACGACGCTGACCTCGCTCGATTTCCTCGGCTTCGGCCTGCCGCCGGGGTCTGCGTCGCTGGGAGAGCTGATCGCCCAGGGCAAGCGCAACCTGCAGGCGCCGTGGCTCGGGCTCACCGCCTTCTTCACCATCTCGATCATGCTGTCGCTCTTGATCTTCATCGGCGAGGCGACGCGTGACGCCTTCGACCCGCGAAAGACGTTTCGATGAGCGGTGCAGGCACGATAAACGCTGTGAAGCCTGCGGGCGACGATGTGCTGCTGTCGGTGCGCGACCTCTCGGTGACGTTCCATCAGGCTGGCGACAGCCAGACGGCGGTCGATCATATCTCGTTCGACATCCGCCGCGGCGAAACGGTGGCGCTGGTGGGCGAATCCGGCTCCGGCAAATCGGTCTCGGCGCTGTCGGTGCTCAAGCTGTTGCCCTACCCGTCGGCGAGCCACCCGTCCGGGCAGATCCTTTTCAAGGGACAGGACCTCTTGTCCGCGCCGGAAGCCCAGATCCGCGACGTGCGCGGCAACGATATCACCATGATCTTCCAGGAGCCGATGACCTCGCTCAATCCGCTGCAGACGGTGGAAAAGCAGATCGCGGAAATCCTGCACCTGCACCAGGCGATCAAGCTTGACGAGGCGCGGCGGCAGGTGCTCGGTCTGCTCGATCAGGTGGGCATCCGCGAGCCGGAAAAACGGCTCGCGTCCTTTCCGCATCAATTGTCCGGCGGGCAGCGGCAGCGGGTGATGATCGCCATGGCGCTTGCCAACCGGCCCGAGCTGCTGATCGCCGACGAGCCGACGACCGCGCTCGACGTCACCGTGCAGGCACAGATCCTCGAACTGCTGCGCGATCTCAAGACCCGGCATGGCATGGCGATGCTGTTCATCACCCATGATCTCGGCATCGTGCGCAAGTTCGCCGACCGTGTCTGCGTCATGACCGAGGGCAGAATCGTCGAGACCGGGCCGACCAGCGAAATATTCTCCAATCCGCAGCACGCCTATACCAAGCACCTGCTCGCAGCCGAGCCCAAGGGCCAGCCGCCCGAGCGCAATGAGGCGGCGCCCGAAGTGATGCGGGCCAGCGACGTCAAGGTCTGGTTTCCGGTCAAGCGCGGATTCCTCAGGCGCACGGTCGATCACATCAAGGCGGTGGACGGGCTTTCGGTGACCCTGAATGCGGGCCAGACACTGGGTGTGGTGGGCGAGTCCGGTTCGGGCAAGACCACGCTGGGGCTCGCCCTGATGCGGCTGATCCGCAGCGAAGGCGAGATCTTCTTCAACACGCTGCCCCTGCATGAGCGGTCCTTCAAGGAGATGCGGCCGCTGCGCAGTTCCATGCAGGTGGTGTTCCAGGATCCGTTCGGGTCATTGAGCCCGCGCATGTCGATCGCCGATATTGTCGGCGAAGGGCTCGCCATCCACGCGCGCGACCTTTCGCCCGGCGCGCGCGACCGCCGCGTCGCCGAGGCGCTTGAGGAGGTGGGGCTTGATGCCTCGACCCGCTGGCGCTACCCGCATGAATTCTCCGGCGGCCAGCGTCAGCGCATCGCGATTGCCAGGGCGATGGTGCTCAAGCCGCGCTTCGTCATGCTCGACGAGCCGACCTCGGCGCTCGACATGAGCGTGCAGGCCCAGGTGGTTGACCTGCTCCGGGACCTCCAGGCCCGGCACAATCTCGCCTATCTGTTCATAAGCCATGACCTGAAGGTTGTCCGGGCGCTCGCCAATGACGTGATCGTCATGCGCAACGGCAAGGTTGTCGAGCAGGGTTCGGCCGACCAGATCTTCGATCATCCGCAAACCGACTATACCAAGGCGCTGATGGCGGCAGCGTTCAATCTTGAATCCGCTTCTGGCGGGGCAGTCAGCGAATAGGCAATTTCATGACAGAGAACATCGACAAGGGTCGCATCCTGCTGGCGCTGACCGGCTGGGCGCCGGAGGTGTGGATCGACGAGCTCGCGCAGGCCGCGCCGCACCGGCCGGTCACTCTCGAGCCCGACGGCGAGGCGGACCCCAGCATCCATTATGCGGTGGTCTGGAAACAGCGGCCGGCGCTGTTGTCGAAACTGCCGAACCTGAAGGCGATCTTCTCGCTCGGCGCCGGCGTCGACCATGTCTTTGCCGACACGGATCTGCCCGATGTGCCGATTGTCCGCGTGGTCTCGCCCGATCTCACCACACGAATGAGCGAATATGTCGCCTGGCAGGTGCTCGATCACCACCGTCTCGGCCCGCGCTACCGGGCGCAGCAGGCCGACCGCGTCTGGCACGAGGATCGCGGGCAGAAGGCGGCGCGCGACATCACCGTCGGCATCATGGGGCTGGGCGAACTGGGGCGCGACGCCGCCGCCAAGCTCCAGGTGCTGGGCTTTGCGGTGACGGGATGGTCAAGGACCGAGAAACAGGTCGAGGGCGTGACATGTTTCGCCGGCGCCGACGGACTTGGCGCGTTCCTGGCCTCGGCCGACATTTTCGTGGTGCTGCTGCCGCTCACCCCTGAAACACGGGAGATCCTCGACCGCGATCTCTTCTCCCGCATGAGCAAGCGCGGCCCCCTGGGCGCTCCCGTTCTTATCAATGCCGGGCGCGGCGGGCTGCAGAATGAAGCCGACATTCTCGCAGCCCTCGACGAGGGATTGCTGTCGGCGGTGACGCTGGATGTGTTTCAGCAGGAGCCGCTGGCACCCGAAAGCCCGTTCTGGAGACACCCGAAGGTGACCCTCACCCCGCACGCGGCGGCGGCCTCGGTGCCGTCCTCGCTGATCAAGCCGATCGTTGCGCAGATGGATGCCCATGACCGGGGCGAAAAGCTGGTCAATCTGGTCGACCGCAAGGCCGGATACTGATCGAACCTGGCGCCAGGGACGGCCGAAACCCGGTTCAGGGCCGGCGGTAGCCTGTCGGAGGGCCGTAGAGCCTGGCGATGCGGTCGATGGCTGCCTGCAGCGGCTCGCGGGTGACATACATGGTGCCGCCCGACGCATGCAGCAGGGTGTCCGCGTCTTCGAGAAAGCCGACATGACCTTTCCAGAACACCAGATCGCCGCGTTCAAGACCGTCACGATCGGGATCGATCGACGCGCCGAGGCTCGCGGCCTGCTGGTCGGAATCGCGCGGCGCGCGCTTGCCGGTCATGGCCAGCGCCATCTGCACGAGGCCCGAGCAGTCAATGCCGAAGCCTGACCGCCCGCCCCAGAGATAGGGCGTGTTGAGAAACCTTGCTGCGACAGAAACCGCGTCTTCCGGCGCGGTCTCGCTGACAGGCCGCAGATGGGCTGCAATCATCGCCGAGCCGTCTTCGAAGAGCGCGTAGGGCGTGGCCCGGGTCTCGGCCGCTCCTGTCACCGTCACCCGGCTGCCCATGGACAGGACGGCCTGGTGGGGAAAGCGGAGATCGGGACCAGGATAGACGAAACTGCGCGGGATCGAGATCACATGGGTGGCGGCTGCCACACCTTCCCGGATTGTATCCTGGCGCACATATCCGACGTAGCCGTCGACTTCGAGCTGCACCCAGGCCCATCCGTCCGAACTGTCGAAGACCGTCATCGCCTCGCCGAAGAGCGCCTGGGTGTCGATTGCGCAATTGGCATCGGGCTTCGGCCTCACATCGGCCACGGGAACGGCCACGCGCGCGGCCGCGCCCTCGGTGAAGCGGGCGGCCGAAACCTGGCCCTTGAGCCGGGCGTCGGCAAGATCCTCCCTATAGGCATTGGACCGGCGATCAAGGTTTCCGGTCATGCCTGTGCCCCTTCTGCTGTCGACAGTTTCCGCCCTTCGGCAATGATGATGTCGCCGATCTTCTCGACAAACAGCGCGCCGTCCACGGTGCGCTTGATGATGACATTGCGCCGGTCGCGCTCGTCCCGGACCCGGCGCACCAGGCCCATGTTCCCCATCGTGTCGAGCGCCCTGGTGATCACCGGCTTGGTCACGCCCAGCGTGGCGGCCAGGCCGCGCACCGTGTGCGGCGGCGGCGCGAGATAGATGTGCAACAGGATCGCCAGCTGCCTGATGGTCAGATCCGGCCCGATGACCCGAACATGTTCGAGCGTGGCGGCATGCCACAACCCGAGCGCGTTGGATGGACGCAGATCAAGGTTCATCACGCATGCCTTTTCGTATCAGTGCCGGTTTACATTGACCGAAACGAACAGGCCGCGCAAGTCGTGGGCGGATCAGGCGGGGTGGCGCCTGCTGATCACGTCGAACAGGGCGCGTATGCCTTGCGCCTCGCCGCCAATCGGCGCGTGCGGCTTGTCCTTGGGCGACCAGGCGAAAATATCGAAGTGCGCCCAGCATGTCCGGGGTGTCACGAAACGCTTGAGAAACAGCGCGGCGGTGATAGAGCCGGCAAAGCCGCCCGACGGCGCATTGGTCAGATCGGCGATCCTGGCTTTGACGTCGGCCTCATAGGGCTTGTAGAGCGGCATCCGCCAGAGTGGATCAACCACCGCCCCCGAGGCCGCCGCCAGATCACCGGCAAGGGTCTCGTCATCGGTGTAGAACGGCGGCAGATCGGGACCGAGCGCCACCCGCGCGGCTCCCGTGAGCGTCGCCATGTCGATGAGCAGTTCGGGTGTGTCCTCGCAGGCATAGGTCAGCGTATCGGCCAGGACCAGCCGACCCTCGGCATCGGTGTTGTCGATCTGCACTGTCAGGCCCTTGCGGCTGGTCAGCACGTCGCCGGGCCGGAACGCCGATGCCGAGATGGAATTCTCGACAGCCGGAACCAGCACCCTGAGGTCGACGGGCAGGCCCGCGTCCATGATCATCAAGGCCAGCGCCATGACATTGGCTGCACCGCCCATGTCCTTCTTCATGTTCAACATCGAGGCTGATGGCTTGATGTCGAGGCCGCCGGTGTCGAAGCAGACGCCCTTGCCCACCAGAGCAAGTTTCGGCGCGCCCTGCTTCCCCCAGCGCAGTTCGAGCAGGCGCGGCGCCTGCGCCGCCGCCCGTCCCACCGCATGGATCATCGGGAAGCCCTTGGCGAGAAGATCATCCCCCGCAACGACGCTGACCTTGGCCTTGTAGTGCTTCGCCAGTCCCCGGAACGCCGCTTCCAGCGCATCGGGGCCCATGTCGTTGGCGGGCGTGTTGACCAGGTCGCGGGCGAGGCTGACGGCGGCCACCGTCCGCCTGATCGCGCCGGCATCCGCATCGGCCGGAATCACCAGGCGCGGACCGTCGGGAAGCGCCTTGCGGTAAGTCTCGAACCGGTAGGCGCCCATGCCGAAGGCCAGCGCCATCACCGCACCCGGGATCGGCGAGGTCTCGATGTGCCAGTCCCCAGCCGGCAGGGCGCGCGCCAGCTTGCCGCCGACGAAGGGATGGCACTCACCCTCGTCGCCAAGGCCGAACAGGGCGCCGGCGAGCTTGCCATGGCGGTTTGGCGCCAGCAGCACCGATCCTTCGGCGGCCTTGAACCCGGCCGATTTCGCCCAGGCGAGCGCCGTCTTGTCAAAATGCCCGCGGTCGATATCGGCACGGGACACGGCCCAGACGGGCAGGGTGTCGCCGGACATGTCCGCAAAGGGGGAGGGTCGGTCGATGTGGCTGTAGGGCGGCATGGGCTCTCCTTTTTTCTCCACGGGGCTGCAGCGGAGAATCACTCGTTAACGCTTGATTAGGGTTAACAGATTATTGCTTGAGCGAAGACTGCGACGGCGTCCGTGCCGGACCGGTCATGACACGAACTTACCGGGATCAGGCCATGTCAGCGACCCATGCACGCTCAACTCTCCCACGGCAGCTGCTCGGCGCGGTGTGTATTGCGGCCCTCGGGCTTACGCTCGTGGGATGTGCGTCCAAGAGCCGGCTGACCACCGGATCGGTTCCCTCGACGAACCAGCCGCTTGCGGCGATGAATGCGAACGAGTTGCATTCCGCCGCCGCAAGCTACGGCCAGGCCTATGACCGGAATCCCAAGGATGCGGCGGTGGGCATGAAATACGCCTCGGTTCTGACCATGGGCGGGCGAACCGACCAGGCGCTTGCGGTGATGCAGCAGGTTGCGATCCACAATCCGACCGACAGAACCGTTCTCGCCGCCTATGGAAAGGCGCTGGCCGGGGCGAGCCAGTTCGACAAGGCGCTCGACGCCATTCAGCGGGCGCAGACGCCGGACCGGCCGGACTGGCAATTGCTGTCCGCGGAAGGCGCCATCCACGACCAGCTGGGCGATCCCGCCACGGCGCGCGCGCGCTACCGCAAGGCGCTCGACCTGCAGCCCAACGAACCGTCGGTCCTGTCCAATCTCGGCATGTCCTATGTGCTGCAGGGGGACCTGAGAACCGCTGAATCCTACCTTGCCTCGGCCGTGCGGCAGCCGGGCGCGGACAGCCGGGTGCGTCAGAACCTGGCGCTCGTGGTCGGCCTCCAGGGCCGCTTTGCGGAAGCCGAGAAGATCGCCAGCGCCGAGATTTCCCCCGAACAGGCGGGCGCCAACGTGACCTATCTCAGGGCCATGCTGGCCCAGCAGAACGCCTGGAACAAACTCAAGGATTCGGACAAGAACAACACCAACTGACCCGGCAAGGCTCGCCGGGCGGGATCTGCCGCTCGGCTCTCGCTGCATGACACCCGGGTGCATTTCCGGGCCGGGCAGATCCTCCGGAGGCACCACCCTGCCCCGGAATCACCGCTCCCATCCATATTCGCGAAGTCTCGCACGTCGCCCGGATAGACCGGCGCAGCGGTTTTCGGTGTGATCGCGATGGTATTGGTCAGCGTCCGCTTTCATCAGATCAAGACAGCGGCGCGCCTCCGGGAGGAGGCAGGAACACTGCGGCAAAAGCCCGGAAGCAGGCATCGGCGCCGGCGCTCGCACGACACTGTTCGTGCGTGGTTTCCACCGCTATTGCGGCACGCCACCCGAGAAATTGTCCATGACCTGGATCGCCGCCGGTCCGAGGATCACGCCGATGAGCACCGGCAGGAAGAACAGGATCATCGGCACGGTCAGCTTCGGCGGCAGCGCCGCGGCTTTCTTCTCCGCCTCCTGCATGCGCTGATCGCGGCTTTCCTGGGCCAGAACGCGCAAGGCCTGGGCAATCGGTGTTCCGTAACGCTCGGACTGGATCAGGGCCTGGGTCACCGATTTCACCGCATCGAGACCGGTCCTGCTGCCCAGGTTCTCGAACGCCACGCGACGGTCCTGAAGATAGGACAGCTCCGCGGTGGTCAGCACGAACTCCTCGGCCAGCGCGGTGGACTGCACCGCGATTTCCTCGGCGACGCGCTTCATCGCAGCTTCGATGGAGACGCCCGATTCAACGCAGATCAGCATCAGGTCCAGCGCATCGGGCCAGGCAAGCCTGATCGAAGCCTGACGTTTCTTGGACTGATTGGAGACGAACATGTTGGGCGCGTAGAAGCCGACATAGGCGCCGACAATGCAGGCCAGCATGCGCACGGTAAACGGCTTGTCGGTCAGGTTCTCGAGAACAAAGACATAAACGATGGTCGCCGATAGGAAGATGAACGGCAGCACGAACCGCGCCAGCAGGAACATGTTGAGCGCGTTCTGGGTGCGGTAGCCGGCAGCGCGCAGCTTGGCGATGGTGGCATCATCGGCCAGCGCGTTCTTGAGGTTGAGCTGCTCGACGATGCCGCGCACGGAGGCATTGTTGCGGGTCCGCAGGCCGGTGCTCTTTTCGCCGGCGCGGGCCTGTTCGGCGTTGAGCCGGGCGCGTTCGCGCGCGCGGATCTCGTCGCGTTCAAGCGCCGCGGACTTCATGCGCGCGTCGAGGTCGCCGCGTTCGAAATAGGGCGCCATGATGGTGAACAGCGTGGCGAACACCGCCACGGAGACCAGGATCGGGACCAGATAGGCCGGATCGGTGAGGGAAGACGCGATATTGGATAACATTCTGGTCTGCCCCTAGATGTCGAAATTGATCATGTTGCGCATCACCATGACGCCGATCGACATCCAGATCGCCGAAGCGCCGAGAATGAGATGGCCGCGGCTGTCGGTGAACAGGATCATGATGTATTCGGGCGAGGTGAGATAGACGAGAAACGCCACGATGAAGGGCAGAGCGCCAATGATTGCCGCCGAGGCCTTCGCCTCCATCGACATCGCGCTGATCTTGCCCTTCATCTTCTTGCGCTCGCGCAGCACCTTGGACAGGTTGCCGAGCGCTTCCGACAGATTGCCGCCGGCCTGGGCCTGGATGGCGATGACGATGGCGAAGAAATTGGCTTCCGACAGCGGAATGCGGCTGTAGAGCCGGGCGCAGGCCTCGGGTATGTTGAGCCCCATCTGCTGGGCTTCGACGATGCGCTTGAACTCGGTGCGCACCGGTTCCTGCCCTTCGGCCGAGATCATCCGGATGGCGTCGTTGAGCGGCAGGCCGGATTTGATCGACCGCACCATGATGTCAAGCGCATTGGGGAATTCGCCAAGAAAAGCCTTCATCCGGCGGGTGCGCAGAAAGCCGATCAGCCAGCGCGGCAGACCCGCACCGAAAATGATCATCACGCCGCCGGCGACGAAGAGACTTCCATAGGCGACGAAGGCCATGAAACCGGCCACGAGACCCAGAATAAGCGAAAAGACGTAGAACTGCCGCATGGAAATGGTCAGGCCGGCTTGGGCGATCCGCTCCTTCAGCGGCGGCGAATTGCGGCGGTCGTTTTCCTTGTTCTTTTCTTCCAGCGTCTTCAAAGAATCCTGAACGGATTTGCGCCGCTTGTTGACCTCATTGAGCCTGTCGCGCGCTGCTGTCGCCTTGGACCGGTCGGTTTCCGCCGACTTGACGCGCTTGACGCGGTTTTCGGCCCTGCGATCGCCCTCGATGCGGCTGTAGAGCACGCCATAGCCCAGGGCGCCGGCGGAAAGCGCGGCCAGGCCGATAATGGCGAGTACAACTGTATCCAGACCAAACACGCGGGTTTCTCCTCAGGAAGTGATTTTTTCCATGGCGTCGAGCGAAGCGGCGAGGCGCTTGTCCTCGCCATAATAGCGAGCCCGATCCCAGAAATTCGGCCTGCCGATCCCTGTCGAGCGGTGTTCGCCGATGATGTTGCCGTTGGCGTCTTCGCCCAGCATGTCGTATTTCATCAGGTCCTGGGTGATGATCACGTCGCCTTCCATGCCGATGACCTCGGTGATGTGGGTGATGCGGCGCGAGCCGTCGCGCAGACGCGCCGCCTGGATGATCACATCCACCGAGCCCGAGATGATTTCGCGCACGGTCTTGGCAGGCAGGGTAAACCCGCCCATGGCGATCATGGATTCCATGCGGCTCAGACATTCGCGCGGCGTGTTGGCGTGGATCGTGCCCATGGATCCGTCGTGACCAGTGTTCATGGCCTGCAACAGGTCGAACACCTCGGGGCCGCGCACCTCGCCGACGATGATCCGCTCCGGCCGCATGCGCAGGCAGTTCTTGACCAGGTCACGCATGGTGATTTCGCCTTCGCCCTCGATGTTGGGCGGGCGGGTTTCAAGCCGCACCACATGCGGCTGCTGCAGCTGAAGTTCGGCGGAGTCTTCGCAGGTGATCACCCGCTCATCGGCATCGATATAGGCCGTGAGACAGTTGAGCAGGGTGGTCTTGCCCGAGCCCGTACCGCCGGAAATCACCACATTGCAGCGGACCCGTCCGATGATCTGCAGCACGGCGGCGCCTTCGGGGGTGATGGCGCCGAACTTGACCAGCTGGTCCAGCGTCAGCTTGTCCTTCTTGAACTTGCGGATGGTGAGCGCGGTGCCGTCGATGGCGAGCGGCGGCGCGATCACGTTGACGCGGGAACCGTCGGGCAGGCGGGCGTCGCAGATCGGGCTCGATTCATCGACTCTTCGGCCGACCTGGCTGACGATGCGCTGGCAGATCGACAGCAGCTGGCTGTTGTCGCGGAACCGGACATCGGTTTCCTGGACCTTGCCGGCCACTTCGATATAGGTCTTGCCCGCACCGTTGACCATGATGTCGGCGATGTCGTCGCGGGCCAGCAAAGGTTCCAGCGGGCCGTAGCCCAGGACATCGTTGCAGATGTCGTCGAGCAGCTCTTCCTGCTCGGCAATGGACAGCGCGAAATTCTTGATCGTAATGATATCATTGACGATATCGCGAATTTCCTCACGCGCGCTTTCGGCGTCAAGCTTGGCCAGTTGCGACAGGTCGATGGTGTCGATCAGCGCCGAGAAGACCTGGCTCTTGGTGTCGTAATAGGCCTCGTTGCGCGAAGACTTGCGCTTGACCGGAGGCTCCTCGCGGCGCGGCGGTCCCTTGGACGGTGCAGCCTGGGGAGCGGGCGCAGATGCCGCCGGCGCAGCTGCCGGGGTTGGCGCTTGCGGCTCGGGCGCATAGGCCGCCGTGGTTTCGGCGTGGACGACGGGCCTTGCCGCGGGCGCGACTGGCGGCTTGCCTGATCCATCATTGCTGCGTTTGCCGAACATGTTGCGTTCCACTCCAGACTTTTCGTTTACTTGCGGCCCAGCAGGCCCATCAGGGACGACAGTCCTGCACGCTTGCGCTTCTTCACTTCCGCCCTGCCGGTGACGACATGGGCGATCTGAGACAGGGCTTCGGCAACCGGCGACTTGGCCGAGGATTCGCCGATCATCAGGCCGGAATTGGCCGCTTCGCCAAACAGCGTCGCGTCAAAGGGAATGATCGCCAGCGGTTCGACTTCCAGCGGATCACAGAACACGTCAGGGGCGATTTCGGGCCGCTTGGCCATGCCGACCTGGTTGAGGATCAACAGCGGCTGGCGATCGTTCGGACGCAGTTTGCGCAGCGTGTCGAACAGGTTCTTGGTGTTGCGCAGATTGGCGAGATCCGGCGTTGCGGTGATGACAATCTCGTCGGCGGCGCAGAGAACCTTGCGGGTCCAGTCCGTCCAGATATGCGGCACGTCCAGCACCGAGACCGGCGCATTGCGCTGAATGATGTCGAGAATGGGCAGAAACACATCCCCGTTGAAATCATAGGTCCGGTCGAGCATCGACGGCGCTGCCAGCATCGACAGGTGCTCCGAGCACTTGGTCAGCAGCCGATCGAGGAAGACCTCATCGAGCCTGTCGGGCGAATACACCGCCTCGGCGATTCCCTGCGTCGGGTCGTTGTCGAAGTTCAGGTTCGCGGTCCCGAAGGCGAGATCAAGATCCGCCAGGATGACTTCGCTGGAAAACAGGCTCGAGATGCTCCAGGCGCAATTGTGGGCGAGCGTCGAGGAGCCGACACCGCCCTTGGCGCCGACAAAGGCGATCGAACGGCCGAGCGGCGCGGCGTCGGGATCGACGAAGATGGTGGAGATCACCCCGATCAGATCGGCCATGGACACCGGTGCGACGATATATTCCGACACGCCGTTGCGGACCAGCTCGCGGTAGAGCGACACGTCATTGACGTGTCCGACCACCACCACCCGCGTGTCGGGGTCGCACACGGCGGCGAGGTCGCCCAGCTCCTCGATCAGCGTGCGGGCATCGGCGCGGGTTTCCAGGATGAGCAGATTTGGCGTCGGCGAGCCTGCGAACATGTTGGCTGCAGCCGAAACGCCACCGGAATTGATGCGCAGATTGACCTTGGCCATGCGGCGGTCCTGGGAGCACCGCTCCATCGTCTTGGCGAGGCCCTCGGATTCCACGAAGGCATGCACCGAGATTCTGGGCAGCGGGCGAATGCGGTCGAAATCGCCGCGCTCCGAGGTCGGCTCGGCCTGCTCCGGTTGCTTGTCCTGCTCGATCTCGTAATCAAGATTGGTCATTACCATTGTCCTGCTTGAAAGGGCCTGTTGCGGATCATTGGAGGGCCGCGCCATTGTCTCGGTAAGCCTCGATCACGACTGACCGCCGCTCGGCATCGATCGACGTCATGCCGCGCGGGGCAATGAGGTCGCCGGGATTGGCGATCTGTGCGGCCAGGTTGTTCTGGCTGGCGCAACCGAAATTGGCGTAATGCTTGTTGTCGGTCGTGTTGGCGAGCATGTCTTCGGGCCAGCGGCCGCACTCGCCGGTGGAGGCGGTGATCGCCATGAAGGCGATTCGGATCGGCGCCGCGTCCTGGGGAGAGTACACATGATAGGGCGAGGACAGAATGCGGTCGCCCGGAATGCCTTCCTTGCGCAGGACATCCGCCACTTCGCGGGAAAGAACCGACGCCGCGCCGGCATTGGCAGAGCCGACAGGGACCATGATGCGGATGATGCCCGAGGCGGTGGACCGGTAGGTGGTGGCCGCGCCACGAACCGTCTCCCGCATGGAGATGGTGAGCTTGCGGTCGCCGGTCGAGACCGGCAGGTCCACGGTGCGTTCCTTCTCCGCCACGATGATGGGGTGATTGGTCCGGTAGTCATCCGGCACCGCGCCGACGGTGATGCTGCGGCCGGGCCATCCGGCGCAACCCGACAGCAGCGAGATGGCTATCAGCAGCGGCACGAGTGCCGGAAGCTGGCGGAGATCAGGCTTTGCGGGAGTTGCGATCTTGCTCGACATGGTGAGATTCCTGATCATTTGTAGATGAAACCGACGACGCCGTGGTAGCGGCCAGGCGGGAGTTCTGTTTCCATCCGGCCATAGACACGGTTGACCCGGCCCAGGAAGAAGCCCGCGCCGTCACTGGGCGCATTGAAATTGTCGTCAGGGCGGGCGAGTTCATTGCGGGCCACCGGCTTGACGATGTAGGGCGTGGCGATGATGACCAGTTCGGTCTCGTTGCGGACGAAGTCACGGCTCCGGAACAGGGTTCCGAAGACCGGCACCTGGGACAGGCCGGGATAGCCCGACATCGCCTGGCGAATGTCGTCCTTGACGAGGCCAGCGAGCACGATCGACCCGCCGGAGGGCAATTCGACCGCGGTTTCCGCTTCGCGCCGCTTGATCGCGAGCCGGGTCATGCCGGGACTGCCCCGCACACCCTGCAGCGATGTCGACCCTTCGAAGGTCGGCTCCGAGACTTCCGTGAGCACCTTCAGAGAAATCCGTCCGGCCGAGAGCACGACAGGCGTGAAGTTCAGGCGGATGCCGTACTCGACCTCGCGATCGGTATAGGTGACGCGACCATCCTCGTCGGCCGAGACCTCATCCCTGATCTGGAATTCGCCGCCGACATAGAACCTTGCGCTTTCCCCGGAAATGGCCGTCAGGCTGGGTTCGGCCAGGGTGCGCATGACGCCGGCCTGCTGCATGGCATTGACATAGCTGGAAATGCTGGCCCCGCCGATGGTGTTTGCCAGCGCGGCGTAGTTCAGTCCTGTCGACAATGTCCCGAGATTGGCCGGGTTGGAGTTCACGAATGCGGCCGAACTGCCGCCGATGCTCGAATTGAACCCGAGCTGCTTGAGCACCTGGCGGCTGACCTCGGCAATGGTGACCTTCAGCATGACCTGGTCTTCGCCATCGATCTTGAGCAGATTGACGATCTGGGACTTCTGACGGGCCTCGGCGTTGATCGCGGCGTCGCCGCCGTCGCCGACCGCCGTGGTCACGCGTGTGGTGGCTTCACCGCCGGTAAGGAATATTTCCGCCAGCCGTGCAGCCTGCGCGGCATCCTGCGGGGTGCGCACCGAGCCGGTGAGCACGATATTGTCGGAGATGATCTCCACATTGATGTCCGAGTCCGGAAGGAAGCGGGCGAGGTGGGCCTGGAGGCCGGATACGTCGCGTTCGATCTCGAGATCGATGGCGACGATTTCCTCGCCGCTCGGACCGAAGATGAAGATATTGGTCTGGCCCACCGTCTTGCCGAACAGATAGAGCCGGCGGGAGGTGCGGGTCACGGCATCGGCAAGGCTCGGGTCCGCCACCAGGATATCATGAGCATCCGTCGGCAGATCGATCACGATGGCCTTGTTGAGGCCGAGCTTGACCCGCTTGGAGACACCGGGACCGGTTTGCTTGATCCTGATGACGCTTTCCGATGCCTGGGCTGCGGCCAGAAACCGGCCGCCGGACGGATCAAGGCCGATGCCGGCAATCATGGCGGTGCCTGCCAGCGCGATACCGGCAATGGACGACAGGAGCGATTTTGCAATGTGACGCACGTTCATTCTCCGCTTCAGTTGGTGGCGCCAACTTTGGTTATGGTGCCGGAGCGGATCAGCTGGATGGCTGCAGAGCCGTCTTCGCCGCTCAGTAGATATTTTGCGCCGTCGATGTCGGATTCCTGGACATCGGCGACGCTGCGCAGGGCAAGGGTCAACCGATCGGCCATCTGCTGCGCGACGGTGATGATCTTTGTCTGTTCGGGGTTCAGCTCGAGCGTGGCCGTGGTTCCAACCGCGGTGCGGTTGCCCTCGGCGTCCTGCTCGATGCGCTGGTCGATCGCCAGGACGCGGATGTTGGACAGGATCACCTCGGTCAGGAAACCCTCTTCCCCGGTCTTGCGGCGCACCATGATGACATCCACCCGGTCGTTGGGGAGAATGAAACCACCGGCGCTGGTGGCAACGGAAATCTCCGTGGCGACGGCGCGCTTGCCGGCCGGAAGCAGCGACGACATGATCCGCGAGGACGAGTCGACGATCTTCTCGGGGCGTAGCGGCTCACCGGCAAAGATCGGCAGGCGGACAACCGCGCCGGTCAGCTCGGCAATCGCCTCGGGACGGGCATCGCGGCGGATCAGGCCCTCGATCACGCCATCTTCCGGCCAGCCCTTCCACTCGATCGTTTCCTCGTTCAGGCGCGAGCCAACCGGCAGGCTGGCGGTTGTCACCAGCACGTCGATGGTCGGCATCTTCTCGATGATCGGCGTGGAGGAGATTTCGTTGACCTGAACCGTGGGTGAGGTCAGGTTCATGGCCAGATACCCGGCTAGTCCTGCTGCCAGGACAGCCACTGCCATGATGACGACGCGGGCGGGTTTCATGCTGATTCCTCAAACGAGTATTGGATAGGCTCGCCAGAGAATGCATCTGCAATCGTGTAATTATGGTTAATGACCCGCAACCAAACACGGTTAACGCAAGATTACCGAGAATCCGCACCCGGGCTGCGGTCCCGCCGGGCCCCACCGACATCAGCCGAAACGCCATTGCCTGGCGGATCCCGCATCACAAAATACAAAACCGCCGTCCCTTTCCGGCCGGCGGTTCTGGCATTGAGCGGAAGGCTCTCGGCTTGGCGACAAGGGTGACGCGCGCGGCGGGCGCAGCCTCGCCTCACCGCCTTCAGGACAGATGGCTGAGCGCGCGGGTGAACAGTTCGGTGTTCGGAAAGGTGGAAAACGCCGCGGCTCCGATCGCCACGCCATAGGGAATCCCGGCGCGCGCCTTGAAGAAATGCATCGGAATCGGGATTGGCGAGGCCAGAAGCACGTTCTGATTGGCGCGGATCATCAGCACGACGAGCGCCAGCAAGCCGCCGAAGATCCCGGTGAAGCCGAGAAACGCCGCAAGATCGGTGTTGAACCCGTACCAGAGCGCCGCGGCGCTGAGGATCTTGGCGTCGCCGCCGCCCATCACATTGAGGGCAAACAGCGCGAAACAGGCGGCAAACACACTCAAGGCCGCAACCACCGACCATCCGAATGTCGCCAGATCCATGCCGCTGAACGGGGCAATGATGAAGAAGGAAACCGCCAGGATCACCGAAACGCGATTCGGGATCTTCATGGAGATGATATCGCAGAACGCCGCCATCGCCATGCAAAGCGGAAGAATGACAAAAATCGCAGCCTCGACCATCGGCGTTTGCTCCTCGGTTTGGGAAAGCCTATCCGGGAGACCTTAAAAAAACAGCAACAGACGAAAAAAGCCGCCCCGGGGGGCGGCTTTTTGATTTTTGGTGCAACCCGGAGATCAAGGCTTACGGATGCAGTGCGTCCGCGGCGTTCATCTTGTCCGAGAGGCTCTGGAACTGGTCGCCCAGGGTGTTGCCCAGCGTCGAGGCGCCGGTGATGAGCGCGACCGAGATGAGAGCGGCGATAAGGCCATACTCGATGGCGGTGGCGCCGGATTCGTCCTGGACGAAACGTTCAAAAAGATTCTTCATGGATCTGTTCCTCACATTCGATTGTGTTTTCAGCACTCCGCCAGCGCTTCGGCAGGTCGGATGCAGCAATGATAGGAGAGGGCCTTTTCAAACCTCTTAATGAAGAAGGTTAGCGAAACCTTGCCCGGCCGATGTTCGGCTTATGGTGAACCCGCCGTAAACACTCGGACGGCATTTCCGCCGTCACAACCCTTCCCGCAACAGAAAAAGCCGCCCCGAAAGGCGGCCTTCGTGAATTCCGTTGGCTCCTGGCCGTGCTTACGGATGCAGAGCGTCGGCAGAGTTCATCTTGTCCGACAGGCTCTGGAACTGGTCGCCCAGGGTGTTGCCCAGCGTCGAAGCGCCGGTGATGAGCGCGACGGAAATCAGAGCAGCAATAAGGCCGTACTCGATTGCGGTGGCGCCGGACTCGTCTTTGACGAAACGTTCAATCATGTTCTTCATGGGATACTCCTTGATCCACACAGTGGTTTCAGCACTCCGTCAACCGTTACCGTTGATCAGATGAACCCAAGCTACAGGGAGGTCTTTTCAATCTGCTTAAGGAAGGTGGTTAGCAAATTCTTCCGAGGCGGCCGCAGCCAAGCTGGTTAATGTTTCATCTTCCAAGGGACTGGTGATCCGCGCCGGTGATTCCTTATATTAGGGCGAATTCGTGTCCCCGCTCCAGGCGCCGGCGCGGCCTCGGAATCGCCACGGAAGGCAACTTCTTTCAGGCACAGCGTGGCGGATTTTACGCCGGACCGGTGCTTCTTAAGGCTTCATTCACCAATCCGCGCGATTTTAGGGACCATATCCGCAATTCCGAGGAAACGGCATGACCCACCCCATCCCTGTTCGACGCCGGTTGATGCTGGCCGCATGCGGTCTGGCCCTGGCTGCGCTGTCGTCAAGCCCGGTTCACGCCACGGACGACGTGATCCGGGTGTTCATGGATCACGCCCGCATCCTCAAGCTCGACCGCATGGTTTCCAAGGTCATCATCGGCAATGCCGACGTCGCCGACGTCACCGTCTCGGATCCGCAGACGATCGTGCTGACCGGAAAATCCTACGGCACGACAAATCTCGTGATTCTCGATCAGGATGGAGAAGCCATCGTCGACGAGCGCATTCTGGTGTCGGTTGACGAGGCCAATACGCTTCGTGTCTTCAAGCAGACGGCCCGGTCGGTCTACTCCTGCTCCCCGTCCTGCGAAGAGCATGTGCCAACAGCACCTGCCAATCCATGACCACGCTGACAGAGATTCTTCTGGTTGATGGTTGATTAACCACACACAGAGTCTTGTCACGACCCACGTTACGAAAATTCAACTAGTTTGATCTAGCTTTGGACCCTGACACTGCATGTCCGGGAGTCCGAAGATGAACCTCGACGATCAAACCATTGAGCGGCAGCCGCCCCCGCGGCGCATGCGACGGCTCCTTGCCCGATTGAGACGATCACGGGACGGCACGGCCGCAATCGAATTCGGCCTTCTCGCATTCCCGTTCTTTCTGCTGATCTTCGCCACGATCGAAGCCTTCATCGCCTTTGCCGGCGAGCAATTGCTGGAGAACGCCGTCGACACCATGAGCCGGCAGATTCGCACCGGCCAGATCACGGATGCTGATCCATCCCGCTCGTCGTATCTGACGGAGAAGCAGTTCCGCACAAAGTTCTGCGCCGAGATCAGCCTGATGATCAAGTGCGCCGACGAGGAAGATCCGAACGACCAGAAGCTCTATCTCGACGTTCGCGAGTTCGCGTCCTTTGCCGACATTCCCAACTACATCCCGAAGATCAGCGGCGACAAGTTCGCGGACCTCGACACGACCGGCTTTGCCTACAATCCCGGCGGTCCTCAGACCATCAACATCGTGAGAGCCTACTATCGCTGGGAAGTGACGACCGATCTCGTCCGGCCCTTCATCACCAACATCCGGAAGGATGGCGAAATGCCGCGCGACTACCTGATGGTGGCCACCGCAGCGTTCCGCAACGAGAACTACCCGTGAGCCGCATTCCGGACATGGAAGCCAGCGGAAAACCACAAGGGAACACGGTCATGACGGGATTTCTGATTGGATTGAAACGCACCGCCCGGAGGCTTCGCGGCGACCGCGCCGGCGTCGGCGCCGTGGAATTCGCACTCATCGCCCCGGTGTTGATCATTCTCTACATGGGCTCGCTGGAAATTTCCATCGCCATGTCGGTGAACAAGAAGCTGGCGCGCGCCTCCAGCACCATTGCCGACCTGATCACCCAGGGCGACAGCGTCGACAAGGCCACGCTCCAGTCGATGCTCAACGTGGCGCAAAGCGTCATGACGCCGTTCCGCTCGGACGGCATCAAGGTGAAGGTCACGGGGATCTCGATCAATGGCGCCGGTGTCGGCAAGGCCACATGGTCATGGCAGCAGGACGGCACCAAGCCCTACACCACAGACTCCACCCAGGCCCTGCCCACGGACCTGGCCATCCCCGACACATTTCTGGTGCGCACCGAAGTCGAGTTCGACCACAAGCTGCTGCTGGTCATGCCCGGGGTCGAGAACCTCGACATCCGAAACCTTCACATGAAGAAGACCTATCACCTTCGCCAGCGCGTCGGCGAAAAGATACTCTGCACGGATTGTTAAGGATCCTGCGTCGGGCCAAGCTGCCGGACACGGATTTCTCGCCGCTATTGCGCGGGTAGCGCGGCGGCGTCACCCGACGGCAATATCTCGACCAGACCACGGATATTGCGGTAGTCTTCCGGATCAGCAACGACATAGCCGCCGCCATGGACAGGTTCGAAAATATCCAGCAAGCCCGGCGCCGATGCGGGCATCTGGTCGAGAAAGGCCCCCAGCGCTTCGACGAGATCGTCCGGCAGTGTCCGCAGCACCGCATGCGGGCCGTAGGGAATGCGCTGCGACGACCACAGCATCCGAAGCGGATCGGCGCCCTCGATCGCGGACCGGTTCCAGCCGCCGAACAATTCCGTTACGCCTGACCCGGAATCTCCGGGCCTGTCCGGTATCCAGCCAAAGAAACCGTCAACCTCGCCGGCCTTGTAAAGGGCGATCACCGATGCCACGCTGCCGCCGCGCACCATGCGCGGGGCGTCGAGACCGCCGGTCTTGATGGCCTGCTGCGGAATCTGCCAGCCGGAAACCGAATCCTCCCGGGAATAGGCGATCTTCAAGTCGGAGACCTGGTTGTTGACGCTGTCGCGCACGACAAGAACCGAGCGGAAGCCGGTGGACCCATCGGTGGCGACCGGGGTGCGAAATGCCCGGACACAGCCGCAGACCGCCTCGGTCGCGGCAAATGACCTCGTCGAGTGAATGGCGTAGCCGACGCGTCCGCTGGCGTGCGCATCAATCAGCGCCGCATAGCTGCCCATCCTGATGATCTCGACCGGTATGCGCAGCGCGGATGCAAACGCGGCGCGGATTGCCTCGAGCTTGGGCGGGGGGACGGCGGCCAGATGCGTCTCGACAATGCCGATGCGCAGGACCGGAACGCTGTCCCGGTAATCGGCCCGGGCGCCGGATGCCATGATCACGCTCATGGCGATGCCTGCCCAAAAGAGCATCCGGAACACGCCAGGCAATGGGGCAGAATGCTTCATCGCACGCATGGTCGGTTGATATCACGGATGCCCCTCATTGTCTGGACATGGTGAAAACAAGGTTACCTAGTGGTGCGATCCGGACAGATGGTCCCCATCTGTCCGGATCGCACCACCAGATCAATAGTTTGTGGGCTGACATTTCGAAATAGATGGGAACCATCTATTTCGGTCAGACCACTAGCGGCCGATTCCCGACCCTTCCGGTCCTGTCCGAATCCGGCTAACCTGCGGTTCACCTGGAGACTTCGAATGGCCCGCGCATTTCTGTTTGTTCTTGATTCGTTTGGAATTGGCGGGGCGCCTGATGCGCAGGCCTATGGCGACCTGGGCGCCGACACGCTGGGGCACATCGCGGAACAGTGCGCCGGCGGTCTCGCCGATCGCCCGGGCCTGCGCAAGGGGAAGCTGTCATTGCCGCACATGCAGTCGCTCGGATTGGCCGAGGCGGCGCTGGCGGCGTCGGGCAACCTGCCGGCGGGATGGGCGCGGGTGGCCCGGCCGCGCGGCATCCATGGCGCCGCCAGCGAGGTCTCGCGCGGCAAGGACACGCCATCGGGGCACTGGGAAATCGCCGGACAGCCGGTGATGTTCGACTGGGGCTATTTTCCCGATGAAGGGCCGGCCTTCGACAAGGAACTTGTCGCCGCGATCATGTCGGAAGGCAATGTGCCGGGCATCCTGGGAAACTGCCACGCCTCTGGAACCGAGATCATCGCCAGTCTCGGCGCCGAGCATGTGCGGACCGGAAAACCGATCTGCTACACATCCTCGGATTCGGTGTTCCAGATCGCCGCCCACGAGGAGAGCTTCGGGCTTGAGCGGCTGCTCGATCTCTGCCAGGTCGTGCGCAAGCTGGTCGACCCACTCAATATTGGCCGCGTCATTGCGCGGCCCTTTGTCGGCTCCGCCGAAAGGGGCTTCGACCGCACAGGCAACCGCCGGGACTTTTCCGTGCCGCCGCCGGGACCGACATTGCTCGATCAGGTCAAGGAGAGTGGTCGCCGGGTTTTCGGCGTCGGCAAGATCAGCGACATCTTCGCGCATCAGGGCGTCACCGACATGCGCAAGGCGAGCGGCAATGCCGCCCTTTTCGAGGCCACGCTCAAGGCCGCGCAGGACGCCAGGGACGGCGATCTCGTGTTCACCAATTTTGTCGATTTCGACATGCTGTACGGCCACCGCAGGGATGTCGCCGGATATGCGGCGGCGCTCGAAGCGTTCGACGCCATGCTGCCGCGTTTCGCCAAGCTGCTCAAGCCGGGCGACCTGGTGCTGATGACCGCCGACCATGGATGCGACCCGACCTGGCGCGGCACAGATCACACCCGCGAACGCGTGCCGGTGCTGGGCTTCGGACCGGGAGTGGCGGCGCGCGACATCGGCATCCGGTCAAGCTACGCCGACATCGGCGCAACGCTGGGCCAGCATCTGGGCCTGCCCGAGGGCGCCAGCGGAAAGAGCTTTCTGTGACCAGCGCGGTGAAGAAGGCGGAACTGCACTGCCATATCGAGGGCGCCGCCTCGCCCGCGCTGGTCAAGGCGCAAGCGCGCAAATACAATGCCGATGTGTCCGGCTTCATCGCCGGCGACCGCTATGTCTGGTCGGATTTCACCGAGTTTCTCGTGGCCTACGATGCCGCAGCTTCGCTGTTTCGCAACGAGCAGGACTACGCGCTTCTGGCGCAGACCTATCTCGAGGGGATCGCTGCGGAAAACGCCATCTATGCGGAGATCTTCGTGTCTCCCGATCACGCCGTTGCGGCGGGGTTGTCGACGTCGGCCTATCTCGACGGACTGGCGCAAGGCATTGCCGCCGCGAAAGCCTCGACCGGGATCGAATGCCGGATGATCATCGTCGGGGTCAGGCATTTCGGCGCGGAGAAGGTCGAGGCCGCAGCACTTCTTGCAGCCTCGCGGCCGCATCCGCTTGTCACCGGCTTCGGCATGGCCGGCGAGGAACGCTTCGGCAAGGTCGCGGATTTTGCCCGCGCCTTCGACATTGCCCGCGACGCAGGCCTTGGCATCACCATCCATGCCGGCGAGCTGGCCGGGCCCGAAAGCGTGCGCGATGCACTCGATCACGTCCATCCTTCCAGGATCGGCCACGGGGTTCGCGCCAGCGAGGACGCGGCGCTGGTCCGCCGGATTGCGGAGGAAGGCGTCGTTCTTGAAGTCTGTCCCGGCTCCAATCTGGCGCTGAAGCTCTATCCCGACATCTCCCGCCACCCGTTCGACCACTTGCGGCGTGCCGGCGTGCGCGTGACACTGAGCTCCGACGATCCGCCGCATTTCGGCTCCTCGATCGGCCGTGAGTACCAGATGGCGGCGGATGCCTGGGGTTATGGCGCGGCAGACTTGACCGCCATCACCCGGACTTCGATCGAAGCCGCCTTTGTCGACGCACCAACCCGTTCAATTCTCTTGGGACAGCTTGGCTGAAACCGCTCTGGGCGGTTGCCGGAACCCCTCATTCTGTGTCTAACTCGGGATCAGTCATCACTGCGCTCCCGAAAACCTTCCAGGCCGGAGCCAGTGACCGCAATTTAAAGGACGGGACTGTCTCCGCGCATTGATTTTGGCCATCAGCGCGGCGTCCGGTCAGAGCTTCAGGGCAGGACAACATGGACGGCGTCACAGTCATCAATCATCCGCTGGTGCAGCACAAGCTCACCTTCATGCGCAAGAAAGAAACTTCCACAGCCGGTTTCCGGCGGCTGCTGCGCGAGATTTCAACTCTGCTCTGCTATGAGATCACCCGCGATCTCGAGCTGACCATGGAGCGGATCGAAACGCCGCTGACCGAACTCGACTCGCCGGTGCTCGAAGGCAAGAAGCTGGTGTTCGCCTCGATCCTGCGCGCCGGCAACGGTCTGCTCGAAGGCATGCTGGATCTGGTTCCGTCCGCCCGCGTCGCCCATATCGGAGTCTATCGTGACCACGAGACGCTGGAGGCGATCGAATATTACTTCAAGGCGCCGGAAGACATCAGCAACCGGCTGGTGATCGTGGTCGATCCCATGCTCGCCACCGGCAATTCCTCCATCGCCTCGATCGAGAAGCTCAAGGAACGCGGCGCGCGCAATATCCGCTTCCTGTGCCTGCTGGCGGCGCCGGAAGGCATCCGCAATTTCCAGAAGGCGCATCCCGACGTGCCGATCTTCACCGCCTCGATCGACAGCCATCTCAACGAGAAGGGCTATATCGTTCCGGGCCTGGGAGACGCCGGCGACCGGATGTACGGCACCAAGTAGCCCAGTCGGCCGGTTGCGCCTCATCCATTGTTGAAACCAACGAGCCCGGCCTGGGAAAGGGCCGGGTCAGTTGAACAGTGTCAGAAGAGTCTGCGCGTTCGAATTGGCGATGGAGAGGGACTGCACGCCCAGTTGCTGTTGCGTCTGCAGCGCCTTCAACCGGCTGGATTCCTCGTTCATGTCGGCATCGACAAGGCGGCCGACGCCGGTGTTGACGCTGTGCGACAGGTTCTGCGCAAATTCGGACTGCATGTCGATCCGCATCGACACGGTACCGTAGGTCGAAGCCTTTTCGATGGCATATTGCAGCATCGCGTCGATGACCACGATCATTTCGTCCAGCTCGGCATCTGTCGTCGAGCTGGAGAGTTCCATCTCGGTGACAGTCGGATAACCTGCCACAAGCGGGCTCGGGCTCTTGAACAGCACCCACCCGGTCGTAAACCCTGCATCCCATGCAAAATTCGGGCTGGTGGCGATTCCCAGGTCGCCGATATGGGCAGACATGAAATCGATCATCGCCCAGGTGTCGGACGGCTCGGCGACCTGGGTCTCGTCGTAATAGTCAAGCTTGATCGTCTGCACCGTGACCAGGCCGGCGCTGTCGCGGGTGAAGCCGCCGACGAGTTCCTTGTCGGACGTGGCCTTGGCAGCATCCTCGGGCGTGGCGAGATAAAGCCAGTTCTCCCCGCTGAAGTTGGACGATTGGGCGATACTGACAAGCTGGTTCTTGAATTCGGCAAATTCCTTCTGCACCTTGCCCCTGTCGACCCCAGGTTCGCGCGCGGTCACGAAACGCGCCTTGATCTCGTCGAGTATCTCCACTGAAGCTTCCATGCCGTTGAAAGCCACGCCGACCTTGGCGGCGCTGAGCGCAAGCGCATCCTCGACCGCCGACAGCGACTTGTTGTCCGAGCGCATGGTGGTGGCAATCGACCAGTAGGCCGCGTTGTCCGCCGCCGTGTCGACACGAAAACCGGTGGCGATCCGGCCCTGCACCGTCTGCATGCTTTGGTTGATGCCGCGAAGCGTTTGAAGTGCGGCGGTTGCGCCGACATTGGTGTGAATACTCGACATACAAAACTCTTACAAAGGAAAAACACAACGCAATCGCCATCAACGTCAAGATGAGACGTACCAGTTGTCATGACTGTTTTTCCGGCCCCCTTTAACTAGACCGGAAACATTATTGCATTGTTAAGCCTGTTCTCAAAAAGTGAAATTCGTTCGATTTGCACGCGCCCGGGACCTTGCTGTTTCTGGATTGGCCATGGGTTCAGGATCGCAGGCTCTCAGCCGTTAGGGTTTTCCTAACCAGTCATCCCGGTTTTTTGACTGAATCAGGTCTGCTTCATCGCGCATTAGTCTCAAACCTCTAGAATGGGCCGGAGTTAGCAAAGGTACCGGCATGTTCAAGAACCTGTTCATTATCAGTTGCGCCGTTCTGGCCATCTCTGGACTGCCCTATTACTTCCAGGATGATTCAGAGCTTCAGTCCGAGAACGTGGGATTGGAGGCGGCGTCGGCGAAGCCGATGGCGGCCCCGGTGCAGCCGGCTCCCGCCAGGCCAGTCGCGCATTATGCGACCGGAGTCCGGGCCGCCAGCATCCCTTTGAGCAATGAAGGCCATTTCAGTGCCGATTTTCACATCAACGGCCGCTATGTGCGCGGCCTGATCGACACCGGGGCGACCTATGTCGCCATCAACCGGACGACGGCGCGGAACCTCGGGATTGCCATAGCAAATTCGGATTTCAAGCATGAGGTGCGCACCGCCAACGGCCTGACCCGCGCAGCCATGGTGATGATCGACCGCATTGAAGTGGGATCGGTTTCCGTCGGCGGCGTCGAAGCCTTCGTGCTTGACGACAAGGCGCTGTCCTCGACCCTGATCGGCATGAGCTTCATGTCTAAGCTGCAATCCTACCGGGTGACCAACAACAAGCTCGAACTGGTCAATTAGGCAGCCTGAGCGCGTCTGGGGTCAGTCCTGACGTCCCAGAATGACTTCAGGCACCGCCGGCGGGGCATCGCCGATGATCACCGCCTGGCGCAAGTGCTCCCGCGCCAGCACCATCTGGTCCTCGTCTCTTGCATGGACCAGCGCCAGCGGCGTGTCTTTCTCCACTCGGGTGCCCACGGGCAGCAATCCGGTCAGCCCGACGGCATGATCGACCGGATCGCCAGGCCTGGTGCGGCCGCCGCCCAGCGCCACGACGCAAAGTCCGACGCCGCGGGTGTCGTAACCCGAGACATAACCGTCCCGGCCGGCCGTGCAGGCCCTGGTGAGCGGGGCTGCGCCGAGATATCTGTCGACGCCTTCCAGAAAATCCGCCGGCCCGCCGAGTTCGAACACCATCCGGTTGAAGATTTCGGCCGCGCTGCCATTGTCGAGCGCGCGGAGGGCTTGAGTCCTGCCTTCTTCGGCGCTGGCCGCCAGGCCGCCCGAGACCAGCATTTCCGCGGCGAGCGCCAGCGTCACATGCATGAGGCGATCGTCGCGCGCGGCGCCTGAAAGAAAATCGGCGGCATTCCGAACCTCGACCGCGTTGCCGGCGGCACTCGCCAATGGCTGGCTCATGTCGGTCACCAGCGCCGTCGTCGGCATGCCGGCGCCTGTGGCCACCTCGACCAGCGAGCGCGCCAGTTCGCGCGCGCGCGCGGGTGAATCCATGAAGGCGCCGTTGCCGCTCTTGACATCGAGCACCAGCGCGCCAAGGCCGGCGGCGAGCTTTTTCGACAGGATCGACGCAGTGATCAACGGCACCGATTCAACCGTCGCGGTCACGTCGCGGATGCCGTAGAAGCGCTTGTCGGCGGGCGCGAGATTGCCGGTCTGGCCGATGATGGCGCAACCGACCGAGCCGACGACCTTGCGGAACAGCGCATTGTCCGGCATCGCCTGATAGCCGGGGATGCTCTCCATCTTGTCGAGCGTGCCCCCGGTGTGGCCCAGACCCCGGCCCGAGATCATCGGCACCGCCAGCCCGCAGGCCGCCGCGATCGGCGCCAGCATCAACGAGACATTGTCGCCGACGCCGCCGGTCGAGTGCTTGTCGACCACCGGGCGATCGAGTTCCGGCCAGGTTAGAACCTCGCCCGAATCGCGCATCGCCAGCGTCAGCGCCACCGCCTCGCTGCGGCTCATGCCCTGGAAAAAGATCGCCATGGCGAGCGCCGCGACCTGGCCTTCGGTGACGCTGCCATTGGTCAGCCCGCGGACAAAGCCCGCGATGTCGCCGGGATCGATCTCGCCGCCGTCACGCTTGATCCGGATGATTTCCTGGGTCAGCACGTCAGTATCCCTCCCCCTCGGCTCCCGGGGAGCGATCCTCGAGCGTCGCAAGAATATCGCCGAGCAGTCCGGAGGCGCCGAAACGGAAGGTCGCCGGCGAGACCCAGCCCGGTCCCATGATCTCGTCGCACAGCGCGAAATAGGCGCGCGCGTCAGCCACCGTACGGATGCCGCCGGCAGGCTTGAACCCGGCCTTGCCGCCCGCGCGGCCGATGGCTTCAAGCATGATGCGGGCAGCCTCAAGGGTGGCATTGACGACGACCTTGCCGGTCGAGGTCTTGATGAAGTCGGCGCCTTCATCAAGCGCAATGTCCGAGGCGCGGGCAATCAGCTCCGGATCCTTCAACTCGCCGGTCTCGAGGATGGTCTTGAGTCGTGCCGGCAACGGCGTCGCCACACGGACCGCCCGGATCATGTCCCGCACGGCCTGCTCATCGCCTTGTATGAAAGCCTTGTAGGGAATCACCAGGTCAATCTCGTCGGCGCCGTCGGCAATGGCCTGGCTGGTCTCGTCCACCACCTGGGCCACCGGCAGATCGCCCGAAGGAAAATTGACAACAGTGGCGATGCGGACCGGCGCTTCCGCACCCAGACTTGTGCGCGCGACGGCGACAAAGCGCGGCCAGATGCAGACGGCGGCGGTTGGGCCATGTTCGGTCGAAGACCGGGCCACCAGATCGAGGGTGGCCGCTTCGGTCGCCGCATCGCCGAGTTCGGTGAGATCGAGGCAGGCGAGCGCCGCCGCGGCGACGGATTTGGGGTCGTCGAGATCGATCATGTCAGCCATGGGAGATATCCGGTTCAGAAAGCATCGCGGTCAGGATCGCCGCGAGCCTTTTGCCGCCAACGGGCGCCATGTCCTTGGTTTCCTGGTGGCTGAGTTCGCCTCCGGTCATGCCGGCGCCGAAATTGGTGATCACCGAGGCGGCGGCCACCTTCATGCCGAGAAACCGCGCCAGGATCACCTCCGGCACCGTCGACATGCCGACGGCGTCGGCGCCCATCATCCGCGCCATGCGGATTTCAGCCGGCGTTTCGAAACTCGGGCCGGAAAACCACATATAGACCCCGTCATGCATCGGGGTACCCGTGGTCCGGGCCGCGGTTTTCATGCGGTCCGCCAGACCCTGATCATAGGCATTGGTCATGCCGACAAAACGGCGGTCGCTCGGCTCGCCGAACAGCGGGTTCGAGCCCGAGAAATTGATATGGTCGGTGATCCGCATCACCGAGCCGGGCGGCATGTCCTCGCACAGCGACCCGGCGGAATTGGTCAGGATCAGATGGGTGACGCCGATGCCCTGAAGCGCCGCGAGCGGCACCCGCATGGCGTCCGCCTTGCCGTGTTCGTAGTAGTGCACCCGGCCCGACAGCATGATCACCGGGGTGGCGCCTATATGTCCCGCAACCACCTCGCCGGCGTGACCGGAGACGCCGCTCTCGGGAAAACCCGGCAGATCGGCATAGGCAATGCGCACCGGATCGGCCACCGTCTCGACGAGCGATCCCAGGCCCGATCCGAGCACGATGGCGTGGCGCGGCATGCGACCGTGCAGCCGCTCGATCAGCACATCGACGACAGCGCTCATCCGATCACCTCGGTTACAAAGGCATAGGGCAGCAATTCATCCATTCTCACCGTCTTCTTCACGCCTTGCGCATCGCACAGATGCACCAGCGTATCGGGAGCCGAAAACTCCGCCAGCCGTTGCCGGCAGCCACCGCATGGCGTGCACAGGTCGAGCTTCGGGGCATAGACTGCAACCTCGCGGATGCGGCTTCCGCCGGCCATGACCATGTGGCTGATCGCCGTGGTCTCGGCGCACCAGCCTTCGGGAAATGAGATCACCTCGATATTGGCGCCGGCATGGATCGACCCGTCCTCGGTGCGAAGGGCGGCGCCGACCGGAAATTTCGAGTAGGGCGCATGGCATCTGGCAATGGCGTCACGCGCGGCGTCAAACAGGTCCCGGGCCATCTCGGCGCTCCCCATCGTGTCGTGGCTCATCTTATCGTTCCTTGACATAGGGTACGCCGCCGGCGCGCGGCGGGATTGCCTTGCCGATGAAACCGGCCAGCAGGATGACGGTCAGGATATAGGGCAGGGCCTGCATGAACTGGACCGGCACCTCGCCGATGAGCGGCAGCGCATTGCCCTGCATGCGGATCGACATGGCGTCGAGAAAGCCGAACAAAAGGCAGGCGAACATGACATTGACCGGCTTCCACTTGGCGAAGATCAACGCGGCCAGCGCGATGAAGCCCTTGCCGGCGGTCATGCCCTTGACGAAGCCTGCGGTCATCGCCATCGACAGATAGGCGCCCGCGAATCCGCACAGGATGCCGCAGCAGATCACTGCCCGGTACCTGAGCCAGATCACCGAGATTCCGGCGGTGTCCACGGCTCCGGGGTTCTCGCCCACCGCGCGCAGCCTCAGGCCGAACCTCGTTCGATAAAGCACCCACCAGGTGAACGGCACCAGCGCGAAGGCAAAATAGGTGAGCAGGAAATGGCCCGAAAGCAGGTTCGAATAGATCGAGCCCAGGATCGGGATATCGGCGAGTTCGGCGGCAAAGGGCAGTTCCACGGTGGTAAAGCGTTCGCCAGCGCCCAGCTGCGGCGTCCGCCCGCCCTGCCGGAACCAGGCCTGGCCGAGAATCACCGTGGCGCCGAGCGCTATGAAATTGATCGCCACGCCGGAGACGATCTGGTTGCCGCGCTGGGTGATGGAGGCAAAGCCGTGCACCAGGGCCAGGCACACCGAGACGAAGACCGCGGCGCCGAGCCCGACCAGCGCCGAGCCGTAGACTGAAGCCGCAGCCCCGCCGGCGAAGGCCGCCGCCAGCATCTTGCCTTCAAGCCCGATGTCGAAGATGCCGGCGCGCTCGGAATAGAGCCCCGCCAGCGCCGCGAGAATGAGCGGCACCGACACCCTGACGGTCGATTGCAGGATCACGATCAGCGTGTCGAAATATTCCATGATCCTATTCCCCGGCCGGCAGGGTCTTGCCCGCGCGGGCCGTTCCCATGGTTGCAAAAAACGTCGTGAGGGCCGGCCGGAACATGTTTTCGAGCGCACCGGCAAACAGGATCACCAGGCCCTGGATGATGGTGATCATGTCGCGCGAGATCTGCGGCATCTCAAAGGAGATTTCGGCGCCGCCCTGGTAAAGCATGCCGAACAGGATGGCCGCCGGCACGATGCCGACCGGGTGGGACCGGCCCATAAGCGCAACGGCGATGCCTACGAAGCCGGCGCCGCCGACGAAATCAAGCTGCATGCGGTGCTGGTCGCCCATGATCGGATTGAGCGCCATCATGCCCGCGAGCGCCCCGGACATCATCATGGTGATCACGATGATGCGGCTCTGGCGAATGCCGGCATAGGCCGCCGCCCTCGGGCTGTGGCCCATGGTGCGGATTTCATAGCCGAGCCTGGTGCGCCAGATCACCGCCCAGACGACGACGGCCATCACCAGCGCCAGCAGGAACGACAGGTTGAATGGCGCTCCGCCCATGTCGACACCGGCCCAGGAGAACATCCAGTCAAGCCGCGGCAATTGTCCGCTTTCGGCAAATGCCCTGGTCTGCGGCGCCATCGAGCCGGCGGGCTTGAGCACATCGACCAGCACATAGACCATCAGGCTGGAAGCAATGAAATTGAACATGATCGTGGTGATGACCACATGGCTGCCGCGCTTGGCCTGCAGCCAGCCGGGGATCAGCGCCCAGGCTGCGCCGGCGAGAGCCGAGCCGACAATGGCGGCCAGAAAGACCAGATACCAGGGCGCGAACTGATCCAGCCACAGGCACGGCAGCGCCACGCCGAGGCCGGCGACATAGGCCTGTCCCTCGCCACCGATGTTGAACAGGCCGCAATGGAAGGCGACGGCGACCGCCAGTCCGGTGAAGATGAAATTGGTGGCGTAATAGAGCGTGAAGCCGATGCCTTCGCCATAGCCGAAGGCGCCTTCGATCATCAGGCTGGCGGCGCGCCAGGGGCTTTCGCCAACGGCCAGCACCACCAGGCCCGCCACGGCGAAGGCCACCGCGAGATTGATCAGCGGGATCAGCCCGTAGTCGACCCAGGCCGGCAGTTTTGCATAGGGCGCGCTCATTCGGCAGCCTCCTGGGCGTCTTCCACGCCGGCCATCAGCAGGCCGAGTTCACGCTCGCCGGTATCGGGCGCGCGTTCGCCGACGATGCGGCCGTCAAACATCACCAGCACCCGGTCGGCGAGCGCGCGGATTTCATCGAGTTCGACCGAGACAAGCAGCACCGCCTTGCCGGCGTCGCGCATTTCGATGATGCGCTTGTGAATGAACTCGATGGCGCCGACATCGACGCCACGGGTCGGCTGGCCGATGATGAGAACCTTGGGATCGCGCTCCATCTCGCGTGCCAGAACGATCTTCTGCTGGTTGCCGCCGGAGAAGTTCGCGGTCTTCAGCCGCGGATTGGGCGGGCGGATATCATATTTCTCTATCTTGACGGCTGCATCCTTGCGGATCGCGTCGATGTCGAGAAACATGCCGTTGAGATATTTCGGGTCGTCGTGATAGCCAAGGATCGAGTTCTCGCTTTCGTCGAATTTCAGCACCAGACCCATGTGCTGGCGGTCCTCTGGCACATGGGCGAGGCCGCGGTCACGGAGGTCCGAGGGATCCTTGCTGGTGACGTCGACAGCCTCGCCGTCGAGCCAGACCTTGCCGCTGACCGCCCGCCTTATCCCCGATACCGCCTGCAGCAGTTCCGACTGGCCATTGCCGGCGACGCCGGCGATACCGACGATTTCGCCGGCGCGCACATCGAAGGAGACGTTCTTGACCATGTCGACGCCGCGGCTGTCGCGCACCGTCAGGTTTTCGACCGACAGCATCACCTCGCCGGGCGAAGCCGGGCCCTTGTCGACCCGGAGCAGCACGTGCCGGCCGACCATCAGCTCCGCCAGTTCCTCGACCGAAGTCTCGGCCGTTGTCCGGGTGGCCACCATCTCGCCGCGCCGCATCACCGAGACCTCGTCGGTGATCGCCATGATTTCGCGCAGTTTGTGGGTGATCAGCAGGATGGTCTTGCCCTGGTCCTTGAGCTGTTCGAGAATGCGGAACAGGTGATCGGCCTCGGCCGGGGTCAGCACGCCGGTGGGCTCGTCGAGAATCAGGATCTCCGCGCCGCGATAGAGCGCCTTGAGGATCTCGACCCGCTGCTGAAGTCCGACGGGGAGCTCCTCTATGATCGCGTCAGGATCGACCTCCAGCTCGTATTCATGCTCAAGCCGCCTGAGTTCGTGACGCGCCTTGGTGATGCCGGCAGTGAGAATCTGGCTTTCCTCGGCGCCGAGCATGACATTTTCCAGCACGGTGAAATTCTCGACCAGCATGAAGTGCTGGTGCACCATGCCGATGCCGGCGGCGATGGCCGCATTCGGGTCCTTGATGACGATCTTGCGTCCGCCCACGAAAATGTCGCCGTCATCGGCCTGGTAGAAGCCGTAGAGGATGGACATCAGGGTCGACTTTCCCGCGCCGTTCTCGCCGATAATGCCGTGAATGGTGCCCTTGCGAACGCGAAGATCGATGTCCTTGTTGGCATGGACGAGGCCGAACTTCTTGTCGATCCCCTTGAGTTCAATGGCGATGTCGTTCATGTCCCCTCGTCTTTTTGGCGGTCCGTCATCGCCGCCCCTGTCGCGGCCCGGACCTTTGGCTTAGTCTCGACAGTTCTCGAAGCAAAGTCCAGAATCAATTGAGAGGGGAAATATGCGGCCCTTTGTCCTTAACTCAGCCGAAAGGCTTGCTGATGAGCGGTGTTCAGGCGTGGCCGAAGGGCTTGCCATAACGCTTCCTGCATGATGAAAGCGCTTCGATGACACGCACGCCACCCACCGATCGCACCGGCTTCAAGGTCTTTCAAAACCTTCAGACCCGCTGGGCCGACAACGACATCTATGGGCACATGAACAATGTGGTGCATTACCAGCTCTTCGACACCGCCATCAACCATTGGCTGATTGGGGCCGGGCTGCTCGATCCGTTGCACGGGGAGATCATCGGCCTGGTCGTCGAGACCGGCTGCCGCTATCACGGCGAGGCGATGTTTCCGGATCGGATTACTGCCGGAATAGCCGTCGAACGGCTGGGCGGATCGTCGGTCACCTACGCGGTCGCGCTGTTCCGCAATGACGAGGACACGGCCTTTGCCGACGGGCGGTTCGTCCATGTCTATGTGACTCGCGCGACGCGGCGACCGGCGCGCCTTCCGGACGACTGGCGCGCCAAACTGGAAGGGTTGCTGGCATGAACGAGACGAATGAAGCCCGGCTTGTCCGGCTTGAGGAAATGGTCGCCCATCAGCAGGCCGCCATCGAGGATCTGTCGCGGCAGCTGACCGACAGCTGGCGACAGGCGGAGAAACTCGGTCGCGAACTGGCGCGGCTCAATGACCGCTTCCAGGACATCGAGGACGGCGCCGGCGGCCCTCCCGCCAATCAACGCCCGCCGCACTGGTAGGCTGCGCGACCCACGGGCTTGAGCCTGTGGCGATGGCTTACCCGGCGTCCCGTTCATAGCGGAAGAAAGCGAAGCGGCCGCCCGCGGGTGACCAGCAGGGCACATTGATCGTTCCCTGGCCGCCAAACAGGGCAATGAGCGTGCGGACCGTACCGTCATGCGTATCCAGCAGCCGCAACTCGACATCGCGGTCGCGCGGATGCCCTCCAGTGCCGGGCTGATAGCTGAGATACAGCACCGATTTGCCATCAGGCGCGGGATGGGGGAACCAGTTGACCCGGTCGTCTTGCGTCATCTGCTCCGGTTCCCCGCCCTCAACCGCAATCCGCCATAAATCCATGGAGCCGCCGCAGTCGGAATTGAACCAGATCCACTGGCCATCGGGCGCATAGTCCGGCCCGTCATAATGGCCGCCGCCGCTCACCAGGTGTTGCTCGCCGCCGCCATCGACGGCGATCGTGTAGATCCCGAACCCGCCATCACGGCGGCCGACATAGGCGAGCCTCGTGCCGTCGGGCGACCACCCATGCCACCAGGACGGAACCTCCTGCGTCACCCGGCGCGGCGCGCCGCCGGCGACCGGCAGCACCAGGATGCAGGACTGGCCGGTGTCGGTGGAATCGCTGATCACCAGCCGGCTTCCGTCCGGCGAGACGCCATGGTCGTTGTTGCACTGAACCGCATGGCCGGTGTCGATTTGCAGCAGTTCGGGCGCCCCGAGCGGCACCCGGAACATCCGGCCCTCGCCATTGACGATCAGCGCCGCGCCGTCCGGCGTCCAGTTCGGCGCCTCGATCAGCCGGTCGGTGGCAAGCACCGGTTCAACGGACCCGGTAGCCAGATCATAAATGCAGAGCCGGCTGCGCACTACGTGTCCATCGCGATATAGTCGAAGCGTGTGAAATCTGCGGTAATCGCGTCGCCGGACGTGTCAAACGCCGCCATACCGGCGAATGCGCCGGTGAAGGACGCATGCTCGCCGCGCCCGCCCTCGTCGGAGATCACGCTGGCGTCGAGAACTGGTCCGACCCGGATCCAGTCGCCGCCCGCGATCCTGCAGAAAAACGCGAGCTCCGCGCCATTCACCTGCATGGCAAGGTCGATCGGGCCATCGTCCGGCAGTTGCACCGGCGGGTCGAGTGGAAACTGCAGCCGCCCGTCGGGCCAGTCGCCGGGGCAGCTCAGGATGGTCAGCACCCGGCCCATCGTCTCGTGCCAGGTGACGGCGAGGAAATGGAACTTGTGGCGGTTGTAGTAATGCGTGAGCCCCGCCGCCTGCTGGAAATGCGCCGGCGAAAACGACACTGTCGTCTCGGCGCGAAAGCTCAAATGCTCCTGCCGGCGCGCCACCAGCGCCTGCTCGAACCAGCTGCCGATGGATTCGCGCGCGATCAGTTGCAGCGCCGAGCCGGTCATTGCAAAGATCCGCTCCGGAACAGGCGTCCTCAGCCACTGGAATTCCGCCGGCAGCTCAGTACCGTCAAAGTGGCGCATGACCGGCGCCGCCCGCTCTCTCCGGCTCGCCGGATCGGGCGCCTCGACTTCCAAAGCCGGCACAAGACCACCCTGGGCCAGCCGCAGCCAGCCATCCTCGCCCCAGACGCATTTCTGGATCCCGGTCTCGCGGCCGAGCGGCGAGCGGCGGGTTCCCGGCAGCGGCCGCGAGCACAGATGGGTGTGATAGACGGCGCCATCCGGCGTCTCCACCATCTGGCCATGGCCGGCGCGCTGCAACGGTGCATCCGGCGCATCCTTGGCGGTCATGAGGAAGGTGTCGGGATGCAGATCATAGGGACCGGACAAATTGCGCGACCTCGCCATGGTCACCGCATGGCCATAGCCGGTGCCGCCTTCGGCAACGGTGAGATAGTACCAGCCGTCGCGCTTGAACAGATGCGCGCCCTCGACCAGCCCGTGGCTGCTGCCTCGGAAAATAGTCTCCGGATTGCCGATCAGCCTGCCCGCGGCCGGATCATATTGCTGCAACAGGATGCCGGCGAAAGCCGGATGCTTGGGGCTGCCGCCGATCGAGTCGGTGCGATGGTTCCAGACCATGTTGAGGAACCATTTTTGCCCGCCCTCGTCATGGAACAGCGACGGATCAAAGCCCGAGGAATTGACCCGAACCGGCTCCGACCAGGGTCCAGTGATCGCGGGCGCGGTGACGATATAGTTGTGGCTGTCCTTGAAATTGCCGTCGAGCCGCTTGACGTCGGTGTAGACCAGCCAGAACAGCCCGTCGGCATGAGACAGGCACGGCGCCCAGATGCCGCAGGAATCGGGATTGCCGCGCATGTCGAGCTGGCTCGCGCGATTGAGCGGCCGGCCCACCAGGCTCCAGTTGACCAGGTCCGTCGAGTGGTGGATCTGCACGCCCGGATACCATTCGAAGGTCGATGTCGCGATATAGTAGTCCGACCCCACACGGCAGATCGAAGGATCCGGGTTGAAGCCGGGCAGGATCGGATTGATGATCATTTTCTTGCAGGTCCCTTTCGTTCGGCCGACGCCGCCCAGAGATTGATGTCGGCGTCGCGGGCATAGGTGTCGATCTCGGCGAGTTCGGCCTCGGTGAACTCCTGGTTGTCGAGCGCGCCGACGCAGTCGATGATCTGCTGCGGCCGGCTTGCGCCGATCAGGGCCGTCGTCACGCGGCCGTCGCGCAGCACCCAGGCAAGCGCCATCTGCGCCAATGTCTGGCCGCGGCGCTTGGCGATCTCGTTGAGTGCACGGATATTGCCCAGATTGCGCTCGTTGAGGAAATTGGCGTTGAGCGACTTGTCCTGCGCTGCGCGGCTGTCTTCGGGAATGCCGTTCAGGTACTTGCCGGTCAACATGCCCTGGGCCAGGGGCGAAAACACGATCGAGCCGATGCCTTCCTCGTCGAGCGTGTCGAACAGACCGTCCTCCTCGACCCAGCGGTTGATCATGGAATAGCTCGGCTGGTGAATGAGACAGGGCGTGCCGAGTTGCTTGAGAATGGCGGCGGCTTCCTTGGTCCGCTTGGAATTGTAGCTCGAGATGCCGGCATAGAGCGCCCGGCCCGAGCGGACGATATGATCAAGCGCCTGCATCGTCTCTTCCAGCGGCGTTTCGGGATCGAAACGATGCGAATAGAAGATGTCGACATAGTCGAGGCCCATGCGCTTGAGGCTCTGGTCGCAGCTGGAGACAAGATATTTGCGGCTGCCCCATTCGCCATAGGGTCCGGGCCACATGTTGTATCCGGCCTTGGACGAGATGATCATCTCGTCGCGCAACCCGTGGAAATCGGTCTTCAGGATCTCGCCGAAGGCGGTTTCCGCCGAGCCCGGGGGCGGGCCATAATTGTTGGCCAGGTCGAAATGGGTGATGCCGAGATCAAACGCCGTGCGGCACAGCTCGCGCTTGAGTTCATGCGGCGTGTCGCCGCCGAAATTGTGCCACAGGCCCAGCGAGATCGCCGGCAGCTTCAGGCCGGACCGGCCGGTGCGCCGGTAGCTCATCGAATCGTAGCGGTCGGGTGCGGGTGTCCAGGTCATGCTAGTCTTTCTTCTTGAGGAGGGTCGCGGCGTCCCTGATCCCCAGCGGGGCCGGTTGCGCGCAGCCGGTGGTCGGCGTGATGAAGGTGCCGGTTTCCCCAGAATGGAGGATTGCGGTCATCACGTCCACCACATGCAGCGCGAATTCCAGCGAGCAGCGATGCGGCCGGTCCTCGACAATGGCGACCGCCATGTCGGCAAGGCCGGCGGTGCGGTAATTGGCCATCATGCCCTGCTTGTGCTCCTGATTGGGCACTCCGAGCGGATGCTCCCAGTCCGGCAGCTGCATCGCCACGCCGCCGGGACCGACCAATTCGACGGTACCGCCAAAGAAATTCGGATCCGGAACGATCAGGCTGGCCTCGGTGCCATAGAGCTCCATCGGGCGGTGGCCGTGGGCCTTGACGTCCCAGCTGGCGCCCAGCGTGACGAGGGCGCCATTTTCAAATTCGAGGATGGCATGGGCCGTGGTCGGCGTCTCGACCGTGATCATCTCGCCATTGCGCGGCTCCGAGGTGATCTTGCGCTCCGGGCTCGGGATCGAGGTCATGGCGGTGACCCGCACCACCGGCCCGATCAGTTGCACCAGGTTGGAAATGTAGTAGGGCCCGAGATCGAGGATCGGGCCACCGCCCGGCTTGAAGAAGAAGTCGGGATTGGGATGCCAGTGCTCCATGCCCGGGCTCAGCACATGGCAGGTTCCGCCGGTAATGCGGCCAACGGCCCCTGTTTCGACCAGGTGCCGGGCGAGCTGATGGGCGCCGCCCAGGAATGTATCGGGGGCGGAACCGACGCGCAGGCCCTTGCGCGCCGCCCTTTTGGCGAGGTCGCGGCCTTCGTCGACGGTGAGCACGAAGGGCTTTTCCGAATAGACATGCTTGCCCGCGTCCAGCGCCTGGGCGGAGACCTGGTAATGCACCGCCGGCACCGTCAAATTGACGATCATGTCGATGTCGGACGCCGCGAGCAATCCCTCGACGGTTTCCGCGCGAACGCCGAACTCGTCGGCCCGCGCTTTCGCTGCCGCGGGATTGATGTCCGCGCAGGCGCGCATCTCGATGCCCTTGAACAGCGGTGCGAGTTTCAGATAGGCGGCCGAGATGTTGCCGCAGCCGATGATTCCAACGCCAAGAACTTGTGTCATGCCCCTCACTCCGTCGCGCCGCGGACCCAGTCGATCGATCGTGACGCAAAGCGCTTCGCGTCCGAGGGATTGTCATGTTCCATGACCATCAGCTTGGCCGGCGTATGAGCCGCGATCTCCTTGAACAATCGGGTCCAGTCCACCGTGCCCTGGCCGACATCGGCCCAGCCATCTTCGTCGGCGCACTCGCCTGCGGGCGCGATGTCCTTGACATGGACCGCGGTGATGCGGTCGCCATGGCGGGAAATCCAGTCGAAGGGATCGGCGCCGCCGCGGATGATCCAGGCGATGTCGGCTTCCCAGTCGAGATCCGGCGCGGCGTCGAGCAGGACCTGCATCGGCAGGCTGCCGTCGGCAGTGGGGACAAACTCGAAATCATGATTGTGCCAGCCGAAGCCGAAGCCCGCGGCGCGGATCTTCTCGCCAACCGCACCCAGACGCTGGGCGAAATCCTGCCAGCCGGCCTTGTCGGAGGGGCGTTTGTCGGCAACCAGATGCGGGCAGAAGATCCGCTCTACGCCCAGCGTCGTCGCGGTCTTGACCACCGTGTCGAAATCGCCTTCGAGCGCGTCGACGGAAAAATGGCCCGACGGCATGGCGAGACCATTCTGGTCGAGCAGCGCGCGAAAAGCGCTCGGATCTTCATAGACGCCGCCAAAGCCCTCGACATTCCTGTAGCCGGCGGCGGCAAGCATGGTGAGAACATCCGCCCAGGGCTGGAAATTGCGGGCGCTGTAGAGCTGGAAGGAGATATTCATCGTCTTGGACTTTCCTGGTTAAATCTATGGCTGTCAGCGGAATGTACGGGAACAGTCAGAGCCTGAGTTCCGTTGCCGCGTCGAAGATCGAGGCGCGGGCGGGGTCGAAACCGATGCGCACTTTCTCACCCTCGCGCAGCTCGCTCTGGCCATCGACGCGGAAGCGGAATTCCCTGCCGTCGAGGATCGCCCAGACCAGCGTGTCGGCGCCCATCGGCTCGACCACCTCGATTTCGACCTCGATGCTGAACGGCTCGTTCGCGGTGGCGGGGCCACAGCTCACATGCTCCGGCCGGATCCCGAAGATCACCTTGCCCGGCCGCTCGTCGCTGACAAACGGATAGCGGCCGAGCGGCACGGTCGTCGACCCGAAACTCAGTGCCGGCTCGCTGTGATGGGCGATCTCGCCTTCGAGAAAATTCATCCCCGGCGAGCCCATGAAGCCCGCCACATAGAGATTGACCGGCTTGTTGTAGATCTCGTTGGGGCTCGCCAGCTGCTGGATGATACCATTGCGCATGATGGCGATGCGGTCGGCCAGCGTCAGCGCCTCGATCTGGTCATGGGTCACGTAGATCATGGTGTTCTTGAGCCGGTGATGCAGGCGCTTGATCTCGACGCGCAACTCGGCGCGCAGCTTGGCGTCGAGATTGGACAGCGGCTCATCGAACAGGAACACGTCGACATCGCGCACCAGCGCCCGGCCGATGGCGACGCGCTGGCGCTGGCCGCCCGACAATTGCGCCGGCTTGCGCTTGAGCAGCGGCTCGATCTGCAGCACTTCCGCCGCGCGGGCGACCCGGCTTGCGATCTCGTCCTTCGGCACCCGGGCATTCTTCAACCCGAAGGCCAGGTTGCCCTCCACCGTCATCTGCGGATAGAGCGCGTAGGACTGGAACACCATGCCGATGCCGCGGTCCTTGGGCTCCTCCCAGGTGACGTTCCTGTCCTTGATGAAGATCTGGCCCTCGGAGATGTCGAGCAGGCCGGCGATGCAGTTGAGCAAGGTGGACTTCCCGCAACCCGAGGGCCCCAGAAGCACCAGGAATTCGCCATCCTCGATGTCGAGGTTGAGGTTCTTCAAGACCTTCACTTCACCGAAATTCAGGCTCAGGTCCTTGATCGATACACTGGTCATGGTCAGCCTTTCACCGCGCCCGCGGCAATGCCGCGCACAAACAATTTGCCGGATATGAAATAGATGATCAGCGGAACAAGCCCGGTTATGATGGTGGCCGCCATGTTGACATTGTATTCCTTCACCCCCTGTACGGAGTTGACGATGTTGTTGAGCTGCACCGTCATCGGGTAGACATTTGGCTTGGTGTAGACAACGCCGAACAGGAAATCGTTCCAGATGCCAGTGATCTGGATGATCATGGCGACCACGAAGATCGGCAGGCTCATCGGCAGCATGATCTTGAAATAGATGCCCCAGAACCCGGCGCCATCCACGCGCGCCGCCTTGAACAGCTCCTCCGGCACCGTCGAGAAATAATTCCGGAACAGCAGCGTCAGGATCGGCATGCCGAAGATGGTGTGCACCAGGATCAGGCCCCACAAGGTGCCGTAGATGCCCATTTCGCGCAGCAGGATCACCATCGGATAGAGCATCACCTGATAGGGGATGAAGGCGCCGAAGATCAGGATGGTGAAGAAGGTGTTGGCGCCCTTGAAGCGCCAGTTGGCCAGCGCATAGCCGTTCACCGAGGCAATCGCGATCGACAGGATGACCGAGGGAATGGTGATCCGCACCGAGTTCCAGAAGCCGCGCGACAGGCCTTCGCAGTTGAGCCCGGTGCAGGCGGTCGCCCAGGCCTTGACCCAGGGCTCGAAGGTGATCTCCACCGGCGGCGCGAAGATGTTGCCGAGCCGGATTTCGGGCATGCCCTTGAGCGAAGTCACGACCATCACATAGAGCGGCAGCAGATAGTAGATCGAGACCACCAGCAAGGTGCCGTAAATGAAGATGTTGCGTGGCGAGAATGCGCGTTTGGGCCTGGCGCCCGACGGCCCTTCCGCCAGCCGCCCGGGCTTGATCCCGGTGGCGATGGCGCTGGTGATGACGTCAGTCACGGCGGCGCCCTCCAAATTCGAGATAGGCCCAGGGGATCAGCACGATCAGAACCGCGAGCAGCATCATGGTCGATCCGGCGAAGCCCTGACCGAGATTTTGCGACAGGAACATGGCGTCATAGACATATTTTGCTGGCACTTCCGACGCGATGCCGGGGCCGCCCGAGGTTTGCGCCACCACCAGGTCATAGAGCCTGACGATGCCCGATGCGATCAGCACCAGCGTGGTGATGAACACCGGCCGCATCATCGGAATGATGATGAAGAGATAGGTCTTCCAGGTCGGGATGCCATCGACCCGGGCAGCCTTCCAGATATCCTCGTCGATGCCGCGCAGGCCGGCGAGCATCAGGCACATGATCAGCCCGGTGCCCTGCCAGAGGCCAGCAATCAGGATGCCGTAGATGACGAAGTCCTGGTTGTTCAGCGGATCGAAGGAGAAGCTTTCCCAGCCGGCCGAGCGCACCACATGCTGGATGCCGAAATCCGGATTGAGAATCCACTGCCAGATCAGGCCGGTGACGATGAAGGACAGGGCGAAGGGATAGAGCAGGATGGTCCGGAAAGTGTTCTCGAAGCGGATCTTCTGGTCGAGCAGGGCGGCCAGGACGAAGCCGATGACCAGCGAGAAGATCAGCGAGCAGACCCCGTAGATCATCAGGTTCTCGATGGCGATCAGCCATTTCGAACTTGCCCAGAGACGTTCATACTGGTCGAGGCCGACGAATTTTTCCCTCGGCAGCAGTTTTGAATTGGTGAACGAGTAGACCACGGTCCAGATCGTCCCTCCCAGGAACACCACAAGCGCGGTCAGGATCATGGGAATGGCCGCAATCTTTGCCGCCATGTTGCGAAACAGGCGTCCGGGACGCTTGCCTGCCGCAGAAATGTCAGTGGTGGTCATGGCCGGCCTCCGTGGAGCTGAAGACCACCGGCGTCGCATGCGGCGCCGGTGGTCGGATCAGGACCTGATCAGTCAGCTTGTTCCACGATGGCGGCATAGCGTGTCTGCGCATCTTCCGGCGTGATCGACTTGTCGTTCATGAACTCGACCATGAGATCATTGAACTGGGTCTGGGTGTCGGCCGAGAACACCATGTCGCCGGAGGGCAGCAGGTTGCCGGTCTCGAGGATTTCCAGGCCTTTCTTCATGCAGTCATTGGCAGCAGTGAGGTCGATATCGCCGCGGATCGGCAGCGAACCCTTTTTCAGGTTGAAGGCAACCTGCGCCTCCTTCGAGATCATCATCGAAGCCAGTTCGAGTTGGGCCGCGGCCTTTTCCGGGTCATCGAGCTTGGGGAAGTAGAAGGCGTCGCCGCCGGTCGAGAGATATTCGTGGTTGCCGAGACCGGGAAGGCAGGAATAATCCTCGCCGGCGGTCTGATTGGCGACCTGGAACTCGCCCTGCGCCCAGTCGCCCATGATCTGGCCACCGGCAGTGCCGGTGATCACCATGTTGGTGGCCTGGTTCCAGTCCTGGACATTGGATCCGTCGGCCATGTTGCGGGCATCCGCCATGGCCTGGAAGACCTTGGCCATTTCCTCGCCCTTGGCTGCTTCCACGTCCTTCTCGATGTTGATCTGCTTCCACAGGTCCAGCCCGCCGACGCCGATCTGGACGGCGCCGAACAGCAGGTTGGACTGCCAGGGCTGCTGGCCGAGCGCCAGCGGCTGGATGCCGGCTTCGCGCAGTTTCGGCGCGGCCGCGACGAATTCGTCCCAGTTGGCCGGAACCGCAACGCCGGCCTTCTCGAAGGCGGCGTGGGACAGCCACAGCCATTGCGGCGAGTGGATGTTCACCGGCACGCAGTAGATCTTTCCGTCGAGCGTACAGCTGTCGAGCAGGCTCGGCGGATTGACGATGTCCTTCCAGCCTTCCTTTTCGGCGAGTTCGGTGAGATCGAGCATCAGCCCGGCCTCGACCAGTTCCTCGGCCTGGCGGCCATGGTTGAACTGGGTGGCGGCCATCGGGTCGCCGCCGGTGATGCGGCTGATCATGACAGGGCGGGCGGTGCCGCCGCCGCCGGCGATGGCGCCGTCGACCCATTTGTTGCCGGTGGCGTCGAAGGCCTTGGCGAATTCGGCGACGGCCGCTGCTTCGCCGCCGGACGTCCACCAGTGGGTGACTTCGAGATCCACCGCATTGGCCGATGTCGAAAGTGCCAGCAGCGATGCGCCAGCCACAAAATGCTTGAATATGCTCATCGAGTTCCCTCCCAGGAAAGTTCCTCCGCCGGGTTGCGCCGCTCCCGCGACGGTCCGGACCACCAAGTGTCCTCACACTTTTCAATCGATTACATCGGCGCGCAAATTGCTGCACTGCAATCGATTACATAAAGGTTGACCGCGATGGGAATTGGAGTCAAGTGATAATTGCGACACGTACCTCAAGCCCGTCTCGCACAAGCGGGAATGCAGATCACCATGGAACCAAAAGCCCCCAGAATCACCGATGTCGCCAGGCTGGCAGGGGTCTCAACCGCGACCGTGAGCCGGGCGCTCAGCAGACCGGAAACCGTCGCGGAATCAACGCGTAACATGGTTCTCGCGGCGGCCGAGCAGACCGGATACAGGGTCAATCTTTCGGCCCGAAATCTCAGGCGCCAGCGCACCGGCGCGATCGTCATCCTGGTCCCCAATCTGGGCAATCCGTTCTTCTCCGAAATCCTGGCGGGGATCGAGACGGCGCTGTCGCATGCCGATTTCAACATGCTCGTCGTCGACACGCGGCAGGCCTATATGAAGCCGCAACTGGTGTCGGAATATCTGCACGCGACCCGCGCCGACGGCATCATCGCGCTCGACGGCTCGCTGCCGGACGAAGTCCTGACCGCGGCGAGTTCCGGCGCCGGTGCGCCGCCGCTGATCTTTGCCTGCGAGTGGACCCCGCATGACCGGTTCTCCTCCGTGCGCGTCAACAATGCCCGTGGCGGCGAGATGGCCATCTCCCATCTCGCTGGGCTCGGTCACCGCAGGATCGGCATGATCTCCGGCCCTCCCGACAATGTGCTCACCGGCGCCCGCACCCGGGGCGCTCTGGAAGGCTTCGCGACACTCGGCCTGGAGCTTGAGGCAGCGCACCGCTTTCCCGGTGATTTCAGCCTGGAGGCCGGCGCCCGCGCGGGACTCTCATGGCTTGCCCTGAAGGACCGCCCCACCGCCATGTTCTGCCAGTCCGACCAGATGGCGTTCGGCTTCATCTCGGAACTCGCCCGGCATGGCGTGTCTGTGCCCGCAGATGTCTCGGTGGTGGGCTTTGACGACATCAACATCGCCCGCCGCTTCATCCCGGCACTGACCACACTCAGGCAGCCACGCACCTGGCTTGGAGTCTCGGCGGCGGAACTGCTGATCAGCCACATCCAGGCCACATCCAGCCTGCCGATCGAAACCAAGGTGCTCGAAGTCGACCTGATGGTGCGTGACAGCACCCGCGCCATCAACGCTTGAAACATTGTGATCATGTCTTTATATAAGCGTTATTAAATGTTCACGGATTGGAACCCCTGATGGAATGGAACACCGGCCATGCTTGACGCCCGGGACATGCTGGAGATGGAGCCGCGCATGGGTGAAGCGGCGAAACTGATGGAAATGCTGTCGCAACCGGTGCGCCTGCGGATCCTGTGCATCCTGCTTGACGGCGAATACAGCGTTCTCAAACTCGCCGACATGGCCGGCCTGTCGCAGCCGGCGATGTCGCATCATTTGCGCAAGCTGCGCGATGCCGATCTGGTCGCCACCCGCCGCGACGCCCAGACCATCTATTATTCGCTGAAGGGCAAGGAGGTTGCCGCCGTACTGGACGTGCTTCACGGCCTCTATTGCATGCCCGACGGCACGCCGGCCAGCACCACCGCCTGAGCCGCCGGCCCGTGATTCGCGCGCATCTGGCCTTAAAGTAAGTCAATCTGGATATAAGTCCCGGCCTTGACATTTGGGGGGGCTGGGGGTCCGTTTGACATTCATGCCGCGTGGCATGCTTCGGCATGCTGTCTGGGAGGACCGCTGCAGCAGTGCAGGACAAGGCGGAGAGTGGCGGGCGGAAAGTGGCGGGCGGTGACCATGACATCGTCTGCACGCAGTCGGGGGAATGAATGAAGCAGACCAGCGGGTCCCAGGAAACGTCAGACGGCCCCTCCGGGATCCGCAAGACCACCTGCTACATGTGCGCCTGCCGCTGCGGCATCAATGTGCATCTGGAAGCCGGCAAGGTGCGCTACATCGAGGGCAACCGCGACCATCCCATCAACAAGGGCGTGCTCTGCGCCAAGGGATCGGCCGGGATCATGCAGCATTACTCGCCGGCGCGGCTCAGAAAGCCGCTGTTGAGGACCGGCGAACGCGGCTCGGGCGAATTCAGGGAAATCGAATGGGACGAGGCGCTGGACCTCGCGGCTGACTGGCTGGGCGAGGTGCGGCGCACCGATCCGCGCAAGCTCGCCTTCTTCACCGGCCGCGACCAGAGCCAGTCGATGACCGGCTGGTGGGCGCAGGCATATGGCACGCCCAACTACGCCGCCCATGGCGGCTTCTGCTCGGTCAACATGGCGGCTGCCGGCATCTACACGATGGGCGGCGCGTTCTGGGAGTTCGGCGCGCCGGACTGGGACAGGACCGAGCTGTTCATGATCTTCGGCGTCGCCGAGGATCATGATTCCAACCCGATCAAGATGGGGCTCGGCAAGCTGAAGGAGCGCGGCGTCAAGGTGATCGGCGTCAACCCGGTGCGCACCGGCTACAACGCCATCGCCGACGAGTGGCTCGGCATCACGCCCGGCACCGACGGATTGCTGATCCTGGCGCTCGCGCATGAGCTTCTGCGCACCGGCAAGATCGATGTCGACTATCTGATCCGCTACACCAACGCGCCCTGGCTGGTGATCGACAATCCGGACGGCAATGACCACGGCCTGTTCGCCCGCGATGAGGAAGGCGTCCCGCTGGTGGCCGACCGGACCAACGGCGCGATCGCGTCCTCGGCCACGCCCGGCGTCAAGCCGGCGCTCAAGGGCACATTCGAGCTGCCCGACGGCCGTCGGGCCCGGCCTGTGTTCGAACTGTTAGCCGGCAAATATCTTGATCCGCGCTATGCGCCCGCCGCCGTCGCCGAGCGCACCGGGATCGAGGCCTCAACCATCATCCGCATCGCCGCCGAGATCGCCGAGGCGGCATTCGAGCGCGAGGTGATCGTCGAGCAGCCCTGGACCGACATGAAGGGCGAGCGCCACGAGCGCATGATCGGCCGGCCGGTGGCGTTCCACGCCATGCGCGGCATCTCGGCCCATTCCAACGGCTTCCAGACCGCCCGCGCGCTGCACCTGCTGCAGATCCTGGTGGGCTCGATCGACTGTCCCGGCGGTTTTCGCTTCAAGCCGCCCTATCCGCGCCCTGTTGCGGGACAACCCCGGCCGCATGGCGGCGCCTGTGCCGACACGGCACTTGCGGGCCCGCATCTGGGCTATCCGCGCGGACCCGAGGACCTGCTGCTCGAAGCCGATGGCGAGACAGCGCAGCGCATCGACAAGGCGTTTTCCTGGGATGCGCCGCTGTCGGCGCATGGCATGATGCACATGGTCATCTCCAATGCCCATGCGCGCGATCCCTACGGCATCGACGTGCTTTTCATGTACATGGCCAACATGGCCTGGAACTCGTCGATGAACTCGACCTCGGTGATGCAGATGCTGACCGACAAGGACGAGAACGGCCAATATGTAATCCCGAAGATCATCTATTCGGACGCCTATTCCTCCGAAATGGTGGCGTTTGCCGACCTGATCCTGCCCGACACCACCTATCTCGAGCGGCACGACTGCATCTCGCTCTTGGACCGGCCGATCAGCGAACCGGGGGCGATGTGCGATTCGATCCGCTGGCCGGTGGTCGAGCCCGACCGCGACGTGCGCGGCTTCCAGAGCGTGCTGCTCGATCTCGGCGCCCGCCTGAAGCTCCCCGGCATGACGGACGCCGAGGGCAAGCCGGTCTACAAGGATTACGCCGACTACATGGTCAATCACCAGCGCAAGCCCGGCATCGGACCGCTGTCGGGCTGGCGCGGCGCCGATGGCTCGAAGACCGGGCGCGGCGAGCCCAATCCGGACCAGCTCCAGCGCTACATCGACAATGGCGGCTTCTCGGAAGTACATGTGCCGGCCGAAGCGCTCTATTTCAAGCACGCCAACCGCGCCTGGAGCGACTGGGCAATCGAAAAGGGCCTGCAGGACGGGCCGGTCGAGAACATATTCCAGCTCTATCTCGAACCCTTGCGCAAGTTCCAGCTTGCTGCCGAAGGCCGGATCAAGCCGCAGCCGCCCGAACATCACCGCGACCGGATCGCCGCCTGCTTCGACCCGCTGCCAACCTGGTATCCGCCCTTTGCCGATGACGGGCTCGGCGACGACGCCTTCCCGCTCCACGCCATCACCCAGCGCCCCGCCGCGATGTACCATTCCTGGGGCTCGCAGAACGCCTGGCTGAGGCAGATCCATGGCGAGAACGCGCTCTATGTACCGGGCGCAGTCTGCGACCGGGCGGGGCTCAAGGACGGCGACTGGGCGCTGCTCACCTCGCAATCGGGCGAGATCCGGGTTCCGGTGCGCCGCATGGACGCGGTCAACGGCTCGACGGTGTGGACCTGGAACGCCATCGGCAAGCGCGCCGGCGCCTGGGGCCTCGACAAGGACGCGCCGGAAGCGACGCGCGGCTTCCTGCTCAACCATCTGATCGACGAGTTGCTGCCCCCCAGGGGCGATGGCCGCCGCTGGGCCAATTCCGACCCGATCACCGGCCAGGCCGCCTGGTTCGACCTGCGCGTGTCGATCCGCAAGGATCCCGACCAGTCGGGCGGCCTCAGCCTGCCGCACGCGAAGACCCAGGCGAGCCCGGTGGAACCGGCACCTTCCACCGTGAGCTTTGGCCGGGAGCGCCGCCGATGACCAGTCTTCCCGGCACCACGCAGAAACGCCTCGGCCTCGTCATCGACCTCGACACCTGCGTCGGCTGCCATGCCTGCGCGGTCAACTGCAAGGAATGGAACACCGGCGCGCTGGCCTCGCCGCTCGCCGATGTCGACGCCTATGGCGCCGATGCCTCGGGCGCCTGGCTCAACCGGATTCACACCTTCGAGGTGACACCGGACAACGCGCCGGCGCAGATCGTGCATTTCCCCAAGTCGTGCCTGCATTGCGACGATGCGCCTTGCGTCACCGTCTGCCCGACCGGCGCCAGCCACAAGCGCAGCGAGGACGGCATCGTGCTGGTGACCGAGGATCTGTGCATCGGCTGCGGGCTCTGCGCCTGGGCCTGCCCCTATGGGGCGCGCGAGATGGACCCGGTCGAAAACGTGATGAAGAAATGCACGCTCTGCGTCGACCGGATCTACAGCGACACCTTGCCCGAGGAGGACCGGATACCGGCCTGCGTGCGCACCTGCCCGTCGAGCGCGCGGCATTTCGGCGATTTCAACGATCCCGACTCGAATGTCTCGCGGCTCGTCACCGAGCGTGGCGGCATCGACCTGATGCCGGAGATGGGGACAGGCCCCGTCAACAAGTACCTGCCGCCCCGGCCCAAGACCAATTCCGCACCCCGGACCGACCCCGGCCGGCCGGCCGCCGCGTGCCAGCCGGACACGCCCAGGGCCGACGGCTTCCTCGGCTGGCTCGACGCCGCGCTCGACAGACTCGGATAATCCCATGCATCCTGCCATCTCCGTCATCTTCTTCACGGTGTCCTCGGGCGCGGGCTTCGGGCTGATCTTCCTCATCGGCCTGGGCTTTCCCTTCGGCTCCGGCGCCCTGCGCGCCTTCATCGTCTCGCTTGCCGGCGGCGGGCTCGCGGTCGCCGGGCTGCTCGCCTCCACCTTCCATCTCGGCCATCCCGAAAGGGCCTGGCGGGCCTTGAGCCAGTGGCGCTCGAGCTGGCTGTCGCGCGAGGGGATCGCCGCGATTCTCACCCTGTGCCTGTTCGGCCTCTATGCGCTTGTCTGGATGTGGAGCGGCGTCCGACAGCCGCTTCTCGGGCTGCTGGTCGCACTCGGTGCTGCCACCACCGTGTTCACCACCGCGATGATCTACGCCCAGCTCAGGACCGTGCCGCAGTGGAAGACCTGGCTCACGCCGCTGGTCTATCTGGGCTTCGCGCTCGCCTCCGGCTGGCTGCTCGCCTCGAGTTTCGGCACGCACTGGTCGCCGCAAGTCTGGGGCATCGGCCTTGTCGCGCTCGCCTGGGCGGCCAAATGGGCCTGGTGGGTCCGCGCCACCCGCACCCGGCTGTCCGATGCCGGCTCAACACCTGAAACGGCAACCGGCCTCGGTTTCATCGGCAAGGTGCGGCTGCTCGAGCGGCCGCATTCCGGCGAGAATTACCTGACCCGCGAGATGGTTCACCGGATCGGCCGCAAGCACGCCCGCAAACTGCGCCTTCTGGCGATGGCGCTGGGTGCAGTCGTTCCGGTGGCGATCCTCATTATCACCGCGCTCACCGGCGCGCCGGCCGTGCTCAATCTTGCGGCTGCGCTGTCGATGCTGGTCGGACTTCTGGCTGAACGCTGGCTGTTCTTCGCCGAAGCCGAGCACGCCGTGTCGCTGTATTACGGCAACCGCTGACGGGTTCAGTCGCTGCGGAACGAGCGCCAGGCGATCACCTGCCGCAGCAGCACCGGTGAGGCGAGCGCCACGCCGATCAGCATCGTCGTCAGTCCCGGGGCCACCACCAGCAGCGCCACCAGCCCGAGCCACACCCGTTCGAGCCTTGCCAGCGGCGCCACCATGAAGCCGGTGAAGGCGCCAGCCAGCAGCACGATGCCGAGCGTGGCGCCGGTCAGCGTGATGGCGAACGCCTCCCAGGTGAAGCCTTCCGTGACGATCAGCAGCGCCGGCGAATAGACGAAGACGAACGGCACCAGCGCCTTGGCGATGCCGAGCCGGAACGCCGTGTTGCCGGTCTGGAACGGATTGGAGCCGGCAATGCCGGCGGCCGCATAGGCCGCGAGCGCCACCGGCGGGGTGATGTCGGCCAGCACGCCGTAATAGAACACGAAGAAATGCGACACGATCGGCTCGACGCCGAGCAGCGACAGCGCCGGGGCCGCCACCGAGACCAGGATGATGTAGGTCGCGGTGGTGGGAATGCCCGCGCCCATCAGGATACAGGCAAAGGCCGTGAACAGAAGCGTGAAGAACAAGGCCAGCGCGTTGATCGTCACCCAACCATCGGGCAGCAACGGCGTCAGCGTGGCGCCGATATTGGCGGCCGTCTGGGTGATGATGAAGGACAGGCGGAAGGCGGTTCCGGTCAGCGTGACGACGCCCACGACAATGCCGACCACGGCTGCGGCCGCCCCCACGGCCAGCGCATATTTGGCGCCGAGCGACAGCGCGTCGATCAGGTCGTTCAGCGTCAGCCGGTTGTGCGGCGTGATGAAGCCGACCACGATACAGGCGGTGATGCCCCAGACCGCGGCATAGTCGGGCGTGCGCCCGGAGAGAATCAGGAACATCAGGATCAGCAGCGGAATGACAGCCAGCCAGTTGTCGGTGAACACCTTCATCATCTGCGGCATTTCGTCGGGGCGCAGGCCGCGCAGGCCCAGGCGCTTGGCCTCGAAATGCACCATGGCGAAGATGCCGACATAGTGCAGCAGCGCCGGAAACATCGCCGCATAGACGATGTCGCGATAGGGAATTTCGAGGAACTCGACCATGATGAAGGCGGCAGCCCCCATGATCGGCGGGGTAATCTGCCCGCCGGTCGAGGCCGTCGCCTCGACGGCGGCTGCGAAATGCGGCCGGTAGCCGACCTTCTTCATCGCCGGAATGGTCAGCGATCCGGTCGTCACCGTGTTGGCGATCGAGGAGCCCGAGATGGTGCCCAGAAGCGCCGAGGAAAAGATCGCCACCTTGGCCGGTCCGCCGGCATAGCGCCCGGCGATCGAGGAGGCGGCGTCGATGAACAGCTTGCCCAGCCCGATCCGCGTCGCCAGCACCCCGAACAGCACGAACAGGAACACGTATTTCGCCACCGCCCCCACGGCGATGCCGTAGATGCCCTGGTCGGTCATGTAGAGATGGTTGACCAGCGCGCTCCAGGAGGCGCCGGGATGGCGGAAGACCCCGGGCATGTACTGGCCGAACAGGCCGTAGCACATGAAGGCCACGGCAATCGCCGTCAGCGTCCAGCCGATCGAGCGGCGCGCCGCTTCGAGCGTCAGCAGGATCAGCGCGGTGCCCATGAACACGTCGAAGGGCGAGGGATTGCCGACGCGCACCGAGACGGCGCTGGCAGGCAGCAGCGGCAGATAGAGGGCTGCCACGACCGCGAGCAGGCCAAGCGCCCAGTCCCAGATGCCGATGCCGCCGGGACGCAGCGCGCTCGAGGGATAGAGCGTGTCGTTCTCGCGCCTCGTGGCGCCGAAGACCAGGAAGATCAGGCCAAGCACGAAGGAGATGTGGATGCCACGATGAACGAGTTCGCGCACCAGACCGAAACCGGCGGCGTAGTAATGGTAGATCGACATGGCGACCAGCGCCGTCGTGACGAGAAACGCCACCGCCCTGCCGGTCGGCCGGAACGCCATTTCCGGATCGTATTTGCGCTCGAGTTCGGCCAGGTCGATGATTGGTTCGTCGTCGGCTCGATTGTCGGTTCCGCTCATGGCGCCATTCTCCGGCTGCATAAAATACGGCCGCCCGGTTGCCCGGACGGCCAATGCTGGGTTCAGGTCCCGATCTTACTGGATCAGGCCGGCTTCACGGTAGAATTTTTCGGCGCCCGCATGCAGCGGGATGCCGATGCCCTCAAGCGCGGTTTCCTTGGTCACCGACTTGCCCTTGGCGTGGCCCGCATCGAGCAGCTTGCGGGTGCTGTCGTTCCACAGCGCCTTGGTGATCTCGTAGATCAGGTCTTCGGTCTGGTTGGCGCTGGTCAGCAATTGCGCACCCACGGCGACGGTGTCGGCGCCGGGAACGTCCTGGTAGACGCCCTCCGGGATCGGATCCTTGGAGAAGAAGGAATATTCGGCAATCATCGCGTCGACCTCAGGTCCGGAAATCGGCACCAGAACCACTTCGGCGCTCGAGGCCAGCTCGACCAGGGTGCCGGCCGGATAGCCGCCGACAAAGAACAGCGCGTCGAGCTGGCCGTTGCGGATGGCGTCCGACGCCGGGCCGGGCTTGAGGTTTTCCTCGGTGATGTCGTCCTGGCTCATTCCGAACGCCTGGAGAATCAGCAGGGCGTCGACATAGGTGCCCGAACCCGGCTCGTCGAGCGAGACGCGCTTGCCCTTGAGATCGGCGACGGAAGCAATTCCCGACTCCTTGGAGGCGACCAGGTGGATGTGCTCGGGATAGAGCGCGGCGATGGCGCGCAGGTCGCCCATCGGCTCCTGGCCCTCGAACGTGCCGGTGCCCGAATAGGCCCAGTAGGCGACGTCCGACTGGGAGAATCCCGCGCTCAGAATGCCCGACTTGATGCCGTTCACATTGGCGACCGAGCCGCGCGACGACTGCGCCACGGCCACCAGGCCCGGAACGCCGCAGGATCCGCCTTCTTCACAGCTGCTTGAGCCGGGCGGGTTGGAGATGGCATTGGCGATCGCCCCGCCGAGCGGGAAATAGGTGCCGCCGGTGCCGCCGGTGCCGATCGAGAAGAAGTTCATTTCCTGGGCCTGGGCCCCGGAGGCCCCGATCACCAGGACGGCGCTGACCGCTGCGGCCTTCGCCGTGCGCGCCATCAGGTTCGTGAAAATTCCCATGCGTTTCTCCCTGTGTTCCGGCGGTCTGGCTTGCAGCACACCCGCCTTTTCATTCTGCCGGCAATGTTGCCGTTTGTGACGGATTTGTCAAAGGCCGGCTCGGGTGCCTGCACCGTCAGGCGGGCCGGAGGTCCGGGCCGTCAATCCTCCAGCGCGCCGATCTTCGCCGAGGACGAGGGTTGATCGGCGACCAGCTTCAACAGATCGTCGCCCATGCGGATGAAGCGGCGCATCCGCCGGGTCAGCACAAAGCCCTTCTGCGGCGCATGCACTTGGACCGCGCCATCCGGCTCGCCCGGACGGGTGACCACCTCGGCCAGCAACTGGCCTGTCTCCACCCGATCGCCGGGCGAAACATGATAGAGAATGGTGCCGCCCACCGGCGCCTTGATCATCTCGACATGGGGGATCGGCTCGGCGACAAAATCCGGCCTGAGCTCCGCCGGCGCCACGTCGTCATCGGTGATCACGCCGCGCATCACCAGGAAGCGGTAGAGCCCTTGCGCGTCCTTGCGGGCGAGAACCGGATCGACATCGAGCTGGCCGCGCAGCTCCACCGTGGTGCAGCAATGGCCCTTGAGATCGCCGCCCTTGGCGTTGGCCACCATCTGGGCGAAGGCCGCCTCCTCGAAAGCACAATCGGAGCCGGCGTTCCACAGCACCGCGGCTTCAGCATCGAGGCACGCCGCCAGATCCGACATCTCAGGCCAGAGCCGGTCGGGAATATACAGATACTGCACGCCCTCGTCGTCGCAGTGCAGGTCGAGCACGATGGGGTGGTTGTCGGCCAGTTCCAGAAGCCGGCTCTTGAGCCGGCGATCGGTGAACACGGCGGATGTCGCCCCATCGAGCCTGCGCACACCCTGCGCGTCCGGAACCGGGAAATCCCGGTTGAAATTGACCCGGTTGCCGGTCGAAAACCGGCCCATGTGCTGGCTGAACATGTGCTGGGCGGCGCCCACCGGGTTGGCCTGGGGCACAAGCGTCAGCGACCCGCGCAGCCGGCCCTCGGCCTCCGCCCTGACCAGTTCCGGAATCAGATAATGCAGCGCCGCCGGTCCCGGCCGCTCGTCGGCATGCAGTGCGGCCTGGATATAGACCCGGGGTGCTGCGGGATCGGATCCCGCAAGCCGGTGCACGACCAGCTCATAGGCAATGCCCGGGGTTTCGCCTGCAAGTGTCTCGATCTCGGTCTTCATCACGTCTCACCTTGAAATGCTGGTCTGTCCTGGCGGCGCCGCCTGCCGGTCCTGCCGCTTCGGCGCGGAGGATTACACGCGCCGGGCGCGGATGTCGCCGAGAATTTCCCGCGCCGCATTGTGCCCCGGAACGCCGGTGACGCCGCCGCCCGGATGGGTCGACGAGCCGCACATGTAGAGCCCCCTGAGCGGCCCGCGATAGGCCCCGTAGCCCAGAACCGGGCGCGCCGAAAACAGCTGGTTGAGGCTCAGCTTGCCATGGAAGATGTCGCCGCCGACCAGCGACAGCTTGCGCTCGAGATCGAGCGGCGAGAGCACCTGGCGGCCGATCACGCTGTCCCTGAAGCCCGGCGCATGGCGGTCGACCGTGTCGATCATCAGGTCCGCCACCGTCTCGCGGTGATCGTCCCACGACGAGCCACCCGGGAAGTCGACGGGCAGGGACGGCGCCACATGCTGGCAGAACAGGCTCGCCACATGCCTGCCCTCGGGCGCAAGGCTCGCATCGAGCGTCGAGGGGATCAGCATCTCGACGATCGGCTGGCGGGCCCAGCCATGCGCCCGCGAATCAAGATAGGCGCGGTCCATGTACTCTAGCGACGGCGCGATGATGATGCCGGCGGTCAGGTGATCGCCGGGCTCGGGTCGGGCGGTAAAGCGCGGCAGCCGGTCAAGCGCAACGTTCATCCGGAAGGTGCCCGATCCGCTCTGCCAGTATCCGATGCGACGGCGGAAATCCGTTGGCAGCGGCGCGTCGGCAAGCAGAGTGCCGACCAGCAGCTGCGGGTGGATGTTGGAGGCGACCAGATCGGCGGCGAAGCGCTCGCCATCTTCGGTCACCACCGCGCCGACGCGGCCCTTGTCTGTCTCGATCCTCGCCACCGGCGCGCCAGTGCGGATCACCACGCCTTTCTCTTCACATGCCCGGCGCATGGCCTGAGTGATCGCGCCCATGCCGCCGATGGCATGGCCCCAGGCGCCGCGGTTGCCGTTGACCTCGCCGAAGCAGTGATGCAGCAGCACATAGCCGGTGCCCGGCGCATGCGGGCTGGTCCAGGCGCCGACAATGCCATCAAAGCCGAACAGCGCCTTGACCGGATCACTTTCGAACCAGCGATCGAGGATCTCGGACGCCGAACAGGTGAAGAGATCGAGCACGTCGCGGCGCGCATCGAGCGACAATTGCGAAAACCGCCGGCCCAGCGACGCCGCCTTCAGAAGGTCCGGCACCGCCGACAGCCAGTTGCCTTCGGTGACGTTGGGCGGGGTGACCAGCAGGAGGTCGCGCAGCACCGATGCCGCATTTTCCAGCATCCGCTCATAACCGTCGAGCGCCGCCGCATCACGCTCGGAAAATTGCGCCACCGATTGACGCGTGCGCCCGGGACCGGCCTCCAGCGCCCGTCCGTCGGGCAGCGGCAGGAAATTGCCCATGCGCCGCTCGACGATCTCGAGACCGTGGCGGCCAAGCTCGAGATCGGCGATCACCTTGGGATTGAGCAGCGACACCGTGTAGGACGCCACCGAATTGCGAAAACCGGGATGAAACTCCTCGGTCACCGCCGCCCCGCCGATGATGTCGCGTTTCTCCAGAACCGTGACCTTGTGCCCGGCCTTGGCCAGATACCAGGCGCAGACCAGCCCGTTGTGGCCGCCGCCGATCACCACCGCATGCTTCATTCTCAATTCCCCGTCTGAACCGGGCCGCATCCTGCACCGGCGGCCCCGATCTGTGCAATGCCCGGCGCAACACCGCGCGGCAGCGATCCACCGGAACGTCCTTTCCGGAGCCGCCAGGAGGCTTGACGGCAGCGCGGCCATGGTGCGCAATCGGGCATGTCCGATCTCCTCGATGATTCGCCTTCCAACGCCACCGAATTCACCGTCAGCGAACTGTCCGGCTCGATCCGCCGCACGGTCGAGGACGCCTTCGGCTATGTGCGGGTGCGCGGCGAGATTTCCGGCTATCGCGGCCCGCACTCCTCGGGCCATGCCTATTTCTCGCTGAAGGACGACAAGGCGCGCATCGAGGCGGTGATCTGGAAAGGCGTCTTCTCGCGGCTCAAGCATCGCCCCGAGGAGGGGCTGGAAGTGATCGCCACCGGCAAGATCACCACCTATCCGGGATCGTCGAAATACCAGATCGTCATCGAGCAGATCGAGCCAGCCGGCGCCGGCGCGCTGATGGCGCTGATCGAGGAGCGGCGACAGAGGCTCGCCGCCGAAGGCCTGTTCGACGAGGCGCGCAAGCAATTGCTGCCCTTCATGCCCGGCGTCATCGGGGTGGTGACCTCGCCGACGGGCGCCGTCATCCGCGACATCCTGCACCGGCTCGAAGACCGGTTTCCGGTCCATGTTATCGTCTGGCCGGTTCGGGTGCAGGGCGAAAGCTCGGGCCAGGAAGTGGCCCGGGCCATCGAAGGCTTCAACGCATTCACGTCTGACGGGCCCATCGCCCGGCCCGACCTGATCATCGTCGCCCGCGGCGGCGGCAGCCTCGAGGACCTATGGGGTTTCAACGACGAGGCGGTGGTGCGCGCCGCCGCTGGTTCGGACATCCCGCTGATCTCCGCCGTTGGCCACGAGACCGACTGGACGCTGATCGATCACGCAGCCGACCGACGGGCGCCCACCCCCACGGGCGCCGCCGAGATGGCAGTCCCCGTCAAGGCCGATCTTGTGGCCGAGATCGCGGGACTGGCCGCCCGGCTCAAATCGGCGCAGGCGCGCACGCTCGACCGCCGCCGCGAGGCCGTCCGCGGGCTGGCCCGCGCCTTGCCGACGCTTGACAGCGTACTGGCGCTGCCGCGCCAGCGGCTCGACCGCTCCGGCCAGGGCCTGGGCCAGGCCCTGCAGCTCAACACCGCCAATCGGCGGCGCCATTTCGAGCGCCAGGCCTCCCGCGTCACCCCGGTGGCGCTGGTCTCGGCGCTCCGCGACAAGCACCAGATGGTGCGTGACAGGGCCGCGCGCGCCGACCGGGCGCAGGAGCGCCGGCTTGACGCCTGGCGCGCCCGTCTCGAACGGCACGCGGCTGTGCTCTCGGCCGTCCCGCGCCGCATCGCGGACCTGCAGTCGCGCGGCCGCGACCGCCTCAAGGGGCTGCATCACCGGGCCGACATCGCGCTGACCCAGACGCTCACCCAGCGCCGCCGGGGTCTGGACGCCCAGGCCCGCATGCTGCAATCGCTGTCCCATCACAGCGTGCTCGGCCGCGGCTTCGCGGTGATCCGCGATTCCGGCCGCACGGTGCTATCGCGCGCCTCCCAGGTCGAGGCCGGAACCCTGGTCGCCATCGAATTCGCCGACGGCGAGATCGCCGCACTCGCCCAAAGCGGCGACCAGCCCCTCTCCGCCCCCAAAAAACCACCCCGCCCCAAACGCGGCGAACCCGGCCAGGGCAGCCTGTTCTAAAGGGCTTTTGCCGCCAATTCCGGGGACAACATCATCCCGTTCCGGAAAAATATTTCCACTGGCCGGAAGCCAAGCCATTGATCCGGAAACAATTTTCCAAAAACCGGCAACCTTCCACCACCCAAACGCCGGCTTTTTCATCCCCGCCTTGCAACCATGCCCCATACTTGCCGCCATGTTTCGCAGAAAACGGGCAGCACCCCCATGGACTGGACCCTCGCCATCGAGCGCAATCTCGCGGCCCTCCGGCAGATCGCCGGGACCCTGTTCGCCATGGCCCGGTTCGATCCGCTGCAGCCATCCGCCTCGCTGCCCCGCCACTTGCAAGCATCCGTGCTCAGCATCCTCCGTCCCGCCGAAGCGGCATTCAGGCGGCTGATCGTCATCGCCGCGCGCGATCTCGTCGTCACACTTTCGCCCGCCGAGAGGGTCCGTCTCGTCAAGGCAGCCCTTCCGCAGCAAACCTCGCGCACCGGCATCTTCCTCAATGGCCGGATTGCGGGCCCCGAGGATCTCGCCGCCCTCGGGCGTGGGAGCCGCATGGCTGCCGGGGCGACCTCCATCGCCGCCGCGCAGGCCCAAAGCGAGGACACCAAAACCCGCGTGCCGGCCTTCCTCCTCTTCGCCCCGCTGAAGCGCTTCGGCGCGCACCGCAAGGGGCCGTCGCAGTGGGTGCCGCGCATCCTCTTCGATCTTGACGCGCCACCAGCCCCGGCGGCGCACAAGCCTGCCTCACCCAATGATCCTGTCAGCGCGTTGCCGCTCTGCCGCCGGCTGGCGGCGCTGCAAACCGCCCTCGACGATCTGCCCGGACAGGCCCAACGCCTGGCCCGCTGGCGGGCGCGGCGCCGGCTTCGTCGCGGCGGTCGCCTGTCGCCGCTGCGGCCGGGCTCCCCGCCCGGGCACCGCACGCGCGGTTCTCACCCGGTCAACGACGTGCTGCACAACTGCCACGGGCTGGCGATCGACGTCGTCATGCGCAACGACACGTCGTGAGCCGCGCATCCGACGGGATGCCCATGTCATTTGAAACTCGGGAAGACTCCACCATTCCGTCACCCCGGACTTGATCCGGGGTCCAGCCACCGCGCGTCCGCGCGGTGAAAGACTCGTTTCAACCCAAGGACTTGTCCGCATCGAGGCCGGCATGACGGTGATGGAATTCCCACCCGGCGCTGGAGAGCGCATGCGCGTCATCCTGCCTGCGGATCAGGCGAAAACCTGCTGATAGAGCTCGGGCTTGAAGCCAACCAATAGCCGCCCATCCGCTTCCAGCACCGGCCGCTTGATCATCGAGGGCTGCGCCAGCATCAGGGCGATGGCCTTGTCCGCGTTGAGATCCTGCTTGTCGGCGTCATCGAGCTTGCGAAACGTGGTGCCGGCGCGGTTGAGAACCGTTTCCCAACCAGCCTCATCGCACCAGCGTTTGAGATGCGCCCGGTCGATGCCCGACGCCTTGTAGTCGTGGAACACGGCATCGATCGAATGGTCGCCAAGCCAGGCCCGCGCCTTCTTCATCGTGTCGCAGTTCTTGATGCCAAAGATGGTGACGGTCATGATCGGCCTTTCACAATGTGCCGGATGCCAGTGCTTTAGGATTGATTGACAACCTCGGCCTTCTCAAGCGCACCGAGCATGTTATCGATAAAGGCACATATCTGTAGCGCCTGTTCTCGGGACACTTCCGTCAGGAAACGATGGTGACTCGGATTGCGAAAGGCGCCGACGAGCCCACGAAAAATCGCCGCAAAGCCTTCTTGTTCAGCACCTTGATCCGAAAAACGAAGCCTTGTTTTCTCTGGATTATTATTGATAGCTTTACCAACCAACACCAAGCCGGAGTCTGCACCATATTCAGGAATCTTAGATCTAATCCTCTCCTCAAGAACTTGGGTCGCCTGATTTATAACCCGATCAAAATGCTCGGACGCGGAAAGCAAATCTGAACATCGTGACTTCAACTCAGCATCTACAATCAAATTGTAAACGCTGCCGACTTCCACGATTCTCGAAGACGCGCGATGAACCATCTCCAAATAGGAGATGAGTTGATTTATCTTTGATACCACAGACAGTCTATTGTAGGTCATCGAGTCATACTTGTTGTCAAAGTAACAACCGTCGGTGAAATCGAATCCGACGAAATCGTCGTCCACATTTTCACGTAGATTTTTCAAAACCAATTCGTAATCAGTACCAAAATCTCTCGACAGGTAATTTTCACCAGTTATGGTGCTGTTGCGAAGACCTACCAATCTCGCATACGAACCCTCAATAACTCGCCTAGACATCAAATCATTCCCACTCGATGGTTCCCGGCGGCTTCGAGGTCACGTCGTAGACAACGCGGTTGATGCCCTTGACCTCGTTGATCAGCCTTGTCGCCGTCTTGCCGAGGAAATCCATGTCGTAGGGATAGAAATCGGCGGTCATGCCGTCGACCGAGGTGACGGCGCGGAGCGCGCAGACGAATTCATAGGTCCGGCCGTCGCCCATCACGCCGACGGTCTGCACCGGCAAGAGCACGGCAAAGGCCTGCCAGATCGTGTCGTAGAGCCCTGCCTTGCGGATCTCGTCGAGATAGATCGCGTCGGCCTGGCGCAGGATGTCGAGTTTCTCGCGGGTGATGCCGCCGGGGCAGCGGATGGCAAGGCCCGGGCCGGGGAACGGGTGACGACCGATGAATGAGTCGGGCAGGCCGAGTTCTCGACCAAGCACCCGGACCTCGTCCTTGAACAATTCGCGCAAGGGTTCGACCAGCTTCATGTTCATGCGCTCGGGCAGGCCGCCGACATTGTGGTGCGACTTGATCGTCACCGACGGACCGCCCGAGAAGGAGACGCTTTCGATGACGTCGGGATAGAGCGTGCCCTGGGCGAGGAAATCGGCGCCGCCGATCTTCTTCGCCTCTTCCTCGAACACCTCGATGAACAGCCGGCCGATGGTCTTGCGCTTGGTCTCGGGATCGGCCTCGCCTTCGAGCTGCGAGATGAAGCGGTCGGATGCGTCGACCAGCTTGAGCGAGAGATTGTAGTGCTCGCGGAACATCGCCACCACGTCGCGCGCCTCGTTCAGCCGCATCAGCCCGTGATCGACCAGGATGCAGGTCAGCTGGTCGCCGATCGCCTCGTGGATCAGAAGGGCCGCGACCGAGGAATCGACCCCGCCCGAGAGCGCGCAGATGACCTTGCCGTCGCCGACCTGGTCGCGGATCTTCTGGATCATCTCTGCCTTGTAGGCGGCCATCGACCAGTCGGATTTCAGCCCGACGATCTTGTGGACGAAGTTGGACAGGAGTTTTGCGCCATCGGGCGTGTGCACCACTTCGGGATGGAACATGGTGGTGTAGTAGCGCTTGTCCTCGTTGACCGAGATGGCGAAGGGGGCGTTGGGCGAGGTGCCGATCACCTCGAAGCCTTCCGGCAAACGGGTAACCCGATCGCCATGGCTCATCCAGACCGGATATTTTTGGCCCACTTCCCAGAAGCCCTCGAACAGCGGCGAGGATTTGAGGATCTCGACATCGGCGCGGCCGAACTCGCGGTGATGGCCGCCCTCGACATGGCCGCCGATCTGCTGGCAGAGCGTCTGCTGGCCGTAGCAGATGGCAAGGATCGGGACGCCCGAATCAAATACCGCCTGGGGCGCGCGCGGCGAGCCTTCGCGGGTGACCGAATCAGGCCCGCCGGAAAAGATCACGCCCTTGGGCTGCATCCGCTCGAAGCCGTCCTCGGCCAGCTGGAACGGGACGATCTCGCAATAGACGCCGGCCTCGCGCACGCGGCGGGCGATCAGCTGCGTCACCTGACTGCCGAAGTCGATGATCAGGATGGAATCGGGATGGGTGGTGTGGAGGATATCGTTCATGGCGAGCCGTTAAGCCAAAACCGCGCCGGATGCAATCGCCTGCTCGATGCGATCCACGGCTTGGGCGAGGTTTTCATCAATGACGTGAAGAAACTCGGTCCAGTTGTCGATATGATTGAGCTCGGCCTTGCCGTCGGAAATGCCGCGCAGGCCGATGACCGGGACCGAGAAAAGGCCGGCGGCGCGCACCACCGCGAAGGTTTCCATGTCGACCATGTCGGCATCGATCACATCATAGGCCGCGCCCGAGACGATGTTGGCGCCGGTCGAGAGGCTCGCCCGCGGCAGGTCATCAGTGATCACCGGCAGCGGCAGCGCGGCGGGCAGATCGAGAAACGGCGTCCGGCCCTTTTCGAACCCGAGCGGGCTTGCGTCCATGTCGCGGTAGCCGACCGAGGAGACCTGGTAGACGATTGTCTGTTCGAGCAATCGCGAGCCGGCCGAACCGAGGCAGACGATGCAGTCGGGCTTGTTGCCCGCAAGACCCGCAAGCCTTGCGGCGACCGTGCTCGCAGCCTCGACCGGACCGACGCCGGTTACCAGCGGTTCAAAGCGTTCTTTCAGATGCGGACCATATTCCGGCTCCGCCGCCATGACGTAGAGAATGCCGCGCCCGCCGACGGTCTTGATCTCGCCCTTCATCCGGCAATCCCTTCGCGGCCGCGCACCACCATCATGGTGCCGGTCATCGAGGCGATCAGCTTGGCGGGCCCGTCGGCGACGGCATAGGCGCGGCCGTCGCTGACGATGATGGTATTGCCCGGCTTGGTGACCTCGCCGCGGAACAGGAACCGGTCGCCCCGGCCCGGTGACAGCAGGTTGATCTTGAATTCTATCGTCAGCACCGCGGCATCCTCCGGCATCACGCTCAGCGCCGCGTAGCCGCAGGCCGAATCGAGCGCGGTCGAGAGGATGCCCGCATGCAGGAACCCGTGCTGCTGGGTCAGGTCCTCGCGAAATGGCATCTCGATTTCGACGATGCCGTACTCGACCTTGGTCAGGTCCGCGCCAATGGTTTGCATGGCCTTCTGCCGGGCAAAGCTCGTGCTGACGCGTTCGCGGAAATTCTGGTCGGGCTTCTCGTCCATGCGGCAATTCCTTTCGCAGGTGCGAAGGTGCCAAGCGGCCCGCAAAACAGCAAGTGATTTCTCAGCGGATCAACGGCTCAGCCCCGATTGAGCCACCAGATCGAGGCGTTGAGCAGGCCGGCGAAGGAGACCCAGACGGCATAAGGAATGAACATCAGCGCCGAAGGCCGGTCGCGCCGCCAGGCAAGCGCGATGAAGGCCAGGATCGAGATCAGCATGCCGGCCAGAACCACCAGCGCCAGGTCCGGGCGCTCAGCCGTGAAGAACACCAGCGGCCAGAGGTAATTGAGTGCGATCTGGGTGAACCAGATTTTTGGCAGGGGCCCGCTCCGATCACGAATCCAGACCCGGGCGCCGGCGATGCCGATGAGGATGTAGAGGGCGGTCCAGACCGGGCCGAAGATCCAGTTGGGCGGATTGAACCAGGGCTTGTCGAGCGCCTGGTACCAGGGTCCAGGCATGGAGAAGGCGCCGATCAGGCTGCCGCCGGCCACGGTCAGCACGATGAACAGTGTCACTGTCAGGGCGTTGGATCTGGTCATGTCTTCGCCTCACGCATTGCGGCCGCCGCCCGAATCGGCAGCGGCTTGCCGCAGCATCACAGCTTGCGCCGGAACGCCATGAAATAGAACCCGTCGGTTCCGGTGCGCCGCGGCGACAGCACCAGCCCCAGGTTCGAGGTCGCGTAGGGAACCGGCTGGTCCGGATCCGCCACCGCGGATTTCCAACGCTCCTTGAGGCTGATGGTTTCAAATTCCGGATGACGCTGCAGGAACGCCCTGGTGCGGTCGGTATTTTCCTCGGGCAGAAGCGAGCAGGTGACATAGGCGATCTCGCCGCCCGGACGGACATAATTGACCGCCTCGTCGAGCACCTTGTCCTGGTCCGCGATGCGGTCGGCGATGTTCTTTTCCGAGATCCGCCACTTGGCGTCGGGCCGGCGCCGCCAGGTACCGGTGCCGGTGCAGGGCGCGTCGATCAGCACCCGGTCCATGCGCCCTTCGAGCCCGGCCAGATTGGCCATGCGCTCCTTGATATAGATGATCTCGGCCCCGGCGCGGCGGATGCGTTCGACCATCGGCGCAAGCCTTCGCCGGTCGGCATCATAGGCATTGATGCTGCCCTCGTTGTTCATCATCGCCGCGAAGGCCAGCGACTTGCCACCGCCGCCGGCGCAATAGTCGAGCACCTTCTCGCCGGGCGTTGCACCGGCGAGTCCGGCGGCGAGTTGCGAGCCCTCGTCCTGGATCTCAAACCAGCCGCGGGCGAAGCTCACTTCGCTGGTGGCGGCGATCTGGCGCTGCGGTCCCTCGCCGGCCTCGATGCGGATGCCATGCGGCGCGAGCCGCGTGGGCGAAGCGCCCTGCCCAGTGAAGGCTTCGAGCACCTCATCGCGGTTGGTCATCAGCGTGTTGACGCGAAGATCGAGCGGCGGACGCGCGGTCATCGCCTGGGCTTCGGCTTCCCACTCGTCGCCGAACGCACGCTCGAAGGAGGGGGCCAGCCATTCGGGAATGTCGGCGCGGACATGGGCCGGCGCCTGGGACAGGTCGCGGGCGAGGCAATCGGTGAGGGTTTCGACCGACGGGATTTCGGGGGCGAACTTGTCGCCGTCGAGACTGGCCGTGAGTTCCTCGGGGCTGATCTTCCATTGCCGCAGCAGCGTCGCTACCGCGAGATCGGCGGGCGCGTCACCATCCATGATGAAGGCGTGCGACAGTTTCATCCGCAGCGCATCATGCACCAGGTTGGAAATCGCGGCGCGGTCGCCGGAGCCGGCGAAGCGGTGCGACAGGCCCCAGTCCTTCAGCGCATCGGGGACCGGCCGGTGCCTCGTGTGCATGTCGTCGAGGATTTCAATGGCTGCTTGCAGGCGTCCGCCGAGGCGCATGGTCATGTCTCCAAATGCATGTCGCGCTCACATCAGGAGCGGCAAGGCACATGCATTATAATAAGTGGCGTCCGCGTCCTTTTTGGGGCCACTCATGATGGCCGGCGCGGGCAGGTCTGGTTCCTGCTAGAGCCTTTCTCGCCCAAATGGAAGCAGTTTGACGGTGCGAACCGCTCAAATGCAGCGGCCGCCATCAACCTCCATGGCGACGCCGGTGATCATCGCGGCCTCGTCCGAGCAGAGGAAACAGGCGGCGTTGCCCATGTCCTGAGGCGTCGAGAACCGCCCCAGCGGAATGGTCGAGAGAAATTTCGCGCGGATCTCCGGCGTGTCCTCGCCCATGAAGGACTTGAGCAGCGGCGTTTCGCCGGCCACCGGGTTGATGGCGTTGACACGGATGCCCGCGGGCGCGAGTTCCACCGCCATGGTCCTGGTCGCGGTGATCATCCAGCCCTTGGAGCAATTGTACCAGCTCAGCCTCGGCCGGGGGCTGACGCCCGCAGTGGAGGCGACATTGAGAATGGCGCCGGCGCCCCTTTGTTTCATGCCCGGCACGAAGTGTCGGGCGGTGAGAAAGACCGACTTGGCGTTGACCGCCAGCACCCGGTCGAAATCCTCTTCGCTGACATCCTCGAGCGCTGTCGGAAGATGGGTGATGCCGGCATTGTTGACGAGAATATCGAGATGGCCGAAGCGGCCGAGCACGGCTTCGGCCATGGCTGAGACGCTGTCATTCCTGGAGACATCGACGGTGATGGCGATGGCACGGTCGCCGAGGCCGGATGCGAATTCGCTCGCGGCCTCGGACTTGATGTCGGCGATGGCGACGCGCGCGCCTTCGTCGAGGAACTTGCGGACAATGCCCGCGCCAAACCCGGATGCGCCGCCGGTCACCAGCGCGGTCTTGCCTTCAAGTCTCATCGATCTCTCCTCAGGAATAATCACTTGCCGTGCCAGACGGCGACGGTCTTGAGCGCCGAGAACCCGTAAAGCGCCTCGAAGCCCTTCTCGCGGCCATGGCCGGATTTGCCGACGCCGCCGAATGGCAGTTCGACGCCGCCGCCGGCGCCGTAATTGTTGACGAAGACCTGGCCGGAGCGGATGGCGCGCGCCAGCCGCATCTGGCGTCCGCCGTCGCGGGTCCAGACCCCGGCGACGAGGCCGTAATCGGTGCCGTTGGCGATCACTACTGCCTCCTCCTCGTCGCGGAACGGGATGATCACCTGCACCGGGCCGAAGATTTCGTCACGGGCCAGCGCATGGCCTGGATCGACGTCGCCATAAAGCGTCGGGCGCACGTAATGGCCGCCCATGGGCGCGGATTTGGGCATCTGTCCCTCGGCCACCGGGGCGAGCCCATCCTCGTCGGCTTCGGCGAGGAAGCCCTGGACGATGTTCTTCTGCCGCGCCGAGATCAGCGGCCCGACCGACTGGTCCTCGATCGCCGCACCCACGGTCAGCGCCTTGTAGCGCTCGCTCATCAGCCTCACGACCTCCTTGTGCAGCGACGCCTCCACCAGAATGCGCGACGAGGCCGAGCAGGTCTGGCCGGCGTTCTGGATGCCGGCATTGACCAGGAACGGCAGGGCACGGTCGAGGTCGGCATCGGCGAAGACGATCTGCGGCGACTTTCCGCCAAGCTCCAGCGTCACCGGAACGACGTTCTGCGCCGCCGCCATCTGCACCTTGCGGCCGGTCTCCAGCGAGCCGGTAAACGAGAGATGGTTGACGCCGGGATGCGAGCAGAGTGCGGCACCCGCCTCCTCGCCGAGCCCCGGCACGACATTGAGCGCACCGGCGGGCAGGCCGCACTCGACCGCGATGCGCGCGAAGGCGAGAGCGGTGAGCGAGGCTTCCTCAGCCGGCTTCAGAATCGCCGCATTGCCCATGGTCAGCGCCGCGCCCACCGAACGGCCGAGGATCTGCATCGGGTAGTTCCACGGGATGATGTGACCGGTGACACCATGCGGCTCGCGCAGGGTGAAGACCGTGTAGTCATTGAGATAGGGAATGGTCTCGCCGTGGATCTTGTCGGCCGCGCCGCCATAGAATTCGAGATAGCGCGCCAGCGCGCGCGCATCGGCGCGGGCCTGGGTGAGCGGCTTGCCGACATCATGGGCTTCGAGATTGGCGAGCCATTCGACATGGTCTTCCACCGCCCGGCCAATCTTCGCAAGCAGCCGGCCGCGTTCGGCGGCAGACATCCCGCCCCACTCCCCGGCGAGCGCAGATTGCGCCGCGTCCACCGCCGCCTCGATGTCGGCCTTTCCGCCGCGGGCGATGCGGCCGATTTCGAGGCCGGTCGAGGGATCCTCGACGGGAAGGGTCTTGCCGCCGCTCGCGCCGATCCATCGCCCGCCGATCAGGCATTGGCTCGTGTCAAATCCGGCGTCGAGGGTGTCCGTCACAGTCGTTCCTTTCTTTCACGTCGCGGGCCCGGCCAACGCTGCCTGAAGCGACGGGGTCGCGGCCACCAGCGCCTGCGTATAGGGATGTTGCGGATTGCGAAACAGGTTTTCCGTCTCGCCCTCTTCGACAATGCGGCCGTCCTTCATCACCAGCACCCTGTCGGTGATGGCGCGGACCACCGACAGGTCGTGCGAGATGAACAGATAGGACAGGTCGAGGCGGTCGGACAACTCGGCCAACAGATCGAGGATCTGGGCGCGGATCGAGACATCGAGCGCGGAGACCGCTTCATCCAGCACGATCAGAGCCGGCTCGATGATGAGCGCCCGGGCGATGGCGATGCGCTGGCGCTGGCCTCCGGAGAATTCGTGAATGTACTTGTCCGCGTCGCTGAACGACAGGCCGACTTCGGTGAGCGCCCGATCGATGCGGCGGTCGAGTTCCGCACCCGTGGGCGGCGATTTGATCAGGTGGAACGGCTCGGTCACCAGCCTGCGCACCCGGTGGCGCGGATTGAAGGAGCCGTAGGGATCCTGGAACACCACCTGCATGCGGGCTCTCAGCTCCGGATGCGGGCCCTCGCCGGCGCTCGAGACCAGCTGGCCGTTGAGCCTGATCTCGCCGCCCTGCAGCGCGTCGAGCGCCAGGATGGCGCGGGCGAGCGTTGATTTTCCGCAGCCCGATTCGCCCACCAGCCCGACATTTTCGCCATGGGAGATGGTGAAGCCCACCTTATCGACCGCCCGAAACGGCGGCCGCTTGACGAACAGGTTGCGGCGCGGCTGCTGGTAATCGCGCACGACGTCGCTCACCGACAGGACCGGAACCGCCGAGGGCTCGGGCTTGCGGCCGCGGTCGGGCACATGGGCGGAGGCCGAGAACAGGGCGCGGGTGTAGGGATGGCGCATCTCGCGGAAGATTTCGCGGGTCGGCCCGGCCTCGACCACTTCGCCCTGCTTCATGATCGCAATCGTGTCGGCCAGTCCGGCGACGACGGCGAGGTCATGGGTGATCAGCATCAGGCCCATGTCCTCCTCGCGCACGAGTTCGGTGAGCAGATCGAGGATCTGCGCCTGGGTGGTGACATCGAGCGCCGTGGTCGGCTCGTCGGCGATCAGCACCTTGGGCCTCAGCGCGATCGCCTGGGCGATGACCACGCGCTGGCGCTGGCCACCGGAGAGATCATGCGGATAGCGGTCGAGCGGAAACCGGTCCTCCGGCAGACCGACGCGGTTCAGCATGTCGCGGGCGACGGCAAGCGCCTCGCGGCGACTGGCACCCGTGTGGACCCGGACGGTCTCGGCCACCTGGTCGCCGATGGTGCGCACCGGGTTGAGCGCGGTCATCGGCTCCTGGAAGATCATGCCGACGTCGCGGCCGCGCATCTGGCAGAGCGCCTTCTCGTCCAGGCCCGAAAGACTGACGCCGCCGACCCGGATCTCGCCGCTCCAGCTGCTGCCGCGCGGCAGAAGCTGCATTACCGACAAAGCGGTCATGGATTTGCCGGATCCCGATTCGCCAACGACGCCCAGGATCTTCCCGGGCTCAAGCGTCAGGTCGATATCGTGCAGCACGGTGTGGCCGTGAATATCGAGCTTCAAATTGGAGATGGAGAGCGCACTCATCATCGCTCCCTTCTCAGCTTCGGGTCGAACAGGTCTCTGAGGCCGTCGCCCATCAAATTGAGGCCCAGCACGGTTATGATAATGGCAAAGCCCGGAAACAGCGCCATATGCGGCGCCAGCGAAATCAGCGTCTGGGCGTCGGCCAGCATGCGGCCCCAGCTCGGCAATGGCGGCTGCGCGCCCAAGCCGACATAGGCGAGGGCTGCTTCGGCGAGGATGGCGAGCGAGAACTGGATGGTGCCCTGCACGATCAGCAGATTGGCGATATTGGGCAGGATGTGTTCGGCGGAGATGCGTGCGGCTCCCTTGCCCGCGACGCGGGCGGCGAGAATGAAATCCCGGGTCCACAGCGACAGCGCCGCACCGCGCGACAGCCGCGCGAAAACGGGGATGTTGAAGATGCCGATGGCGATGATGGCGTTGATCGCGCCGGGGCCGAACACGGCGGTGATCATGATCGCCAAGAGCAGTGACGGGAAGGCGAAGACCAGGTCGTTGCCGCGCATGATGATCTCGTCAATGAGGCTGCCGCGGCGGGCGGCGGCATAGAGGCCGAGCGGCACACCGAGGAGCATGCCGATGCCGACCGCGACGAAGGCGACCGCGATCGACACCCGGGCCCCGACCATGATCATGGAAAACATGTCGCGGCCGAAATGATCCGTGCCGAACCAGTGGTTCAGCGACGGGGTCTGGAGTTTGGTGGCAATGGAAAGCTTGGTCGGATCGAACGGCGTCCAGACGAAGGAGATCAGCGCCAGGGCGATGAAAAAGGACGACAGCGCACAGCCGATGACGAAGGCCGGGTGGCCCAGCGCCATGCGCAGGAACGAGCGTTCGGTGGATGGGGCGATGCTCATCGGCGCTGCCTTCTGAGCCGCGGGTCGGCGGCTGCATAGGCGAGATCGACGAGGAAGGTCACCACGATGACGGCAAAGACCAGCAGGATCACCACCGAGCGGACGACGATCAGGTCGCGCTGGGTGATCGCCTGGAACACCAGCCGCCCGAGGCCGGGCAGGTAGAACACGTTCTCGATGATGATGCCGCCGGCGAGCAGGAAGGAGAATTGCAGGCCGATGATGGTGAGCACCGGGATCAGCGCATTGCGCAGCGCGTGCCGCCACAGGGCCTGGCTCCGGCTCAACCCCTTTGCGCGCGCGGTGCGCATGAAATCCTCGTCCAGCGTGTCGATCAGCGAGGAGCGCATGACACGGGCGAGGATCGAGGCCTGCGGCAGGGCCAGCGCGATGGCGGGAAGGGTCAGCGCCTTCAAAGCCTGTCCGAAGCCGGCGTCCCATCCCGGAAAGCCGCCGGCGGAGAACCAGCGCAGATTGATGGCGAAGACCAGCACCAGGATCATGGCGAACCAGAAATTGGGGATGGCGACGCCCAGCTGGGTGGCGCCCATGACCGAGAGATCGGCAGCACTGTTGCGGCGGGCGGCGGCGATGATACCGGCAGGGAAGGCGATCAGGGTCGACAGCGCCAGGGCATAAAGCGTGAGCGGCAGGGAGATCATCACACGCTCCGAGATCAGCTCGGAGACCGGCACCCGGTAGGTGTAGGAGACGCCGAAATCGCCCTGCAGCAGGCCCGCGACCCAACCCAGATATCGCAGCGGCAGCGGTTCATCGAGGCCCATCTGCAGGCGCAAGGCAGCCACGGCTCCCGGATCGGCGTTGATGCCCATCATGAAGGAGGCGGGGTCGCCCGGCACGACTTCCATCACCAGGAAGATCACGAGGCTTGCCGCCACGAGAGAAAGCGACAGCGAGACGAAGCGCCTGAGCAGATAGGCAGTCATGGGGCATGGTCCAAAAGCATGAGCGCGCCAGGGCCGGATTCTTCTCCGGCCCCGGAGCGTGGTTCAGGCGTCACTCTTCCCAGTAGACACCTGTCATGTCATTGGCCTGGGTGGGCGAATTGGGCCACAGGCCCTTGAGCTTCGCGTCAGTCACTCCGGTGCGGGCCAGCTGGAACAGATAGGCGTTGACGTAATCGTCGGCGATTTTCTGTTGCGCCGCCTGCATCAGCTCGGTGCGCCTGGCGGGATCAGTGGCGTTGGCGAGATCGGCCATGATCGCCTGGAAGTCCGGATCGGCGTACTGGAAGTAGTAGTCGTCGCGGCCATAAATGCCGATATCCATCGGCTCGGTGTGCGAGATGACGGTGAGATCGAAGTTCTTGCCCTTGAAGACGTCCTCGAGCCACTGCGCCCATTCGACATTGGTGATCTCGGTGTCGATGCCAACCTCGCGCAATTGCGCGGCGATGATCTCGCCGCCACGGCGGGCATAGCTTGGCGGGGGCAGCTTGAGGCTGAGCGTGAGATCCTTGACGCCGGCCTCGGCGAGCAGCGCCTTCGACCTCTCGGGATCGTAGGCCGACTGCCCTGTCAGATCGACATAGGCCGGGTTGTGCGGGGCGAAATGGGTGCCGATCGGTGTGCCGTAGCCGAACATGGCGCCATCGATGATCGCCTGACGGTCGATCGCGTGGGTGATCGCCTGGCGCACCTTGATGTTGTCGAGCGGCGCCTTCCTGTTGTTCATGGCGAGGATGGTCTCGCCCTCGGACGAGCCGATGATCACCTCGAACCGCGGATCGGCCTCGAACTGGACCAGGTTTTCAGGCGCCGGAAAGGTCGGGAAGGCGTCGATGTCGCCGGCCATCATCGCCGCAAAGGCGGCTGTCGGGTCGGAGATGAACTTGAAAGTCACCTGGTCGAGCCGGACCGGTTCGCCCCAGTAATCGGGATTGCGGGCAAGCTCGACGCGGTCGCCCTTGACCCATTCGCTGAGGGTGAAGGGGCCGGTGCCGACCGGCTTGGCGGCGTTGTCGGCAGCGGTTTCGGGCGCGACGATAACGGCGTCACCCCAGGCCATGTTGAACAGGAACGAGCCGTTGGGCTGCGACAGGGTCACCTTGACGGTGGTGGGATCGACGACCTCGACCGAAGCGATGTCGGCGAACAGGGCCTTCTGGGCGTTGGTCGAGTCGTCCGCGCGGGCGCGGTCGAGCGAGAACTTCACGTCCTCGGCCTCAAAACCCGAGCCGTCGTGAAAGGTGACGCCGGTGCGCAGCTTGAACGTGTAGGTGAGGCCGTCCTCGGAAATCTCCCAGTTTTCGGCGAGTGCCGGAAGGATCGAGCCGTCCGCGCCGAAGCGGGTCAGGCCCTCGAAGACATTGGCGTAGACCACCTCGTCGATCGCCGCCGCGGCGCCGCCGGTCGGGTCGAGATTCGGCGGCTCGAGCTGCATGCCGATGGAGGCCGAGGTCTTTGCGGCCAGCGCCGGCGCGGCGCCGAACGCCAGTCCCAGTGCCAGTATCGAAGCGGCTGCCGCCGTGATCGTGTTGCGTGTCATCCCAGTTTCCTTCGCTCCCGTTGGCCCGGTCCGCGCGCTTCAGGCGCGTCCGTGCAGAAGATCGTCCAGGGCGAAGGCCATCACCTTCGCCGAATCGATCATGTCTTCGATGCCGACATATTCATCCGGCTGGTGGGCCAGATCGAGGATGCCGGGTCCATAGGCGATACAGTCTTTCAAGCGGCCAATCCGGTCAATATGTTTCTGATCGTAGGTGCCGGGCGAGACCACATGGACCGGTTCGCAGGCAAGTGCCGACCGGATGCCGCGCTCGACCGCCTTGACCACCGGCGAATCGACCGAGGTCATGGTCGGGCTCACCTGCCAGAGCTGGTTGAAATCATAGCGGAATCCCGGACGGTCCGCCTTCACCCGCTCGAGCAGCGCAACGATCTCCTCGCGGACCTCGTCGGCCTGTTCCTCAATGAGGTAGCGCCGGTCGATCACCATGCGGGCCTCGTCGGGCACGCAGGCCGAGGGGAAACCGGTGAAACCGGCTTCCGGTTCGGCCTGGCCGCCATGCAGCGAATTGATGTTCATGGTCGACTGACGGGCGCCATCGGGCACGACCGGCATCGCGGTGCGCTTGTTCGCCAGCGCCGGAAACAGCGAGGTCTCCATTTCGGAAATCACCGCGCCCATGTGGCGCACGGCGCAATCGCCCAGGAACGGCATCGAGCCATGGGCGATGCGTCCGTGGGTACGGATCTCGGCCCACATCACGCCGCGGTGGCCCAGACAGATGCGATCCTTGTTGAGCGGCTCCGGGATGATGACGTGCTGCACGCGCTCGGGCGAGAAATAGCCCTGCTCGGCAAGCCAGGCAACGCCGCCATAGCCGCCGGTTTCCTCGTCCGCGGTGCCGGAGATCTCGATGGCGCCGGGATAATCGGGCCAGAGTGCAACAAAGGCTTCGGCGGCGATGATCGAGGCGGCCAGCCCGCCCTTCATGTCGCAGGCGCCGCGGCCATAGATCTTGCCGTCAGACACGGTTCCGCCAAACGGATCGAATGTCCAGCCGGCGCCGGTCGAGACAACGTCGATATGGGAATTGAAATGGACGCAAGGGCCGGATCGGCCGCCTTCGCGGCGGGCAATCACGTTCCAGCGCGGATGCCGTTCGCTGTCCCCGGGCGTGCCCACGGCGCGCAGCAGCTTGACGTCGAAGCCGGATTTTTCCATGCGCCGGGCAAGGTACTCGCAGATGTCGCGGTAGAACTCGCCGGGCGGATTGAGTGTCGGGATCCGGATCAGATCCTGGGTCAGCGCAACGAGGTCATCGCGCCGGGATTCAATTTCCCGGGCAAGAGCCTGTTGTGTATCCGGCGACTGGACCGCTTGCGCCATGCGTTGTCTCCCTGTTGTCGCGCCACAATAACGCGGCAACGGGATCTGACAAGCCGGTCGGGATCAGGAAACCACGCGAAAACAAACATTTGCGACGCCGGCATTGATCATGCCCAGATGCCCGGCGGCGGCCTTGGAGACATCGATGATGCGTCCCTTGACGAAGGGACCGCGATCATTGATCCGCACCACCACGGTCTTGCCGTTGCGCGGATTGGTGACTTCGACGCGGGTGCCGAAGCGCAGCCGCGGATGCGCGGCGGTGAGCTTGGCGGGATCCATGCGTTCGCCCGACGCCGTCATCGATGTCAGCGCATACCAGGAGGCGCGGCCGCAGGAAGGATCGGCGGCTGCAGCGGCAGGGTTGACGGCGCTGACGGCCAGGATGGAGGAGACGATCAGTGTGCTCGCGCAGCTACGGGTCTTGTTGAAATTCATTCCGCGGTCCTTGAGTGAGTGAGACCGCGTCGTGGATGGCAAACCGGGCAGGAAAGAGACCGGCCAAATCACTTGTTGTTGCCGAATGTTGCAGCGCAGCAAAGGAGGAGCGCGTCAGATCCCGTCGCGCAGCAGCCCCTCGAGACCCGACTCATAATCGGGATAGAGGAACTCGTATCCCGCAGCCTTGATTCTCGCGTTGGAGACCCGCTTGTTCTCGCCGTAGAAGGAGCGGGCCATGGGCGAGAGATCCGCGGTTTCGAAATCGGTTTCCGGCGGCGGCGCGACGCCGGTGAGCCGGGCCGCCATCTCGACCACATCCTGGGGCGGCGCGGGCATGTCGTCGGAGACATTGTAGATGCCGCCAAGACGATTGCGGGCGAGCAGCGCGGTGGCGCCGCCGATGTCGGCGACATGGATGCGGTTGAACACCTGGCCGGGCTTGATCAGCCGGCGCGCCCTGCCCTGCCGCAGGGTGCGGATCGCATTGCGACCGGGGCCGTAAATGCCTGACAGCCGGATGACGGCGAGCGGCACGCCCGCCTTTTCAGCGAGATCCGCCCAGCCCTGCTCGGCGGCGAGCCGGGCCACGGACCGCTCCGACACCGGGCGGCAGACCGTGTCTTCATTGACCCATTCGCCGCCGTGATCGCCATAGACGCCGACGGTGGAGAGATAGCCGATCCATTCGAGCTTCGGCATCACGGCGCCGAGCCCATCGGCGAAGGCGTCCAGCAGCGGATCGCCGCCCGAATCGGGTGCGATCGACATCACCAGATGGGTGGTGCGCGACAGGGCCTCGCGCAGGTCCGGCGATGGGTCGCCGCCTTCATAGATGAAAGGCTCAAGACCCGCCGCCCGCAGCTCGCCGAACCGACCGGGCCCGCGCGTCGTGCCGCCGGCGAAATCGCACTCGTTGCCGAGCGCACGGGCGATAGCGAGACCGGAAAAGCCCGCGCCGAATATCATCAGGTTCATCTCAGTGTCCATATTTGCTTCAATCCGTTCTGCCTGGCGCCGTGGCCGCGTCACCCGGCGGGGGAGACGGCCATGCGCCATTCCTCGCGCACATGCTCATCCGGCTCATCTGCCGTGCGCGCCTCGAGCCCTCTCATATAGTTCGCGCCAGTGAGGTTCGACAGGGCCCAGACTGCTGCGCCACGCACCAGGGCCGACGGATCCGACAGCAGCGCCTCGCACTCAGGTACCAGCGCGGGATCGTCGCTGTTGCCGGCGGCGATCAGCACATTGCGCAAAAACCGGTCGCGGCCGATGCGCTTGACGGGAGAGCCGGAGAAGAATGTCCGAAATGCCGCGTCGTCGAGCTTCAGGAACGCGGCCAGCGGCGGCGAGACCAGATCGTCACGGGCGACCAGTTTCGCCTCACGCGCCGCAACCGCATATTTGTTCCACGGGCAGGCGGCCAGGCAATCGTCGCAGCCATAGATGCGGTTGCCCATGGCGCGGCGGAACTGGTGCGGCACCGGACCCTTGTTCTCGATGGTCAGATAGGAAATGCAGCGTCGCGCGTCGATCTGGTAGGGCGCGGGGAAGGCATTGGTGGGGCAGATATCGAGGCAGACGCGGCATGAGCCGCAATGATCGGTGTCGGGCGCATCCGGCGGAAGCTCGATCGTTGTGAAGATCGAGCCGAGGAACAGCCAGGAGCCACGGCTGCGGCTGACCAGGTTGGTGTGCTTGCCGATCCAGCCGAGACCCGCCGATTGCGCCAGCGGCTTTTCCATCACGGGTGCTGTGTCGACGAAGACCTTGACGTCGCCGCCGGCGCGGGCGGCGAACTTGCCGGCGAGCTGCTTGAGCCGGCCCTTGATGATGTCGTGATAGTCGCGGTTTCGGGCATAGACCGAGACCGTGGCATTGGACTTTTGCTCGAGATTGTCGAGCGGATTGACGTCGGGCCCGTAATTCATCGCCAGCATGATCACCGAGCGAACCTGAGGCCACAAGGTCAGCGGATCACTGCGGCGGTCAATGGTGTCGGCGAGCCAGGCCATCGAGCCATGGCGATCGAGGGCGACAAACTGTTCAAGCCGCTGGCGCAGCTCGGGTGTGACGTCCGGGGCGGTGACGGCGAGGTCCGCGAACCCGAGCGCCAGGGCTTCGGCCTTCAAAAAATCCTTGAGGCGGCCAGCCCTGGCGTCACGCACCGCCGGATCAGGGCCGGGCCGGCTCATGGCTCAAAAATCGAGATCGGCATAATGGGCGACCGGCGCTAGGTTACGGATCCGGTCGGCCAGAAGCGGTCTGAAGGAAGGGCGGGACTTGACCCGCTGATACCAGTCCTTGGCCTGCGGAGAGTCGGTCCAGTCGATCTCGCCGAGATAATCCAGCACCGACAGGGCGCTGGCGGCGGCAAGGTCGGCATAGCTCAGACGGTCGCCGGCAAGCCAGGTGCGCGACCCGGCGAGCCAGGAGAGATATTTCATGTGCTGGCGAATGTTGGCCCGGCCGGTGCGCAGCATCTTCGGGTCGGGCGAGCCGGAGCCGTTGCTCGACGGCAGATGCAATTTGATGACACGCTCGCGCACCAGCGGCCGCACCACGTCCTGCTCGAACTTGATCAGGAACCATTCCACGAGACGGCGGATCTCGGCGCGCCGGAACGGGTCCTCGGCCAGCAGGCGGCGATCGCGCTTGAACACGCCAAAGGATTCGTCCAGCCATTCGGAAATGATGTGCGGGCCGCACAGCGCATGGCCATTGTCGGTGACCAGCACCGGCAATGTTCCCGCCGGATTGATCCTGAGGAATTCCGGACGTGCTTCCCAGGGCAACTCTTCGCGAAGCTCCGCCGTGAAATCCATTTCGTTGAAACAGACCCGCACGAAGCGGGAGGCGGCCGAAATTGTGTGATGGTAAAGGACTGGCATCAAGCTTTTGAGAGTGTTTGCGTTGGCGCCGTGGCGCGGGACTGGTCAGATTCCGGAAAATAAAGCTATAGGGATTGGCCCACTGCAAGACAAGCGAATCACTGAAATGATCCTGGTTGATCCTTGTGGCGAAACCGGGCACAGGGACCGCCATCGGCGGAAAATGATCAGGACGGGGACGTTTCCAGCATGAATGAAACCACACTTGTCGGGGCTCTGCTTGGCCTCATCGAAGGTCTGACCGAGTTCATTCCCGTCTCATCCACCGCGCATCTGCTGCTGGCCGGACATTTCCTCGGGTTTCAGTCTCCGGGCAACAGCTTCGAGGTGCTGATCCAGCTGGGCGCGATCCTGGCGATCCTTTCGGTCTATTTCGCCCGGCTGTGGAAGCTCGCCATGGATCTTCCCTCGAGCGCCAGGGCGCGGCGGTTTGTGGCGGCCATCCTGCTGGCTTTCCTGCCGGCGGCCGTGATCGGCGCGCTGGCGCACGGGTTCATCAAGTCGGTGCTGTTTGAATCGACCGCGATGATCTGCTGGGTGCTGATCGGCGGCGGCGTCATACTTCTCATGATCGACCGGATGAAACTGACGCCGAAATACACCAACGTGATGGATTATCCGCCGTCGCTGGCCTTCAAGATCGGGCTATGCCAGTGCCTGGCGATGATCCCCGGCACGTCGCGCTCGGGCGCGACCATCGCCGGTGCGCTGCTGATGGGGACCGACAAGCGCTCGGCCGCGGAGTTTTCGTTCTTCCTCGCCATGCCGACCATGGCGGGCGCCTTCGCGCTCGATCTCTACAAGAATTACGACAAGCTGGCCCAGGACGACATGGTGACCATCGCCGTGGGCTTCATCATGGCGTTCATCGCAGGCGTCATCGTGGTGCGTAGCCTGCTGGATTTTGTTTCAAGGCACGGATTTGCCCCGTTTGCCTGGTGGCGCATCGGCGTCGGCACGGCGGGGCTGATCGGGTTGTGGCTGGTGGGATAGAGCAATGCATGGCGCGCTCAAATGGATCCATTTGAGCGCCATCGTAGCTGCATTGTTTCAAAGTTTTGAAGCGATCCCTGCGCATCCGACGGGAGGCGCGGCGCCGGTCAACTATTCGGTCATTGCCTCGATGGCGCAGGGATCGACGCCATAGGCCGGCGCGCAGCCCTTGGACGAAAGGGCCTCGCTGCGCGGCGCAAAGGCGGATGCGGCCAGGATCACCACAATTGCGAAAGCGAATGCGGATGCGATTGTCTTACCCATGAATTCCCGTCCCGACCTGTTTGTCACAGCGCTTCAATTGACTGTTTTGTGAAAGCGCGCAGCAGTGTGATTTGTTCCACGCAATCTTCTGAATGCGCCGGATCATGATGCAATTCTGATGCTTACCACCGCGAGAACCCATGGGCCTCCGCGAGCGGCAGGGGCGATCTACGTGGCTCTGTCTGTTGGTTCAAGTCTGATTCCCCCGCGGGCCTCCAATAAAGCCCGAGAAACTTAAATCATTGCTAACCATGCGCCATTCCTGCAACACCGCGCCGCACCAGATCCAGCGCCAGAATGGTCAGGCAGATCTTGAAGATCAGCTGGAAGCGGCTTTCGGGCGTCCTGCGAAGGATGTGCGCGCCGACCCAGGTGCCCGCCAGTCCGGTGACAATCATCGTCGCAATCAGCGGCAGCCATGGCGCAAAGGCGAAGCCGGCGAGAGCAAAGGCCAGGGTCTTGACCAGATGCTGCAGGCTCATCACCGCTGCCGTGGTGGCCTGGAAACGCAACCGTTCGGGAAAGGTCTTGGACAGCACCACCGCGTTGAACGGGCCGGTGGCGCCGAAGATCATGGTCAGGAACGTGGTGATGGCCCCGGTCAGCGCGAAGCCGGGGAGACTGATCGCGGCAAGCCGGGGGAATTTCATCCAGGTGATGAGCAGGATGAACGCGCCAAGCGCTGCCTTGAGCACCGGTTCGGCAAGCGCCCCCACCGCCAGGCCGCCGACCCATGCGCCGGGTATGGCGCCGATGAGAAAGGCCGCAAGGCAGGCCCAGGCGACATGATTGCGCAATATGGCGGCCCGGCCGACATTGGAGCCGAGCTGGACGACGCCATGGACAGGAATGATGGCAGCCACCGGGACGAGGTAGCCCATCAGGGCAAGCAGGGCGACACCGCCGCCAATGCCGACGGAGACAGTCAGCGCCGAGGTGAAGAAGCTCACGATGATCAGAACCACGGCGGCCCAGGGTTCAACCCCGGACGGAACAAGGGCTGCGATCAAGCCGGCAAGATCGGCGCTCAGGCTTCGTTTCCCGTGCCGCTGTACTGACCATGCGCACGGTAGCGGGTGAGATAGCTCGGCAGGATCGCCTCGACCGTGGTGGGCGCAATGCCCATGCCTTCGAGCGTCCGGCTCTCGCTTGCGGCTTCGGCGGAAACGACATTGTCTGACTTGAGCAGCACGACCTGATCACCGGTCAAGGGCGGTTCGATGAAGGGGATGAAGCTGGAGACCTTGCCCATCAGCGACGCCACGCTCCATGGCAGCGAAACCAGCGCGCGCTTGCGCTGGGTGATCCTGAGGATCTCCTCGAGGCATTCCCTGAAGCTCATCACCCGGGGGCCGCCCAGCTCATAGATCGCGCCGCCTGCGACCTTGCCGTCGACGCTTCGGGCGACGGCTTCAGCCACATCTCCGACATAGACCGGCTGGAATTTTGTCACGCCACCGCCGATCAGCGGCAAGGCCGGGGCAAAGCGCGCCATCTCGGCGAACTTGTTGAAGAAGCCATCCTCCGGGCCGAAGATGATCGACGGCCGCAGGATCACCGCATCGGGCAGGATATTGAGGATCGAGGCTTCGGCGCTGCCCTTGGAGCGCGCATAGACCGAGGCCGAGCCGGTATCGGCGCCGATGGCCGAGATGTGGGTCAGTTTCGCGCCGGCCGCGCGGGCGGCTTCGGCCACGGCGCGCGCGCCGAATTCCTGCACCGAACCGAAGGTGTTGCGTCCCGATTCAAACAGGATGCCGACACAATTGACGACGTGATCGGCGCCCTGGACCGCCCGGTCGACAGACTCGCGGTTGCGCAGATTGGCCTGGACGGCGACGATCTGGCCGACCCCGCCGAGCGGCTGAAGATGGCCCGCCAGATCAGGCCGGCGCACCGCGACCCTGATGGAGTAGCCGCGGCGGGCAAGCACCCGCACAACGTGGCGGCCAACAAAGCCGGACCCGCCGAACACCGTCACAAGCTTGGGTTGGTTGAGCATAGTCATCTGGGCACTCCCTCGCAGGGTCAATGGGGCAGGTCGCTCGCCTGGGGCAGACCTGTTGGGTCAGGACCAAGCTCTTAGTCAAAAACAGCCGCAAGGTGAAGGGCCACGACCTGTGCCATATGGACCAATCCGCCGCTTATCCCTCATGGCCTCGGACAATCAGCAGTTCCCCATCGGAAAACTGCTGGCGGATGGCCCTGGCCTTCTGATAGGTGGCTGAATTGTAGCAGGCGAGCGCCGCCTCGTAGCTCGGGAACTCGATGACGACATTGCGGGCGCGCGACTGGCCTTCGACGGGATCGAACTCTCCGCCGCGCACCAGAAAGGTCGCCCCGAACTCCTTGTAGGCCGGCGTCGCGGTCTCGACATAGGCCTTGTAGGCCTCAGGGTCATGCACGTCGATGCGCCCGATCCAGTATCCCTTGGCCATGATCTGCTCCTTGCAGCTTCTGTTCAGCGTTGAGCCATTTCCAGCCGGATCGCGCGGGCGGCGGCGGCGGGATCGGCAGCGGCCGAGATCGGCCGTCCAACGACAAGATGCGACGCGCCGGCAGCGAGCGCTTCGGCGGGCGTCATCACCCGTTTCTGGTCGCCGTGATCGGCGCCGGCGGGCCTTATGCCCGGTGTGACGATGGCCATGCCAGGGCCCACGATGGCGCGCACGGCGTTCGCCTCATTGGCTGCACAGACGATGCCGCCCATTCCGGCGTCTCGGGCTTGTGCTGCGCGGCGCTCGACCAGTTGCGCGGGCGTCATGGCGTAGCCGGCTTCAGTGAGATCGCCTGAATCCATCGAGGTCAGCACTGTGACGCCCAAGAGGCACAGATCGCTGCCTTGGGCCGCTTCGACTGCCGCGCGCATGGCCTTGGGATAGGCATGCAGGGTGAGCATGTCGACGCCCATGCGCACCACATTCTCGACGCCCCTGGCGACCGTGTTGTCGATATCGAGGAGCTTCATGTCGAGGAAGACCTTGCGGCCTGAGGCCTTGAGGTCGCGGGCCAGATGCAATCCGCCGGCAAAGGCCAGCTGGTAGCCAATCTTGAAGAACACCGCCTCATCGCCGATCCGCGCCACCAAGGCTTCGGCTTCCGCGACTGTCGTGACATCGAGAGCCACGATCAGCCGCGGGTCGGCGGCGTCAGTGGCCGGCACACTCAGATCAAGCGCTGCATCCGTCATCAGCATTCCCTCCGTGTTCCCCGCTCCTCGCATGAAGACGGCGGGATCGCAAGAGGCACGAGATCCGCCGATCAGCGGCTGTTCATCATCGTGCAGTGGGTCAGCAGGGACTTGCAGGCGGCTGCCAGCATCGCCTGGGTCCGCTCGTCCCTGAGCCGTCCGTCCTCGTCAAAGGCATCAGCCGCGCCGCCAACCGAGCATTGCTCGCTGATGACCTGGGTGCCGACATTCATCAGCACCGAACGGACGTGGTAAAGCCCGCGAATGCCTGAAAATTTGCCGTTGGAGGCCGATCCCAGGGCCACGAAGCGGCCGCGCCAGGGCTTGAACGGCCGCTCGCCATCGCCGGAAATCAGGCTGACCCAGTCGATCATGTTCTTGAGCAGTGGCGGGATCGACGAATTGTATTCCGGGCAGCACAGAAACACCCCGTCATTGGCTGCGATCAGCCGTCCCAGCTTCATGGCGTTGTCGGGGACGCCGGAGCGCGCTTTGAGATCCTCGTCAACGATCGGCAGCGGATAGTCGATCAGCGAGATGCGGGTGACATCGGCGCCCTGCTGCGCCAGCTCGACCGAAGCCGCGGCGGCGAGGGACGCGTTGAACGAGCCGCTCCGGTTGGAGCCGGGAAGGACGAGGATTTTCGGGATCATGGACTGCTCCGCTGCGCGCCGTTGGTTCATCGGGTGACCCTTAAGGGTTGCCTCTCATATAGGTCACGAGGCGCGATCGTAAACAATGCGGCGCAAAGTGGCGGGCCGGGCCGACCGGTCCCGCGCTAGAGGTGCCGGCGGTAGATCCACAATCGCGCCGGCGGAACGTTGCGCATGATAAAATCATGATGGACCACGTTGAAATTCGCACCGCGCACAGCCACCGGCGAGATGGGGCCGTAGGAAAACTGCACCACGGGCCGGCCCGGCGGCAGCCGATCGAGCAGATCCTCGATCAGGGCAACCCGGCGGGCCATGGGAAAGTTGAGCAGGGGAATTCCGGAGATGACGCTGTCGAACAGGCCGACATTCATGCCGGCAAGGGTGGTCTCGAGGTCGAACGCATCGCCGCAGACAAAGCGGACGTCGGGGAAGTCGAGCTGCAGGCGCGCGTGAAAATCCTGGGAAAACTCGATCGACACCAGATCGGCGGGCGCCACGCCGCGCGCCAGGATGGCCCTTGTGATCACGCCGGTGCCGGGGCCGAGCTCGAGCACCGGAAGCCCGGAGGCCGGATTGATCACCGAGGCCATCGAGCGTGCAGTCACCGACGAGGTCGGCATGATGGCGCCCACCGATTTCGGCCCGTCCATCCAGCCCTTGAAGAAGCGGATCTCGTCATCGAAACGCCTTGCGAACCGCTCGGAAAAATTCATGCCCACATCCCTGCATCTGCCAAAGGCCGCATCCCGCCACACAATTGCCCAGGACCGGAAGCGATCAGGACGGACCCATGCCACAGTGCCAAATGCTAAAGTCCCCGTCGTGCGCCCGCAAGCACGCGCGGCGCTTTGCAGGCACGCAACCTACTCGCGAAGATCTGGACACAAAACATGGTTTCTCTTGGGCCACGCCAGTCCGGGCCGCAAGATCAGTCGGTCAAGGTGTCGAAAAAACCTTTCATTCGGGAGAAAAACCCGGTCGATTCGGGACTGGTCTCCTTGGACGACAATTCCTGGAACTCCTCCAGCAATTCGCGCTGGCGCTTGGACAGCTTCTGCGGCGTCTCGATCGAGATGCGGATGTAGAGATCGCCGAACTGGGCCGAGCGCAGCACCGGCATGCCCTTGCCGCGCAGCCGCAGCTCCTTGCCGGGCTGGGTGCCTTCGGGCACCGAGACGCGGGAGCGGGCGCCATCCATCGTGGTGATGTCGAACTTGCCGCCAAGCGCCGCCGATGTCATCGAGATCGGCACGGTGCAGTACAAGTCCGCACCTTCGCGCTGGAAGACTGCGTGCGGGCGCACGGAGAGGAAGATATAGAGATCGCCGGCGGGACCGCCGCGCATGCCGGCCTCGCCTTCACCGGCAAGCCTGATTCGGGTGCCGTCCTCGATGCCGGCGGGAATGTTGACCGAGAGCGAGCGCTCCTCGGTGACCCGGCCCTGGCCGCCGCACTTGGTGCAGGGGTCGGTGATGGTCTGGCCGCGGCCATGGCAGGTCGGGCAGGTCCGCTCGACCGAAAAGAAGCCCTGCGAGGCGCGCACACGGCCGGCGCCGCCACAGGTGGCGCAGGTGGTGGGCTGGGTGCCGGGCTTGGCGCCCGAGCCGGAGCAGAGATCGCAGGTGATCGAGGTCGGTACCCGGATCTGCGCGGTCTTGCCCGAATAGGCTTCCTCAAGCGAGATTTCCATGTTGTAGCGCAGATCGGCGCCGCGTTCGCGACCGCCCGACGAGCGCCGGCCACCGCGGCCGCCCATCATCTCGCCGAAAATGTCCTCGAAGATGTCCGAGAAGCCGCCGCCGCCAAAGCCGCCGCCCATTCCGCCAGGGCCGCCCTGTTCGAAAGCGGCGTGGCCAAAGCGGTCATAGGCGGCCCGCTTCTGGGGATCCTTCAGGGTCTCGTAGGCCTCGTTGAGTTCCTTGAACTTGTGCTCGGCAGCGGCATCGCCTGGGTTTTTGTCCGGGTGGTACTTCATGGCGAGTTTGCGGAAGGCGCTTTTCAGCTCCTTCTCATCCGCGCCGCGCGCCACACCAAGCGTTTCGTAAAAGTCTGGCTTGGCCATAGTATCCGTCAATCTCTCTTCCGGGAGCGTCCATCGTCATGCTGCAGGCTCGATGGACGCACAAGAACTCACACACATCCCCCGCCCCACGTCGTGAGCCGGATCCGCGCCAGAGCGCGTTCCTGCGTCATGTAGTCACTCGCCGGAAGAAATTCTAGCCCCCAATGATCCACAGAATGTGCACCGAGATATGCGATGCAGGATTTGAGAAGCGGGCGAGGGGCTTGGCGCCGCCCACCGGGTGCGGCTGGCAACTGCGGATTTCAGGCCTTCGGGCGAGCGGTTCTGCGTTGCAGGACAAGGCTGTTGAGCGGTGTCTCGATCCATTTCCCCACGGGAAGCGTGAACCGGCCCGATCGTCTCAAACGCAAGGAGGGCCCCGTCAGGGACCCTCCTCGTTCATGCCTGCCTGAAGCCGGATCGGTGATCAGGCCGATTTCTTCTGGTCGTCGTCGCCGTCCTTGACTTCTTCGAAATCGGCGTCGACGACCTTTTCGCCGTCCTCGGCTTCACTCTCGCCGGTCTCGGTCTGAGCCTGTTCATACATGGCCTGGCCAAGCTTCATCGAGACTTCCATCAGCGTCTGGCTCTTGGCCTGGATGTCTTCCGCGTCCGGCTGTTCGGCTTCCACGGCTGCCTTGAGCGCGGCAATGGCGTCGGCGATCGCGGTGCGATCGGCTTCCGAGACCTTGTCGCCATAGTCCTTGAGGGACTGCTCCGAGGAATGGATCAGGCTTTCGCCCTGGTTCTTGGCCTCGACCACCGCACGACGCTTCTTGTCCGCCTCGGCGTTGAGTTCGGCTTCCTTGACCATTGCATCAATGTCGGCGTCCGACAGGCCGCCGGAGGCCTGGATGCGGATCTGGTGCTCCTTGCCGGTGCCCTTGTCCTTGGCCGAGACGTTGACGATGCCGTTGGCGTCGATGTCGAAGGTGACCTCGATCTGCGGCACGCCGCGCGGAGCCGGCGGGATGCCGACGAGATCGAACTGGCCGAGAACCTTGTTGTCGGCGGCCATTTCGCGTTCGCCCTGGAACACCCGGATCGTCACCGCATTCTGATTGTCGTCGGCGGTGGAGAAGACCTGGCTCTTCTTGGTCGGGATCGTGGTGTTGCGGTCGATCAGGCGGGTGAAGACACCACCCAGCGTCTCGATGCCGAGCGACAGCGGCGTCACGTCGAGCAGCAGCACGTCCTTGACGTCGCCCTGCAGCACGCCGGCCTGAATGGCGGCGCCCATGGCGACCACCTCATCGGGGTTGACGCCCTTGTGCGGCTCCTTGCCGAAGAACTGCTTCACCACTTCCTGGATCTTGGGCATGCGGGTCATGCCGCCGACCAGAACCACCTCGTCGATCTCGGCCGACTGAAGACCGGCATCCTTGAGCGCGGCCTTGCAGGGGCCGATCGTGCGCTGGACGAAATCATCGACCAGGCTCTCGAACTTGGAGCGGCTGAGCTTCATGGTCAGGTGCTTGGGACCGGACGCATCGGCGGTGATGAAGGGCAGGTTGACTTCCGTCTGGGAGGCAGACGACAGCTCGATCTTGGCCTTCTCGGCGGCTTCCTTGAGCCGCTGCAGCGCGAGCTTGTCCTTCCTGAGGTTAATGCCCTGCTCCTTCTTGAACTCGTCGGCCAGATAGCCGACCAGCCGCATGTCGAAATCCTCGCCGCCGAGGAAAGTGTCGCCATTGGTCGACTTCACCTCGAAGACGCCGTCGCCGATTTCGAGGATCGACACGTCGAAGGTGCCGCCGCCAAGGTCGTAGACGGCAATGGTCTTGCCTTCGGTCTTGTCGAGGCCATAGGCGAGGGCTGCCGCGGTCGGTTCGTTGATGATACGCAGCACTTCAAGGCCGGCGATCTTGCCCGCATCCTTGGTGGCCTGGCGCTGGGCGTCATTGAAGTAGGCCGGAACGGTGATGACGGCCTTCTCGACCTTTTCACCGAGATAGGATTCAGCGGTTTCCTTCATCTTCTGAAGGATCATCGCGGAGATCTGGGCCGGGGAATATTTGTCGCCATTGGCCTCGACCCAGGCGTCGCCATTGTCGCCGCGGACGATCTTGAAGGACACAAGTTCCTTGTCCTTGGCCACGGCCTTGTCTTCGTAGCGTCGGCCGATCAGGCGCTTGACTGCAAACAGGGTGTTTTCCGGGTTGGTGACAGCCTGACGCTTGGCTGGCTGGCCAACCAGGCGCTCGCCGTCTTCGTTGAAGGCCACCATTGACGGCGTGGTGCGGGCGCCTTCCGCGTTCTCGATCACGCGGGCGTCCTTGCCATCCATCACCGCCACGCAGGAATTGGTGGTTCCGAGGTCGATACCGATTACTTTCGCCATGTTACTTTCTCCTTGAAGCGAGCTGCCGGGACCCGGTCAGGCGTTCCATTCGACAGCCCCTTATGGGCATTACTGAAAACAGGATAACGAGGATCATCCGTTTCCGCCGCCAGGATCGGGGCCACATCACCGCAGCGCCGCCGGAAGCGTTGAGGCGTATATAAGAATGTCCCTGACAGACTGCAAGCGTCGGCGATTGCCCAGATTGCCCGTTGACTGCTGTTTTTGCGACTGAAAGCCGCCAAACCCGCTCTAATTGCCCATCAGGATGTCGAGCAGCGTGGTCCGCTTGCCGCTGTCGGGCTGCGAGCCGCCGGCGCCGACATCCGCCGGCGGCACCGGAAGACCTTGACCGGTGGAGCCTGTTGCGTCGCGCGACACGGGCACGGGGACCAGATCACGCAGCAGACCGGCGACAGCATCGGTGTTTCCGGACCCCGGCTCCTCGATGGCCACGGGCGGGACCGGACCTCCGAGCGGCAGGTTCGTCGGCGGCAGACCGGAATGGGCGGCCTGCATGAACTGCTTCCAGGTGCTCGCCGGCAGCCCGCCGCCGGTCACCCGCTTCATCGGCGCGCCATCATCATTGCCGAACCAGACGCCGGTCACCAGATTGGCGGTGTAGCCGACGAACAGCGCATCGCGGTAGGACTGGGTGGTGCCGGTCTTGCCCGCCACGGGCCAGCCGAACTGCGCATTGTGGCCGGTTCCCTCCTCCACGACCCGCACCAGCATGCGGTTCATCATCGCGGCGATGGCCGGGTCGATGACGCGCGGCGGATTGCCATAGGTGTTTTCGTAAAGCACCTTGCCGTCCTGGGTGGAGACCCGGCGGATGACATGCGGGGTGGCCTTGTAGCCGCCATTCATGAACGGCGCATAGGCGCCGGTCAGTTCCATCAGGGTGACTTCGGATGTGCCGAGCGCGATGGACGCATTGGCCGTGAGCGACGACTCGATGCCCAGCCGGTGCGCGGTCTTGACCACGGTCTTCGGCCCCACCTCCATGACAAGCTGCGCCGCCACGGTGTTGAGCGAATGGGTGAGCGCATCCGACAGGGTGACGTTGCCGCGATACTTTCCGTCGTAATTCTCCGGCGTCCACTTGCCTATCCGCACCGGCGCATCATCGCGGACCGACAGCGGCGTGCGGCCCTGTTCGAGCGCGGCGGTGAAGACAAAGGGCTTGAAGGCGGAGCCCGGCTGGCGCAGTGCATCGGTGGCCCGGTCGAACTGGCTGGTGGCGTATTCCCGGCCGCCGATCAGCGCCCTGACGGCGCCGGTGCCGTCCAGCGAAATCAGCGCGCCCTGGGCCGCATTGAGCTTGGCGCCGTTTTCCTCGAGAGCCTGGCGCAGAACCTTCTCGGCCTCGCGCTGGAGCTCGAAATCGATCGTGGTCTCGACCACGAGATCATCGGTGATGGTGCCGACAAGGTCCGGCAGCCGTTCCATCACCAGATCCGCGACATAATTCTCGGATCCGGTCCAGTAGCTCTTGGCGCGCACCTGCGGGCTGGTCAGTGCGGTGGCGATTTCCCGGTCCGTGACCACCCCCTGCTCACGCATGGCGGCAAGCACCACCTGCGCCCGGTCCTCGGCGGCCTTCGGATCGCGCGCCGGCGAAAGCCGTGACGGCGCCTTCAGGAGGCCTGCAAGAAGCGCTGCCTCGGCCAGCGACACGTCGCTGGCGGGCTTGCGGAAATAGCGACGCGACGCGGCCTCGACGCCATAGGCGCCGGAGCCGAAATAGACGCGGTTGAGATACATTTCGAGGATCTGGTCCTTGGTGAACCGGTGCTCGAGCCAGACCGCCAGCAAGACTTCCTGGACCTTGCGCTCCAGCGTGCGCTCGGGCGACAGGAACAGGTTCTTGGCCAGCTGCTGGGTCAGCGTCGATCCGCCCTGCACCATCCGGCCGGCCACCACATTGGCGAGCATGGCGCGCGCCAGGCCGACCGGGTCGACGCCGAAATGCGAATAGAAACGGCGGTCCTCGATGGCGATCACGGCTTCCGGAATATAGGGCGACATGTCGCCCAAGAGCAGCGCCTCGCCGCCGGTGGCGCCGCGATTGGCCATGGTCTCGCCATTGACCGAGACGATCTTCACATTCGGGGGACGGTCGGGGATTGACCATGTGGCGGCGCTCGGCATGCGGGCGCCATAAAAGGCGGCAATGCCGGCAACGGCGATGCCGCCCCAGATCGCCAGTACGAAGTACCAGTACACCAGACCGCGCAGCGCGCCGGTCAGGCGGCCGCGCGAGGACCGCGACTTCGGCTTGCGGGCCCTGGACTGTGGCGCCTTGCGGCGTTTGGTGGGCGAAGTCTTTCCAGCCACGCGTTCGTCAGCGAGGGTGCGCGACCTGCCTTTTGATCGACCGCCCTCGAAGGACGGTTCGATACGGCCTGGGCTGGATGTCTTGCGCGCCATGGATAATCCGGATGCTGTTGGGGTCCCGATCGACCTTGCAATCCTGACAATTGCGCCCGCGACCCGGATTTTGTTTTGGACGCAGTTCCGGTTCGAGTCCTCAGTTGTCTCGTTCCGAAACCGCCCGGCGATCGCAGAACACCCTAAATGCGACGTTTTAAGGGGCGGTTAAGGAAACCGCCCCTTGTCATGCTGCAGCCGGCTTTTTGGGAGGTCGACGCGTTATCGCGTCGACAGGGCACCCAGAATGCGGACCCAGGACCTGATTCCCCTGGCAAACGACGTCAGGTCGTATTTCTCGTTGGGAGAATGGATGCGGTCATCGGTCAGGCCGAATCCGCACAGCACAGACTGCAGCCCCAGGATGTTCTGGAAGTCGCCGACGATGGGAATCGAGCCGCCCATGCCGATCATCACCGCCGGCTTTGGCCATTCGTCGGTCAATGCCGCGCGGGTCCTGGTGACCACCGGCGAATCATAGGCCAGCTGGATCGCCGGCGAGCCGCCATGGGGGGCGTAGCTGACGGTGCAGTCGGCGGGAAGGCGGGATTCGACATGGGCGCGGAAGGCGGCACGGACCTGATCGGGGTCCTGCTGGCCGACCAGCCGGAACGACACCTTGGCCGATGCTTGCGCCGCGATCACGGTCTTGAAGCCTTCGCCGGTGTAGCCGCCCCACATGCCGTTGACCTCCGCGGTCGGGCGCGCCCAGGTGAGCTCCAGCACAGAACGGCCCTGCTCACCGGAGGGAACCGAAAGACCGACCTCACCCAGGAACTGCTCGGCGCTACGGCCGAGGCTTTCCCAGCTCGACAGGATCTGGGCCGGGGTTTCCTCGACGCCGTCATAGAACCCTTGAAGCGTCACCCGGCCGGTCTCGTCATGCAGATCGGCGAGGATCTTCGACAGGATATGCAGCGGATTGGCCGCAGCGCCGCCGAACAGGCCCGAATGCAGGTCGCGGTCGGCGGCATGGATGGTGACCTGCTCGCCGACCAGGCCGCGCAGCGCCACCGCGATCGCCGGCGTCTCGGGATCCCACATGCCGGTGTCGCAGACGAGCGCGCATTCCGCCTTGAGTTCGTCGGCATTGGCCTCGAGGAACGGCTTCAAAGAGGGCGAGCCTGATTCCTCCTCGCCCTCGAACAGGATGGTGATGCGGCAGGGCAGCGACCCGTTCGAGGCCTTCCAGGCGCGGCAGGCCTCGACAAAGGTCATCAGCTGCCCTTTGTCGTCGGAGGATCCGCGACCGGTGATGACCTTGCGGCCGGGCGAGATCTCCTTGATCGCCGGCTCGAACGGCGGCTCGGTCCACAGGTTGAGCGGATCGACCGGCTGGACGTCGTAGTGACCGTAGAACAGGTAATGCGGCGCGTCGGGCGTGGCGCCCTCGTGGTGGGCAACCACCATCGGATGCCCGGTGGTGTCGCGCAGGCTCGCGTCGAAGCCGAGCGAGGTCAGCTCATCGACGAGCCACTGGCCGGCGCGGCGGCATTCCGGCGCGTAAGCCGGATCTGTGGAGATCGACTGGATGCGCAAGAGCCCGAACAGGCGCTCAAGGCTCTGATCGAGATTTGAATCTGCAGCAGAAAGGGCGGCGCTCAGGTCTGTCATGGAAGGCTCCGGAAGGAATCAGAAAGCGGTAGAGTAACGCCGGGCCTGGAAAAAAGAAAAGCCGCCATGACCAGAGGGGGGAAGGTCATGGCGGCGTATTGGTCGGACAAGGGCCATAAGAGGGGGCGGGGCGGCCCTTGTCCTAAGGTCTGGAGGCGGCGGGGGACGAGCCGTAATTCCAGACATCGGCTTATTCGTTCGCCGGTGATTGGGATTTGGCCCCGGGAATGTGGCTTTTCAAGGACACGAACATTACAGTTTCGTAACGAAGTCGTGATTGCCGAATCTGTGCACCCGGCCGCGCGATGTCCACAATGGCATTTTCACCTCCCATCACGCACGAACCGCATGGACCTCGCGGCGGCCTCGCGCTAATCCTTCCCCATGAAAAAAGGTGATCATCTCTTCCTCGTCGACGGGTCCGGCTACATTTTCCGCGCCTACCATGCATTGCCGCCGCTGACGCGCAAATCCGACGGCCTGCCGGTGGGCGCCGTGTCGGGCTTTTGCAACATGCTGTGGAAGCTGATGGTGTCGGCCCGCGACACATCCGTCGGGGTGACGCCGACGCATTTCGCGGTGATCTTCGACTATTCGTCGAAGACCTTCCGCAACGAGCTCTATCCCGAATACAAGGCCAACCGCTCGGCGCCGCCGGAGGACCTGGTGCCGCAATTCGCCGTCATCCGCGAGGCGACGCGGGCCTTCGACCTGCCCTGCATCGAGATGGAGGGGTTCGAGGCCGACGATTTGATCGCGACCTATGCAAGGCTGGCGCGGGAAGCCGGCGGCGATGTGACGGTGATCTCGTCGGACAAGGACCTGATGCAGCTCGTCGGCCCGCAGGTGTCGATGTATGACAGCATGAAGGACCGGCAGATCGGTGTGGCGGAAGTCATCGAGAAATGGGGCGTGCCCCCGGAGAAGATGATCGACCTGCAGGCGCTGACGGGTGATTCGGTCGACAATGTGCCGGGCATTCCCGGCATCGGGCCGAAGACAGCGGCGCAATTGATCGAGGAATTCGGCGATCTCGACACGCTGCTGACACGCGCCGGCGAGATCAAGCAGACCAAGCGCCGCGAAAACATCATCGAATTCGCCGAGAAGGCGCGGATCAGCCGCGAGCTGGTGCGGCTGCGTGACGATGTCGACGTGCCCGAAAAGCTCGACGCGCTGGTGCTCAATCCGCCGGACGGGCCGAAGCTGGTGGCCTTTCTCAAGGCCATGGAGTTCACCTCGCTGACCCGGCGGGTGGCCGAGGCGACCGAAACAGACGCGGGCGCGGTGGACGCGGCCAGTGTCAGCGTCGATACGGCCGATATGCGCGGTCCCGATCTCGATCCGGGCCAGGTGGCAGCCGGCACCTCGGCATTCGCGACGCAGGACGGCAAAGCTTCCGACACGCCGCAGGGGCTCGCCAAACGGCGCGCGGAAGCCGCCGTTTCCGCCAAGATCAACACCGGCGCCTATGAGACGCTGCGCGACATCGATCAGCTCAGGGACTGGTGCGCCTTGGCGCGGGACAGGGGCCTTGTCGGGTTTGACACCGAAACCACGTCGCTTGATGCGATGCAGGCCGATCTCGTCGGGTTCTCGCTGGCCGTTCCCGTTTCCGCACCCGACACCGGGGACTTGAAGGTCATCGCCTGCTACGTACCGTTGGCGCACTCCAACGGCGTGGGCGACCTGCTTGGCGGAGGCGGCGAACAGCCCGGACAGATGCCGGTCCGCGCAGCTCTCGATGAACTCAAGGCGCTTCTGGAAGACACCTCGGTGCTCAAGGTCGGGCAGAACCTGAAATACGACATGCTGGTGCTGGCGCGGCACGGCATCACCATCGAGAGCTTCGACGACACCATGCTGTTGTCCTATGTGCTCGACGCCGGCGCCGGCGGCCACGGCATGGATGCGCTGTCCGAACGCTGGCTGGGCCACACGCCGATCAGCTACAAGGATGTGGCCGGATCGGGCAAGACCTCGGTCCCATTCGCCGAAGTGGCGATCGACAAGGCCACAGCCTATGCGGCCGAGGATGCCGAGGTGACGCTGAGGCTCTGGCATGTTCTGAAGCCGCGCCTCGCTGCGGACGGCATGGCGCGGGTCTATGAACGGCTGGAGCGTCCGCTGGCCCCGGTGCTGATGCGCATGGAACAACGCGGCATCCGCGTCGACCGGCAGATCCTGTCGCGGCTGTCGGGCGAACTGGCGCAGGGCGCCGCGGCGCTGGAAGCGGAAATCCAGGAACTGGCCGGCGAAAACTTCAATGTCGGCTCGCCCAAGCAGCTGGGCGACATCCTGTTCGGCAAGATGAGCCTGCCGGGCGGCTCGAAGACCAAGTCCGGGCAATGGTCGACCTCGGCCCAGGTGCTCGAGGACCTGGCCGCCATGGGCCATGAGTTGCCGCGCAAGATCGTCGACTGGCGGCAGCTGACCAAGCTCAAATCCACCTATACCGACGCGCTTCCGGGCTACATCCATCCCGAGACGCAGCGGGTGCACACCTCGTTCGCAATGGCGGCGACGACCACCGGGCGGCTGTCCTCGTCCGATCCCAACATCCAGAACATTCCGGTGCGCACCGCGGAAGGCCGCAAGATCCGCACCGCCTTCATCGCCGAGCCCGGCAATGTGCTGATCTCGGCCGACTACAGCCAGATCGAGCTCCGGGTGCTGGCGCATGTGGCAGACATCCCGCAGCTGACCCAGGCCTTCGCAGACGGCGTCGACATTCATGCGATGACCGCGTCGGAAATGTTCAGCGTGCCGATCGAGGGCATGCCGTCGGAAGTGCGCCGCCGCGCCAAGGCGATCAATTTCGGCATCATCTACGGCATCTCGGCCTTTGGCCTTGCCAACCAGCTCGGCATCGAGCGGTCGGAAGCGGGCGATTATATCCGCAAGTATTTCGAGCGGTTTCCGGGCATCAAGGACTACATGGAGGCCACCAAGGCGGAAGCCAAGGAGCATGGCTATGTGACGACCATCTTCGGCCGCCGCGCGCATTACCCGGAAATCCGCTCCTCCAACCCGCAGGTCCGCGCCTTCAACGAGCGCGCCGCCATCAATGCGCCGATCCAGGGATCGGCCGCCGACATCATCCGCCGCGCCATGGTGCGCATGGAGCCGGCGCTGGAGAAGGCGGGGCTCGATGCGCGGATGCTGCTGCAGGTGCATGACGAACTGATATTCGAGTCGGAGGAAGCCGCCGCGCCCAAGATCATTCCGGTCATTGTCGACGTGATGGAAAACGCCGCGATGCCGGCGCTCGACATGGCGGTGCCGCTCAAGGTCGACGCGCGGGCGGCGAAGAACTGGGACGAGGCGCATTAGGTCCGGCGGGCGACAGGTCCGGATCGCATCACGGTTTGCGCACACGTGCGAATCACCAAATTGTGACGCTTTTGCCCGGTGGGTTTGATTGACGTTCTCCTGACCCTGTGGTGTCTGGACCCAGGTCTCACATTGCATGAGGCCGGGTTCAAGAGGCTCGGTCCAAGGGGAAAATGATGCTCAAGTCCTCCATCCTGTTTGCCGGCGCGTTCACTGCGGCGCTCTGCCTTTCACAAGCCTCCCACGCCGCCGATCCGGATCCGCGCGACTGGGATGCGGTTCTGCAGGAAGCCAAGGGCCAGACGGTCTATTTCAATGCCTGGGGCGGGTCCGAAAACATCAACAGCTATATCGACTGGGCCGGCCAGACGCTGAAGGAGCGGTTCGGCGTCACCGTGGTTCACGTGAAACTCGACGACACCGCCAATGCGGTGGCGACCGTTCTGGCCGAAAAGGCCGCGGGCAAGAGCGAGGGCGGTTCGGTCGATCTCATCTGGATCAATGGCGAGAACTTCGCCTCAATGAAGCGCCAGGATCTGCTGATGGCGCCGGACTGGACCACTTCGCTGCCGAACTGGGCCTATGTCGACCATGAGACCAAGCCGACAATCCTGACCGATTTCACCATTCCGACCGACGGGCTTGAAAGCCCCTGGGGCGGGGCCAAAATGGTGTTCTTCCATGACACTGCGCGCACGCCTGCCGACAGCGTACCACGCTCATCAGCCGAATTGCTGGACTGGGCCGAGCGAAATCCCGGCCGCTTCTCCTACCCGCAGCCGCCGGATTTCATCGGGTCGTCGTTTCTCAAGCAGGTTCTGCTGGAAACCATCGAAGATCCGGCCAAGCTCAGCCAGCCTGTGGACGAAGCCAGCTTTACCGAGGACGCGGCGCCGCTGTTTGCCTATCTCGACAGGCTGCACCCCAATCTGTGGCGCAGCGGCAAGGCCTATCCGCAGAACTATCCAGACATGAAGCAGAAGCTTGCCGACGGCGAGCTCGACATCATCTTCGCCTTCAACCCGTCGGAAGCTTCCGCAGGGATCGCCGCGGGCGAACTGCCCGATACGGTGCGCTCGTTCACCTATACCGAGGGCACGCTCGGCAACACGCATTTTGTCGCCATTCCCTACAATGCCGGCGCCAAGGCAGGCGCGCTGGTGCTGGCCGACTTCCTGATTTCGCCGGAGGCGCAGCTGCGCAAGCAGGACCCTTCGGTCTGGGGCGACCCGACTGTGCTGTCGATGGACAAGCTCTCGGCCGAGGACCGCGCTGCCTTCGAGGCGCTCGATCTGGGCGTTGCCACGCTCAGGCCCGATGAGCTGGGTCCGGCGCTCGACGAGCCGCATCCCGACTGGATGGAGCATATCGAAGGCGAGTGGCTCAAGCGCTATGGCGCGGCCAACTGACCATCATGACCAAAGACAGCAGGACCTGGTAACGTGACCGGCGGGGTGCGTCTGGCGCGCCTGGCGCCGCCGCTCACACTTCTGATCCTGCTCGGCCCCCTGGCCTTCGGCCTGGGGGGGACCGCGCTGCCGGCGCTGGGCTATCTGCCGGATCTGGGCGGGACTCACTTCACCACAGCCCATTTCAGTGAGCTGGCACAGGTTCCGGGCATCTGGCGCTCCTCCGTGCTGTCGGTTGCGATCGGGCTGATCACAACGCTCGTCTCGCTTGGCGCGGTGGCCGCCTTTGTTGCCAGCGACCTGGGAACCACCGGATTTGCCAGGATGCGGCGGATGATCTCGCCGCTGCTATCGGTGCCGCATGCGGCGGCCGCCTTCGGGCTTGCCTTCCTGATCGCGCCGTCGGGCATGATCATGCGGCTGGTCTCGCCCTGGCTCACCGGGCTCGACCAGCCGCCGGATCTCCTGATCATCAACGATCCGCTGGCGCTGTCGATGATGGCCGGCCTCATCGTCAAGGAAATCCCGTTCCTGTTTCTGGTGACGCTCGCCGCATTGCCGCAGACGCGGCATCTCGAGACCATGCGGCTGGGGCGTTCGCTCGGATACGGCCGCGTGGCGAGCTTCACCTTCCTGCTGTGGCCGCCGGTCTACCGGCAGATCCGCCTCGCCGTGTTCGCAGTCGTGGCCTATGCGACATCGGTGGTAGACGTGGCCCTGATCCTTGGCCCGCATCTGCCGCCGACCCTGCCGGTGCGGCTGATCGACTGGATGAACGACCCGAACCTGGAATCGCGCTTCCTGGCTTCGGCCGGCGCCATTCTGCAATTGGGGGTGACGCTGGCGGCGCTGATTGTCTGGGTGGTGCTGGAGCGGATCGGCGCGTTTGTCGTCACGCGGATCCGCGACAATGGTGGGCGCTGGCGACGCGACATGGCGGTCCGCGCTTTTGCCCGGAGCGTAATGGGCGGATCGGCTGCGATCGTCTTCGGCGGCATCGCGGTGCTGGCAATGTGGTCGGTGTCAGGTCTTTGGCAATTCCCCGACGCGCTGCCTTCCAGCTTCACCTTCAGGAGCTGGATGCAGGCGTTGCCGCGCATGAGCGGGCCGCTCGGCACGACGCTGAGCGTGGCGGGCTTGTCGACGCTGATCGCATTGACGCTCACCATCCTGTGCCTGGAGCGCGAATACGAGACCGGGCGGGGCCGCGGCGGCGGGGCGCTGCTCTTGATCTACCTGCCGCTGATCGTGCCGCAGATCTCGTTCATGTTCGGCCTGCAGGTGCTGTCGATCTGGCTCGGGGTCGACGCCAGCTTTTTAGCACTTGTGCTGGCGCACCTGGTGTTCGTGCTGCCCTATGTGTTCCTGTCGCTGAGCGATCCGTGGCGGGCGCATGACCGCCGCCATGACCTGATCGCCGCGGGGCTCGGCATGAGCCGGACCCGCACGCTGGTCAAGATCCGGCTGCCGATGCTCACGCGCGCCATCCTGACGGCGGCGGCGGTCGGGTTTTCCGTCTCGGTCGGGCAATACCTGCCGACCGTGCTCATCGGCGCCGGGCGGCTGACCACGGTCACCACCGAGGCGGTGGCGCTGGCGGCCGGCGGCAACCGCCGCGTCATCGGCGTCTATGCCTTCATGCAGACGCTGCTGCCGTTTTTCGCATTCGCCATTGCAACGGGATTGCCGGGCTTGGTATTCCGCAACCGGCGAGGCTTGCGGGTGTGACAATGAAGAGCGTGACCAAGACTGAGGGACTGGTGCTGGACGACGTGCGGATACGTCTTGGCGACCGTCTGCTGGTGGCTCTGGATTCGCGTATTCGCCGCGGCGAAACGCTGACCGTGATGGGGCCGTCGGGGTCGGGAAAATCGACGCTGCTCGCCTATCTCGGCGGGTTTCTCGATCCGGCCTTTTCGGCCAGCGGCCGCGTGTCGGTGGATGGCGTCGACCTGACGGCGCTGCCGGCCGAGAAACGCCATGCCGGCATCCTGTTTCAGGATCCGCTGCTGTTTCCACACTTGAGCGTCCTCGACAATATCGCCATCGCCATTCCCGAGGACATCCGCGGCCGCAGGCAAAGGCGCGAACTGGCGCAGGCAGCACTTGACGATGCCGATCTGGCCGATTTCGCGGACCGCGATCCCGACACGCTGTCGGGCGGGCAAAAGGCCCGGGTGGCGCTGCAGCGGGTGCTGGTGTCGCATCCGCGCATCCTGCTGCTCGACGAGCCGTTTTCCAAACTCGATGCCAATCTGCGCGAACAGACGCGACAGCTGGTGTTCGACCGGGCGCGCCGGGCAGGCCTGCCGGTGGTGCTGGTGACCCATGACGAGGACGACGCCCGCGCCGCCGGCGGCCAGTTGCACAGGGTGGGGCAGCCGTGAGCGACATCGCCGAGCGTCACGCGGATCTGCCGGTTTCCAACGTGCTGGAACCTCTGCGCGAAGCCCTCGCCCAAGGGCCAAACGCCGTGCTGGCGGCACCGCCGGGGGCGGGCAAGACGACGCTGGTGCCGTTGGTGCTGATCGGGGAGCCGTGGCTCAGGGGCAAGATCATTCTGGTCGAGCCGCGGCGGCTGGCGGCGCGGGCGGCGGCGCGGCGGATGGCGGCGATGCTGGGCGAGGAAGTGGGCGGAACCGTCGGATACCGGATGCGGCTCGATACGAAGGTGTCAGCGAAAACCCGGATCGAAGTGGTGACCGAAGGCGTGTTCACCCGCATGGCGCTGTCCTCGCCCGATCTCGAAGGCGTCGATTGCGTGATCTTCGATGAGTTCCACGAGCGCGCGCTGGAGGCCGATTTCGGGTTGGCGCTCGCGCTCGACATCCAGTCGGGCCTGCGCGAGGATCTGCGCATCCTGGTGATGTCGGCGACGCTGGATACGGGCCGCGTGGCGGCGCTGATCGAGGACTGCCCGGTGATCGAGAGCAAGGGCCGCAGCCATCCGGTCGACATCCGCCATCTGGACCGGCCCTCCGGCCAGCGCATCGACATCGCCATGGCCGGCGCCATCGAGATGGCCTGCCGCAGCGAAGGCGGATCGATCCTGGCGTTCCTGCCGGGGCAAGGCGAGATCCGGCAGGTGGCGGCAAGACTTGAGAACCGGCTCGGGCCGCTCGTCGATGTGCAGCCGCTTTACGGCGGGCTGAGTTCCGCCGAGCAGGACGCCGCGATCAGGCCGTCGCCGGAAGGGCGGCGCAAGGTGGTGCTGTCCACCCCGGTGGCCGAAAGCTCGATCACCATCGACGGCGTGCGCGTCGTCATCGACAGCGGGCTGGTGCGCCAGCCGGTCTACGAGCCCTCGACAGGCATCACCCGGCTTGAGACCATCCGCGCCTCGCAGGCCTCGGCCGACCAGCGAGCGGGCCGCGCCGGGCGTACCGCGCCGGGGATTGCCATTCGGCTGTGGCGGGCGGAGCAGACCAAGGCGCTGCCTGCCTTTTCCACACCGCAGGTGCTGGCGAGCGATCTGTCGGCCCTGGTGCTCGATTGCCTGGCCTGGGGCGTGAGCGACCCAAGACGCCTGCGATTCATCGATCCGCCGCCCGACGCCGCGCTCGAGGAAGCCCGCGTGCTGCTTGAGAGGCTTGGGGCCATCGACAGCCAGGGCAGGCTGACGCCACGGGGCAAGCGCATGCGCGAGCTGGCTCTGCCACCGCGGCTCGCTTCGATGGTGGTGGCCGGAGAAGAGGATGGCCACGGCTTTGCGGCGGCGGAGCTGGCGGTGCTGCTGACAGAGCAGGGGCTTGGCGGGCAGGATGTCGACCTCGAAGGCCGCTTGGCGCGCTTCCGCTCCGACCGGACGCCGCGCGGCTCAGCTGCGAGGGCGCTCGCGACGCGGATCGCGGGCGGCGGCAAGGCCGGGAGATCCGGCCACGCCATTCCTGCAGCGGTACTGCTTGCGCATGCGTTTCCCGACCGCATCGCCCGGCAACGAGGCGGCCGGGGCAGGTTTGTGCTGGCCAATGGCCGTGGCGCCACGATCGACGAGACCGACCGGCTGGCCGGGGCGGAGTTCCTGGTGATCGCGGATCTGAGCGGCAAGGCGCAGGCAGCGCGGATTCTCGCGGCCGCCGAACTGTCGGGACAAGCGCTGGAGGATGTGCTTGAAGAGCAGGCGGTGCAAGCCGATGAGTGTGTCTTCGATCCGCAATCGGGCTCTGTTCGTGCCCGGCGGGTCCGCCGGCTCGGGGCCATCACGCTTGCCGAGACGCCGCTGCCCAGGCCTGACGCCGCGCAAGCCATGGCGGCCTTGTGTGCGGGCATCCGCAAGACCGGGATCAGGGCATTGCCGTTTTCGCCCGCAGGATTGCAATTGCGCGACCGGATCGGCTTTCTCAATCGCAGTCTCGGCGCACCCTGGCCGGATGTTTCCGACACGGCGCTGCTGGATGCGCTGGAGACCTGGTTCGCGCCCTTTCAGCCGGGGATAACCTCGCTCAAGGCGATCGACCGGGACGGTCTCAACGAGGGCCTGCTGTCGCTGTGCGGTCACGGCGCGACGGCCGAGATCGCCAGGCTGGTTCCGACCCATTACGAGGCGCCGACCGGATCGCGGCTGCCGATCCGCTATGACGAGGAGAGCCCGGTGGTGGCAGTGCGCGTGCAGGAGCTGTTTGGAGAGACCCGCCATCCCGCGATTGCCGGCGGACGGCTGCCGCTGACGCTCGAACTGCTGTCGCCGGCGCACCGGCCGATCCAGACGACGCGCGACCTGCCTGGATTCTGGGCCGGATCCTGGGCCGATGTGCGCGCCGACATGCGCGGACGCTACCCCCGCCACCCCTGGCCCGAGAATCCGGCCGAGGCCGGCCCGACCCGCCGCGCCAAGCCGCGAGGCACCTGATCGGTCATGAGAGACGGTCTGACAAAACCGATTGGCGATCAGCCGCCGGATACGTTAGATCATTTGGCATGACCGTTTTCCCGCCATTCCTCGATGACCACGCGATCCGGCACCGCTTGCGGCTGCAAACGCTGACCCGACTGAGATGGCTGGCCGTGCTGGGGCAGAGCGCCACGGTGCTGATCATTGCCCATGGCTACGGTTTCGAGCTTCCGGAGCTTGCCTGCTTTGCGCTGATTGCCTGTTCGGCATGCCTGAATGTCTTCCTGTCGATCCGCTTCCCGGCGGCTCACCGGCTGCCGCCGCTCGGCGCGACGGCGATCCTGTCCTTTGACGTGGCGCAACTTTCCGGCCTCCTGTTCATGACCGGAGGGCTGGCCAATCCGTTCTCGGTGCTGCTGTGCGTGCCGGTGATCATTTCATCGGCGTCGCAGCCCGTGCGCCATACGCTCGGTCTCGGCGCCCTGTCGGTGGTCATCGTCACCGTGCTGGCGTTTTTTTCGCTGCCACTGCCCTGGTATCCCGGCAGCGACTTCCAGGTTCCCTACCTGCTCATTGTCGGCGCCTGGATCGCCATCGTCTCGACCACGGCCTTTGCCGCGTTCTATTCGTTCCAGGTGTCCGCCGAAGCCAACCAACTCGCCGACGCGCTGTCGGCGACCGAACTGGTACTGCAACGCGAACAGCACCTCTCGGCGCTCGATGGCCTGGCGGCGGCGGCGGCGCATGAGCTGGGCACACCCCTGGCAACCATTCAGGTCGTGGCCAAGGAAATGGAAAAGGCGCTTGCCGATGATCCGCGCTTTACCGACGACCTGATGCTGTTGCGCAGCCAGACGGAACGCTGCCGAGATATCCTGCGGCGGTTATCGACTCTTTCGGCCGAGGACGAAGCCCATATGGCGAGATTGCCCTTGGGGTCGCTGATCGAGGAGGTCATCGCGCCGCACCGGGAATTCGGGATCGCAATAGACGTCATTCAGGGCAATTCCGAGATGCGCGAACCCGTCGGCCGCCGCAATCCGGGCATTCTGTTCGGACTGGGCAACCTGATCGAGAACGCCGTCGACTTTGCCCATGAGCATGTGACCGTGACGGTATCGCATGGGGGCGACCGGGTCGCGATCGTCATCGAGGATGACGGGCCGGGGTTTGCGCCCGATGTCCTGACCAAGATCGGGGTTCCGTTCATGCACCGGCGCAATCGCCTGGACCGGGAGAAAGGTGGTGGTCTGGGCCTTGGACTGTTCATCGCCAAGACATTGCTCGAGCGGTCCGGGGCGCTGCTTTCATTCTCCAACAAGCCACTGCCATCGAGCGGCGCGCGCGTCGAAGTCAGCTGGCCGCGGGAGAAAATGGACCTGTTTGGCTCGAACAAGCAGCAACGAAACGCAGTTGGAACTGGATAAATTGCAAATCAGCGTTAAATCGGAGATACAGGCTGGTGGTCTGGCCGCGGCAGATGGGTCCCATCCGTTCCGAAAGGTCAGCCCGCCAGCGATTGATCCGGTGGGCTGTTCATTCGCACAGACAGGAACCATCTGGCTGGATCGCATGACCCGCGTTGCGCACGCGAACAAGGTGACACATGACAGACAACATCGCCCAGTCAACGGAAACCCAGTCCATAGGAATGGATGCAACCCTTCTGCTTGTGGATGATGACGGACCGTTCCTGCGGCGGCTGGCCCGTGCCATGGAGGCCCGGGGTTTCACGGTCGAAATTGCAGAAAGCGTGGCCGAGGGCCTTGCCAAGGCCAAGGCCAATACACCGAAATACGCCGTGGTGGACATGCGGCTTCAGGACGGCAACGGCCTGGACGTGATCGAAGCCATTCGCGAGCGCCGCGACGACACCCGCATCATCGTGCTGACAGGCTACGGCAACATCGCCACGGCGGTAACAGCCGTGAAGCTCGGGGCCATCGATTACCTGGCCAAGCCCGCCGATGCGGACGAGGTTTTCGCAGCGCTCACCCGCAAGCCGGGAGAACGGGCGGAAGTGCCTGAGAATCCGATGTCGGCCGACCGGGTTCGCTGGGAACATATCCAGAGGGTCTACGAGATGTGCGAGCGCAATGTGTCGGAAACCGCGCGGCAGCTCAACATGCACCGGCGGACCTTGCAGCGGATCCTCGCCAAGCGCGCGCCGCGCTGAATACACGCCGCCGGGACCGAGTTTACGCCTGACCCGATCCCACCGACAATTCCGCCTGCAGCAGGCGGTCCGCGGCGGCGCGGGCAAATCTCAGCAGCATGGCCTTGCGCGACGCGGCGGCGAGACGGTGTTCCGGGGCCTCGCGCAGCATGTGCCCAGACCAGTCATCGGCGACGATCAGGCCGCAATCCCGGGGGAACAATTGCGCCGGCACGCCGGCATGGGTGGCGAAGAACAGCCGGTCGCAGTGCTGGCGATAGTCCGGCCATTTGCGATCCGAGCGGTAGTCCTCGACGGAGGACTTGATTTCCACGATCCAGATTTCGCCGGCGGCGTTGAGCCCGACAAGGTCGGCGCGCCTGCCCGACGCCAGGCACAGTTCGGGAACCATCGACAGACCCAGATCGGAAAGCAGCCGCTGCACGCCGCGGCGCACCATCAGCGCGCGGTCGGACTGACGACCGTCAATCAGCGGGTTGTCGGAATGAAGCGAGACGATGGGCATCGCCTATAATTGCCCCGATTCCTGCGCAGCCGCAACGCCAGAGCGAAGTCTTGTTGCAGAAAAGCAATGACCCCTGACAAAGCGTAAAGTCCTTGGGGGTTTTTGTTCGGAAATCGTTGCATGGTTAGGACTTGTTTAAAATAAACAGGGCCAAGTTGTGCGCGATTCTAATTCGGCGTCTGCGCCTTGACCTCGGAAGATCCCACATGACAGCTCGTTTTTCGCTTACCCTTGCAGCATTGGCCGCGGCTCTTGCGCTGGCGGCCTGCTCTCCCAGTTCGGAGGGCGGCAATACCACAACCACCATCTTCACGTCCGAGTACGGCACGGTCAAGGACGCGGGATACTCCATCCCCGCGGTCCCGATCAGCAAGGTCGACAAGCGGTTTCACCGCCAGATCGTGTCCTACGGCACGAAGGAAAAACCGGGCACCATCATCGTCGATACGCCCAACAAGTTCCTCTATTTCGTTCTGCCGGGGAAGAAGGCGGTGCGCTACGGCATCGGCGTCGGCAAGGCCGGATTTGCCTGGGAGGGCGAAGCCTATATCGCCTGGAAGCAGGAATGGCCGAAGTGGACACCGCCCCGGGAAATGATCGACCGCAGGCCCGATCTCGCCAAGTATGGCGATGAGGGCATGAAGCCCGGCCTGACCAATCCGCTCGGCGCCCGCGCGCTCTATCTCTTCAACGAGAAGGGCCAGGACACACTGTTCCGGCTTCACGGAACGCCAGAATGGAACTCCATCGGCACGGCCGCCTCGTCGGGCTGCATCCGGCTGATGAACCAGGACATCATCGATCTCTACAGCCGGGTCCGGCCGGGCAAGAGCGCCCGTGTGATCGTCAAGCAGTAGTCCAGCCAGGTCTCACGTTCAAGGAACCCGCCCGGAGAGATCCGAGGCGGGTTTTTTGATGGGCTTTCCGCTGTTGTCGCCGGTCAGGCGCGGGCAGCCTTGAGCTCGAGGCGGCGCCGGTGCAGCACCGGCTCGGTGTAGCCATTGGGCTGGGCGCGGCCTTCGAGCACCAGTTCCACCGCCGCCTGGAACGCCACCGACTTGTCGTAGTCCGGCGCCATCGGGCGGTATGCCGGGTCGCCAGCGTTCTGCTCGTCAACGATCTTGGCCATGCGCTTCATGGTCTCGAGAATCTGGTCCTTCGTCACGACGCCATGGTGCAGCCAGTTGGCCATGTGCTGCGCCGAAATCCTCAGCGTCGCCCGGTCTTCCATCAGGCCGACATTGTTGATGTCGGGCACCTTGGAACAGCCGACGCCCTGGTCGACCCAGCGGACGACATAGCCCAATATGCCTTGCGCATTGTTGTCGATCTCGCGCTGGATCTCCTCGGGCGTCCAGTTGGGGTTGTTCGCCACCGGAACCGACAGGATGTCGTCGAGTTTCGCGCGGCCGCGGGTCTTGAGGCCGGCCTGGACCTCGGCGACATTGACCTTGTGGTAATGGGTGGCGTGCAGGGTGGCAGCGGTTGGCGAGGGAACCCAGGCGCAATTGGCGCCGGCCTTCGGATGGCCGATCTTCTGCTCCAGCATAGCTTGCATCAGATCCGGCATGGCCCACATGCCCTTGCCGATCTGGGCGTGGCCGGCGAGGCCGCATTCAAGCCCGACATCGACATTCCAGTTCTCGTATGCCGCGATCCAGGCTGCCTGCTTCATGTCGCCCTTGCGGATCATCGGACCTGCTTCCATCGAGGTGTGGATCTCGTCGCCGGTGCGGTCGAGGAAACCGGTGTTGATGAACACCACGCGCTCGCTCGCAGCCCGGATGCACTCCTTCAAGTTGACGGTGGTGCGGCGCTCCTCGTCCATGATGCCCATCTTGATGGTGTTGGGCTTCATGCCGAGCGCTTTTTCGACGCGGCCGAAGATCTCGACGGCGAAGGCCACTTCCTCGGGGCCATGCATCTTCGGCTTGACCACATACATCGAGCCGGCGGCCGAATTGGCGCGCCGTCCGCCGGGGCCGATATCATGCAGCGCAATCAATCCGGTCAGGAAGGCGTCCATGATGCCTTCCGGGATCTCGTTGCCGTCGCGATCAAGGATCGCCGGATTGGTCATCAGATGGCCGACATTGCGGACCAGCATCAGGGAACGGCCCTTGAGCGAGCTTGCCTTGCCGTCCGGCGTGGTGAACTTGAGGTCGCTGTGGAGCTTGCGGATGAAGCTCTTGCCGCCCTTGTGGACCTCTTCGCTGAGATCGCCCTTCATCAGGCCGAGCCAATTGCGGTAGACCAGCGTCTTGTCCTCGGCGTCTACGGCGGCAATCGAATCCTCGCAGTCCATGATGGTGGTCAGCGCGGATTCGAGCCCGATATCGCCGATGCCCGCGGGATCGGTCTTGCCGATCATGCTGTCGGGATCGACGAACACCAGCGCGTGCAGGCCGTTCTTTTCGAAATAGAGCCTGTAAGCCCGGTCATTGTCACGCTTGAAACCGGTGTACTGGGCCGGATCGGCAAGTGTCGTCTCGCCCTTTGCGGTGCTGAGTTTCAGCTCGCCGTTCTCGAAATCGAAGCCGGTGACATCGGCCCAGCTTGCGCCCGCCAGCGGAACGCTGTCATCCAGGAACATCTTGGCCCAGGCGATGACGCGGGCGCCGCGCTCCTGGTCATAACCGCCGGGCTTGGGCAGGTCGCCGAGCGCATCGGTGCCGTAGAGAGCGTCATAGAGCGAGCCCCAACGGGCATTGGCCGCATTGAGCGCGAAACGTGCGTTCATCACCGGCACCACCAGCTGCGGACCCGCGACGGCGGCAATCTCGGGATCGACATTTTCCGTCGAAACCTGCACCGGGCCGCCTTCGGGCAACAAATATCCGATCGATTTCAGGAACTCCTTGTAGGCGTCGAGGTCATGCGGCGCGCCGTTGTCACGGTGCCATTGGTCGATTTTTTCCTGAAGATCGTCGCGCCTGGCAAGCAGCGTCCGGTTCTTGGGCGCCAGTTCATCGACGGCAGCGCCAAAGCCCTCGAAAAAGCCGTCGGGCTCAATTCCGGTTCCCGGCAGCGCCTCATCGAGGATGAACTGATAGAGATCGGCGCTGATCCCGAGGCCATTCTTTTCAATGCGTTTCACAACCAGTCTCCTCCTTGCGGACGCTTCGGCTTGATGAAGCGCACGCGCGTTTTGTCTCAGTGATGTCCGGGCAATCCCCAGGGGACAACCGGTCCCGCCTTGCCCCAAGGTGCATCAAGGCGCGGAGATCGCCGGATATGTGGCCGGACCCTGCCGCGCAGGCGATTGCCTGTCAATTCATCTAAGGTGCAAATGATTTGTTCCAATTCGGCGCAAATCATTTTCCAGCTATGCGCGGCCGCCCGGAGGCCGATGCGATGAAGCGGGCTTCAATCAGCTTCTCCAGCCCCTCGATCAGCGGCATGTCGATGTGTTCCTGAAGCTCGATGACCGGGCTTTCCGCGCCACTGCGGAGCGCCGCGGCGCGCGCCTCCGCGACGCAGACCTGCCGCGCGCGGGCGAAGGCCTGATCACGATCCTTGAGCAGATGGCTTTCGCCGCAGCCATTGACCGCATAGCGGCCTTCGTCAGGCTCGGTAACAAAGACGGTCGCGGTCTCGCGCACCTGACCCACCACGGCGCCCACCGCATTGGCGACGCCGGCATGAACCGGGACGAAGCTTTCCACCTTGAGCATGGCGGCGATCGCCGGATAATGAACGGGCGCGGACGCGCCGAGCGCCACCAGCGGCCGGTCGAGCCGCACGCCAAATTGCACGAAACCCGGCGTGGCGCTCAAGGCGCGGTCGACGAAGGTCGATCTGGCCGCATCAACGCCGGCGATGCCCTGATCCGCCATCAGCGCGGTCAGCACCGCCTCGGCGCTCTGCCGGGTAAGCCGCACTGACACCTGTTCGGCAAGCATTTCGGGCGTTTCGGCGATGGCCCGCCCGGACCCCGACTTGCGGCGGGCAAAGACTTCCGCGCCCAGCCGCGCGGCTTCCCGGTTCCACTGATCCTGGCGGCCCAGGACATGCATGGCGTCGGACGGCGTGAAACCGGCGATCAGCACCAGGCCGCGGCTGACCAGCCGGTCGAGCGTGGCGCGCTGCGCGGTGCTCGACAGCACCACGTCGAGCGGCTGCGGTTCGAGCGCGATCTTGTCATAGAGCGCGGCTTCCTGCGGCGCGAGACCGGCGGCCATCGCGTCGGGCAGGCCGGTGCGCATGGCAAAGCGGCCGTCCTGGCGGCCGGGGAACGAGGCGCGCAGCTGCCGCTCGAGCACCGGCAGCACCGCGTGCGGCCAGAGATGCGCGGCGAGGCTCAACGGCATCAGCCGGCGCGGTCCCAGGCTCATGCCGGCCTCCAGGCCGCCCTCGTCGAGACGCACCTCGGAATCGCCGCCAAGCCCGAATGTGTGCATCGCCACTGCCTCGACCATGGTGCGGTAGCGGCCGACCGTGGCGCCCTCGCTGTCGAGCCGGGGACGGCCGCCGTCAAGCACGGCGACGTCGGTGGTGGTGCCGCCGATATCGGAGACCACGGCGTTGTCGAGACCGGTCAAGTGGCGCGCGCCGACCAGGCTCGCCGCAGGACCAGACAGGATGGTCTCGATCGGTCTCAGAAGCGCCTCATCCGAGGAAATAAGCGCCCCGTCGCCGCGCACCACCATCAACGGCGCATGGATGCCGCGGCGGGTGAGATAGCCGCTGGTGGCGCCGATCAGGCGCGCGACCATCGAGATCAGCCGGGCGTTCAGAAGCGTCGTCAGCGCCCGGCGCGGGCCGCCCAGGCGGGAGGACAGATCATGAGAGCAGGTCACCGGCAGCGCGGTTTTTTCGCGGATGAGCGCGCGCACGGCGATCTCGTGCGCCGGGTTGCGCACGGCGAAATAGCCGGCAATGGCAACGGCGGAGACTTCACTTGCGAACTCGGAGAGACGTTCTTCGAGGGGACCGAGATCTAGCGGCGTTTCGCACCCATGCACATCATGGCCGCCGGTGAGATAGACCACCGGGTCGCCGCCGAGCGCCTCTGCCAGGCCATCACGCTTGAGATCCTCGGGCGAGAAGCCGATCATCACCAGGCCTGCGCGGCCGCCCTGGCCTTCCACCAGCGCATTGGTGGCGAGCGTCGTCGACAGCGACACCAGCCTTATCCGCCCCGTGGCGCCGCCGATCTCGGCCAGCACCGTTTCCACCGCGCCGGACACGCCAACGGCCAGATCGTGCCGCGTGGTCAGCGCCTTGGCCGATGCGATCACGCCTTCGCTTTCGCTGTAGAGCACCGCATCGGTATAGGTGCCGCCGGTATCGATGCCGAGAAACAGGGGGGATGTCATGCGTGCTGTCCAATCATGCGGGGCCGGCGTCATCCCGGAGCCTGAAGCCTCATATGACGGAATAGCCGCCGACGCCACCACTCTGGCAAACCTGCGACGGCCGCGTCCCAATCACCTTCATCGCCGATATAGCATCTAGCCTATTTGAGCCGCTAGTGTGTTGAGGACTGCCCTGCCCTTGGGGGTAAGGTGGAGCTTCCTCACGCGCCGGTCATCCAAATCGATTTTTGCGACAATCACTTTGTGCCCGGAACGACCCTTTCTGTGGATATCCGACAGTGCGGCTACGTTTCGTGAAGCGGCCGCTCCCGACAGTCCCAACCGGTCACCTAGCTCCTTGACGGTGCATCCCTCGTTCTTTGCGACAACCAAAAACGCCATCGCGGTCTGCATCTGCATTTCAGCGTCCATCTTTCGAAACTCTTCAATGATGGACATCAGTTTAGTTACGTTTCCGATCATTTCAGCAAGGCCTCCTTTTGTTGCATCTCCTGATGTGACCCATAACTATCGCGATGAAATCCTCTTGCCTACCTGCGGCTGACCCGCATGGGCAGACCACCCTCGGGCTGGGTGGTGAGCTTCTGCACCGGCCAGGGCTTGGTCTCGGCCACACAGGCGAAACGGAACTCGGACAACAGAACGCCTAGCGCAATCACTGCTTCCTGCAGGGCGAAGGTCGCGCCGATGCAGATACGCGGCCCGACGCCAAAGGGGAGATACTGGTAGCGGTCGATGATCCCGCGGTTTTCGGGCAGGAAGCGCGAGGGAATGAAGGCCTCGGGACGGTCCCAGAGCTTGGTGTGGCGATGCAGGGTCCAGGGCATCACCAGCACCGTGGTGCCGGCCTCGATGGTGACGGTCTCGCCCTTGCCATTTTCCCATTTGTCGTCGTCGATGGCCGCACGGTTGATCGACGGCGCCGGTGGATAGAGCCGCATCGCCTCCTCGAAGGCCGCACGCGTCCAGGGCATCTGGTCCAGCCACTTGACCGGATCGGGTTCGCTTGCGAGCACCGAATCGATTTCGGCTTCCACCATTGCGAGGTCGGTGGGCGAATTGGCCAGGCAATAGAGCGTCCAGCCCAGCGCCCGCGCCGTGGTCTCGTGACCCGCGCCGATGAAGGTGATGATGTTGTCCTCGATCTCATCGGCGGTCAGGCCGTCAGGCCCCTGAAGCCGGATCAGCAGGGTCAGAAAGTCCTCGGGAACCGCGTCCGGATCGGTGCGCATCAGGCGCTGGCGGTCTTCCATGGTCTGCTTGACGATGCCGCGGAACTTTGCCAGCACGCCCTGGCCGAACATTCGCCTGATGCGGGGGACCCAGGAGGGCGCCTTGAGCAGGTCCATCGGATCGACCCGGCCCATGGTTGAAAGCAGCTTCTCGATGTCGCCGGCAAACTCCGCCTCGGTTCCAGCGACCTGGCCCGAAAACAGCGTGGCAGAGAGAATGTCGAAGGTGAGTTCGGTCATGTCGATGGCAATGTCGCGGATCTCGCCGCTTGCCGCTGCGGTTTCGTACCTGGTGGTGAAGGCACGGGACTGCTCCAGCATCTGCGCGGCAAATCCCTGGGCATGGCGCGGCGTGAACACAGGCGCCATCGCCTTGCGCGAGCGCCGCCAGGTCTCGCCCTCGGCGGTCAGCAGGCCATCGCGCAGGATCGGCCGGAGGATCAATTGCCGGATCGTCGCCATGCGGTAGTTTTTCGCATTGTCGACCAGCACATGCCGGACCAGGCCGGGATGATTGGCGATCAGGGTGCGTTCGTTGAAGAACTTGGTTTTCATCCATTCCAGCCGGAACGACGGTTCCCCCCAAAGCTCGAGCGGATTGCGCATGACGGTGCGGATGATCTCGAACCGTGACGGCGGCCTGTTGCGCGGGACCGGAGCCGGGGGCACAAACGGGTGGTCGATGACGGACATGAGGACTTCCTTTGTGGTTCCGGCTAATGGCTCGGGCTCTGTCGATCGGACGCCTGGGCCAGAGCTCCTCCCGTCCGGCCTTTGGCGTCCGGCGGGTTCATCCCCATATATGCATTCCAAAACCCACAATTCCATGGCGGCGCGGATTTGGTTTTCCCCACCTGCCCGCCTATACTGGAAGTCCGACTGCGCGGTGATTCGTCGCCGCATTTCCCACCTTTTCCGCCCGGCACCGCCGCTCTGGACCGAAAGACCTGCATGATGAACGAAACGCCCGAGACAATCCCGACCGTGGAGGCCGAATATGGCGCCGAATCGATCAAGGTTCTCAAGGGCCTGGATGCCGTGCGCAAGCGGCCGGGCATGTATATCGGCGACACCGATGACGGCTCGGGCCTGCATCACATGGTCTATGAGGTGGTGGACAATTCGGTCGACGAAGCGCTAGCGGGCTATGCCGACCGCGTCACCGTGACGCTCAATCCGGACGGATCGGTGACTGTCACCGACAATGGCCGCGGCATTCCGACCGATATTCACAGCGGCGAAGGCATTTCGGCGGCCGAAGTGATCATGACGCAGCTGCATGCCGGCGGCAAATTCGACCAGAATTCCTACAAGGTGTCCGGCGGCCTGCACGGCGTGGGCATTTCCGTGGTCAATGCCCTGTCGGTCTGGCTCAAGCTGGTGATCCGGCGCAAGGGCAAGATCCACGAGATCCGCTTCACCCATGGCGTCGCCGACACGCCCTTGAAGGTCATCGGCGACTGCGGCGACGAGACCGGCACCGAAGTGACCTTCATGCCGAGCTCCGAAACCTTCACGATGATCGATTTCGATTTCGGCACGCTGGAGCATCGCCTGCGCGAACTGGCATTCCTGAATTCAGGCGTCCGCATCCTGCTGGCCGACCGGCGTCATTCCGACGTCAAGGAGCTGGAGCTCTACTACGAGGGCGGGCTGGAAGCCTATGTGCGCTATCTTGACCGCTCCAAGAAGCCGCTGGTCGTGGATCCGGTGACGCTTCTGGGCGAGAAGGACGGCATCACCGTCGAGCTCGCCATGTGGTGGAACGACAGCTACCACGAGAACGTGCTGTGCTTCACCAACAACATCCCACAGCGCGACGGCGGCACCCACATGGCGGGATTCCGCGCGGCGCTGACCCGGCAGATGGTATCCTATGCCGACACTTCCGGCATGACCAAGAAGGAGAAGGTCTCGCTCACCGGCGACGATTGCCGCGAGGGCCTGACAGCGGTGCTGTCGGTCAAGGTGCCGGATCCGAAATTCTCCTCGCAGACCAAGGACAAGCTGGTGTCGTCGGAAGTCCGTCCGGCGGTCGAGAACCTGGTCAATTCGACGCTCAGCTCCTGGCTCGAGGAACATCCGGCGGAAGCCAAGACGCTTGTCGGCAAGGTGATCGAAGCCGCTGCCGCCCGTGAAGCGGCCCGCAAGGCGCGCGAACTGACAAGACGCAAGGGCGCTCTCGACATTTCCTCGCTGCCCGGCAAACTGGCCGATTGTTCGGAGAAGGATCCAGCCAAGTCGGAACTGTTCCTGGTCGAGGGCGATTCGGCCGGCGGATCGGCCAAGCAGGGCCGCTCGCGCGAGAACCAGGCTATCCTGCCGCTTCGAGGCAAGATCCTCAATGTCGAGCGGGCCCGCTTCGACAAGATGCTCTCGAGCCAGGAAATCGGCACGCTGATCACGGCGCTCGGCACCGGGATCGGCAAGGACGAGTTCAACGCCGACAAGCTCCGCTATCACAAGATCATCATCATGACGGACGCCGATGTCGACGGCGCGCATATCAGGACCCTGCTGCTGACCTTCTTCTTCCGGCAGATGCCGGTGCTGATCGAGCGCGGCCACCTCTACATCGCCCAACCGCCGCTCTACAAGGTGTCGCGCGGCAAGTCCGGCCAGTATCTCAAGGACGAGAAGGCCATGGAGGACTACCTGATTTCGAGCGGGCTCGAGGAAGCTTCGCTGGAACTGTCCACCGGCGAGGTGCGTGTTGGCGCCGACCTGAGAGACACGATCACTGATGCGCTGAGAATGCGGGCCCTGCTCGAAGGCCTGCATTCGCGCTATGACCATTCGGTTGTCGAGCAGGCGGCGATTGCCGGTGCGCTCGATCCCGAACAGATCAATGATTCCGCCACCTCGGAGGCGATGGCCGCGGAAGTGGCGCGGCGGCTCGACATGATTTCGGAGGAATCGGAACGCGGCTGGACCGGCGCGCCGACCGAGAATGGCGGGCTCAGGTTCGAGCGCGTGGTGCGCGGCGTCAAGGAATCGGTGTATCTGGATTCCGGCCTCATCGGCAGCCAGGACGCGCGGATGATCGACCAGATGAAGGTCAAGCTGCGCGATGTCTACACAGAGCCGCCAGTCCTGCGCCGCAAGGAAGGCGGCACCCAGATTTCGGGACCGCGCGACCTGCTCAAGGCGGTGTTTGCCGTCGGCCGCAAGGGCCTGGCGCTGCAGCGCTACAAGGGCCTTGGCGAGATGAATGCCGAGCAATTGTGGGAAACGACGCTGGATCCGAATGCGCGCTCGCTGCTGCAGGTCCGGGTCAATGACGCGGTCGATGCCGACAGCCTGTTCTCGCGCCTGATGGGCGACGAGGTCGAGCCGCGGCGCGAGTTCATCCAGGACAATGCGCTTTCGGTCTCCAATCTGGATATCTGAGCCACCTTCGGGGCGGGCGACCGTGCCTCAAGACACAAAACCCGCCACTTGGGCTCAAGCGGCGGGTTTTCGTTTCCGGTGAGGATTCAGGTCAGCCGCGGCCCTTCCAGGGCACAAGCCATTTCTCGGCCATGCGCATCAGGATATCGATGCCGTAGCCGATGATGCCGATCAGGATGATGCCCAGAATGACGATGTCGGTGAGCTGGAACTTCGACGCGTTGACGATCATCATGCCGGCGCCGCGATCGGCGGCGACGAGTTCGGCCGCCACAACCGTGCCCCAGCAGACGCCCATGGCGACGCGCGCGCCGGTGAAGATCTCCGGCAGCGAGTTCGGTACGATGACGTGGCGCAGGATCTGCCATTTCGATGCGCCCAGCGAATAGGCCGCATGCACCTTGGAGATGCGCACGCCGGAAACGCCGGCGCGCGCCGATATGGTCATGATCCACAAGGCGGCCAGGAACAACAGGATGACCTTGCCCTCCTCGCCGATGCCGAACCAGATGATGATCAGCGGAATCAGCGCCAGCGGCGGCACCGGGCGCATGAACTCGACGATCGGGTCGAACCAGCCGCGAAACCAGTTGGACAGGCCCATGGCGTATCCGAGCGGAATGCCGATGATGGAACCGATCACAAAGCCCGCGATCACGCGGCCGAGCGAATAGCCGAGATGTTCCCACAGGGAGACATTCTTGTAGCCTTCACTGGCGATTTCGCCCAGACGCGACACCACGGCTTCGGGCGCCGGCAGCCAGATCGGCTCCATCTGCCAGCCCCTGTCGGGCTTGATCGACAGGCTGCCCTTGGAGGTCATGGTCACCTCTCCGTCCGAGAACCGGACGGTACCGTCGGGCGCAATCGGCTGACCGTCGATGGCGATGATGCTGTAGCCGTCCTCATCGCCGCCAATGTCGTTTTCATGCGGCCGGGCGAGAGCCGATCTCCATGCGCCGATCTTCAGCGCATCATCAACCGCAAATCCCGGCTGATCGGCCGATGTTTCCGGCATCGGCACGTCCTCGCCGACCCGGTAGACCCGCATGAAGACCGTCGCGTCGTCGGTCTCGCCCGCCGCATTGCGGGCGGTGTAGGTGAAACTGGTGTCGCCTACGAAGGGACCCGGCACATGCAAAGGTGTGATCGCCGAGCCGGTGAACGCGCCCCAGATCCCGAACAGGGCGATGATGGAGATCACCGAGGCGAAGCGGTTTGGAGAGACTGCGCTCTCATCGCCAAAGGTGACGGTCTTGAGACTGGCGAAATCATGAAGATGATGCCTCTTGCTCTCCCAGAGCCGGTAGGCGGCAAAGGCAAGCGCGAAAATCACCACATAGAGCAGAAGGACGATCATGCGGTTTCCTCCTGCCGGCCCATGATCTCTTCCTCCATGTCCCAGATCATGCTGAGGATCTCTTCGCGGCGCTCGCCGAACTCGCGCTCCTTCTTGACCAGGCGCAGATCCTGGCCAACGCCCATTTCGGCGAAGGGAAGATTGTATTCCTTGTGAATCCGGCCGGGACGCGGCGCCATCACCAGGAGCCGCTCGCCGAGCAGCAGCGCTTCCTCCACCGAATGGGTGATGAGGATGATGGTCTTGCCGGTTTCCTTCCACAGCTTGAGCACCAGGCCCTGCATCTTTTCGCGGGTCAGGGCGTCGAGCGCGCCCAGCGGCTCATCCATCAGGATGACGTCGGGGTCGTTGGCAAGGCACCGCGCCAGCGCCACGCGCTGCTGCATGCCGCCGGAGAGTTCGTAGATCATCTTCTCGCCAAAATCCTGCAGACCGACGGTGCGCAGCAGGTTGTCGACGATCGGTCCGGTTTCGGACGCAGGACGGCCGGCCATGTCTGGCCCGAAGGAGATGTTGCGGCGAACGTTCATCCATTCAAACAGCGCGCCCTGCTGAAACACCATGCCGCGTTCCGGCCCGGGACCGGTGACGGTCTTGCCGTTGAGCGTGACCCTGCCATCGGTCGGAGCCAGAAACCCCGCGACAATGTTGAGAAGCGTGGTCTTGCCGCAGCCCGAAGGCCCCAGCACGGCCAGAAGCTCGCCCTTGGCCAGTTCCAGCGAAACATTCTTGAGCGCCTGGACAGATCCGCCATTTGGCAGGTCAAAGCGCATGGAAAGGTCGTCGATCACCAGGTTACCCATGGCTGCTCCGATCATGGGGACAAATGTGACATGGACAAGCGGCCAGGCGGATACCCGTCCGGCCGCTTGCTGATCAAGTGCCTGGTTTACATCTTCGACGCGGCTTCAAGCGGTGCAACATTGACGGCCGCATCATAGGATTCGCGGGATTCAGGAATGTTGCCCTGTTCCTTGAAGAAGTCGCCGACGGCCTTGAGGAAGGCCGGTGTGGCGCCACCCAGCCATTTTTCCGACAATTGCGCTTCCACTGTCGGGAACTGGAAGCCCTTCAACGTGTCGGCAGCGTCTTCCTCGCTCATGCCGGCGTCCTTGGCGATGACCGGCAGCATTTCCGCTGAATCCGTCAGCCACTTGGCGTTCATGTCGGCGGTGACCTTGAGGAACTTCGCCAGAACGTCGGCGTTTTCAGCGGCAAACGTTGCCGAAACCGACGTGACATCATAGACGGAAATGCCGATCTCGTCCTTCTCGGCGCCGGTCAGCAGCACGTTGCCGTGTTCCTGCGCACGGCGCAGCGAGCCACCCCAGCCGCAGAACATGTCGAGGCTGCCCTGGGCAAAGGCTGCGGCGCCATCCGGCGGGGCCATGTCGACGACTTCCATGGTCGAGACATCGACGCCGAAATGTTCCATCTGCTTGAGGAAGCCGTAATGCGCGGCGGTGCCGATCGGCACGCCGACCTTCTTGCCCTCGAGCTCCTTGGCGCTGTCCTTGTCGATCTCAAGCTCGGTCTTTACCACGCAGTTGTCATTGTCGTTGTAGACCACGGCGATATCGGCCACCTGCAGGTCCTGGCCAGCGGAGGTGGCCACCACGAAGGGCGGCACGCCCTGGCTGACCGAAATATGGACGTCGCCCGACGCCATGGCGGCCGACATCGCGGTGCCGGCGTCGAAGGATTTCCAGTTCACCTTCATGCCCAGCGCCTCGTCATAAAGACCCTTGGCCTTGGCGTATTGGAACGGCATCGGCCATTCGGGGAAAAAGGCGACGGTGATCTCGTCTGCCTTGGCGACCGATGCGGTGGCTACCATCGCAATGCCAGCCAACAATGCGGAAATTCGTGATGCAGCTTTCATGTCGTGCTCCCTGTCCGGGCCAGCGGTGCGCCAGCCTTCTGATTGCAATGTGTCGCCGGAAAGACTTCTGCTCCCGGCACTGTTCCCGTTCGTGGCTTTTTTATATCGTTGATATTGCGCCAATAAAGTGAAGTCGATCAACTTGGGAGTCAAACCCATAGCGCCAATTTGACAAAGCGAATTGTACCAGTTTTGATGACTCATCGCAGGCCTTTGGTTTTGTTCGTGTTTTTCTGGCCATATGGCTCAGCACCCACTGGCCCTATTCTCTTGCCACGGACTTCGGCGATGGTTTTCTCGCCAAGGCTCCAGCCTTCATCATTTTCCCCGGGAGGGACCGCTCATGAACCTGCCCATCCAGCCCAACGACATCCAGGCGGTCATCGAGGCCGACCGGGCCCATGTCTGGCATCATCTGATCCAGCACAAGCCGTTTGAAACAATTGATCCGCGCATCATGGTCGAAGGCCGCGGCATGCGGGTCTGGGACGCGACCGGCAAGGAGCATCTCGACGGCGTGTCGGGCGGGGTGTGGACGGTCAATGTCGGCTATGGCCGGGAAAGCATCGCCAATGCGGTGCGCGACCAGCTGGTCAAGATGAACTATTTCGCCAACAGCGCCGGCTCCATCCCCGGCGCGATGTTCGCCAAGAAGCTGATCGAGAAGATGCCGGGCATGAGCCGGGTCTATTATTCGAACTCCGGCTCGGAGGCCAACGAAAAGGCGTTCAAGATGATCCGCCAGATCTCGCACCGCCACCATGGCGGCAGGAAATACAAGATCCTCTACCGGGACCGGGATTATCACGGCACGACGCTGGCAGCCCTTTCCGCTGGCGGACAGCCGCAGCGGGTGGATCAATACGGCCCGCTGGCGCCCGGTTTCGTGATGGTGCCGCATTGCCTCGAGTATCGCAGCCAGTACCCGGACGCCGAAAGCTATGGCCTGGCCGCGGCCAACGCCATCGAGGAGGTGATCCTGCGCGAGGGTCCCGATACGGTGGGCGGGTTGTGCCTGGAGCCGATCACTGCCGGCGGCGGCGTCATCACCCCGCCCGAGGGCTATTGGGAGCGGGTCCAGGAGATCTGCGCCAAGTACAATATCCTGCTGCATATCGACGAGGTCGTCTGCGGCGTGGGCCGCACCGGGGCCTGGTTCGGCTACCAGCATTACGGCGTCAAGCCGGATTTCGTGACCATGGCCAAGGGCGTTGCATCGGGCTATGCGGCGATTTCCTGCACGGTGACGACGGAGGCCGTGTTCGAGCAGTTCAAGGACGATCCCTCCGATCCGATGTCCTATTTCCGCGACATCTCGACCTTCGGCGGCTGCGCCGCGGGGCCGGCGGCGGCACTCGAGAACATGCGGATCGTCGAGGACGAGAACCTGATCGAGAACACGCAAGCGATGGGCGCGCGTATGATGGACAATCTGCGCACGCTTCAGGACAAGCACGCCGTCATCGGCGATGTGCGCGGCAAGGGCCTGTTCATCGGCGCGGAACTGGTGAGCGACAGGACCTCGCGGGAGCCGGCCGAGGAAAAGATGGTTCAGGCGGTGGTGGCCGACTGCATGGCGCAGGGCGTCATCATCGGCGCCACCAACCGCTCGCTGCCCGGCTTCAACAACACGCTGTGTTTCTCGCCGGCGCTGATCGCCACCGCCAGCGACATCGACCAGATCACCGACAGCGTCGACAAGGCGCTGACGAAGGTGTTCGGATAATCTGGCCAAACGGGCGAGGGCTATCCACCATCGAAGGGCAGGGCATTCGCTTGGCCGCCCCTTTCGCCGGTGTAAGTCTGCCTATAAGCTGGTGAAAACCGGCTGGGCGATCGAATGTCGATTCCGATAGACACATTTTTCCTCGATCCGAAATTCGAAGGAACACTGCAGCAGAAGATCCAGCGGATGATCAGCGAAGGTGTGCTGTCCGGGCGTTTCATTCCCGGCGCCAAGCTGCCCTCGAGCCGCAAGCTGGCCGCGCATCTCGCCATCAGCCGGATTACCGTGACGCTGGCCTACAGCGAGCTGGTCTCGGATGACTACCTGATCGCCAAGGGACGCTCGGGCTATTACGTCTCGCCGACCGCGCCGCAGCGCAGCCGGTTCGACGCGCCCAGGGGGGTGATGGCCGACAAGGTCGACTGGAACCGCGCCATCGGACAGCGCTACACAGGCCAGGTGCTGGTCGAGAAACCGGTGGACTGGCGCAGCTATCCCTATCCGTTCATCTATGGCCAGGCGGACGAGAGGATCTTCGATCACTCCAACTGGCGGCAATGCGCGCTGCAGGCGCTGGGCAAACGGGAATTCGCCACGGTCACGGCCGACAGCTACGAGCGCGACGACCCGGAACTGGTCAAATATATCGCGCTCAACTCGCTGCCGCGGCGCGGCATCCAGGCGAAGCCCGAACAGATCCTGATCACCATGGGCGGTCAGAACGCGCTGTGGCTCGCAGCCCAGGTGCTGCTCAACCAGCGGCGGACGGCGGTGATGGAGAATCCCGGCTATCCGGGCCTGCGGGTAGCGCTCAACCTGGCGCGCTGCAATGTGGTCAATGTGCCGGTCGACCATGCCGGCATGCGGGTCGACGCGCTGCCGGCGGAGACCGACGTGGTGTTCACGACACCAAGCCATCACTGCCCGACAAGCGTGACGATGCCGCTCGAGCGACGCCAGAAACTGCTCGAAATGGCCTCGAAGCAGGATTTTCTGATCGTCGAGGATGACTACGAATTCGAGATGTCGTTCCTCAACCCGCCAGCCCCTGCGCTCAAGTCGCTCGATGAGGAAGGCCGGGTCATCTATGTCGGCTCGTTCTCCAAGTCGCTGTTTCCTGGCCTCAGGCTCGGCTACATGGTGGGATCCGAGACCTTCATCCGCGAAGCCCGCGCGCTTCGCATGGTCATTGTCCGGCATCCTCCCGGCCATCTGCAGCGCACGGTGGCGAACTTCCTGTCGCTTGGGCATTTCGACGCGCTGGTGGCGCGCATGGGCCAGACCTACAGGCGGCGGCGCGACGTGATGCAGGAGGCGATCGACCGGCGCGGCCTGCATATCGCCGGATCGGACGTGTCGGGCGGCTCGAGCTTCTGGATGCAGACGCCGGACGGGATAGACGCACGCGATCTCTCCCAGGCGCTGAGGCAACGCGGCGTGCTGATCGAGCCGGGACATTTCTTTTTCGAAAACCCAGAAGATGGCAGACGCTATTTCCGGATTGCCTATTCCTCGATCGACAGCGCCCGGATCCCGGGCGGCATCGACATCATCGCCGACACGATCGAGGAGTTCGGCCGCGCATGAACTGGACCGCGCCGAGGCGCGGCCCTGATCGCATTCACGCCTTGGCTCAGACTGCGCCCTGCTGCGGGCGCATGTCGTCGCGGCTGATCCCAGCGACGACGACCGGCTTCTTCATGGCGTCGCGGCGGAAGGGTTCGCCCAGTTCCTGGTTGAGCAAGACCTCGATGAAGGTGGTCTCGCCATTCTTCATCTGCCGCTCGACGGCCTTGCCAAGTTCCTCGGTCAGGCCCTGCTGGTCCCTGACCACGACGCCGTGTGCGCCGCAGGCCTCGGCGATCTTCGCATAGGACGTGTCGCGGTCGAGTTCGGTGCCGACGAAATTGTTGTCGTACCAGAGCGTGGTGTTGCGCTTTTCGGCGCCCCACTGGTAGTTGCGGAAGATCACCATGGTGATCGCCGGCCAGTGCTCGCGGCCGCAGGCGGTCATCTCGTTCATCGAGATGCCGAAGGCGCCGTCGCCGGCAAAGCCGACCACCGGAATCTCCGGCTGGCCGATCTTGGCGCCGAGGATCGACGGAAATCCGTAGCCGCAGGGACCGAACAGGCCGGGCGCCAGATATTTGCGGCCTTCCTCGAAGGTCGGATAGGCGTTGCCGATGGCGCAGTTGTTGCCGATGTCGGACGAGATGATCGCATTCTTGGGAAGTGCGGACTGGATGGCGCGCCAAGCCTGGCGCGGCGACATCAGGTCGGCGTCGCGCTGCCTCGATTCCTCGTTCCAGGCCGTGCCGGGATCATCATCCTCGTGGTCGAGCGAGGAGAGTTCCTGGGCCCAGCGGGACTTGGTCAGCGACACCAGGTTGCGCCGGTCCTCGCGGCCCGCATCGCCTGCACTCTCGGAGAGCTGTGACAGGATGGCGCGCGCCACCTTGGCGGCGTCACCTTCGATTCCCACCGTGACTTTCTTGGTGAGGCCGATGCGGTCGGCATTGATGTCGACCTGGATGACGTCGGCGTTCTTCGGCCAGTAATCGATGCCGTAGCCCGGCAGTGTCGAGAACGGATTGAGCCTGGTGCCGAGCGCAAGCACGACATCGGCCTTGGCGATCAGCTCCATCGCCGCTTTCGAGCCGTTGTAGCCGAGCGGCCCGACGGCGAGCGGATGCGATCCGGGGAAGCTGTCATTGTGCTGGTAGTTCGAGCAGACCGGCGCGTCGAGGCGCTCGGCAAGCTTGGCGAGATCCGGAATGGCGCCGGACAGGACCACGCCGGCGCCCGAGAGGATCACCGGGAACTGCGCCTTGGACAGTAGCTCCGCGGCTTTCGCAATCGCCTGGTCGCCACCGGCAGGACGCTCGAAACGGACCATCTGCGGCAGTTCGACATCGATCACTTGCGTCCACATGTCGCGGGGGATGTTCATCTGCGCCGGCGCGGAGCCGCGCCAGGCCTTCATGATCACCCGGTTGAGCACTTCGGGAATGCGGGAGGGATCGCGAACCTCTTCCTGGTAGCAGACGCAATCGGCAAACAGCCGCATCTGCTCCATTTCCTGGAAGCCGCCCTGACCGATGGTCTTGTTGGCCGCCTGCGGGGTGATCAGCAGCATCGGCGTGTGGTTCCAGTAGGCGGTCTTGACCGGGGTGACGAAGCCGGTGACGCCGGGTCCGTTCTGGGCAATGGCCATCGCCATCTTGCCGGTCGTGCGGATGTAGCCGTCGCACATCAGGCCGGCATTGGTTTCATGGGCGCAATCCCAGAAGGTGATTCCGGCTTTCGGGAAAAGATCCGATACCGGCATCATGGCCGAACCGATGATACCGAACGCATGTTCGATTCCGTGCATCTGAAGCACTTTGACGAAAGCTTCCTCGGTGGTCATTTTTGGCATGGGGCAATCCTCCTTGTTGAGGGCTAGAAACCACAACTGGCCCGATCAGCTCTAGTGCCAGATTGGGAGCTTGGCTACGCCAGATCAATCTCCCGCGAGCTTTCCGCAGTGGTCGCGGGTCGTCTCTTCCTCTGTTTTGCACATTACAGGAGCCACGACCGGCCGGAGACTATGCCGCCGGCGGCGGAAGCCCACGGGCGCAATGGGCGATGATGGAGGCGATGTGACGGCATTCCTCGAGGGTGAAAGTCAGCGGCAGCCGCATGTCGAACAGGGTCGACAGCACATGATCGGTTTCGGGCAGGACCTGCGGATCGACATAGCGCCAGCTGTGGTGGGTGGAGGTGAAACCCACCGGATCGGGCGCGCCGAACCATTTCAGCTCCACGCCCAACGCCTTGCAGGCGGCGACAAAGGCCTCGGCGTCCGGCCGGGACAGGCCCGGAATGCGAAACTGGATCGAGCTGCCGACATAGCGTTCCGCATCGGGACGCCGCGGCAGGACCAGGCCTTCAACGGCTTTCAGTCCCTCTTCCACCGCCCGGTAGCGTTCGTTCCACCGCGCTATGCTGTCTTCCAGGCGCGCGAGTTGCGGCAGCAGGATGGCGGCGCGCAGATTGTCCATGCGGCCCGACATGTTGGGGGTTTCGAGCCGAATCCGGTCGAACACCTCCGCAGGCGGGGCAGCGCCATGGCGTTCGTAGAGCATGTAGGAGCCCGACAGGAGAATGGCGCAGGCCATGAAGTCGGGATCGTCGGAGGTCAGCAATCCGCCTTCGCCGGAATTGAGATGCTTGTAGGTCTGGGTCGAGAAGCATCCGGCCAGGCCGAAACTGCCGCTCTTGCGACCGTTCCACGCAGCCCCCATGGTGTGGGCGCAGTCTTCGATCAGGATCATGGAATGGCGGCGGATGATGTCGGACAGAAGATCCATATCGGCCAGGTGACCGCGCATGTTCGACAAGAGCAGGAACCGCGCGCCGGTGGAGCGGGCCTTGCGGTCCAGATCCTCAAGGTCGATCACCAGATCCGCGGTGATCTCGACGAGAACAGATTTCCCACCCGCCGACGCAATGGCGCCGGGGACGGGCGCGAGCGTGAAGCCGTTGGTCAACACCGTTTCGCCAGGCTTGAGACCGGCAGCACGCAGAGCAATCGCCATGGCGTATCCGCCCGAGGCGCAGGCCAGGCAATAGCGCGCGCCCTGGTAGAGCGCATAGGCCTGTTCGAGCTCGGAGGCCCTGGAGAGTTCGCCAGGGGCGCTGTGGTAGCGGTGCAGCCGGCCGGATTTCAGCACAGTCGTCGCGGCCGCGACCACATCGTCATCCAAGGCTTCCTGCTGGGTAAAATTGCCCGTGAACGGTTTCAACGGCGTGGCTCCTAAGACGTGGGCTTGATCCTGGCTTAGAGCCAAGCCGGCGCCGGCTATATTGCCAGTTCCGCAGCATGCATAGGGACAAGGACCGGGTTGCTCCGGAGCTTGAGCCTGCTCAGTTGGTCGTAGAAGACCGGTTTTCACCCTTGCTGTTGTTGCAATGCAGCAAAAGCATGATAGTCTCAATCCCTGTTTGCGCGCTGCGACGAGTCAGACTCCTTAAAGGATATGACATGCATGATGGCGGAAACCGGGCAGCCTGGCTGCCATTTTAGAGGCGGATCTTCATGTTCTACCAGATGTATGAGCTTAACCATGCAGCCGTGGCGCCGATGCGCGCCTATGCCGACGCGATGCGCCTGGCGTTCCGCAATCCGATCAACCCGATCGCCCACACGCCGTTCGGCCGCGCCATGGGCGCCGGGTTCGAACTGTTCGAGCGCACCACCCGCCGCTACGGCAAACCGGCTTTCGGGCTTGACCAGACCACGCTCAACACCGGAAAGGTGTCCGTGCACGAGAAAACCGTCTGGTCGCGGCCGTTCTGCAACCTGATCCATTTCGAGCGCACCCTGCCCGCCAATCACAGGCCCGATCCGAAGATCCTGATCGTGGCGCCGATGTCGGGCCACTATGCCACTTTGCTGCGCGGCACGGTCGAAACCCTGCTGCCCAAGGCCGAAGTCTACATCACCGACTGGACGGACGCCCGCATGGTGCCCGTGACCGAGGGCCGTTTCGACCTGGACGACTATATCGACTATGTCATCTCCATGCTGCATGCGCTGGGTCCCGACACCCATGTGATCGCGGTCTGCCAGCCCTCCGTGCCGGTTCTGGCCGCGGTCGCAGTGATGGAAGAGAGCGGCGACACGTTTGCGCCGTCTTCGATGACGCTGATGGGCGGTCCGATCGACACCCGCATCAATCCGACCGGCGTCAACGAGCTGGCGCAGACCAAGCCGATCGAATGGTTCGAGGACAATGTCATCATGCAGGTGCCGTGGCCGCTGCCGGGCTTCACCCGGCCGGTCTATCCGGGCTTTCTGCAATTGTCCGGCTTCATGACCATGAACCTCGACCGGCACATGATCGCGCAGAAGGATTTCTACCTGCATCTGGTCAAGGATGATGGCGATTCAGCCGAACGCCACCGCGATTTCTACGATGAATATCTCGCTGTCATGGATATGACGGCGGAGTTCTACCTGCAGACGGTCGATACCGTGTTTATCAAGCATTCGCTGCCCAAGGGCGAGATGATGCATCGCGGCCGCAGGGTCGACACAACGGCGATCCGCAATGTGGCGCTGCTGACCGTCGAGGGCGAGAACGACGATATTTCCGGTCTCGGCCAGACGCAGGCGGCGCAGACGATCTGCCCCAACATCCCCGATGACATGCGCTACCACTACGTCCAGCCGAAGGTGGGCCACTACGGCGTCTTCAACGGTTCGCGTTTCCGCGCGGAGATCGCACCCCGGATTCTCGATTTCATGCGCACCCATGCGCGCGGCAACCGCAACAAGAAAGTCGCCCCCAAGGTGATCAAGGGCGGCCGGACCGGCTGACGCGGATTTGTCTCGCAGTTTAACGGTCGAATATTGTTTCAACAAATCAAGGCAATAGCGGTTTCCTGCCGGTGTTTTCTTGAACCGGTGCGGATCAAATACCACATCAAAATCACAAGGGAACGATCCCCGCTTCCCTCACGAGATGAGGTACCTACCGATGACACAGACCGCATTGATCCGCCCTGCCTGGACGCCGGCAACCATTGCCCTGATGGTTCTGGGGTTCATGGTCTTCTGGCCGCTGGGCCTGGCGATGCTCGCCTACATCATCTGGGGCGACCGGCTCGACGCCTTCAAGGCCGATGTCAACCGCGCCACCGATGGACTGGCGTCCTCGTTCCGCAGGACGCGGGACGGCATGCACACGAACGGCAGCGGCAACGCGGCGTTTGACGCATGGCGCGACACGGAACTTACGCGGCTCGATGAAGAGCGCAAGAAGCTCGACGAGATGCGCCGCGAATTCGACCAGCACATGCGCGACCTGCGGATGGCGCGCGACCGTGCCGAGTTCGACCAATTCATGGCGGCCCGCGAGGCCAAGACCCGGAAATCCGGCTCGGTGCCTGAAATCGACGGCTGATCCCCGGAGCAAGTGACACAAGGCGGCGTCCTGGTTCAGGGCGCCGCTTTTTTGTGGCCTGAACGCATGCAAATTCAAGCTTGCGGCGCGGGCGAATCGGATAAACCCATTTCATGTTCGGATTTGGCCGCAGCTCCTCCAGGAATTCCACGCCCCGGCCGGAGGCGGTGACCGTCAATGGCCGCGAGCTGCCGCTGATCATCCGCGAACATGCGCAGGCAACGCGGATGACGCTGAGGATCGAGCCGGGCGGCCAGGCGCTGAAACTGACCATTCCCCGTGGGTTGGCAGGCCGCGAGATCGACGCGTTTCTCACCCGCCATCACGGCTGGCTGATGACCCGGCTCGCCAGCGTGCCGGCTGCCGGCCCGCTGGTGCAGGACAAGATCATCTCGATCCGCGGCGTCGATCACCGGATCGTCATGACCGGCAAGCTCCGGGGGCTGGCCGAAGAGACCGAGATCGACGGCGTGCCCACGCTGATGGTGTCGGGATCGCCCGAACATGTCGGCCGGCGCGTGGCGGATCATCTCAAGCGGGTGGCGCGGCGCGAACTCGACGCCCTGGTGCGCCACCATGCGGCCACACTTGGCAAGCCGTTCAAGGCCATCGCCTACAAGGACACCAGGAGCCGCTGGGGCTCCTGCACCTCGGAGGGAAACCTGTCGTTTTCCTGGCGGATTGCCATGGCGCCGGATTTCGTGATCGACTATCTCGCCGCCCACGAGGTGGCGCATCTGAAGGAAATGAACCACGGCCCGGATTTCTGGGCCACCTGCACCGCGCTGTGTCCGCGGACGAAGGAAGCCAAGCGCTGGCTCAAGCAGAACGGGACGCGATTGTTTGCCGTGACGTTCTAGCCTGGGCATTCCAATCACTGATTGTGCCGGTTTGACACCATAAAGGTATCGATATCTCGACTCGCGCACCAATTTGTGCGACGTCACGCGCCATGACAGCAACCATCAAAATTTGCGGCCTGAGTACACCTGAAGCGGTGGATCGCGCGGCCGATCTCGGCGCCGATATGGTCGGGTTCATCTTCTTTTCGAAGAGCCCGCGCCATGTGGCGGTCGATGTGGCAAGCACGCTTGCCCGGCGCGCGCAGGCGCGCGGTGTCGAGACCGTGGCGGTCACCGTCGACATGGGTGATGCCGGGCTGGACGACATTGTTTCGACCTTGAAACCCGACTGGCTGCAATTGCATGGCGAGGAAAGCCCGGAACGGCTCACGGAGCTCAAGGCCCGGTTCGGACTTCCGGTCATGAAGGCATTTGCCATTCGCGAGGCGGCTGATCTTGACCGGATCGCGCCCTATATAGGCATTGCAGACCGGTTTCTGTTTGACGCCAAGCCGCCCAAGGGGTCAGACTTGCCCGGCGGCAATGGCGTAAGCTTCGACTGGCGCCTTCTTGCCGCGCTTGACGACCGCGTTACTTACATGCTTTCCGGTGGATTGACGAAAGACAATGTCGGCGAGGCGCTCCGCATCAGCGGAGCCACCATGGTCGATGTCTCGTCCGGCGTCGAGAGCGCGCCGGGCGTCAAGGATCTCGCGATGATGGACGATTTCATCCGGGCGGTCCGCGACGCCGGTTTTGCGACCCCCAGGGGACGGTTTCAGGAGTAATTGAAGTGAACCAGACAACCCATCCGAATTCATTCCGCACCGGTCCCGACGAGCAGGGCATGTTCGGCATTTTCGGCGGCCGTTTCGTTGCCGAAACGCTGATGCCGCTGATCCTCGAGCTGGAGGAGGAATGGACCCGGGCCAAGGCCGATCCGGCCTTCCGCGCCGAGCTCGACCATCTCAACACCCATTACACCGGGCGGCCCTCGCCGATGTATTTCGCCGAGCGGCTGACCGAGCATCTGGGCGGCGCCAAGGTCTATTTCAAGCGCGACGAACTCAACCACACCGGTTCGCACAAGATCAACAATTGCGTCGGCCAGATCCTGCTCGCCAAGCGCATGGGCAAGACCCGGATCATCGCCGAAACCGGCGCCGGCCAGCACGGCGTGGCCTCGGCCACGGTCGCGGCGCGCTTCGGCTATCCGTGCGAGGTCTATATGGGCGCCACCGATGTGCAGCGCCAGGCGCCAAACGTGTTCCGCATGAAACTGCTCGGCGCCAAGGTGCATCCTGTCACTTCCGGCCACGGCACGCTGAAGGACGCGATGAACGAGGCGCTCAGAGACTGGGTCACCAATGTCGACGACACCTATTACCTGATCGGCACCGCGGCGGGACCGCATCCCTATCCGGAAATGGTGCGCACCTTCCAGTCGGTGATCGGCGAAGAAACCCGCGAACAGATGATGGCCGCGGAAGGCCGGCTGCCCGACATGCTGGTGGCGGCCGTCGGCGGCGGCTCCAACGCCATCGGCCTGTTCCATCCGTTCCTCGACGACAAGGACGTGCAGATCGTCGGCGTCGAGGCCGGCGGCAAGGGGCTCGAGGGCGCGGAGCATTGCGCCTCGCTCACCGCCGGATCGCCGGGCGTGCTGCACGGCAACCGCACCTATCTGCTGCAGGATGGCGACGGGCAGATCAAGGAAGGCCATTCGATCTCGGCCGGCCTCGATTATCCCGGCATCGGGCCGGAACATTCCTGGCTCAAGGATTCGGGCCGGGTGGAATATGTGCCGATCATGGACACCGAGGCGCTCGAAGCCTTTCAGCTGCTGACCCGTCTCGAAGGCATCATTCCGGCGCTGGAGCCCAGCCACGCGCTCGCGGAAGTGATCAAGCGCGCGCCGAAGATGGACAAGGACCAGATCATCGTGATGAACCTGTGCGGCCGCGGCGACAAGGACATCTTCACCGTCGGCAAGATCCTCGGAGTGGAGCTCTGATCATGACCACACGCATCGACACACGGTTCGACAAACTGAAAGCCGAGGGCCGGCCGGCGCTGGTGACCTATTTCATGGGCGGCGATCCCGACTACGACACGTCGCTCAAGATCATGCAGGCGCTGCCCGGCGCGGGCTCCGACGTGATCGAGCTCGGCATGCCGTTCTCCGATCCGATGGCTGACGGGCCGGCGATCCAGATGGCCGGCCAGCGGGCGCTCAAGGGCGGGCAGACGCTGAAGAAGACGCTGAAGCTGGCGCAGGACTTCCGCAAGGGCGACAACGAAACGCCGATCGTGCTGATGGGCTACTACAATCCTATCTACATCTATGGCGTCGAGCGCTTTCTGGTCGATGCGCGCGAGGCCGGCATTGACGGGCTGATCGTCGTCGACCTGCCGCCGGAGATGGACGAGGAACTGTGCCTGCCGGCGCTGAAGGCCGGGCTGAACTTCATCCGGCTGGCGACGCCGACGACCGACGACAAGCGGCTGCCGCGGGTGCTCTCCAACACCTCGGGCTTTGTCTATTACGTGTCGATGACCGGGATCACCGGATCGGCCATTGCCGATACGTCGAAGGTCAATCTCGCCGTTGACCGGATCAAGAGCCATACCAGCCTGCCGGTCTGTGTCGGCTTCGGCGTCAAGACCGCCGAGCAGGCGCGCGCCATCGGCCAGTCGGCCGACGGCGTGGTGGTGGGCACGGCAATCGTCAACCAGATCGCCAACACGCTCGACGCCAAGGGCGCAGCAACGAGCGACACCGTCGAGAGCGTGGCCACCATGGTGCGCGGGCTTGCCACCGGCGTTCGCGCGGCGCGGCTTGCGCCGGCCGAGTAACGCCCCCACATTAGACGGACAAACCGGAGAGACCGCCTTGAACTGGATTACCAACTACGTCAGGCCCAAGATCAACTCGATGCTCGGCCGCCGCGAGGTACCCGAGAACCTGTGGATCAAGTGCCCGGAAACCGGGGAAATGGTGTTCCACAATGATCTCGAGGAAAACCATTTCGTGATCCCGGCCTCCGGCTATCACATGAAGATGTCGGCCGAGGCCCGTCTCAAGCACATTTTCGACGAAGGCAAATACGAGATGCTGCCGTCGCCGAAGGTGCCGCAGGATCCGCTCAAGTTCCGAGATTCGAAGAAATACAGCGACCGCTTGCGCGAAAGCCGAACCAAGACCGGTCTCGAGGATTCCGTCGTTGCCGCCCATGGTTCGGTTCAGGGCGTGAAGATCATCGCCTGTGTGCATGATTTCGCTTTCATGGGCGGATCTCTCGGCATCGCTGCTGGCGAGGCCATCATCCAGGCCTTCGAAGCTGCCATCGCGCGGCATTGCCCGCTGGTGATGTTTCCTGCATCCGGCGGCGCGCGCATGCAGGAAGGGATTCTGTCTCTGATGCAATTGCCGCGCACAACGGTCGCCGTCGAAATGCTCAAGGAAGCAGGCCTGCCCTATATCGTGGTGCTGACCAATCCCACCACAGGCGGCGTGTCAGCCTCCTATGCGATGCTCGGCGACGTGCATCTGGCCGAGCCGGGCGCGGAAATCTGTTTTGCCGGCAAACGGGTGATTGAACAGACGATCCGGGAGAAACTTCCGGAAGGCTTCCAGACATCGGAATATCTGCTTGATCATGGGATGATCGACATGGTGGTACATCGCCACGAGCTGCCCGAGACGATTTCCCGGCTGCTGAGGATCTTCCTGAAGATGGAAGCTCCAGCGCCCAAGGCGCTTCCTGCACCCGTGGTCGAGACCGGACCTGAGCCAGAGCTCGCGGAAACCGCACACTAGGACCTGTGCGCGTCCGCCGTTACCGCCGACGCGCCCAAGTCCTAGTTTCAAACAGTTAAAGCGTTCCCCAAAGCAACAAGTACCGAGATCTTCGGCGAGAGGAGCGGTCGTGTCGGCTGCCGAGCAGGAAATCAACGCGCTGATGGCGCTGCATCCCAAGGGCTTCGACCTGTCGCTCGACCGCATCACGCGGTTGCTGGGCCGGCTCGGCAATCCGCATGAGAAACTGCCGCCGGTGATCCACATTGCCGGCACCAACGGCAAGGGCTCGACCAGCGCGTTTTGCCGCGCCATTCTTGAAGCACACGACCTGAAGGTCCACGTCCATACCTCGCCGCATCTGGTCAACTGGCATGAGCGCTTTCGGATTGGCACGGCCGGCGGCGGCACGCTGGTGGAAGACGAGATGCTCGCCGATGCGGTGCGACGCGTGGCGGCCGCAAACCAGGGCGAGATGATCACCGTATTCGAGATCCTGACAGCGGTGATGTTCGTTCTGTTCTCGGAGAACCCCGCGCACGCGGCGCTGATCGAAGTCGGCCTTGGCGGCCGGTTCGACGCGACCAATGTCATGAGCCATCCGGCCGTCTCGGTGATCATGTCGATCTCGCTCGATCACCAGGCCTATCTGGGCGACCATGTCGAACTGATCGCGGCGGAGAAGGCCGGCATCATCAAGCGTGGGACGCCGGTGGTGATCGGCGCCCAGACGGAAGACGCGGCGCGCGACGTGCTGACAGGCAGCGCGGAGCGGCTCGGCTGCCCGGTCAGTGTCTATGGCCAGGATTTCTTCGCCGTCGAGGAAAACGGGCGGCTCGCCTATCAGGACGAGGACGAGCTGATCGACCTGCCCTTGCCAAGGCTTGCGGGCCGGCATCAGCAGGCCAATGCGGCGGCGGCGATCCGGGCGCTCAAGGCAGCCGGTTTCAAGCTTGAGGAAAAGGCGATCGCCGAGGGCCTGGTTACTGTGTCATGGCCGGGACGGCTCGAGCGTCTGACCTACGGGCGCCTGGTCGAGAATGCCATGGACGGCGTCGAGCTGTGGATCGACGGCGGCCACAATCCCGGCGCCGGGCGGGTGATTGCCGAAGCCATGGCCAATCTCAATGACCGCGAATCACGACCGCTGTTCCTGATCACCGGGATGATCAACACCAAGGATCCGGTCGGCTATTTCGAGGCCTTCACCGGAATGGCGCGGCATGTCTTCACCGTGCCGGTGCCTGATTCCGAAGCCGGGCTGGACCCGGAATTCCTTGCCGACACTGCCGATGAAGCCGGATTGAGCGCCGAGTCGGCGAAAGATGTCGAATCGGCGATTGAAGCCATTTGCCGGAACTGGAACGGTCTCGAACGGCCGCCGCGCATCCTGATCGGGGGATCGCTCTATCTTCTCGGCGATGTTCTCAGGGTAAATGGCACGCCGCCGGTCTGACCGAACCGCATCGAAAAACCCGCCCGGCAAGCCGGACGGGTTCAGGTACTGCAATCAGTTCAGATATCAGGCTGCGCCGGAAATCCAGTTGGACAGGGCGGATTTGGGCGAAGCGCCGACCTTGATGTCGGCCACGGCGCCGCCCTTGAACATGGCGAGGGTGGGGATCGAGCGGACGCCGAACTGCGAGGCGAGCTCGGGGTTTTCATCGATATTGAGCTTGACGACCTTCACCTTGCCTTCCATCTCGTTGGAGATTTCCTCGAGGCTGGGCGCGATCATCTTGCACGGACCGCACCATTCCGCCCAGAAATCAACGACAACCGGCAGGGTGGATTCGAGCACTTCGCTCTTGAAATTGGCGTTGTCTACTTTCACGGTTGCCATATCGGGCACTCCTTTGGTGGATGACTCAGTTGGTGACAATGTGATGCTTCGGCCCCGGGTATTCAAGGCTTTTCGGGCCGGCTCATCGAACCGTGATATTCAGGGCCCTCGGGCGCTGCAAGCCTGGAAAAGGCGTCATCGAGCGCAGCACCGGCAATTTCGACCAGATTCGGGCCGGAGAGATAGACCAGGGCAGCGTCAATCTGACGCCCGGGATAGAGCGGTGCGAGCAGCGCGCGATAGATTGCCAGCTGGGAGACATGGCCCGCAGGCGGCTGTTCTCCCGGCCCGGGCGCAAGGCCGGTCTTGTAATCGACGATCAGCAGCCGATCGCCGTCCAGCGCAATGCGGTCGATTCGGCCCGAGACCGCCCGCTCCTCGCCGCCGATTCGCAAGGTGCCCATGACCGAGACTTCCGCCTCGCCGGCAGCCTCGAAGATCGGCGAAAACCGCGGATCCTCCAGGACAGCCAGAACCTGTGCCTCGATCCCGGCGGCCGCGACGGCCTGATCGGGGGGCAAGGCGCGAGCCAGATAGCGCGAGAGCATGGCACGGCGATCTTCCGCAGGAACCGAAGGCAACACCTGAAGCAGCCGGTGCATCATGGTGCCGCGCTCGAGGGCTGCCGCCGGGCCGGCGCCCGTGTCGGCGAAGGGCGATCGCGACGCAATCCCACCGCTGTCCTCGAGCACCACGCTGACCCCCGACGGCGCGAGCGGCCGTGGCAAGCGGCGGGGCTTTGGCAAAGGGATAGTAGGCACATCCAAGGCCACGTCAGCGGAGTTGGTATCCTGTTTTGGCTTTATCGTTTCGGTCGCGGACCGGTTTTCTGCACCGGAACGGCACAGGCGTCGTATCTCGAAGGGTTCGCCGCCAAAGTCGTGCACGGCATCGGTGACCGAATACCCCTGGTCAGCCGCCGCCGCGGCAATGCCGGCGGCGGCGAGCGAGTGCCAGGTCGGGGTCTTGACCTCCCTGAGGCCGCGATAGCCGCAGACCACCAGCCGGTCGGCCGCACGGGTCAGGCCGACATAGAGCAGCCGACGGTATTCCTCTTCAGCCTGGTCGCGCATATGCTCGCGCACCGGGGCCGTGGCGCCGTTCTCGTAGCTCTTGTCGGGCAACCACACCGGAATGGATGGCGCTTCGCTCGTCTCCGGCGACGGCGGCAGCAGCCAGAGCCGCGGCTGATGTGAGTGCTGGAAGGCCTCGCCGCCCGAATCCACCAGGAACACGATGGGCGCCTCAAGCCCTTTCGCCGCATGAACGGTCATGATTCGGACCGCACCGGACTGGCCTTCCATCTCGCGCTTGATCTCGGGGACATCGGTCTCCAGCATGGCGAGGAAGGATTGCAGGCCCGGAAGCCCTGCCTGTTCATGGTCGAGCGCCAGCCCGAGGAATTCGTCGAGCACGTCGCCGACTTCATGGCCGAGCCGCGCCAGATAGGCGCGACGACCGCCCTCCGGTCCGAGCAGCGCCGCAAAGAAATCATGCGGCGGCAGCTCTTCTGCCTGCGCCATCCAGCGGGTGAGTTTCTGCAGGACAGCGGCGAAGGGCGGTTCGGATTCGGCCAGCTCGCCCAGCCTCCGCCACACTGACATTCCCTCAGGACGTGAAGATGCGAGGCGAAACAGGTCGTCCTCGTCAAGACCGAGCAACGGGCTCTTGATGAGCGCGGCAAGGGACAGATCGTCCTCGGGCAGAACGGCGAACCGGCCGAGCGCCATGAGATCCTGTACGGCGATGTGATCGGTGAGGCGCAACCGGTCGGCACCGGCGACCGGAATATCCGTCGTGGCCTTGAGCGTGCGCAGGAGCGTCGGCACGAAACCGTCGCGCTTGCGGACCAGCACCAGAATGTCGCCTGGCACTACGGGCCGCAATTTTCCGGATTTCTGATCCTCGATCATTTCGCGGCCGACCCATTGCCTCAGAAGGCCGGTGATGCGGCGCGCCAGCCGTGCGGCGGGTGCGGTTTCGGGCACTTCATCGAAGGCCGCGGTCCAGTCCTCGTCGCCGTCGGTCTTCTCCTTGGCGATCATCGGCCAGATCTCGACCAGGCCCGGGGCCTGCATCCGCGCCGTTTCATGGATCACCGGCTCGTCCTCCGCTCCCATGCCGCGCCGCGCATCGGCGTCGGCGAAGACATGATCGACCAGCTTGAGAACCTCGATGGACGAGCGGAAGGAAACGCGCAGCGAGACCTGCTCGAACTCCGCAGCCGCCGCGCGGGCACGGCCGGCGATGCGCCGCCGCTCTTCGGCAAAACGCTCGGGTCGCGCGCCCTGGAAGGAGTAGATCGACTGTTTTTCATCGCCGACCGCGAAGATCGTCCGCAGAGCCGGCCGGGACCCTTCGCCGGCAAAGAATTCATCCGACAGGGCGCCGATGACGCTCCATTGCAGCGGCGCGGTATCCTGCGCTTCATCGACCAGCACATGATCGATGCCCTGGTCGAGCTTGTAATGCACCCAGGCGCTGGCGCCGCTTCTGGACAGCAGTGCTTCGGTGGCGGCGATCAGGTCATCATAATCGAGCAGCGCCTGGCGGGTCTTGGCCGCCTCGAAGCCGCCAAGATAGCGCCGGGCCAGGCGGAAGGCCGTCAGCGAGGCCTCCAGGGCGTTCAGCCGCGCCAGACGGTCGAGGACGCCCAGGATCTGCGCCTGCGCCAACTCGACCCGGTCGCCAACATCCGGAAACTGCTCGGCCACGGTCCTGGACGCCACCCCACCCAGCTTTGCGGGCTCGCCGGCCTTGGTAAGAAACACCTGGCGTAGAAGATCAAGCCGTTCCGCAGGATCAGGCTCGGACCCGGCGACGAGCAAACCATAGGCGAGATCGTGAGCTTTTTTTGCCGATTTTGCAGTCTCCGCAAAGGAATACAGACCCTTGACATAATCAACCGGCAAGGCGTCAAGCGGCCAGGACCTGGCAATCACTGACGCTTCGTCTTCATCTGCTTCCAATCCCAGGGCGGAGCGGATCATCGACTCGGCGCCGCCTTTTGCGCGCGCCCGGGTGTCGAAAGCGAGATAGTCTCGGCGGCGGGCATAGAGCCCGGAGAGCAGCTTGTCGAAGCCGGCTTCACCACCAATGTCGAGCGCACCGATGACGGCCGCAGCCAGATCCGGGTCCTCTTCAAAGCTCTGCGCCGACATCAATTGCCGGCGGGCTTCGGCCAGCAGTTCGGCGGCCTTCTGGTCGTCAAGGACGCTGAAATGACCGGGGATGTTGGCTTCAAGCGGAAACCGGTGCAGAACAGCCTCGCAGAAGGCGTGGATGGTCTGGATCTTGAGCCCGCCCGGCGTTTCCAGCGCCGTGGCGAACAGCCGCCGGGCGAGGATCAGCTGGTGCGGTTCAACGGCTGCGCCTTCGAGCTCGGTGATTTTCTGCGAGAGTGCCGCGTCATCAAGCCGGACCCATTCGCCCAGGGTCTTGAAGACGCGATTGGACATCTCGGCGGAGGCGGCCTTGGTGTAGGTGAGGCACAGGATCGCCGAGGGGCGCGCGCCCCTCAGCAAGAGCCGGATCACCCTGCGGGCCAGCACATGGGTCTTGCCCGATCCGGCATTGGCTGACACCCAGGCCGAGAGCGTGGGCGTTGCCGCCAGGTTCTGGCGGAGCGTTGTGTCGGAAACGCTGTTGATACCGCCCGCCTCAGTCATCGCCGTCCCCTTCCTGATCCACCACGGTCTGCCATTCGGCGACGCGAGCCAGATGGTCGTAGTCCCCGCCCCAGGACCGGGCGCTTTCGGGAATGGCGCGCGACAGGAACCCGCGCTTGCCGGAGCTCAGCAAGCCAACCAGCCTGCAAAATTCATCTACAGCCTTGGCCGCGAGGTCTTGGGCGTTGACCGGCTCCCCCTTGCCCGGCTTCAACGGATCATCGTCGATCCGGTCGGCGAACGGTTCCTTGCCGGTCAGGCGCAGATAGAACAGGCCCGACACCGGCACTCGGCCGATATCGGCAAAGCCGCCATGAAGCAGCGCATAGGCTTCCAGAGCCAGCTGCGGATCGAGCAGGATGCGCGCTTCCTTGCGCGAAGGCGTGCTGCCTGTCTTGTAGTCGATGATCCAGGCCGACCCGTCCTGGCGCAGGTCGATCCTGTCGGCCATGCCGGTGAGCTTCAGACCCCCGAGCGGCAGGTCCAGGCTGGCGCGGGCTTCCACTAGCGAGGACTTCAAACCGTCGGCAGTCTCGCTCTCCCAGGTCACGATGGTCCTGGCGGCCTTGTCAAAGCGCATGCGCCAGACCAGGGCCGTGGCATCGGGTAGCCGGGCCTCGGCAAAATGCTCGCTGGCGATATTAAGGAGGGTTTCGAGGTTTCGCGAGGTCGGTTCCGTATGCGAAACGAACTCCTCGAGGATCTGGTGATACAGCGTGCCGCGCTCGCGCGGTCCGGGATCGGCGAGAAATTCTTCCAGCGGATCAAGCCTGAGCACGCGCCTGGCATAGATCGCATAGGGATCGCGGCGGAGCCTGCCCACCTCGGAGAAAGAATAGGATTTCGGCTGCAGCTCGGCCGCCGGGCGCGGTTCGGGGCGCCGGGCCGGTGGGGAAGACGGGCCTTGATCCAGGTTTCGCGCATGGGCGAGCAGGGCATCACCCCTTGCCCGCATTTCCTTTGCCGGCTGTTCACCGGCAACCGCCAGAAGCCGTTGCAGCCAGCGCGACGCGACGGTCGGCGCCTTGCTGGCCCGCAGGGAGCGCGACAGCGCCACTTCCGGGGCGCCCATCGCCATCTGGAAATCATGGGCTGCCTGGCCGATGCGGCGTTCGGGCGGTTCGAGTCCTATCGCCGCCTTCATCGAGCGGGACAGGAACGGATCTTCCTGGCCGGCCTGCGGCCAGACGCCCTCGTTCAATCCGCCCATCAGCAGCGTGTCGACATGCTGCAGCCGGGCTTCGAGCGCGCCCCAGATGAAGGCCCTGGGATGGCCGCCGCCGCGCGGCTTGACCATTCTGCCCGCCATCAGCGCCTCCAGGGCGCCGATCCATTCGTGCCCGGTCATGGCGAGCGTGGAGCCGCTGTCGCGGGTTTCGAGCAGCAGCCCGGCGAGATCGCCTCCGGCCTCATCGCCCCAGAGCGCATCGAGGGCGCCGGTCTCGTCGGTGCAGATCCGTTCCAGCGCATCGGCGGTCAGCCCGGCGAGGGTGCCGATCGGGATCTGATTGGTCACGCCGGGACCGGAGAGGGAAGCCAGCGCCGATGTCAGCGGCGCCAGCGCTTCGGCTGCGCGACGGGCAAGGTCAAGCGCCTGATCTGCCTGCTTGTCGCCGATTCGGCTGAGCCATTGGGCGGCGTATCGATCAAGCCGACGGGACTGGCGTGCCTCCACCATGGCCGGAAGTTCGTCGATATCGGCTGCGCCGCTGCCGCCACGCAAGGCGATCCGCTCGATCAGGCCTGCGCCGGCCTGCGCCTGGCTCCGGGTCAACCCGAACCGCGCCAGCGGATGCTTGATCAGGGCTGAGATCGCCACCGCATCGCCCGGCGCGAAGGCCACCTGCACGGCGAGCCGCGCGAGACCGCCTTGCGGGCTGGACGCCAGCGGAATGCCGCCCGAATCATTGGCCTCGATGGCATAGCGGGCAAGCTCGATCACCACCCGGCGGGCGAGATTGCGGTCTGGCGTGACCAGGGCCGCAGTTGGCTCCGGCAGGCCGGGGCGCGGCTCCAGCGCGCGGCGCATGGCAGCGGCGAGCGCGGACGCTTCCTCGCGCTCGTTCGCGGCTTCGATCAGGCTGACATGCTCCAACCCGCGGCTTATTATCGAAGGGTCGGGCAGAAAGCCCGGTTCGCCCCAGGCCTCGGTGGTGAGCGCCGGCAGCAGCGCTGCCGAGACGATGGACCGGCGGCCTTCCAGATCGGGCGCGACATCGCCGATCTCGGGGATCTCATGGATCTGCCCGGCGTCAAGATCCGAGTCCTGCAGCAGACGCAGCAGGCCATATTGCGGGTGGCTGCGGATGGCGACGTCGGCCACAACGCGGCCATCCGGCGAGGTGAGATCCGTCGCGGCCCTGGAGAGCGCCTGCCAATGGGACGGCCTCATGGCATGATCGAGCCCGGGCAACACCACCGCGCCCTGATCCATGCGTGCGACGGTGGCAATCAACCGCGCGGTCGACGGCCGGGTGCCGGTCGAACCAGCGACGATGACCGGACGATGGGCGGCGGCCAGTCCCCGGGTGAACAGGTCAATCATCACATTGTGATGGCCGGCCGGGCTTGAGCGGGAGATTTCATTCAACAGGGCTGGCCAGAATTCCCGCGCAATCTTGAGAAACTCGCTGGTGAGTTGCCACCATTGCTGCAAATCCGCCTCGACCACGGTGTCGAGACCGGCAAAATCGCATTCCTCGGTTTCAACCGCCTGGATCAGTTCGAACAGCGATCGGCCAAGCCAGATTGCATCGGCCGGATTGGCCGGGGCGACCAGCGGCATGCCGCCCAGGTGATCCCGCACCGTTTGCGGCAGCGCCTGTTTCCAGGCAAGCACCAGATCGGCCAGGCGCAGCGTGGCTGCGATCTGCGGGATGGGCGGATTGAGCGCCAGGGTTTCCGGATCCGCGGCATCGAAAAACCCGGCATCATCGTCAACCTCTCCCAGGGCGCGGATCGAGGGCAGGATGGCAGACCCCTTGCCGATCAGATCGGTCAATTCCGAGCGCAGCGCCCTTGCCGCGCGCCGTGTAGGGACGAACACGGTTGCGCCGGCAAGCGACAAGGGATTGGCAGGGTCGTAGGCAAGCTCACGGACCAGACTGCCCGAAAGTATCCCTTCGGCAAGCGTCCGCAGAAAGGCCGCGCCGGGCGGAATGGTCACAATCCTGGGTGTGGACCGGGTCACCGGACCGATTCGCCCGCGCCGGCGGTCCAGCTTTCCAGATAGGCGGACCGCGCGGCTTCCGCCTCGCCGATCGCTTCGGGCGTTCCGACGGTGAGCCAATGGCCTTGCATCGGCGCGCCGAAAAGGCGTCCCGCGCTGCCTGCCCGGTCAAAGCAACGATTGAGAGAGAATTTCGGTTCCGTGATGCCGTCAAAAATCCGGGGATTCAAGATTATCGCGCCGGCATAGATGATCGGCTCGCCCTCACCCTTGTAGCGATGCAGCCGTCCATCCGCGTCAATGGTGAAATCTCCGGCGCCGGTGTGGCCGGTGGCCTGACCCGGCCGCGCCGTCAGCAGCAGGATATCCATCGATTCGGGATCGAAACAATCTTCCATCAGGGTCAGATTGTCGTGCTCGGCACCGGGATCTTCAATCCAGAACGTGTCGGCGTTGAGGATGAGAAACGGATCGGGTCCAAGCATCGGCAATGCCTTGACGACGCCGCCGCCCGAGTCAAGGAGTTCGGCGGTTTCATCGGAAATCAGGATCTCCGGACCGGGCCGGGCTGACAGCCACTCCACCAGCATCGGCGCCAGATAGTGCACGTTGACGACGACGCGACTGACGCCCAGCCGGTCGCAGGCTTCAAGCCCATAGGCAATCAGCGGCTTGCCCGCCACTTCAACAAGCGGTTTGGGGATGGTGTCGGTGATCGGGCGCATGCGGGTCCCAAGCCCCGCGGCAAGGATCATGGCGGATGTGATCTGTATCGGCACGGCGGTTCCGGTCTATGATTCGGGTGCGCCAATACCAGCCTTTGCAAACCAGAAGCGCAAGGGTTGCAGCACCGGATGCGCGAGAGAAGTCGTAATATAGGCTTCGATCCGTGGCAAATGCCGCAGATAGCCGGGTTTTCCATCGCGCTGTTTAAGGCGGACAAAGATGCCGAGGATTTTTGCGGCCCGTTGCGCCGCCATGATCGCATAGGCCTCGCGGAACTTCTGTTCATCGAAGTCAGGATTGCTGCTGCGCGCCTGAACATACCGGTCGAGCAGTTGCGCAGCGAGATCGTCCGGAACCGTCACTCGGGCGTCCTGGCAGAGCGACGCCACGTCATAGGCCGAAGGTCCGATCATCGCGTCCTGGAAATCGATGATGCCGAGACGGTCGAAACCTGATTTCTCATCCCGCCAGATCAGGTTGGGCGAGTGGTAGTCCCGCAGGACAATTGATGTATCGGCACTCTTCAGCCGAGAAAACAGGCTCCGCCAGATATCGAGATACACGGTCCGCTCGTCATCCGGAACTGGGCCACCACGCCGCCAGGGCAAGTACCAGTCGGTCAGAAGCTCGATCTCAATCTGCATCGCCCTCGCATCATAAGCCGGCATAACATGTTGCCGACTACCTACCGCAAGAGTTTGAGGCGTCTCCTTCGTATGCAACGAAGCAAGGCAGTCAATCGCCAAAGCATATCGTTCCGGAAGCGGGCGACCCTCATGATCGAGAACGCCGCCGGTACCGAGGTTTTCGATCAGCAGGAAGCCCTGATTGAGGTCTTCCGCGAGGATTTCCGGCGCGGCGAAGCCCTCGGCGCGAAGCCAGCGCGCAATTGCGACGAAGGGAACTACATCCTCGGCCAGATGCGCAATCTGCGAATAGGGCAGGCCGTCCCGGATCGGCGGACCGTCGGGCTGACGCGGCGCATTCATCAGGATTACAGGGTCGCGCCCGATCGGGCGGATGATTTCATAGCTGCGCGACGACGCATCCCCTTGCAGATGGCGGCGGGCAGCCGGGCCAATTCCGGAATCGACGAGAAACCGGCGCGCGGCGCGGGACCGTTCGAGCCGGGCGGCAAAACCGGATGGCGCGGAAATTGTCAGGGTGCGGCTGTCGCCCAGCCCTTCGAAACGCATCATGATCCGGTCTTCGGGCAAGTGCTCCAGCGCCTTTTCCGGCCATTCGATCAGGGCGGCGCCTTCGGCAAGCGCATCGTCGAGACCCAACTCGTCGAGTTCGTCGGGCGATCCAATGCGGTAGAGATCGAGATGCGCGATGGGCAGTCGCAACTGATAGCTCTGCACCAGCGTGAACGTCGGGCTCGGCGCTTCGAGGTCGGGATCATCGGCGATGGCGCGGATCAGGGCGCGGGCGAAGGTCGATTTTCCGGCGCCGAGATCGCCCGAGAGGCAGAGGCAATCGCCCGGCTTCAAGACGAGCGCCACGTCTTCCGCAAACAGCGCCGTGGCACCCGGATCGGCCAACTCGACGCGCATCGGTGCCGCAACCATTGACTACTCGGCCGCGTTGCGGGCAAGCGGATGCGCAAGCGGGAAGCGGCAGACAATCGTTGCCCCGCCCTCGTCGCCACCTTCGATGGAGACGGTTCCGTTGTGCAATCCGACAAAACTCTGGACGATCGACAGACCCAGCCCGGCGCCACGGCGCCGGCCGGTCTGGCCGTTGGTTTCAAAGCGGGCGAAGACATCCTTGCGCGCGCCTTCGGGGATCCCGGGGCCGGAGTCCGACACCGAGAAGACCACCGCCTCATCATCCTGTTTGCACTTTAGCCGGACAACCGATCCATCGGGGGCGAAATTCGCCGCATTCATCAACAGCTTGAAGAGGATCTGCTTGAGCCGCTGATGATCGCCGATCATCTGTTCCGGCGCACCGGCGATGTCGATCTCGAGCGAGAGGCCGCTTTCCTTGAGCCGATCGGAAATCTGTTCGCCGGCTTCGGTGAACAAGGCCGCGATGTTTACCGCATCCGGTTCAAGCCGCATGATTCCGGCGTCGACCGTGGCAAGATCGAGGATATCATTGACGATGGTCAGCAGCACCGAGGACGAGGTCGAAATATGATCGAGATACTCGGACTGGCGCTCGTTCAGCGAGCCGAAATCCGGAGTGCGCAGCAATTCGGTGAACCCGATGATGTTGGTCAGCGGCGAGCGCAGCTCATAGGAGACATGCTGGACAAACTCGTTCTTGAGCGCATCGGCCTTGCGCAGGGCCTCGTTTTTCTCGGTCAGCATGCGCTCGGCGCCAACGCTGTCGGTAACATTGACGAAAGCGATCATGGTCTGCCCATTGGGGAGAGGCACGATCGCGTAATCAAGAATGAGGCCGGTGGTGAGTTCAATCCGGCCTTCACGGGTGCGGCGCTCATCCTCGAAACCGGTGATCACACCGGCAAACAGCTTCCAGCCATCAGGCTCGCGATGCGACGGCTCGCAGGCTTCTGCGATCAGCCTGATATGGGTGCCCGGCTTGACCTGCTGCTCGTTCAGGCCCCAGAGCGCACGGAACGAGGGGTTTGACAGCCGGATCTTGCCATCAGGGCCGAAGACCGCAACGCCTTCGGCCAGGTTGTCGATGGTTTCGCCCTGAGCCTGAAGAAGCGTGTTGTAGCGGGTTTCGAGATCGACCTTCTCGGTCAGGTTCTCGAAGACCCAGGTGACGCCGCCTTGCGGATGGGCATTGGCGAAGACATTGAGGGTCTGGCCATCCGGCAGATGCCAGAGTTGCGGCGTTGTCTCGACCGCGCGGTAGGCCGAGAGGATCTGTTCCTTCCATTCGCGCCAGGCATGCGGCTCGGGCAGCTTGCCTTCGGCGCGCAGGCGTTCGAGGAATTCGCCATTGTCGGGCCTGCGCGCCAGGAAGGGGGTATCCAGTTCCCACAGGCGCTGGAAGGCCTGGTTGTGAAACTGGAGCCGCTGATCGCGGTCGAATATCGCCACCGGCGTTGCCAGGTGATCGAGCGTTTCGGCGTGGCTCTGGATCGTGCGGCGCAGTTCCTCCCGCAGATCCTCTTCGATCGACACATCCAGCGCCAGGCCGGCATTGCCGGAAGACGTCCTGACGTCAGCGACTTCAAGAAAGCGGCGATGGCCATGTATGACGGTCGAAATCTTGTCGAGAAACGGCCGTTCGGGCGTCACGGCCGCCCGGACGCGTTCGCGCGCCGCCGTTCCGAGCAGTTCCAGGCCCCGGGTCAGCACGTCCTGACGATCATCGCCCTCGACGGCGCGGGTGTAGGCATTGTTGACCCAGATCAGCCTTGCATCCGGCCCGCGCAGCCAGACCGGCATGTCGATGACGTCGAGCAACGCCTGAAACGTATCAAGCGACGCCAGCAAGCGGTTACGCTCGGTCTTGAGTTCGGCCAGCTCGGCGCGGACATTGGACAGGGTGACGAAGCGAACGAAGGCGCGGCCGCCCGAGACCCTGCCCTGGGCCTCGATGACATGGCCGCGAATCGTCTCGACAATCAGGTCGAAGCGCTCGGCCTGGGCCCTGAGCCGGTCGATGGCCTCATCGAGGCTGGCTGCGGATCTTGGCTCAAGCCAGCGGCCGAATGCGAGGAAGTCGCTGGACTTCTGCGGCGCTCCGGTCTCGGCCGAGAGGTTTCCGAGCACTTCCGCGGGCAAGCCGACGCCGTCCCACACCACGATCTGGCGATCCCGGTCAATGATCAGCGACTGATGCCTGGACAGCTTTGCATTGGCATCGGCCAGGGCCGTGCGCAGACTGGCGTTCTCGAGATCGATCTTGGCGCGCTCGCGTATAAGCCAGATGGCCGAGATCATGGCCGCGGAAATGGCGCCGATGACCATGGCGAAATTCACGACTTCCATGGAGGAGACGGAAAGACCGCCCGTTGTCTGGGCCAGCGCTGCGCCCGCAGGCGCCAGAAGCCAGCCGGTCACAAGGGCCGTTCCCGTCAGGAACCTGCGTCGGCAGGCAAACAGACGGGACGCCACGGCCTGTTTCAAGGCCATGAAACTGCCGCGCCCCAAACTGTCGCACCTGAGTGAATCTCTCTTCACTGGCATGTCCTGGTCCCCTCGCCGCCCGTATGACTAGACATCGCCGATCCGCACATTGCGCCGCCACAACGCAAAACGAATCAATGACCAAAAACATACCCGCTTCGCGAATCACGGAGAAGGGGAAGATGCGCAAAAAGAAACCGCACCCCTGTTGTCAAGGATGCGGCCTCAATATGTTGTGGGTATCTGTGTGAAAACTAGTACCGGTAGTGTTCCGGCTTGTAGGGACCCTCGACCGTCACGCCGATATAGTCGGCCTGTTCGGTCTGCAGCTCGGTCAAACGGGCGCCAATCTTGTCGAGGTGGAGCCGGGCGACCTTTTCGTCCAAGTGCTTGGGCAGCACGTAGACCTGGTTCTGGTACTCGTCGCCCTTGGTCCAGAGCTCGATCTGCGCCAGCACCTGGTTGGTGAAGGACGCCGACATAACGAAGCTCGGATGACCGGTGGCGTTGCCGAGATTGAGCAGACGGCCCTGGCTCAGAAGGATCATGCGATTGCCCGAAGGCATCTCGATCATGTCGACCTGATCCTTGATGTTGGTCCACTTGTGGTTCTTAAGGGCAGCGACTTGGATCTCGTTGTCGAAGTGACCGATGTTGCCGACAATGGCCATATCCTTCATCTCGCGCATGTGCTCGAGCCGGATCACATCCTTGTTGCCGGTGGTGGTGATGAAGATGTCGGCGCTCTTGACCACATCCTCGAGCAGGACAACCTCGAAGCCGTCCATGGCGGCCTGCAGGGCGCAGATCGGATCGATTTCGGTGACCTTCACCCGGGCGCCGGCGCCGCGCAGCGAAGCCGCAGAGCCCTTGCCGACATCGCCATAGCCGCAGACCACGGCAACCTTGCCGGCCATCATGGTGTCGGTGGCGCGGCGGATGCCGTCGACGAGGCTTTCCTTGCAGCCGTACTTGTTGTCGAATTTCGACTTGGTGACGGAATCGTTGACGTTGATCGCGGGGAAAGGCAGCAGGCCCTTCTTCTGCAGTTCATAGAGACGGTGGACTCCGGTCGTTGTCTCTTCGGAGACGCCGACGATCTGATCGCGCACCTTGGTGAACCAGCCCGGCGAAGCTTCCATGCGCTTCTTGATCTGCAGCTTGATGACGGCTTCCTCGTCGGAAGCGGGAACCGGAATGATGTCCTCGCCGGCTTCGGCGCGGGCGCCGAGAAGCACGTAAAGCGTGGCGTCGCCGCCATCGTCAAGGATCAGGTTGGGTCCATCGGCGAACTGGAACGACTTGTCGAGATAGTCCCAGTGCTCCTCGAGGCTCTGGCCCTTGATGGCAAAGACCGGAACGCCGCTCTTGGCGATGGCTGCAGCGGCATGATCCTGGGTCGAGTAGATATTGCACGATGCCCAGCGCACATCGGCGCCCAGCGCCGTGAGGGTTTCGATGAGAACGGCGGTCTGAATTGTCATGTGCAGCGAGCCCACGATCCGCGCGCCCTTGAGCGGCTTCTGCGATCCGAATTCCTCGCGCAACGACATCAGGCCGGGCATTTCGGTTTCGGCGATATCGAGTTCCTTGCGGCCATACTCGGCCAGCTCGATATTGGCGACGACGTAGTCATGAGTGTCAGTCATATGATTTTCCCAAGAGTTCTGAGATCCGGACAGGACAGGCCGGATTGCATGGGGGCTGCCATAGCAGGAAACCGCACCACTGGCAACATGACATAAAGATGTCTTTATGTGGGAATATTCACGCCTCTTCGCCGAACTTGCCGGCAATCAGCGCTTCAAGCGCGTCGAGCACCTCGTCCGCCTGGCGGCCGTCCGCCTCGACATGGATCAAACATCCGGTGCTGGCCGCCAGCATCATCAACCCCATGATCGAGGTTCCGCCGACCGTCGAGCCTTCCCGCGTCACCCGCACGCTCGCGTCATAGCCCTCGACGGTCTGCACGAAGCGGGCGGATGCGCGCGCATGCAGGCCGCGCTTGTTGACGATCTCGAAGGATCGGGACTTGACCGCGGCATCTACCATCATTTGCCTGACAGTAGGCGGCTTGCGACATTGATGTATTTGCGTCCCGCATCCTGAGCGTCGGCGAGCGACTTCTGCATGTCATTTGAGCCGCGGACCCCGGCCAGCTTGATCAGCATAGGCAGGTTGACGCCGGCAATGACCTCGATACGGCCCGAATCCATCACCGATATCGACAGGTTGGACGGCGTGCCGCCGAACATGTCGGTCAGTATGATGACGCCGTGGCCGGTTTCGACCCGCGAAACGGCCCCGACAATATCGAGCCGGCGCTGGTCCATGTCATCTTCGGGTCCGATACAGACGGTTTCAAGGGCGGTCTGCGATCCGACCACATGCTCAAGCGCATGCTGGAACTCCTCCGCGAGCTTGCCATGGGTGACAAGCACCAATCCGATCATTTTGCCTCCAGCAGCATCCCGCCCAGCCGGTGTTTGACCAGGCCATGCCGATTGCTTCGCAGCTGCGAACAGTTTTCCGATTTTCATCTTGGACAGAAGCAGGCGAAGTTCAAGCCAAAAACGTCACAATTGTAGCAATTCTAGCCGCGATGCCCTTTATCGCGGCAGAAACAGCTCCGGCCGGCACGCGAGGATGAGGGAAAGCGGATCGGCTGCGCCATTGTGCCACAGACGCAGGAGTGGCAGCTCAACTCCATTGCACGAAAAGGTTTCACCTTCGGGCGGCAGCCGAGATGCGACGGAGGGTGCTGCCGGCTCAACCGCAAGATTGAGGACAGCTCGGTCGAGCCTTCGAACCGTGACGATGCCGGTGCCACGCAGTTCAAGGAGACCGCGGATCGCTGCGGGGCAGGACGCGATGCAGCGATTTCCCCTGACCGTCAGGCGGGTCCGGTCGTCGGCAATCAGCGACGCGTTCCATCCGCGCGCGCGCGCAGATGCAAGACAGGCGAAGGCGGTGCTGCTTTTCCCCGAACCGGAGGGTCCGACAAACAACAGGCCGGTCGACCCCACCACGATCGCGGTCGCGTGGATGCTCTCGCCGTCCTGAGCCAGGGCGTCCGTCACGGGTTCTCTGCGGGCAGTTCAATGATGAAACGGGCGCCGGCCCATGCCCCGTCGTCCTTGCCCGGAATGTTCTCCGCGGTCAGGCGGCCCCCATGGGCCTCGATGATCTGGCGGCTGATGGACAGGCCGAGACCGGAATTCTGTCCGAAATCCTCGCCGTCCGGGCGATCAGTGTAAAACCGCTCGAAGACGCGCTCAATGACTTCGGCCCTGATCCCGGGGCCATTGTCATCGATCGTGACCTGCACCGTCCCGCGACGGCGGCTGAGCCGTATGGTGATGCGGCCACCCGTCTCGGGTACGAAGGACCGGGCGTTTTCAATCAGGTTGGTGACTACCTGGCCAAGTCTGAGATCATGGCCCAGCACGGTGAATGCGGTTTTCGAGCTGTTGCGGCTGTCGACCTTCAACTCTATGGCCACGCTCTTGCCGCCCGCCCGGCTCTGACGGGCAATATCGACAAGGTCGGTGAGCAGGGTTTTCATGTCGACGGAGACGCCGTCCTGGCGCGCCAGTTCCGCGTCGAGCCGCGATGCATCAGAAATATCGCTGATCAGGCGGTCCATGCGCCGGACATCGTGCTGGATGACATCCATCAGCCGTTTGCGGGAATGCTCGTTGCGGGCAAGCGGCAGCGTTTCCACAGCGCTGCGCAGCGAGGTGAGCGGGTTCTTGAGCTCATGGCTGACATCGGCGGCGAAACTTTCGATGGCGGCAATCCGGTCATAGAGCGCATTGGTCATGTCACGCAGGGCGACCGAGAGATTGCCGATCTCATCCTGCCGGTCCGAAAAATCCGGTATCTCCTCGCGCGCCCTCACCCCACGGCGCACCCGGACAGCGGCCGCGGACAAGCGCCTCAGCGGCGTGGCGATGGTGCTGGCAAGCAGAAGCGACAGGACAATCGTGACCATGGCGGCGACGCCGAACACCCTGAAGATGGCCATCCGCTCGGCATGGACGATCTTGTCGATATCGCCAGCCTGCGTCGACAGCAGCAGGACACCCAGAACGGCGCGGAACCTCTGGACCGGGACAGCCACCGAGACGATCAGTTCGCCCTTGTCCGTCACCCGCACCACCGCGCCGCGTCCGCCAGTCAGCGCGTTCATCACCTCGGGGTAGATTGCCCCATCCGCACCCGGCGGCTCCCGGTAAAGCGGCAGGTCGCGGCGCTGGAACAACCTGTTGAACCAGGCGGTCACGGTTTCGGACAGACTGGCCGGTTCCGCTTCCGCCGGCGGCAGATCATACCTCAGAACCTGGCCGCTGGTGTAGAGATAGCGAGAATCGAGGATCAGGCTGGCATCATCATCATAGATGCGCGCCCGGGTCCGGGTCGGGGAAATCAGCCGCCGCAGCACCGGCGCCACGCGCTCCGGATTGATCGGGAAATCCAGATTCTCGTTGGAATTGGTAGGCGATATGCTCTGTCCAGCCTGAAGCTCGAGAAGCTTTTCTGGATCGATGGTGATCGAATTGGTGTCGACCGAGGCGGATGCCGCCACCGCGCCGGCGATGATTTCGCCCTGGGTCAGGAGGCTTTCCACACGGGCGTCGATCAGCCCCTCGCGGAACTGGTTGAGATACAGGATCCCCGAGACCAGAACGATCAGCGCCGCCAGGTTGAGAAAGAGGATGCGACGCGTCAGGCTCGAAAAGATCAGGTTGCCGAACATCCGGCGAACCAGGGTCACCGGATGAATCCAGCCTTTCGACCGGCGCGGCTCCGACGCAGACTCGCCCTCGCCGCCCGCAATGTCGTCGGTTTCAGCCGTCATGCCGCCTTCGCCACATCAAACACCGCGCATGGGGAGACTTGCCGCTCATGCCGCTTCCCTGAACCGGTACCCGACGCCGTAGAGGGTCTCGATCATGTCGAAATCATCATCGACCATCTTGAACTTCTTGCGCAGCCGCTTGATGTGGCTGTCGATGGTTCGGTCATCGACATAGACCTGCTCGTCGTAGGCAGCATCCATCAGCGCATCCCGGCTCTTGACAACGCCGGGCCGCTGCGCCAGCGACTGCAGGATCAGGAACTCGGTCACGGTCAACGTCACCGGCTCATTCTTCCAGGTGCAGGTATGGCGCTCCTGGTCCATGACCAGATTGCCGCGTTCGAGCGACTTGGTCGGCGCAGTGGCGGCGCGGCCGGGCGTGGCCGCCGCCGCTTCCCGGTTGGCGGCGCGGCGCAGCACCGCCTTGACCCGCTCGACCAGGAGTCGCTGGGAAAACGGCTTGGTGATGAAATCATCGGCGCCCATCTTGAGGCCGAACAATTCGTCGATCTCCTCATCCTTGGATGTCAGGAAGATCACCGGAATATCGGATTTCTGCCGCAGACGACGCAGAAGCTCCATGCCGTCCATGCGCGGCATCTTGATGTCGAAAATGGCCAGTTGCGGAGGACGCGCCAGCAATCCATCCAGAGCGGAGGCGCCATCGGTGTAGGTTTCAACACGATACCCTTCAGTTTCGAGTGCTATCGAAACCGAGGTAAGGATGTTGCGGTCGTCGTCGACGAGCGCGATTGTCTGCATGTCTGTCGTCTCCATCATGTTCAAGCACGCCTCTCAGGAAGTGCCCCCGCTTTTCCGGGTCAGGCGCATTATCGCGTCATTGCCGGGTCCCGCCGCCACGTCCATGAGGATAAAGTGAGAACAAAATGTGGCACAGATCCCCGGCGGTGTCATTCCCTCATTCCCGCAGCCGTGACCGCCGGCTTCGGCTGCGCGGACCGATTGAACCGATTTAAATGAAAGCTCGCTTTTTTAAATCGATTAATACTTTGATTTCATTAAGTAAACACCATTTTGCATGTTGTTTTTTGTCAATCCCGACCCTATGGTCCCGGCAAATTTGAACCTGTTCTGCGCCTGAGCGAGAAGGAATCCGAAATGAGTAAGGATTTGGGACTGCGTAACCCGTCGGCTGAAATCGGTCTTTGCGGCCTGAACACCAGCGGACTGGTGCGGTACAATGCCAGCGAAGCGGAACTGATCGAGTTCGCCGTGGCCCGCGGCGAAGCCGTCCTGACCGCTCATGGCGCACTGCGGGCGCTGACCGGCCAGCACACCGGCCGTTCCGCCAAGGACAAGTTCGTCGTCCGCGATGCGGCCACCGACGGTCAGATCTGGTGGGACAACAACAAGCCGATGTCGCCGGAAGCCTTTGACCTGTTGCATGCCGACATGGCAGCCCATGCCAAGGATCACGATCTGTTCGTTCAGGATCTTGTCGGCGGTGCGGAACAGGACCATGCGTTGAAGTCGAGGGTCATCACCGAATATGCGTGGCACGCCCTCTTCATCCGCAACCTGCTGATCCGTCCCGACCGGACGGAGCTTGCGGATTTCGTGCCGCAATTGACCGTCATCAATCTGCCATCGTTCCGCGCCGATCCGGAGCGTCATGGCTGCCGTTCGGAAACGGTGATCGCCGTCAATCTGCAGAAGGGCCTGGTCCTGATTGGTGGCACGTCCTATGCCGGCGAAATGAAGAAGTCGGTGTTCACCGCGCTGAACTACATTCTGCCCGCCAAGGGCGTAATGCCGATGCACTGCTCGGCCAATGCGGGGCCCGCTGGCGACACCGCGGTGTTCTTCGGTCTGTCGGGAACCGGAAAGACGACACTTTCGGCCGACCCGAAACGCACCCTGATCGGCGACGATGAACATGGCTGGGGGGAAAACGGCGTGTTCAACTTCGAAGGCGGCTGCTACGCCAAGACCATCAGGCTGTCGCGTGAAGCCGAGCCTGAAATCTTCGGCACCACGGAGCGTTTCGGCACGGTTCTGGAGAATGTCGTGCTCGATGAGGACCGCGTTCCCGATTTCGATGACGCGTCTCTGACCGAAAACACCCGCTGCGCCTACCCGCTGCATTTCATCCCCAACGCCAGCGAAACCGGTCGCTCCGGTCATCCGCACAACATTATCATGCTGACCGCCGATGCCTTCGGCGTGATGCCTCCCATCGCCAGGCTGACGCCGGATCAGGCCATGTATCATTTCCTTTCCGGATACACCGCCAAGGTGGCCGGGACGGAAAAGGGCGTCACAGAACCCGAAGCGACGTTCTCAACCTGCTTTGGCGCTCCCTTCATGCCGCGCCACCCTTCGGTCTATGGCGGATTGCTGCGCAAGCTGATCCACGACCAGACGGTCAGTTGCTGGCTGGTCAATACCGGCTGGACCGGCGGCGCCTATGGCACGGGCCAGCGCATGCCGATCAAGGCGACGCGTGCGCTGCTTGCTGCGGCTCTTGACGGATCGCTCGAGAATGCGGACTTCCGCGTTGACCCGCATTTCGGCTTTGCCGTGCCGCTGGCGGTCGAAGGCGTCGATGGCGCCATTCTTGATCCCCGCTCGACCTGGGCCGACCCGGTTGCCTATGATGCTGCCGCCAGCCGCCTGGTGAGCATGTTCGTCGACAACTTCACCAAGTTCGAGGCCCATGTCGACGGCTCGGTGCTGGACGCGGCGCCCGGGTTCAAGGTCGCTGCCGAGTAATTCCGCAGGCTTCGCCGGACAATCTTTGACAGGCCCCGTTGACCCGGCGGGGCCTGTCGCGCATTTTCTGCCGGTCCCATTCACCGCCCGGAGACCAGCGCCATGGCCCAAGCCGCAGAGACCGTTGCGCTTTCGCTGGCGCGAAAGACGGACGCCGAGATGCTGAGCGGCGCACGCCAGTTTTACGACCTGATGCAGTCACGCCGCACGGTGAGGGATTTCGCGCCCGATCCCGTCGATGCGGAGATCATCCGGTTGGCAATCCTGACAGCCGCAACCGCTCCGTCAGGCGCCAATCAACAGCCCTGGAGTTTTGTCGCCATCAGCGATCCCGGCGTCAAACGCGCCATCAGGCTTGCGGCGGAAGAAGAGGAGCGGGCCTTTTATGGCGGCAGGGCCGGAGAAGACTGGCTTGGCGCACTGGCACAGCTCGGAACCGACTGGGAAAAGCCGTTTCTCGAAACCGCGCCCTGGCTGATTGCCATCTTCGCCCAGCGCTGGGGCGTCGATGCCGATGGCCGCAGGATCAAGCATTATTATGTGCCCGAATCGGTTTCCATCGCCATCGGCCTCATGATCGCCAGCCTGCATTCCGCCGGTCTTGCAACGCTGACCCATACACCTTCGCCGATGGGGTTTCTCAACCAGATCTGCGGCAGACCTGACAATGAGAAGCCGCTGGTGCTGCTCGTGGCCGGTCATCCTGCCAAGGATGCGCGCGTTCCTGCGATCAGCAGAAAGGACGAACAGGACGTTCTTTTCTGGAAGACGGCGCCATGAGCACCATGCCCCTGCACGCAGCGCGCGGCATTGTCATCGCCGCCTGGGAACTCAGCGAAAGCTTCATCCGCGCCTCGGGCCCCGGCGGCCAGAATGTCAACAAGGTCGCCACGGCGGTGCAGTTGAGGTTCGACATCCGCAACTCCCCATCCCTGCCCGAACGAGTCAAGACCAACGCCATCCGGCTTGGCGGCAGCCGGGTGTCCAAGGACGGCGTCATCATCATAGAGGCCAACCGCTTCCGCACCCAGGAACGCAACCGGGCGGATGCCCGCGCACGGCTCACGGAACTGATCGACCAGGCTTCCGAACCGCCGCCGCCGCCGCGGCGAAAGACCCGACCGACACGGGGATCGGTGGAGCGCCGGCTTGCGGCAAAGTCTGGCAGGTCGACGATCAAGAAAGCCCGCGGCAAAGTCACCGATGAGTAGGCCGAAGGCAGCTTTTTGTTGGCGGACCGGCCTGCGTCGTGCTTAAGTCAGGCATAACTCATACAGGGAGATGACAGCTCATGGGCATTTTCGATTTCATCAAATCGGCAGGAAAGAAACTCGGCATCGGCGGCGATGATGATGATGCCCCGGAAGCGGATGCGGTCAAGAAGGAACTGGATTCGTTCAAGCTCGGCACAGACAAGGTCGACGTGAAGGTCGATGGCGACAAGGTCGTCCTGTCGGGCGTAGTCGAAGACCAGTCGATCTTCGAGAAGGCGGTCATCGCGGTCGGCAATACCCTGGGTATCTCCAAGGTGGAAGCCGGCGAGCTGAAAGTGGTCGTGCCCGAGTCCGGGCTGTCGCTCGGCGCAACCGACATGACCGAACTGGTCAAGGCGTCGACACCGGCCAAGGCGCCGCGGTTTCATACCGTGAAGAAGGGCGACAATCTCTGGAAGGTCGCCGAAGCCGCCTACGGCAAGGGCAAGGGTCCGAAATACACGGTCATCTTCGAGGCCAACACACCGATGCTCTCGCATCCCGACAAGATCTATCCCGGCCAGGTCTTGCGTATTCCCGACATCGAAACCGCCTGAGACGGCGTCCAACCGGGAAATCAGCCGATGCTCGTGCTGCCCAAGGGGATGCGCCACATCCCCGGTCATCTCGACCGGGCCGCGCAGGAGCTGCTGGTGGAAGACATGCGGGCGGTGGCGGTCCAGGCGCCGCTCTACCGCCCGGAAATGCCGCGAACCGGCAAGCCGCTCAGCGTCAGGATGACCAATTGCGGCGAGCTCGGCTGGGTCGCCGACAAGGCGGGCTATCGGTACCAGGACTTCCACCCGGTCACCGGCGCACCCTGGCCGCCCATTCCCGAAAGCCTGATGAGGATCTGGATGGAGCTGAGCGGGGACACGCGGCCGCCGCAGGCCTGCCTGGTCAATTTCTACGATGCAAACGCCCGCATGGGCCTGCACCAGGACCGGGACGAGGCCGATTTTTCCGCGCCGGTGCTGTCGGTGTCGCTTGGCGACGCCTGTCTGTTCCGGATCGGCGGCACGGAGCGCGGCCAGCCGACCCGCTCATTCAGGCTGGAGAGCGGCGACATCGTCGTTCTCGGCGGGTCAAGCCGCCTTGCTTTCCACGGGGTCGATCGGATTTACCCGACAACATCGACGCTCTTGAGAGATGGCGGCCGCATCAACCTGACGCTGCGCCGGGTCAGCGCCTGAGCGTCCGACGATTGCTCCGGACCTCGATCAAAGCTTGCGCAACGCCACCTGCTCGATGAGGTGATTCGGGCCCTTGCGCAGAATCAGATCCGCGCGGGGGCGCGTCGGCAGGATGTTCTGCTTGAGGTTCTTGAGGTTGATGTTTTCCCACAGGCTCTCGGCAATGGCGCGGGCGGCATCCTCATTGATCGCGGCGTATCGGTGGAAGAACGAGTCGGGATTGCGGAACGCGGTCTGCCGCAGATTCATGAACCGGTCGACATACCATTTGTGAATGTCGGACTCCTCGGCGTCGATATAGATCGAGAAATCGAAGAAATCGGACACGAAGGGGACGATCTTGCCGTCCTCGGGCAGGTCGCGCACCTGCAGGACATTGATGCCCTCGAAGATCAGGATGTCGGGCCGGTCGATAGTGGTGTATTCGCCAGGCAGCACGTCATAGGTCAGATGCGAGTAGCGTGGGGCGCGGACATTGTGCTGGCCGGCCTTGATGTCCGAGAGGAACCGCAGGACGGCGCCGACATCATAGCTTTCCGGAAAGCCCTTGCGGTCCATCAGGTTCTCGCGCCGCAGCACCTCGTTGGGATACAGGAATCCGTCCGTTGTTATAAGGTCCACCTTGGGGCTCGACGGCCAGCGCGCCAGAAGCTCGGTAAGTACACGCGCCGTGGTGGACTTGCCCACCGCCACGGAACCGGCAATGCCGATGATGAACGGCGTCTTGGTCACATTGGACAGGCTGAGGAAGCGCTTGCGCTGTTCAAACAGCAATTGCGAAGATTCGACATGGGCAGACAACAGTCGCGACAGCGACAGATAGATCCGCCGTATCTCATCGAGATCCACCGGATCGTTGAGCGACCGAAGCCGGCGAACCTCGTCCTCCGTCAGCGTCAGCGGCGTATCGGCGCGAAATCCGGACCATTGCTCGGCCGTGAAGAACCGGTAAGGTGAAAAATCATCGCCTCTGAAGTGATCGAGGGCTCGCGGCTGCTTTTCGGTCTGATCCATGATTACTCCGACTTGCGCCCCGCCTTCTCGTCAAGGCCCGATTGCGCGGTCCGGCCTTCCAACTCTTCCAGCACCTCGTGAAGCGGAACGCCGGCAATCTTGAGGACGACCATGAGGTGGTACAGAAGATCGGCGGTTTCGCCGACAAGTTCGCCACGCGTCTGGGAGGTCGCGGCGATCACGGTTTCGATGGCTTCCTCGCCAAGCTTCTTGGCTGCCTTTGGCATGCCGGCGGCAACAAGCTTCGCTGTCCACGACCGTGAGGGGTCGGCCGAGGCGCGGTCAGCGACAATCCGCTCGAGATCGGCGAGGCTGAAGCTGGTCATTGCGGGCGAAACTCCCCAAAATTCCTGTGATGGCCCGGTCAGGCCATACGCATGTTAATCCCGGCATCGGCCATATGTTCCTTGGCCTGCCTGATCGTATAGGTTCCGAAATGGAAAATCGAGGCGGCCAGCACCGCGGTGGCGTGACCGTCACGAATGCCCTCGACCAGATGATCAAGATTGCCGACGCCGCCGGAGGCAATCACCGGCACCCGCACTGCGTCCGCAATTGCGCGGGTGAGCGCGATGTCATAGCCGGATTTGGTGCCGTCGCGGTCCATCGAGGTCAGCAACAACTCGCCTGCGCCGCGCTCCACCATCTTGCCGGCGAATTCCAGGGCGTCGATCCCGGTCCGCTCCCGGCCGCCATGGGTAAAGATCTCCCAGCGGTCGGCCTCACCGGGAGCGGAGACTTTTTTCGAATCAATCGAGACCACGATGCACTGGTTGCCGAACTTGTCGGCGGCCTCGGCCACAAAATCCGGGTTCCTGACCGCAGCCGAGTTGATCGAGACCTTGTCAGCGCCCGACAGCAGCAATTTGCGGATATCTGCGACTGTCCGCACGCCGCCGCCGACAGTCAAGGGCATGAAGCAATGTTCGGCGGTCTGCGCCACGACATCAAAAATGGTTTCGCGATTGTCCGAGGACGCGGTGATGTCGAGAAAGCACAATTCGTCGGCGCCTGCCGCATCATAGGCCCTGGCGGCCTCGACCGGATCTCCGGCGTCGATCAGATCGACGAAATTGACACCCTTGACGACACGGCCGTCCTTGACATCGAGGCAGGGGATGACGCGGGATTTAAGAGTCATGAGCGGTCGGCTTCCTCAAATTTCGCGGCTTCGACCGCGAGCGTGCCGTTGAGGATCGCCAAGGCCTCGGCCGGATCGATGCGGCCGTCATAGAGAGCACGGCCGGAGATCGCGCCTTCAAGTCGCGCCGCATCGGGCATTTTCATGCGCACGATATCGGCGATAGAGGCGAGGCCGCCCGATGCGATGACCGGGATCGACACCGCGTCCGCCAGTTCGATGGTCGATTCCCAGTTGATGCCGGCAAGGACGCCATCGCGGTCAATATCGGTGTAGATGATGGCGGCCACGCCCGCGCCTTCGAAGCGTCGGGCCAGTTCGATGACGCCCAATTCCGAGGCCTCGGCCCAGCCCTCAACCGCAACCTTGCCACCCTTGGCGTCGATGCCGACGGCGACACGGCCCGGAAACAGTCTGCAGGCTTCCTTCACGAGGTCGGGATCGCGCACTGCGACGGTGCCGAGAATCACGCGGGCCAGGCCCTTGTCGAGCCAGGTCTCGATATGCGCGAGCGTTCTGATGCCGCCGCCGAGCTGGACGGGATTCTTCGTCGCCTTGAGGATGGATTCGACCGCGGCGCCATTGACCGACTGGCCTTCGAAGGCGCCGTTGAGATCGACCACATGCAGCCACTCGAAGCCCTGGTCCTCGAAGGCGCGGGCCTGGGCCGCCGGGTCTTCATTGTAGACGGTCGCCGAGTCCATCTCGCCGAGCTTGAGCCGGACGCACTGGCCGTCCTTCAAATCGATGGCAGGGAACAGGATCATGTCAGGGCTTCCATTTCAGAAAGTTGGAAATCAGGGCCAGACCCAGCGTCTGGCTCTTTTCCGGATGAAACTGGGTGCCGGCCCGGTTTTCATGGGCTACGGCGGCGGTCACCGCGCCACCATAGTCGGTTGTCGCGAGCACATCGCCCGGATTGTTCGCCGCCAGATGATAGGAGTGCACGAAATAGGCGTGCAGCCCGTCCGGTCCGGTGGGAATGCCATCAAACAAAGGGTGGTCCGTTCTCAGATCCAGCGTGTTCCAGCCGATCTGGGGAATCTTCAAGGCTGGATCCGACGGCCTGATCTCGACCACATCGCCGGAGATCCAGTCAAAGCCTTGGGTCACGGTCTTTTCGAGCCCCCTGGTCGACATCAGCTGCATGCCGACGCAGATGCCCAGGAACGGACGCGCCCTGGCCTCGACGGCATGGCGCAACGCCGCATTCATGCCGTCAATGGCGTCGAGCCCGGCCCGGCAATCGGCATAGGCGCCGACGCCCGGCAGGACGATGCGGTCGGCCTTGGCGACATGATCGGCATCGGCGCTCAATGTGATGGTGGCGTCGACACCCGATTCGCGGGCCGCGCGCTCGAACGCCTTGAGCGCGGAGCGAAGATTGCCCGATCCGTAGTCAACGATGACGACCTGCATCGGGCTCAATTCCTTTCCACCGGCACCATCCCGATGGAGCCTGTTGACCCTGCGCCAGAACGTCCGGGCATCAAAATGTGTCGGCTTGTCCGGGGGCTTGCGGGCATGGGTGATGTCTCGTTTCTGACAGCGCGGGCTGCATGAATTTCGAAGGCGGTGTCGGACTCATCGGCTTCCACCACATCGACAAGCCGCCAGCCACGGCGCTGCAGGGCAGCGGCGCGCCAGTTGCGGCCTTCAAGCCCGGTGATCATCTGCAGCGCGAGGCCAATCGCTATGCCAAGGACCAGCTGTCCGGCGGCGCCCGCCAGCATGCTCGCCGCCACGGTCACGAGGGCCGCAGCCAGGGCCTCGAACCAGAGCCGGTTGAACAGGAGCCAGATCACAGGCGCGACGAAGCCAAGCAGCGTGAATTGGTCGGCGATGACCACGGACTTCTCATCCGGTGTCCGCGCCCCGGGGCTGGCCAGTACGAGATAGGAGGTCATGACGAATAACTCCATTCAACCTGAGTGACAGGCAGGGTCAGGCCAGGGATCCCTTTGTCGAAGGGATCCGGTCTTTCTGTCGCGGGTCAACCTCACAGGCCGTGCGCAGGACCCTGGCCACGGCCTTGAAGCACGTCTCGGCAATATGATGGCTGTTGGCGCCATACAGATTCGCCACATGCAGGGTGATGCCGCCATGCTGCGCCAGGGCCTGGAAGAATTCACGGACCAGTTCGGTGTCGAAGGATCCGATCTTGGGTGCTGTAAACGCCACATCCCAGACCAGGAAGGGCCGGCCGGAAATATCGATCGCGGCCCGGGTCAAGGTTTCGTCCATGGCCAGATCCAGCGAGGCATATCTTGTTATGCCTTTACGGTCCCCGAGCGCCCGTGCCAGCGCCTGGCCGATGGCGATGCCGGTGTCCTCGACAGTGTGGTGATCGTCGATGTGCAGGTCGCCTTCGGCCTTGACGTCCAGATCGATCAGGGAATGGCGGCTGAGCTGCTCGAGCATGTGATCGAAGAACCCGATACCCGTCGCAATCGAACCCGTTCCGGTTCCGTCGACCGACAGCGACACGGAAATATCGGTTTCATTGGTCTTGCGGGCGACGGCGGCGGCGCGCGCGGTTTGGGTCTGGGCCATCAGCGGTCTCCAAGCAAGGCTTTGGCGCGGTCAATACCAGTCCGCACGGCAAATATCCAGATGGCATTGGTCGGGCGCCGGCGTTAGAAAGCGGCGTGCGTTTGCAATCATATTCCCTGCGCTTACATAGAGCGCAGACCAAGACAGTGCGGCCTGCCGCCGCTTCACGGAAGGAGGCCCCATGGGCGAGCAAAATCCCTTTGGCGCGATGCATGCCACCACAATCATCACGGTCCGCAAGGGCAACCAGGTGGTCATGGCCGGTGACGGCCAGGTCAGCCTGGGCCAGACGGTGATGAAGGGCAATGCGCGCAAGGTCCGCCGGATCGGCAAGGATGACGCGGTTATTGCAGGCTTTGCCGGCGCCACCGCCGACGCCTTCACGCTGCTCGAACGATTGGAGGCCAAGCTTGAGCAGTATCAGGGTCAATTGACCCGAGCTGCCGTGGAACTCGCGAAGGACTGGCGTACCGACCGCTATCTCAGGCGGCTTGAAGCGATGATGCTGGTGGCGGACAAGACCGTAACACTGGCCATTACCGGCAATGGCGATGTGCTTGAACCGGAACATGGCACCATGGCCATCGGCTCGGGCGGCAATTACGCCTATGCCGCAGCCCGCGCGCTGATGGACACCGACAAGAATGCCGAGGACATCGCGCGACGGGCCATGGAAATCGCCGGCGACATCTGTGTCTACACCAATTCCAACATCGTGATCGAAACCCTTGAGCTCGATTGACGCCACCCGGATCGAATTCCGGCCGGTCGGATCAGATGACCTGCCGCTCATCGAGCGCTGGATGAGAGCGCCGCATTGGCAAGACTGGTGGGAAGAGCCCGAGACCGAACTGGGCCATATTCGCGCTATGATCGAGGGCCGAGATTCGACACGGCCATTCCTGTTCTTGCTGGACGGCCGGCCAGTCGGTTACATCCAGTATTGGTATGTCACCGACGCACTGTGCGAGCCGTGGTTGACCGAAGCGCCCTGGCTGCGGGACGTGCCGGCCCATGGCGTCGGCGTCGATCTGTCGATCGGCGACGCGGCCGATCTTTCGCAAGGCATCGGCAGTGCCGCACTGAAGGCCTTTGTCGAGCGGCTCATTGCGGAAGGCCAACGCTCCATCATCATCGATCCGGATGCCGCCAATGCACGCGCCATTCGGGCCTATGAAAAGGCCGGGTTCCAGCCGTTTCTGGTTTCTCCTGAACCAGGCAATGATACACAGGCCACATTCATCATGACTTATGCGCCGGATAACGCAGCACCCACCGACAGGATTTCGCATGATCGATGAAGCGACGCTTGAGCGCGCGGTTCTCCAGGGCATTCTCCGGCCCGCCCAGCGCGACGCGCTTGTGGCGCTGGCCCGCGACAATGCCGGATCTGGACCTGTATCCGGCGAAACCACGGCATCGCTTTCGGTCGACGATCAAATGCGGCTGGTCGGTGGCGGCAACGATATCTTTGTTACCGTCGGCATAGTCCTGTTGTTTTCAGGCGCGTTCTTCGCGCTGCGGGCGCTGTTTCCTGAAGGAGGCCTCACCATCGCGCCCGTGCTGGCGCTGGCAAGCTGGATTGTCGCGGAAATCGTCACGCGGCAGAAGCGGATGCGGCTGTCGAGCACCTTGCTCGCCCTGGTGTTCAGCGCGGCCGCGCTGTCTATGCTGACAGAATTGGTCCGCTCGCGATTCGAACTTCCAGACACGCTCAATGCGTTTTCCGTGCTCGCCTTGCGGGCGGATGCCTGGCCGATCGGGCTGATCCTTGGCGGCGGCATGATCGCGGCGGCGATCGTCTATTTCGCCCGCTTCAGGGTCCCGGTTCTGGCTGCGGTGACAGCCATTGCCGCAACCGGCCTGGCATTTCTTGGCGCCATCCTCATCTATCATGACCGCATGACCAGCGGCGCAATTGCCGCACCGGCGCCCGATCAGCTGGCGGAGGTTCTGTCGAATGCGCTGGCGGTGCCGCTGGTGAGCGGCCTTGTCATCTTCGCCGTGGCGGTCATGCTTGACCTGCGCGATCGCGAGCGGCAGACCGTGTGGTCGGACTGCGCCTTCTGGCTGCACGTGGTCTCGGCACCGCTTCTGGTACATCCGCTGTTCATTCTGGCGACCGGCCAGGAGGTGCTGTCGGGTCAGATCGAGCCGGGCATGACCGCCGGCGTGCTGCTGGGCCTGATGATGGCGATGTTCGTGCTGGTGGCGCTGGCCATCGACCGGCGGTCGCTACTCGCACCTACGCTCGCCTATTTCGGCTCGGTCGGAATCTACTACCTCGTCAACGGCGCCGCCAACACCACCGGAATACCGCCATTTGCGTTGATTCTGATAGCTGTCGGGGCCATCGTGATCCTGTTCGGCGCCGGCTGGCAGCGCATCCGGCGCTTGATTATCCGCCCGCTTCTTCCCACATCGCTGTTGAACAGGCTTCCCCCGATAAAGGCATGATCCCCACATGAGCAATTTCTCCCCCCGCGAAACGGTCACCGAACTTGACCGGTTCATCATCGGCCAGAACGACGCCAAGCGCGCTGTTGCGATTGCGTTGAGGAACCGCTGGCGGCGACAGCAGCTGGAAGGCCTGCTGCGCGAGGAGGTGATGCCCAAGAACATCCTGATGATCGGGCCGACCGGCGTCGGCAAGACCGAGATCTCGCGCCGTCTGGCGCGGCTGGCGGGCGCGCCCTTCGTCAAGGTCGAGGCGACGAAGTTCACCGAGGTCGGCTATGTCGGCCGCGATGTCGAACAGATCATCCGCGACCTGGTCGAGGTCGGCATCACGCTGGTTCGTGACCGCAAGCGTGGCGAAGTGGAGGCCAAGGCACGGCTCAATGCCGAAGAACGCGTGCTCGATGCCCTGGTCGGCAGCACCGCTTCTCCCGGCACCCGCGATTCCTTCCGCAAGAAACTGCGCGACGGGCAGCTTGACGACAAGGACATCGAGATCGAGGTGGCGGACACGTCCTCGGGCATGCCGCAATTCGAACTGCCGGGCATGCCGGGCGCCAATGTCGGCGTGCTCAACATTGGCGATTTGTTCGGCAAGGCGATGGGCGGGCGGACCCGCAAGATCAAGACCACGGTGCGCGAATCCTATGATTCGCTGATAAACGATGAGTCCGACAAGCTTCTGGATATGGAGCAGATCCATCAGGAAGCGCTCAAATCCGCCCAGGACGACGGCATTGTCTTCATCGACGAGATCGACAAGATCGCATCACGCGAAGGCGGCATGGGCGCAGGCGTCTCCCGCGAAGGCGTGCAGCGGGATCTTCTGCCGCTGGTCGAAGGCACGACGGTGGCGACCAAGTACGGCCCGGTCAAAACCGATCACATTTTGTTTATCGCTTCGGGCGCCTTTCATGTCTCCAAGCCATCCGACCTGCTGCCTGAACTGCAGGGCCGACTTCCGATCCGGGTTGAACTCAGGGCGCTGGGCAAGGACGATTTCCGCCGGATCCTGACGGAAACCGAAGCCAGCTTGATCAAGCAATACGTGGCCTTGATGGCCACCGAGGACCTGACACTCGAATTTACCGAGGACGCAATCGATGCGCTGGCCGAGGTTGCCGTGCATCTCAATTCGAGCATCGAGAACATCGGTGCGCGGCGCTTGCAGACGGTCATGGAGCGGGTTCTTGACGAGATTTCTTTCAGCGCGCCAGACCAGCCGGGCTCGACAATCACAATTGATTCGGACTATGTCCGGGATCATGTTGGTGATCTTGCGCAGAATACCGATCTTTCGCGTTTCATTCTCTAGTTCGCGATGACACGCTAAGTTCAGCGATCGCAAGACGAGGTTTGCCGCCTGCGAGTACCGGGATCTGGCAATGCTGTTGGAAAGGATCCTTGAAGTGCGCAGTTGCAAGCTGGCATCCGTGACGGCGATCCTGATCGCGCTCACCATGAGCTTGACGACTGCGCCTCAAGCCTTTGCGGCCGTGACGGTGCCTCCGGGAAACCGGAGCGCCACACAGCCCGCAATACCCGGTGCGTCCACACGCCGTACCCAGGCGACCAAGTCCACATTCGATGTCAAATATGAGAGAATTCGCGATCTGATCGCTGATGACGCCCGGCTCCGCGCGAAAATTGTAAGCGTCTCGAATCTGTACAAGATCGATCCGATTCATATCGTCGGGGCACTCGTCGGCGAACACACCTACAATGTCGATGCCTATGACCGGTTGCAGACCTATTATGTGAAGGCGATCTCCTACGCCGGCGAGCGGTTTCGGTTTGAGCACAAGGGCGAATCCATCGTCGATTTCGTCAAGCGTCCGGAATTTGAAAATTGCGAGGAAAGTTCGGGTTCCACAAAGCTGTGGACCTGCCGTGAGGAGGTCTGGGAAAAGGTCTTCCGCGGCAAGAAAGTCGCGGACAAGACTTTTCCGGATGACCGTTTCGGAGCCGTGTTCTTTCAACCCTTCTATGCCGGTCAGACATTCGGGCTCGGTCAACTCAACCCGCTGACCGCACTGACCCACACTGATCGGGTCAACAAGGTTTCGCGGTTCAGGAAGCTGAACGCCGGCAATGCAGCGGAAGTCTACAAGGCCATCATGGATCCGGATTCAACCCTGGCCTACATGGCGGCCTCCATTGCCGAATCCATCGAGGCCTACCGGGAAATTGCCGGATTTGACATTTCTAAGAATCCCGGCCTGACCGCAACTCTTTACAATATCGGCAACTCCGCCCGCCGGGCCGAAGCCCTGGTCGAAGCAAACAGGAAGCGCCAGACGCGTGGACAAAAGCCGGCGCTTCCGCAGGAGAATTATTATGGCTGGTTGGTCAACAAGCATGAAGATGAATTGCGTGCGATCATCAACCGTTGACGGGCGCCGCCTCGCAATGTCCCGACAACTTCAATCGTCATGACGTAATCGGGGAGAAACGCGGCGCTTCCTGGCGATGCTGCCCGATTGGGGTCGGGTGACGGACGCATCGATCAGCCTTCCGATTTTTTCAAGCGTGGCTTCATCCAGGCGGCCGATGGCCGAAGCCAGCTTGTTGGCGATTTCCGTGGCCTTGGGCGCCAGGCCGGAAGTGTCGATGGTCACCTTTGGCCTGGACAGGCTGCCCAGCAGCTGCAATTCCTCGGCTTCATCCCAGATGATGTTGAAATAGCCGATGACACGCTGGATGAATTCCCAGCTCGGCTCGGAGCGGTTGCCATGCTCCAGCGCCGACAGATAGGCAGGCGAAACGCCAAGGGCGCTGGCCATCTGGCGCTGGGTGACGCCGCGTTCGGCGCGCAAGCGACGCACGGCCTGGCCGAAGGGCGTCATTTCGGGTTGCCCCTTTCCCTGCGCAGCCGGATGTAAAGGGCGCCTTCGCCACCATGGCTGCGTGCGGCATCCTCATAGCCCGAAATCAGAAACCGGAACTCGGGCTTGCCCAGCCAGTCGGGAACGATCCGTTTCAACACGCCTTCGCTGCCTCTCGAACTCCCCTTGCCGGTAATGACAAGCACATGCCTGAGCCCGCGTTCATGGGCGCGGGCGAGAAAGCCGAACAAAAGATTGTGGGCTTCGCTCTGGGTGAGGCCATGCAGGTCGATGCGGCCGTCAATCGGCAGTCTGCCGCGGGCCAGCTTCCGAATCACCGGCTTTTCAATCGGATGCGGCCTGGGCTTGGACGGCGGATTCAGCCCTGGAGCCGGTGGCTGGCGCGCGATCCTGGTTTCCTGTACGGCCGGCGGTTCGGGAGGCGCCTCGACGGCAAACCATTCATCGGCCTCGACCTGCTTGCCGGGAAAGGCTTCCACCGTGCGGGCAACACGGGCCCAGATGATCCGGTCCTCGTGGCTGAGCCTGGACTTGTCATCGCTCATGACCGGCCCGCCTTGCCAAAGCAGATCCGGTCGGGGCCAGGATCGCGAACCGGGCTTCGGCCTTGATCGACCCGGCCTTTTCACCGGCCGCGGGCCCCGAGCCGGCAAACAGATCGCCGCGCACCGGTCCGGTGATTGCCGTTCCCGTGTCCTGGGCGATCATCAGCCGGGCAAATGGCCGCTTTGCATCAAAATCCTCAAGCGTGGGCGCCGAAACAAAGATCGGCGTCCCGAAACTGTGGATGCGGCGGTCCACGGCAAGAGAACGCCCGGGCAGCAACGGAACCTTGGCGGCGGCGACCGGACCCAGCCGCTCGTCCTCGACATCGGCTTCCCTGAAAAAGATGTAGGACCGGTTCTCGCGCATCAGAAGATCGGCGCGCTCCGCATCCACGGCCAACCAGTCGCGGATCGCAGCCATGGACATGCCCTCTGCGCCGATCTCACCGCGATCGACAAGCAATCGGCCGATTCCGGTGAAGGGATGGCCGCTCTTGGCCGCATAGGTGATCCGCCTGACGCTGCCATCGCGAAAGCGCAGGCGGGCGCAGCCTTGCACATGGGCGAAGAACACATCCACCCTTGAAGCGGCCCAGGCAATCTCGAGACCGTTGCCATCGAACGCCCCGGTCTCGATCGCCTGGCGGTCGGGGCAAACCCGCAGCGCGCCGTCCTGCTCGAGCATGAAGGCATAGCCTTCCTGGATCGGCTCCGGCGGGTGATCGGGGTCGGGAACCTTTACGAGATTGGCCGGCTTTCGCAAAAACGGAAACCGATAGCCGGATTCACACCGCGCGCTGACATCGACGTCCGGTTCGTAATAGCCGGTGGCAAGACCGTCGGGGGCGTCCGGACACAGGGCGACAGGCCGGAACCAGGTCTGAAAGAAGTCGCGGGCCAGGCCGTCCGATACATAGCCGGATTCTGCCAAAGCCGCAGTGTAGGCAGGCTCGAAATCGGCGTGAGCGAGACCGAGGGAGCCTGTCCGGTACGGCCCTGAGTTCATGGCATGGCCGGCCGAGCGGCGAAACGCAGCAAAGGCCTGCGCCGGCGTGTCATCCGCCCAGCCGGGAAGCGTTGAGAACTCCTCCCGGCGGAGCGACAGTTCCATTACTGATCGGCTTCCGTCGCGATCAGGCGCCAGTTCGGATCGCGCGATCGGGTGTCACGGGCAAATGTCCAGACATCATTGACGTCGGTGACCTCCACAAGATCGCCTTCTATGACCTCGCCGTCCTTGTCGAGGGTGGCGGAAATCAGCTGGCTGACGATCCGCAGCGTGATGTTGGCTTCCGCGCCCTTCATCTCGGCCTGGATGATGCTGGATTTTTCAATACCGACAAAATTCGAGCGGACAACCTCGCCGCGCTTCTCGCGCTCATCGATGGCCGCGACGAAACCGTCATAGACTTCCCGCGACAACAATCCCTTGAGGGTCTTGCGATCGCCTTCTGCGAACGCCGATACGATCATCTCGTAGGCGGTGGTGGCTCCGGCGACAAACTCCTTGGGATCGAAAGTCGGATCGGCGGTCACCACTTCACGAAGACCCTTGTTGAGCTCGCTGCCCGGTTCCGCATAAGCATCGATCGCAGCAAACGCATCAGCGTCTGCTGCGTCTCGGCCTCGGCGCGGCAAGGTGACGACCTTCGGGTCATCCATGCCTTCGGCGGCCGTTGCCTGGTCACGGCGGGCCATCGTGTCTCGCGGCGGGCGCTCGTTCCCGGTCCGCTTGCCAAGCACAGATCGCAGCTGGACGAATATGATCACCGCCGCCACAAAAAAGAAGAACGTCACAAAATCAAAGGAACCCATTCCCGCCTTCTTTCGGTTTCATCATTGCTCAGGATGCATATAATCCCCAAGAGCCGATCATTCAAATGGTCGATCATTCTATTTCACACTGCCTGTATACACGGGCCGGGCCGATTGCGGACACCAAAGCATGAGATTTTCCGTTATTCCGTTTTTGCTGCTCGTCGTGCCGATGGCCGAAATCGCGGCGTTCGTCGTCATTGGCGGGCAGATCGGCGTCTGGGCGACCCTCGGAATGGTGCTTCTCACAGCGATCATCGGCAGCTTTCTGCTCAGGTGGCAGGGTATAGGCCTTTTCAACCGGATCAATGCGGAAATGCGCGCCAATCGTATTCCGGGTCGTGATCTCGTTCATGGCGTCATGATCCTGATCGCCGGCGTCCTGCTGCTGACGCCTGGATTCGTCACCGATACCCTCGGCTTCCTGCTGTTCGTGCCTGCAGTAAGGGATTCCGTCTGGCGCCTGGTCAAGGGTCGTATCGTTGTTCAAACAATGTCGACGGGCTTTGGTTCCGGGGCGCGCGGTTCCGGCATGGATCCAAGAAGCGGGGTCAGGCCGGACGGTGTGGTGGACCTCGATGAGGATGAGTTCGAGCGTCACAGTGATAAGGACTCACCCTGGTCCGAGGACAGCGATCGCCTGACAAAAGCTGACAAAGGGCCCGGCAGGCAAGGCGGCGGCGGTGCAAACGGGTTGTAAGCCGGCCGACGAAATGCTAGCCCATGCCGGACATTTTACCGGACGACCGCCCAGGCGGATGAAAACAGGGAAGAGCCACATGGCAAAAGACACAACCAAGGGCGCTGCGCCAGCGACTGAATCGAAGGGCAATGGCGAAGCGGCCACGCTGAATGTTCTGGCTCAATACATCAAGGATTTGTCGTTTGAGAATCCCGGCGCGCCGAAGTCGCTCGGGCCGCGCGAAAAGGCGCCGAACATAAACATCAACGTCAATGTGAATGCCAATCCGATCAGCGAGACGGAATTTGATGTTCTTCTGACGATGAGCGCCGAGGCGAAGTCCGGCGAGACGGTCGTCTTCAATGTCGAACTGGTCTATGGCGGCGTCTTCCGCGTTGCGAATTTCCCGCAGGAGCACATGCTGCCGCTGCTGTTCATCGAATGCCCGCGCATTCTGTTCCCGTTTGCCCGCCAGATCATTGCTGACGCGACCCGCAATGGCGGCTTCCCGCCGCTGTTGATCGATCCGATCGATTTCGGCCAGATGTTCCAGCAGCGCATGGCCGAGGAAAAGACCAAGGCGCAGGTAGCAGGCGGCCAGGTCAACTAAATCCCGCGGGGCCGCACAAGGCCCCCGACTTGTCAAATGCCGCCCGAGGGATCTCTTGGGGCGGCTTTTTTTGTTGCCGTTCAGCCTTGCAAGGCCTCCCGGGCGGACAAATCATATGCGAGCTTGCACCCATGCTCCGTACCTGTGGTATGGAAAGCGGCCTCAACCCAATCCGGGAGTCCTGCTTGTCATCCGGATTTGCGCCACAAGGCATCCGTTCCGATACGCTCGATCAGAGCTGCATGCGCGTGAATGTCCGCCGCACTGACCCTCGGCGGAAGGGGGGTCGGCCGGTCGCCGATGACGACAATTTCGTCATCCGAACTGCGCTCCACTTCGACCGTGGTGCTTGCCGACAGGCCAAGCGCCGCCTGGCGGCCGCCAAGCATTTCGATATAGACATCTGTCAGCAGTTCGGCGTCCAGCAGCGCGCCGTGTTTGGAGCGGTGGGAATTGTCGATACCATAGCGGCGGCAGAGGGCGTCGAGACTGTTGGGGCCCATAGGGTGACGGCGGCGGGCGAGCGCCAATGTGTCGATCACCAGATCTGGGGCGACAGGCGGCCGGCCCAGACGCCTGTATTCGGAATTCAGAAATCCCATGTCGAAGGTCGCGTTGTGGGCCACATAATGCGCCCCGTCGAAAAACGCCGCAATTTCTTCCGCCACATCTGCAAACACCGGCTTGTCGGCGAGGAAGGCATCGGTGATGCCATGCACGGCAAGGGCGTCGGGATGCACCTTGCGTCCATCGGGATTGATGAAAAGGTGCAAGGAGCGGCCGGTCGGGAACTGGTTCTCGAGCTCGATGCAGCCTATCTCGATGATCCGGTCCGTCTGGTTATCCAGTCCGGTGGTCTCGGTGTCGAAAACAATCTCACGCATCAGTTTTGCTCCCTGTCTCGGCACTTTTCAGCTCTGTAACAATATCGGCAACCTGCTGCCTGGCTGGCTCCAGCCCCTTGCCGGTGTCGATGACATAATCCGCGCGTGCACGCTTTTCTGCGTCGGGAGTCTGGCGCGACAGGATAGTGGCGAATTTCGCCTCCGTCATTCCAGAACGCGCAAGTACCCGTTGGCGCTGGATCTCCGGCGCGCAGCTGACCACAACGATCCGGTCAACCCGGTCCGCTGCCCCGGTTTCGAACAGCAGCGGGATATCAAGCACTACCATGGGCTCGCCCATAGAGCGCGCCCGGGCTATGAATTCCCGCTCGCGCGCCCGCACCAGCGGATGAATGATGGCTTCAAGCCGGGCAAAACCATCGGGCGCGGCCATCAATTGTTCCGAGAGAAGCCGGCGATCAACCACACCATCGGGCGCGGCGCCCGGAAATGCTGCTTCGATCAAGGGCGCTGCCTCGCCTTCATAAAGCTGATGCACGACCGCGTCGGCGCTGTTGACCGGAATGCCCATCGCCTCGAACATTTCAGCCGTTGTCGATTTACCCATGCCGATCGAGCCAGTCAGGCCGATGATGATCATGCTTTGGCCTCCATGTCCGCGATGATGAGGCGGCGCAATTCCGGGGTGACGTGCGGCCTGACCCCGAACCATTTTTCAAATCCCGGCACAGCCTGATGCAGGAGCATGCCCAAACCATCGACAGTCGCCAGGCCCTGCCGCTTCGCCATCGAAAGCAAGGGCGTTTCCAGCGGAACATAGACGATGTCGGTGACCAGCGCCTTGTCGGACATGACCGTGAAATCGATATGCGGCGTTTCCGTTCCGCCCATTCCGAGCGACGTCGTGTTGACGAACAGGTCAGCTCCCTTGACCAGATCCTGCAGGCTATCCAGTCCCCGGGCCTGGACCCGCGCACCGAATCGGTCGGCAAGGGACAGGGCCCGGGCTTCGGTGCGATTGGCAATTGCGATCGACTCAAAGCCGCGGTTCAGCAAGGAATGGATGACCGCGCGGCTGGCGCCGCCGGCGCCGAGGATGAGAGCCGTTCTTCCCGTGTCCCATCCCGGGGCTGCTTCATCGAGATTGGCGGCAAAGCCATGGGTATCGGTGTTGGTCGCCATCAGCCGGCCATCTTCGACCCAAAGGGTGTTTGCCGCGCCGATGTCGCGGGCCGTGGGATCGGCCTCGTCAACCAGATCGAGAACCGCTTCCTTGTGCGGAATGGTGACATTGCCACCGCAAAAACCCGAAGATCGATCCTTCAATGCGGCCACGAAGGCCCGCAGATCTGCTGCCATGACCGGAACCGGGTCATAGCTGCCAGCAATGCCGGCAGTCTCGAGCCAATGGCGGTGGATCAGCGGAGACCGCGAATGGGCGACCGGATCCCCGATGATGAAGGCCCGCCGTTCGATCGTCTTATCCATCGATCGCCCCAAGTTCCCGCAATTGCGCCAGCAATGGAATGAGCGGCAATCCGATGATGGTAAAATAATCGCCCTCGAAACGGTCAAACAGCTGAATGCCTTCGCCCTCGAACTGGTAGGCGCCAACGGAGGACAGCGCCTTGTCGCCGACATTGGACAGGTGGCGACCGATGAAGCCAGGGTCGAGATTACGCATGGTCATGCGCGCAATCGAGACATGACGCCAGATGGTTTCGCCGTCTCGCGCCAGAACCACAGCGCTGTTGAGCTCATGCGTGCGGCCCGAAAGATCCAGCAACCGGCGACGTGCCTGCTCCATGTCCTGAGGCTTGTGAAAGATATCACCATTGAGCGACAGAGTCTGGTCCGAGCCGATGACGAGGGCGCCCGGGTTGCGGCTTGAGACATCCTGGGCCTTGGCTTCGGCGAGGATCAGGGCCGTGTCTTCCGCATCCATGCCTTCGAGCGTCTCCTCGATGGCGCGTTCATCCACCATAGCCGGCTCCACATCGAAAGACAGCCCGGCATTGGCGAGCAGCGCTTTTCTGAAGGGGCTCGCCGAGGCAAGCACAAGGCGGGGTGACATGGGTCTCTCCTGAATGGTGGTCCTGCCGGATGTCACCGGGTTAGCGCTACTTGGGGCGCAAGGCAAGGATGGCGGCGGCTGTCTCCTCGATCGAACGTCGGGTCACGTCGATGATAGGCCAGTTGTGCCGCTCGCACAGCGACCTCGCATATTTCAGCTCTTCGCTGATCAGTGCGCGGTCGGTGTAATGATCTCCCTGGTAGCCTGCCGTGGCGCCGAGAACCCGGTTTTGCCGAACCTGGGAAATTCGTTCGACCGACGCAACGAGACCCACGACAAGCGGCCTCTTTGCCAGGATCAGCGCCTCGGGCAGCGGGACGCCGTGGACGATCGGAATATTGGCGGTCTTGATGCCGCGATTTGCCAGATAGATGCTGGTCGGCGTTTTCGAGGTTCGGCTGATCCCGAGAATCACCAGATCGGCTTCGTCAAAATCGGCCGGCAACTGACCGTCGTCATGGTCGAGGGTGAAGTTCAACGCGTCAATGCGCTTGAAATATTCCTCGCCCATCGTGTGTTGAGCCCCGACGCGGCGGCGCGAGGGGGCGCCGAGATAGGACTGGAACACGTTGATGACCGGCTCAAGCACCGAGACGCTGGGCAGGCCCATGTCCCGGCATTTCAATTCGATGATCGATGACAGCTCCGCATCGACAATGGTGTAAAGCACGATTCCCGGCGCGCCATCGATGGCGTCGAGCACGGCGAACAATTGCTTGCGGGTGCGGATCAGCGGGTAGACGTGCTCCAGTGCCTGGGCGCCCTGGAATTGTGCGGCGGCGGCGCGGCCGGCGGCCATCAGGGTCTCGCCGGTCGAATCGGAGATGAGGTGCAGGTGGAAATAGTTTTTTGTCTGCTCCACAGGATTCTCCGTGGCATGTTGATAAGGCGGGACAGAGGTGAGCTAACGGGCGGCAGTGTCGGAATGCAAGGGATAACCCACCAGGTTGTCCACATCGGCTGTCCGGGGGATAATTCCTGAGAGGTTGAAGCCGGCACTGTGGACAAGACGAGCCATCAGAATTCAAGCCGGATCGGGCAAGGAGGGAATTGCCTGAAACAAAAAGCTTTTTGCGAAGCTTCCACGCAAACTGTCAAATCGGATTGTCCTTCCGGTTTGACACGGTTTATATGGGCAAGCTGTGGATGGGCTGTGGATTAATCGCAATCCCCGTAAAACACAGAGTCTAAGAATCAGAATCCTAAATCAATAAGGATTTGTTTTAAGGAAGTGGTGATGACCAAGACTGGCGAACGCAAGGTGATGAGGGTGCTGGCTGGGGAGACCGTGTTTCCGCCACCGGTCTGGCTCATGCGCCAGGCCGGTCGATATTTGCCGGAGTACCGGGCCACACGGGCGAGAGCCAAGGGCTTTCTCGATCTGTGCTACACGCCGGACCTGGCCGTCGAAGTCACGCTGCAGCCGATCCGCCGGTTCGGCTTTGATGCAGCCATCCTGTTTTCCGATATCCTGGTCATTCCCGATGCACTTGACCGGAATGTTCGCTTTGTCGAGGGCACCGGTCCCCTGATGGATCCGATCACGCCCGAAGGCATTGCTGCGCTGAATGGCTCGAGACTGCATGCGCATCTCGCGCCGGTCTACGAGACGGTCAGGCGGTTGCGTGCCGAGCTGCCCGCAGAAACCACGTTACTGGGTTTCTGCGGAGCGCCTTGGACGGTGGCCACCTACATGATCGCCGGCCATGGGACACCGGACCAGGCGCCGGCGCGGCTGTTCGCGATGCAGCACCCGGAAGCCTTTGCGGCGCTCCTGGACCTGCTTTCGGAGATGTCGGCCGACTACCTTATTGCGCAGATCGATGCAGGTGCGGATGCGGTGCAGATCTTCGATTCCTGGGCCGGGGTGCTGAGTGAGCGTGATTTCGCGAAGTTCTCGATAGGACCGGTCAAGCGGATTGTCGATCGGATCCGCACGGAACGACCCGGCGTGCCGGTTATCGGCTTCGCCAAGGGCGCGGGTGCGCTGTTGGAAAGCTACCGCGCGGCGACCGGGGTCGATTGTGTCGGGCTGGACTGGACCGTTCCCGCAGCGCTTGGCCGACAGATTCAGGCCGGTGGAGCGGTACAAGGCAATCTTGATCCGTTGCGGATGGTTGCCGGTGGCAGGGCGCTGGACGAGGGCGTGGATGAGGTGCTGGAAACGCTTGGCGGCGGGCCGCTGATCTTCAATCTCGGACACGGGATCACGCCGCAGGCAGATCCAGAGAACGTGACCCGGTTGATGCAGCGGATCAGGGGCGCGGCGAAACCGTGAGGCCGGACAAGGCGACAAGTGCCAGCGAAGGCCGCAAGGCCAGATTGAAGGCCTCTCTCTCGATTGCCGTGGTCGTGATGCTGGCGCTCTTGGCCTGGTGGTTCGACCCGGACTGGCTCTACGGCTGGCTCAAGGTGCTGCACGTGGTTGCGGTGATTTCCTGGATGGTCGGATTGTTCTATCTGCCGCGGCTGTTCGTCTACCATGCCGACGCGCCTGACGGCGGCGAGCCTGCCGCCACCTTCGTGGTGATGGAGCAGCGGCTTGTCAAAGTGATCATGGCGCCGGCGATGATGGTGTCATGGGTGGTGGGGTTGTGGCTGGCCTGGAGTGGCTTCGGGTTCGTCGGCGTGTGGTTGTGGGTGAAGATCGCCGGGGTCATCGGGCTGACGGTGTTTCATGTCTTTCTCAGCCGGGCGGCGCGGCGGTTTGCCGCTGGCCAAAACACCATGACGGCGCGGCAATGGCGAATGGCGAATGAAGTCCCGACGGTGCTGATGATCCTCGTGATCATCATGGTGATCATCAAGCCCTTCGCCTGATGGTGTGGCGATGGCCGCAAAACCGCGACCTGTGGCTTCAATTTGCCGCATCACGGGGCTTGCAGCGTTTCACGTGAATCGCTATCTATCAATTCACGTTCTTATGGCGGGCGCCAGTGTCTCTCTGGCCGGCTTTCTCGAGCCGGATCGAAATGCCCGCTTCTCCCCACGTCGATATAATCAGATTTTGGATTTTCCATGCAGGAAATGAAGCTTCAAGAGCTCAAGAACAAGACACCTACCGATCTGCTGGCCTTTGCCGAATCAGTCGAGGTCGAGAACGCCGGCGTGATGCGCAAGCAGGAGCTGATGTTCGCCATCCTCAAGCAATTGGCTGCACAGGAAGTCGAGATCATCGGCGAAGGTGTGGTCGAGGTGCTGCAGGATGGCTTCGGTTTCATGCGGTCCGCCAATGCGAACTACCTGCCTGGTCCGGATGATATCTACATCTCGCCATCTCAGATTCGCCGCTTCTCGCTCAAGACCGGCGATACGGTCGAGGGTCCGATTCGCGGGCCCAAGGAAGGCGAGCGCTATTTTGCCCTGCTCAAGGTCAACACGATCAATTTCGAGGACCCGGAGAAGATCAAGCACAAGGTGCATTTCGACAATCTGACGCCGCTCTATCCCGATGAGCGGTTCAAGATGGAGATCGACAATCCGACGACGAAGGACATCTCGGCACGGGTGATCGACCTGGTTGCCCCGCTCGGCAAGGGCCAGCGCGGGTTGATCGTGGCGCCGCCGCGTACCGGCAAGACGGTGCTGCTGCAGAACATCGCCCATTCGATCACCGCCAATCATCCCGACTGCTACCTGATCGTCCTGCTGATCGACGAACGGCCAGAGGAAGTCACCGACATGCAGCGCTCGGTCAAGGGGGAGGTTGTCGCCTCGACCTTCGACGAACCCGCGGTGCGCCATGTGCAGGTGGCGGAGATGGTCATCGAGAAGGCCAAGCGGCTGGTGGAACACGGCCGTGACGTGATCATCCTGCTTGATTCGATCACCCGGCTGGGCCGAGCCTACAACACGGTGGTGCCGTCATCCGGAAAGGTTCTGACCGGTGGTGTCGACGCGAATGCGCTGCAGCGGCCAAAGCGCTTCTTTGGTGCGGCGCGCAACATCGAGGAAGGCGGTTCGCTGACCATCATCGCCACGGCGCTGATCGACACAGGTTCGCGCATGGACGAGGTCATCTTCGAGGAATTCAAGGGCACCGGCAACTCGGAAATCGTGCTCGACAGGAAGGTTGCAGACAAGCGGATATTCCCGTCAATGGATATTCTCAAGTCCGGAACCCGCAAGGAAGATCTCCTGGTCCCGAAGCAGGATCTGCAGAAGATCTTCGTGCTGCGCCGGATTCTGTCGCCGATGGGAACCACGGATGCGATCGAGTTCCTGATCGACAAGCTGAAGCAGACCAAGACCAACAGCGATTTCTTCGATTCGATGAACACCTGACGACGCGATCGGACCACCGATTCGATTCGAGACCGGTATGTTTATGCGGGACACGATCTACGCACTTTCATCGGGACAGCCGCCAGCCGGGGTTGCCATCATACGGATATCTGGTCCCGGCGTTCGATTCGGACTCGAAACGCTTACCGGAGCGGTTCCGGAGCCGCGCCGCGCGACGCTGTCTGACATCAACGATTTCTCAGGTCAGTTGCTTGACCAGGGGATTGTCGTCTTCTTTCCCGGGCCACGATCGTTCACAGGCGAAGATGTAGCGGAGCTGCAGATCCATGGTAGCCGCGCATCTATATCCGCGGTGCTCCTTGCGCTGTCGGAGTTCAGGGATTTCAGACCAGCCGAGGCTGGAGAATTCACCCGTCGGGCCTATGAGAACGGTCGAGTGGATCTGACTGCTGTCGAGGGTCTGTCTGATCTGATCCGTGCCGAAACCGATAGCCAGAGGCGTCAGGCGCTTGGCCAGGCCGGTGGTCGTCTCAAGGAATTGTATGAGGGTTGGGCGAAGAGACTGACTTATGCGCGGGCGATGATCGAGGCTGAAATCGATTTCTCGGATGAAGAAGACATCCCGGGATCCGTAGCCGACCGGATATGGGCCGACATGTCCGAGTTGGCCGGAGACATCTCTATTCATCTTGAAACTGCGCGGACCGGCGAGATTGTGCGCAACGGTTTTCGGGTGGCCCTGGTCGGCGCACCGAATGTCGGAAAATCCTCTCTTCTCAACAATCTTACCCGACGGGACGTGGCCATTGTTTCGGACATGCCGGGGACGACAAGGGACGTGATCGAGGTTCGACTCGATATTGGCGGACATCTTGTGCTGTTGATGGACACTGCAGGACTGAGGACATCAGACAATACCATAGAGATCGAAGGCATGCGGCGCACGATGAAGATGGTGGAATCGGCCGATCTGGTCATCGAGTTGCGAGACTTGACCGACAAAACCGTTGCGCTGACCGAGGAGATGTCTGCCATAAAGCGACTGGTGGTCTGGACAAAATCTGACCTGGTTGATGAGTCTGTGATGGATCTGCCCGAATCTGAAATGGCAATATCAAACACATCAGGTTCGGGAATCGACAGCTTGCTCAAGGGAATTTCTGACCGCCTGTCGAGATTGATCCCTTCTCATGGCACAGCACTCCCGACACGTGAGCGACACATCATTCATCTGAAGCAATGCTTGAACGCATTGCAGGCTGCGGTCTTTGACACCGGAGCCCCGCTGGAGATCCGGTCGGAACATTTGCGGGGTTCCGCGCAGTCTCTCGGCAAAATTACCGGAACAGTCGATGTCGAGCAGTTGCTCGGTGTGATATTCTCCGAGTTCTGCGTGGGTAAGTGATTCACGTGAAACGCTGGCCAGACCGTGATCATCTTGATGACTCACGTGAAACATTCCGCCAACGATCGAGGCGGAATATGCATTTTCTGTTTCACGTGAAACATTTAGCTTGACTCTCAAACAGAGGAGCCCGAGACGGGATGTCTCCGGAGAATTGAAATGCGTTATGATGTAGTTGTGATCGGTGGCGGACATGCCGGCAGCGAAGCGGCTGCGGCTTCCGCACGCATGGGCGCACGGACAGCCCTGGTCACCCACAAGCATGCCACGATTGGAACCATGTCGTGCAATCCCGCTATTGGCGGATTGGGCAAGGGTCACCTCGTGCGCGAGATCGATGCCATGGGTGGGCTGATGGGATTGGCGGCGGATCAATCCGGCATTCAGTTCCGGATGCTCAACCGGCGCAAGGGGCCTGCGGTCTGGGGCCCCCGCACGCAGGCTGATCGCAAGCTCTATCGCCAGGCCATCCAATCGTTCCTAGGTGCCGAGCCTAATCTTGATATCATCGAGGCAGAGGTTGACGATCTTCAAATAACAGATGGTGCTGTAAGCGGCGTTGTCCTCAAGGATGGACGGCTGATCGACTCATCGTCCGTGGTCTTGACCACAGGAACCTTCCTGCGAGGCCTGATCCATATTGGTGATCGGAAGATTCCGGCCGGGCGCATGAACGAGGAGCCTGCGCTAGGGTTGTCGGCGACATTGGAACGTGCAGGCTTTGGCCTTGGCCGGCTGAAGACCGGAACGCCTGCCCGGCTGGATGGCGCCACCATCGATTGGAGCAAGGTAGAGTGGCAGGAAGCGGACGCGACGCCAATCCCGTTTTCGTTCATGACGGACCAGATCAAGGTGCCGCAGATCCGATGTGGGATTACGCGGACAACGGCTGCTACCCACAAGGTCATTCAGGACAATATTCACCGCTCCGCCATGTATTCCGGCCAGATCGAGGGGGTAGGTCCGCGCTACTGTCCATCGATCGAAGACAAGATCGTTCGTTTCGGTGAACGGGATGGGCACCAGATCTTTCTTGAGCCCGAGGGGCTGGATGACACGACGATCTATCCTAACGGTATCTCGACCTCCCTGCCCGAGGACGTGCAGGAGATTTTCTTGCGGACAATTCCAGGCCTGGAGAACGTTCGAATCCTCCAACCTGGATATGCGATAGAATATGATCATGTGGACCCGCGCGAGCTGGCGCTGACGCTTGAGACACGACGTATTCAGGGTCTGTTCATGGCGGGACAGATCAACGGTACCACTGGGTATGAAGAAGCAGGTGCTCAGGGCCTGGTCGCCGGATTGAACGCGGCATTGAAGGTCCAGCATCGTCCGGACTTCCTGTTCAGCCGGACCGATTCCTATATTGGTGTGATGATCGATGACCTGACCACCAGAGGCGTAAGCGAGCCCTACAGAATGTTCACGTCCCGTGCGGAGTACCGTCTGTCGCTTCGCGCCGACAATGCCGAACAGAGGCTGACACCCCGGGCGGTTGAACTCGGCTGTGTTTCCGAGGAGCGAAGGGCCAAGTTTTCGTCCTATCTTGATTCGCTAACGAAATGTCTGGATACATTGAAGGCATTGAACCTCTCGCCATCAGAAGCAGCCAAGCATGGGTTGTCGTTGAACAAGGACGGGATTCGAAGGACAGGGTTCCAGTTGTTGTCCTATCCTGATGTGGCTGTGGCACAGCTGATTGCGATATGGCCGCAGCTTGCTGAGTTTGATGATAAGATCCTGAACGCCGCCGCGGTCGATGCCGCTTATGCCGTCTATCTGGACAAGCAGCTGGAAGACATTGAACAGCGTCGCCGGGAGGAAAGCCGGTTGATTCCCGAGGACTTCAGCTACGACCTTCCGGGCCTGTCCCAGGAGCTGCGGATGAAACTGGATCGGGTTCGACCGCCGTCGATTGGCCATGCGGAGCGCATCGAGGGCATGACCCCTGCCGCGGTGGCTCTGTTGCTTGCCTATTTGCGCAGGGGCCAGGGCTCTGCGCAGATCGTTCGGGCCAATTGACATGGCGGCTGAGACAAGCGACCAAGGTTTCTTTGCGGATTCCGGCTTTGTTTCACGTGAAACATGGGATCGGCTGCGGGTCTACGCGGATCTTGTCCGGAAATGGCAACCTTCCATCAATCTGATCTCTCCCAAAACCCTGCCAGATCTTTGGGAGCGGCACATTCTCGACAGCTTGCAGGTCTTCAGGCTCCGGCCCGATCCGCTGACGTGGATCGACATGGGCAGCGGCGCCGGGTTTCCGGGTTTTGTGACAGCGATCTGTCTGACTGATCTCGGCGCCGGCTGGGTTCATCTCGTTGAAAGCAACAACAAGAAGGCCGCGTTCCTGCGCCAGGCGATATCACAGACGGGGGCGCGGGCGAGTGTGCACCCTTTGCGGATGGAAACCATGCATGGCGAGATTGCAGGAGTAGACGCCATTTCGGCCAGGGCTCTGGCTTCCCTGCCCGTATTGCTCGACTACGCAGCTCCCTTCGCCCTGGCGAACCCGAAACTGGAGTTGTGGTTTCACAAAGGCTTGGATTATCCGGGAGAAGTAAGATCAGCGCGTGACCTTTGGGGCTTTGATCTGATAGAACATTCAAGTCTGGGGCAGGATGGATCGGCGATCCTGCAGATCAGCAAACTTTCCAAGCGAAACTAGCCCGCGGACCTTCTCGATGCACCCTTCGAAGAACCGGATCATCACCATTGCCAATCAAAAGGGCGGCGTTGGCAAGACAACCACCGCCATCAATCTGGCCACCGCCCTGGCGGCCATCGGCGAAGAGGTGTTGATTGTCGACATCGACCCGCAGGGCAATGCCAGCACCGGCCTTGGTATCGACCGCAAGGATCGCGGCGTTTCGGCCTATGACTTGCTGACCCAGAATGCGACGGTCAGCGAGACCGTTATGCAGACGGCGGTGCCGCATCTGAGCATCATTCCCTCGACCATGGACCTGCTTGGCGTCGAGATGGAAATCGCCGGCACGCCCGACCGGGTGTTCCGGTTGCGCAAGGCGCTGCAGGCCGCAGATGCCCAGAAGTACAATTACGTCCTGATCGATTGCCCGCCATCGCTCAACCTGCTGACCATGAACGCGATGGCCGCGGCCCATTCGATCCTGGTGCCCCTGCAGTGCGAATTCTTCGCGCTCGAGGGTCTCAGCCAGTTGCTGGAAACGGTCGAACAGGTGCGCGACTCGCTCAACCCGACGCTGGACATCCAGGGCATTGTCATGACGATGTATGATGCCCGCAACAATCTGGCGCTGCAGGTTGTCGAGGATGTGCGGTCCCATCTGGGCGAGAAGGTCTACCGGACGCTGATCCCGCGCAATGTCAGGGTTTCCGAGGCGCCCTCCTATGGCAAGCCTGCGATCCTGTATGATCTCAAATGTGCGGGAAGCCAGGCCTATCTGCAGTTGGCCTCGGAAGTAATCCAGCGTGAACGAAACCGTAAGGCTGCCTGACCCGGACGGGGGCGCGGCGAGAGTGGATGAGACGATGTCAGAAGAAGTTTCAAAAAAGCGCCTCGGGCGCGGCCTTGCTGCCCTGATCGGCGAAATTGATCAACCGGCCTCGGCGCAATCCAAGCCGACCATCTCGGCAGACCGCCTGGTGCCGATCGAGCACGTCAGCCGCAATCCGCGCAATCCGCGGCGCTCCTTCGATCCGGCGGATCTGGAGGATCTGTCTCGCTCGATCCGTCAGCACGGCATCGTTCAACCGATCATGGTTCGCAGTGCGGGCACCGATCGTTTCGAGATCATTGCCGGTGAACGCCGCTGGCGCGCTGCGCAGATGGCGGGTCTGGTGGAGATCCCGGTCATCGTCCGCGACGTCGACGACAAGACAGCGCTCGAGATCGCCATCGTCGAGAACGTCCAGCGTGCCGATCTCAACGCGCTTGAAGAGGCGCAGGGCTATGAGCAACTCATCGCGCAGTATGGCTACACCCAGAATGATCTGGGCGAGGTCATCGGCAAGAGCCGCAGTCACGTCGCCAATTCGCTTCGTCTGCTCAAATTGCCGGAGGAGGTCCGCGCCATGCTGGCTGAAGGGGCTTTGTCGGCCGGCCATGCGCGCGCCATTGTCTCCACTTCCGATCCGGTGGCGCTGGCCAAGCAGATCGCCCAGGGCGGGCTGTCCGTTCGGGATGCAGAGAAACTGGCCCAGAAGGATGCCGATCAGGCCAACCGGCCGGGCGGCCTGGAGACAAAGTCGGCCGGTCAGGCAGAGACAAAGGATGCCGATACGGTCGCTCTGGAGAGAAGCCTTTCGGATTATCTCGGTCTTAAGGTTCAATTGGCGCACAAGGGCCAGGGCGGGCAGATGCGCATTGAGTACAAATCGCTTGAGCAGCTGGATGAACTTTGCCGGCTATTGGGTGATAAACACTAATAGAATCAACAGTATAATGATTATCTGCTGAGCAGGCAGGTGCGCAGCAGGGCCTGGCGGGCAATCGCTGCCTCGAGCTGCGGCCGTCGTCGTGTTTCAAGCACCGCGTCGGCAAGCCGTCGCATTTCCCGGTTGATCGCTTCCAGCCGCCAGTGGCGGAGCGCGCGTTCGATAACGGGCTTGCGCTTGAAGTGGATCCCGCGGCCTCTTTCCGTCATCACCTGTGCGGGCTGGCGATTGTGATTCTCCACCAGCGATCGCATCGCATCCAGCTGTTCAAACAGCACAATGCAGCCGCGCAACACCAGGAACACCGATGTCTTGGAAGCAAGGATGCGCTCCAGCGCTGCTTCAAGGCCGGCGGAATCGCCTGTAAAGACGGCATCCACCGCATCATCAACGGACAGGGCGGCGACATCCCCCATCGCTTCGATCACATCATTGTCCGTAACCGTTCCTGTCCCGTGGCAGTAAAGGGCGAGCTTTCTGAGTTCATTGCGGCTCGCCAGGCGATCCCCGCCCAGGAGTTGGGTGAGGCGTTGCCGGGCGTCACCTTGAATGGTGAGGCCGGCGCTTCCCAGTTCCTCGTCAATCAGGGACTGAATGCCGCGGGCATCGTCGGAATAGCACGGCACCGCCAGCGCCGAGCGGCTGCCTTCGATGGTCTTGCGCAGGGCGCTGCCCTTCTTGAGGTCGCCTGCTTCAATGATGAGATGAGACGACCCGTGATCGGTGTCGGCGATAGCGGCCAGGGACTCGACCAGGCCGCGCTCGTTGCCGGCATTGCGAAGCCAGACAAGCCTGTCCCCACCAAACAGACTGATGGCGCCGAATTCGTCGGCCAGGCGTCCGGGGTCTCCCGAAAGGTCGGAAGCCTCAAGCTTGAGAACGGCGAAATCATCCTTGAGATCGACGCCTGTCTTTGCCGCAAGTTGCGAGGCGCGTTCCGATACCAGGCCGCGATCGGGACCATAGACCAGCAGGATCCGGTAGGGTGTGCCCTCCCGCCGGATGAAGCCGGAAAACTCGTGGGATTTTATCTCTGCCATGGGTCCCGCCGAACTGCTCCGTGTCGTGGTGCGTGGATCGCGCCCTTTATCCGTGGCCGCGCCCCGTCCCATTGCCACGGCCCGGTGCGCCCGGCTGCCGGCAGCATGGTCTAGCGCGCCAGGGCTGCGGCAATATCCGCCCTAACCAGAGTCGCCACCTGCCGGGCTGCGCGGTCTTCCGCTTCGCTCCGCGCCCGCACCTGGGCGAATTGCTGCGACGGGAGGTCAAGTTGCGCATCGGCAAACCGGGACCCGGACTTTAGTGTTTCGCCGGTGGATGCCGATCTGAGCACATAGGTCGCCGTCACCGTGGCGCGGGCGGCCGAAAACTCATTGTCGATGCCGCCCGGAAGCAGACCGACTATGTTTGACGAGACTGACAGATCGAGTTGGTAGGCCGCGTTCATCTGCTCGCCACCAAATCCCAGCACGAGCTCGTTGCGGACCGCCTGTTCGACGCGCGTATCGGCAGGCGAGACCGAGACAGACTGCGTTTCGCCGTTTATCGAGCCGTAAAGCGGCTGCGCCTGGCAGCCTGCCAGCAGAAACAGAGCCAGACCGGCGGAGAGAGCCCTTGCTTTCCAGCCCGATCCTGCAGCTTCAGATAACAACATTGACGATCCTCTGGGGTACGATAATGAGTTTGCGCGGCGGATTGCCTCCGGTTGCGGTCCGAACAAAATCGAGAGCCAGAACCGCTGCCTCGACGGCAGCTTGATCGGCATTGCGGTCAATTGTCAATTCGCCCCGCTTCTTGCCGTTTATCTGGACCGGCAGGACGATCTGTTCGTCAGTCACCAGGCTGGAGTCATGGTCCGGCCAGGCCGTTGTCGCCACCATGCCGTCATTGCCGAGCAATTTCCAGCATTCTTCCGCCAGATGCGGCATCATAGGCGCGATCAGCAGCACGACCATGTCAGCTGCCTGCTTGCAGGCGGATGTGAGGTCGGGGTCTGCCTTGCCGGCGGCCACATCGGACAGCGGGGCGGCGAGGGTGTTGACGAGTTCATAGAGCCGCGCCACAGCCTTGTTGAAGGCGAGCTTTTCAATGTCCTCGCCAACAGCCTTGACGGTCTTGTGGGCGTTGCGTGACACCACCAGGCCGAGCCCTTCGGTTCCGGTCTTCGCTTCGACACCCTTGAGATTGCCGGATGCCTCGCCGAGCAGGCGCCAGATTCTCTGGACGAAGCGGTGCGCGCCTTCGACGCCTGCCTCGGTCCAGATCACGTCACGGTCCGGCGGCGAATCCGAGAGCATGAAGAAGCGCGCGGTGTCGGCGCCGTAGCTGTCGATGATGTCGTCGGGATCAACCACATTCTTCTTCGACTTCGACATCTTTTCGATGGAGCCGATGGTGAGCGACTCGCCGGTTCCGGCGCGCCGCGCGGTGCGAACGCCGTCGATCTCCCCGATTTCCACTTCTGCAGGCGGGACCCATTCTCCCTTGCCGCCATTCTCGGTACGATAGGTCTCGTGAACCACCATGCCTTGCGTGAACAACCCGCGGAAGGGCTCCTTCAGGTCAACATGCCCGGTCTGGCGCATGGCACGGGTGAAGAAGCGCGAATAGAGCAGGTGCAGGATCGCATGCTCGATGCCGCCGATATACTGATCCACCGGCAGCCAGGCGCTGGCAACCGCCGGATCTGTCGGGGTCGCGTGATGCGGCGCGGTGAAACGGGCGAAATACCAAGACGAATCCACGAATGTGTCCATGGTGTCGGTTTCCCGGCGTGCGGGCTTTCCGCATGTCGGGCAATCGACATGTTTCCAGGTCGGATGGTGGTCGAGCGGATTGCCCGGCTTGTCGAGCGTCACGTCATCGGGCAGGCGTACCGGCAGGTCTTCGGCCGGCACCGGAACGACGCCGCACCCGTCGCAATGGATCACCGGGATCGGAGCGCCCCAATAGCGCTGGCGGGACAGGCCCCAATCGCGCAGCCGGTAATTGGTCCGGCGCGCGGCTTGTGGCGCATTGCCAAGCGTCCTGTTCTCAAGTCGGCTTGCAACTGCGTCAAAAGCCTGGTCCGGCGACATGCCGTCGAGTTCACGGGAATTGATCATCACGCCGTCGCCAACATAGGCCGTGTCCGTGATGACGAAGCTTGCAGCATCGGCTTCCGCCGGCATCACCACCGGAGTGACCGGAAGATTGTACTTGCGGGCAAAATCGAGGTCGCGCTGGTCGCCCGACGGACAGCCGAAGATCGCGCCGGTTCCATAATCCATCAGCACGAAATTGGCGATGAAGACGGGGACGGTCCAGTCCGGGTCAAGCGGATGGGTGACACTGATGGCAGTCTTGAGACCGATCTTGTCCGCGGTTTCAAGCGCTGCCAATGATGTGCCGGCGCGACGGCATTGATCGCAAAACTCGGCAACCGCCGGATCCTTGGCAGCCAGTTCCTTCGCCAACGGGTGGTCGGCGGCAATGGCCATGAAGGAAGCGCCGTAAAGCGTGTCGGGCCTGGTGGTATAGACCTCGATGTCGGTCGCGCCGCCGGCCGCCGCCGGATCAGTGATCTCCCAGCGGATGGACAGGCCTTCGGACTTGCCGATCCAGTTCTTCTGCATTAGCCGGACCTTTTCCGGCCACTGGTCCAGTTCATCGAGCGACTGAAGCAGATCCTCGGCGAAATCGGTAATCCGGAAAAACCATTGCGTCAGCTCGCGCTGTTCGACCAGGGCGCCCGAACGCCAGCCGCGTCCGTCGATGACCTGCTCATTGGCGAGCACGGTCATGTCGACCGGATCCCAGTTGACCTTGGAATTACGTCGGTAGATCAGGCCGGCTTTCAGAAAATCCAGAAACAGCGCCTGCTGCTGCGCATAATACTCGACATCGCAAGTGGCGAATTCCCGGCTCCAGTCGAGCGACAGGCCCATGGATTTGAGCTGTTTGCGCATGGCGTCGATATTGGCGTAGGTCCAGTCACGCGGATGCACCTTGTTCTGGATTGCGGCATTTTCCGCCGGCATGCCGAAGGCGTCCCAGCCCATCGGATGCAGCACGTTGAAGCCGCGGGCGCGCTTGTAGCGCGCCACCACGTCGCCCATGGCATAGTTGCGCACATGGCCCATGTGAATCCGCCCGGACGGATAGGGAAACATCTCGAGCACATAGTATTTCGGATCCGGACTGTTGTTGTCCGTCTCGAAGATGCGTGCTTCTTCCCAGACCTGCTGCCAGCGGGTTTCCGCCTGTTTGGGATTGTATCGTTCCATTGCCATGAAGGGTCACCAGAAAACCGTCAGATTTTGCCGCGACCTTCACCATGAAACCCGGCAAGCGTCAACCATTGAGCCGTCCTGGAGCCGAAGTTCCGGCGTCAGCAGGCCCCGCGCACCCCCGGCGTCAGGCAAAACGGCAAGCGTCTGACAGATTGGCAAGTTGATCCGGCTGCGTTAACACCGGGTGGTGGACATCAAATCAAGGGAAGGAAGCAAGCTTGGACGTGCGGGAAAACCTTGAACAAGTGTGGGCGGCAATCGCTGCCGCAGCGGTCGCAGCTGATAGGAAGCCGGATTCGGTTCGGCTGGTGGCAGTGTCAAAGACCAAGCCGGTCGAGGATATAAGGCTGGTGATCAATGCCGGGCAACGGGTCTTCGGTGAAAATCGCGTTCAGGAAGCTCAATCCAAGTGGCCCGGGTTGAAGGCTGAGACGCCTGATCTGGAGCTCCATCTCATCGGACCACTGCAATCCAACAAGACTGCCGACGCCGTGGCGCTGTTCGATGTGATCCAGACCGTCGACCGGGAGAAGATCGCGCGGGAAATCGCCCGGGAAATCGAGAAGCAGGGCAAGAATCCCCGTCTTTATGTTCAGGTCAACACCGGCTCTGAACCACAGAAGGCCGGGATAGAACCGGACCAGGCGGCTGCGTTCCTTCAGCTGTGCCGCTCTGAACTGGGACTGACGATCTCCGGTCTGATGTGCATCCCGCCGGTGGATGAGAATCCCGGCCCGCACTTCGCCCTGCTTTCAAAACTTGCCCGGGAAAACGACATCGAGATCCTGTCGATGGGCATGTCGGACGATTTCGAGACGGCCATCGGCTTCGGTGCAACGGAGGTCCGCGTCGGATCTGCAATTTTCGGCGCGCGCCCCACGATCTAATCTGATCTGGCAGTGTGACCGAATCAGATGATAGGATCTGTCAGGACAAATTGCCCCACTAGTCCAAGGTCTAGTTTCCCCAGCCGATGGAGGACCCTAGGGTGCCGCAATTCGCGACATCGCCGGCTGGACCCTTGATCGCTGGCGCGGGGCTTTGGGGAGGGAATCATTATGTCGAGCAGCTATGCTGAGGTCTACAAGAGCTGGCAGGAGGACCCGGAAGGTTTCTGGATGAATCAGGCGGCTGCGATCGACTGGTTTGAAAAGCCCGAGAAGGCCTTCGATCCCGATCATGGCGCCTATGGCAGGTGGTTCCCGGACGGCATGACCAACACCTGCCACAACTGTCTGGACCGCCACGTGGCCTCGGGCCGCGGCGACCAGGCCGCGATCATCTATGACAGCCCGATCACCGGGGCCAAACGCACCATTTCCTATGCCGCCATGCTGGCGGAGGTCGAGGCCTTTGCCGCGGCGCTCGCCGACAAGGGAATTGGCAAGGGAGACCGGGTTGTCCTCTATATGCCGATGGTGCCCGAGGCGATTGTCGCCATGCTGGCCTGCGCGCGCCTCGGGGCCATTCACTCGGTCGTCTTCGGCGGCTTCGCGGCCTCGGAACTCGCCACCCGCATCGACGACAGCCGGGCAAAGCTCGTCGTGACCGCGTCCTGCGGCATCGAGCCGGGTCGGATCGTCGCCTACAAGCCGCTGCTCGATGCAGCCATCGACCATTGCCGTCACAAGCCTGAAGCGACCATCGTGCTGCAGCGCGAACAGCATCGTTGCGAGCTGATCGACGGGCGGGATTTCGATTACGCGGATCTGATCAGGGCCAATTCAGGACGCAAGATCGCCTGCACGCCGGTCGCGGCCACCGATCCGCTTTATATTCTCTACACCTCCGGCACCACAGGCCAGCCCAAGGGCGTGGTGCGTGACAATGGCGGACACATGGTGGCGCTCGAATGGTCGATGCATGCGATCTACGGGCTCAAGCCGGGCGAAGTGTTCTGGGCGGCGTCGGACATCGGCTGGGTGGTGGGGCATTCCTACATCGTCTACGCGCCGCTTCTGCATGGAAACACAACCATCGTGTTCGAGGGCAAGCCGGTGGGAACGCCCGATGCCGGCACGTTCTGGCGGGTGATCGCCGAGCATGATGTCGCGGTGCTGTTCACCGCGCCGACGGCGTTCCGCGCCATTCGCAAGGAAGATCCGCAGGGCAGCCTGATCGCCGATTACGACCTTTCGGGCTTCAGGGCGCTGTTCCTGGCCGGCGAACGGGCGGATCCGGACACCATCCAGTGGGCCGAACGCGTGCTTCAGGTTCCCGTCATTGATCATTGGTGGCAGACTGAAACCGGCTGGACAATCGCCGGCAACCCGATGGGCCTGGGTCTTCTGCCGGTCAAGCACGGGTCTCCCGCGGTTGCGATGCCGGGCTACGATGTTCAGGTCATCGACGATGCCGGCCACCCGGTCGCTGCCGGGACGCTGGGCAATGTCGTGGTCAAGCTGCCGCTGCCGCCTGGCTGCCTGCCGACGCTGTGGAACGCCGATGACCGGTTCCACGATTCCTACCTGGCGGAGTTTCCAGGCTTCTACAAGACCGCCGACGCCGGCTATGTCGACGATGACGGCTATCTGTTCATCATGGCGCGGACCGACGACATCATCAATGTCGCGGGGCACCGGTTGTCGACGGGCGGCATGGAAGAGGCCGTGGCGAACCACCCGGATGTCGCCGAATGCGCGGTTATCGGCATCGCCGACAGCATGAAGGGACAGATTCCCGCGGGCTTCATCGTGATCAATTCCGGCGTCGACAAGAGCGACGAGGAGATCGAGAGGGAAGTCGTCAAGCTGGTCCGCGACCAGATCGGCCCGGTGGCGGCGTTCAAGATGGTCATGGTGGTCAAACGCCTTCCCAAGACCCGGTCGGGCAAGATTCTTCGCGCAACCATGCAGAAGATAGCCGATGGCGAAGACTGGAAGATGCCGGCAACCATCGACGATCCCGGCATTCTCGATGAAATCCGGGAAGCCATGACAAAGCACGGGATCGGCCGGAAGGGCGATTGACCTTCCCCGTCTGCCGGGCCACTGTCGCCGCTGCGCACTGGCTTGCGGGACTGAACGCTTCCGTTCGGGTGCCGCGTGGGCTCGTGCCCGGCATCAATGAGATAAAGTGTGCCAGCGCCTCCCAGGCGGCGTGTGGCGCTGTGTGGAAGGAATGAACCATGAGACTGGACGGACGAACAGCCATCGTAACGGGCGGCGCCAAGGGTATCGGGCTGGCGATCGTGCGGCGCCTTGCCGCTGAGGGCGCGCGGGTGATGATCGCCGATATTGATGAAGCGGCGGGCGCTGCAGCGGTGGAAGCGGTATCGAGCGACGGCGAAGTCCGCTTTACACCCGCCGATGTGTCCGAGCGGCTGGATGTCCACAATCTGGTGGCCAAGACGATCGATGCCTTTGGCTCCATCAATGCGCTGGTCAACAATGCCGGCATTGTCCACGCCGCTGATTTTCTCGACCTCAAGGAAGAAGATTTCGACCGGGTCATGGGCGTCAATCTCAAGAGCGTGCTCCTGTGCGGCCAGGCCGTGGCGCGGCACATGGTGGACCAGGCCGGCAAGGGCGAGGAGCCCGGCTCGATCGTCAACATGTCCTCGATCAACGACCATTTCGCCATTGCCAATCAGGTTCCCTATTCCGTTTCCAAGGGCGGCGTCAGCCAGATGACCAAGGTCATGGCGTTGTCGCTGGCGCCTCATGGTATCCGGGTAAATTCTGTCGGGCCCGGCTCGATCATGACCGACATGCTGGCCTCCGTCGCTGACAATCCCGAGGCGAAAACCAGGATCCTGTCGCGCACGCCGCTGGGCCGCATCGGCGAACCATCCGAGATCGCCTCGGTGGTGGCGTTCCTGCTTTCCTCCGATGCAAGCTACGTCACCGGTCAGACGATCTATGCCGATGGCGGCCGCATGCCGCTGAACTACACGGTTCCGGTCAAGGAATAGCAGCCCTTTCAGACCTGCCAAAAGGCGGATCTTAACCGGGTCAGGCAAAACAGGATCTTTGCCTCAAACCGAATCGGTGGGGGCGAAGGTCTGCGGCAAACAGGCTCACATACCCAAGTTTTGAAATATCAGTCGCAGCTTGCTTTCTCCCGTCTGCCGCCCGCATAAGGCATCGCCAGTCCGCTTTCGAGCATGGCCGCGGCAACATCCTGGGTGCCTGCCTTGAGATCGGCAAGGACCCGGCCGTAGTATTTCCCGCCGGACACGTTGATCAATTCGATCGTTGAAAAATTCGAGACAAGACGCTCAAGTTCACTGCGCGCCCGCTCGCCGGCCAGGCGCTCGGCTGTACACCGAGAGCGGCGCTCCGGCGTATCGATGCCGCGCAGCCTGACCGATACCCGCACCGCGTGACCCGGCCAGGGGTGGGCGTCGACCACGAGCGTATCCCCGTCAATGACTTTGATGATCCGGGCGGAGACCGGTCCGGCAACGCTGCGCCACTGCGCTTCCGTTGCACGCGCAGCATCGGCCCAAGCCAGGCTCAGGCCTTGGGACATTACGATGCCATATATAAGGGATGGAACGATTCGCATGATAAAGGAATATATTCCTCTATCATGAATGCATCAACTGCAGGCAGGCTTAAAAATCAATAGCCCGGCCGTTGATTTCCCAGTCACCAAACCGTGCCGGATCGGCGCCGCCACGGCCGCCGATTTCCCTTTCGGCGCTGAGAGCCTCGTCCTTCTGCGCCTGGCGCCGGGCTTCGGCTTCGGCAAGGGCGCGCCGGGCGGCAGGGCTGAGCACGCGCTCCGGCGATCCATCCTGTTTCATGGCGTGCGGCATGCTGCTGTCTGACGCATTCGCCGTGGTCGGGCCGGGCTCGGGTTTCGTGGTCATGGGGCTTGCTCCGCCAGATTGGCTGTCACATTGAAGAATGGCTTGAAACACCCCATCTTTACCGCCACAAGCGGCGAAAACCAAATCGCTGACGACGGACAATTGGTCGCTGGAAAGGATGACGGACATGAACCTTGTTCGCACTGCCATGTTGATTGCATTGATGACTGCCCTGTTCATGGGGGTGGGCTACCTGATCGGCGGTGCCGGCGGGATGATGATCGCGTTCCTTATCGCCGCGGCGATGAACCTGTTCTCCTACTGGAATTCCGACAAGATGGTGCTCAAGATGCATCATGCCGTCGAGGTTGATCAGCACACTGCGCCGGAATTCTACCGGATTGTCGCCGATCTGGCGCAGAATGCCGGGCTGCCGATGCCGAAGGTCTTTGTCATCCGCAACGCCCAGCCCAACGCCTTCGCCACCGGCCGCAATCCGGAGAATGCGGCGGTCGCCGCCTCCACCGGGCTGCTGGAAGCCTTGAGCGACGAGGAAGTGGCCGCCGTGATGGCGCATGAACTCGCGCATGTGCAGAACCGCGACACGCTGATCATGACCATCACCGCGACGCTGGCCGGCGCGATTTCCATGCTGGGCAATTTCGCCTTCTTCTTCGGCGGCAACCGCAACAACAATCCGCTGGGCTTCATCGGCGTGCTGGTGGCAATGCTGGTTGCCCCGTTTGCCGCCATGCTGGTGCAGATGACCATCAGCCGGACCCGCGAATATGCCGCCGACCGGCGCGGCGCGGAGATCTGCGGCAATCCGCTGTGGCTGGCTTCGGCCCTGCGCAAAATCGCCATGGGCGCCGGCCGCATCGTCAACGAGGACGCCGAACGCAATCCGGCCACGGCGCACATGTTCATCATCAATCCGCTGAACGGCCAGCGCATGGACAGCCTGTTTTCCACCCATCCGGCCACCGAGAACCGCATCGCGGCGCTTGAGGCGATGGTGGAGGAGTTTGCGCCGGCCCGGGCTGCCCCCTCTTCGCCCGGCCCATGGGGCCGTGACGGCACGGTTTCCAAAGGACCGTGGTCTTGAGCGGCGCCCGGCCCGCCAGAGCCCGTTCGAAACCTGAAAACCAAGCCAACCGCCGCGGTCCGACCGATGCGAAGCCGGGTCTGGCAGCGCGGCAGGCGGCTGCCCGCCTCCTGTCGGCCGTTATGGAAAGCCGGGCATCGCTCGACGGGCTTCTCGATCCGGCCGGCGGAAATCCGGCCTTCACCAATCTTGGCGATCAGGACCGGTTGCTGGTGCGGGCAATTCTGCTGTCAGCGCTCCGGCATCTCAGGGTGATCGACGCCTTCATCGACAGGCTGGTCGACAATCCGCTGCCCGATGGCGCCCGGGCGCTTCGCCAGGTGTTGCGCATTGCCGCCGCGCAGATCCTCTATCTCGACGTGCCCGACCGGGCCGCGGTGGACCTCGCCGTCACCCAGGCGGATTCGGATCCGAGGAACCGGCGGTTCGCCGGGCTGGTCAATGCCCTGTTGCGACGGATGGCGCGGGAGAAGGACGAGCTCCTGCCGGTCATTTCTGCGGAGACGCCGGATTTTCCGGACTGGTTCGAAGACCGGCTCAGGAATGCCTATCCGGCAGACGCCGATTCTATCCTGAAAATCCTGTCCGAACCGCCGGCGATCGATCTGACCGTCAAGTCCGATGCTGAGGGCTGGGCTGAACGGCTGGGCGGGTTGGTACTGCCGACGGGTTCGGTCAGGATCGGGCGGCCCGAGGGTCCGGTCTCTGGCCTTGCGGGTTTTGCGGATGGCCAATGGTGGGTCCAGGATGCGGCCGCAAGCATTCCGGCTCAATTGTTCTCGAAACTCGTTGGTCTCGAGATTGTCGATCTGTGCGCAGCACCTGGCGGCAAGACTGCACAATTGGCGCTTGCTGGCGCGCGGGTGACGGCCTGCGACCAGTCCGCCAACCGGCTCGAGCGCTTGCGCGGCAATCTGGAGCGGCTTGGTCTTGACGTGGAAACCCGGTTGAGCAGAGCCCAGGATCTGGTTGCGCCGGAGGGGTTTGACGGCGTGCTTCTCGATGCGCCCTGCTCGTCGACCGGAACGGTGCGTCGCCATCCCGACATTCCCTATACCAAGACGCCCGACGACATCATGCGGCTGGCGCAGGTGCAGCGCGACCTTCTCGATCATGCTGCAAGCCTGGTGCGTCCGGGAGGCGAGCTGGTGTTTTCCAATTGTTCGCTCGACCCGCAGGAGGGCGAGGACATGGTGGCCGGCTTCCTGGCCGATCATCCGTCCTGGAAGATCAAGCCTGTCGAGCCGGCGCGCTGGGCGGGGCTTGAGACGGCGATCACGGCTTTGGGGGAAGTCCGGACCCATCCGGCGATGCTCGGTCATGAAGATGCGCGACTTGCCGGCCTGGACGGGTTTTATGCCGTTGTCTTGACACACCGGTAAGGGTTTGGGCGATAAACCGGGCCAGCTGCACTGCCTGCTGGGCAAATTTGCCTGCTCCCGCCACATTAGCAGCAGTTGAACAATTAACCCACTGTGTTACGATTCCTGTCCGGTGGAGGGCCGGGACCCGTTTTCAGGATTTCCCTTTTGGCATTTTCGGTACTCGAATCGCAACGCTCGGCGTATTTTTACGGGGCGGAGATCTGGCGGCGGTTTGCCCGTCGCATGGCGTTGGGGCGAATCAACGCCATGCGGTTTGCCGGCGGCACGCCGGACCGGCTCGTGGTGGCGCCGATCGATCTCAGGATCGCCGATTCCCACATTGCCGAGGAGATCTATTCCGGACGCTTCGCCATGGGCGGCACGATGGTCGACACCGGCGGCGGCAGCCCCTTCCAGCTGGAAGCACCAAGCCCGGCCTTCGCGCGCAGCCTGCACGGGTTTGGCTGGCTACGGCACATGCGGGCGGCCGACCATGATCTGGCATTCGCCAATGCGCGGGCGCTTGTCGATGACTGGATCACGGTCGAGGGACGCCATCTGGGCGGGCTTTCCTTCGAGCCCGACGTGCTCTCCAGCCGGCTTATTGCCTGGTTTTCCCATTCCCCGATCGTGCTGCGCGGCGCTGATCACGGCTTCTATCGCCGGTTTCTCAAGAGCATTGCTCTCCAGACCCGGTATCTCCGGCATGTGACGGGTGCGTTGCCCGCCGATGCGGTGCGTTTCCGGGTGCGGATTGCGCTGGCCATGGCGAGCCTGTGTCTTCCCGCCAGCGCCGGTACGATCCGGTCCGCCTCGCGCAATCTCGACGCCGAGTTCGATCTGCAGATCCTTCCCGATGGCGGGCATTCCTCGCGCAATCCGATGGTGCTGATCGATCTGCTGACCGATCTGCTGCCGCTGAGGCAGACCTATGTCAATCTCGGCCAGAAACCGCCTGCCCGAATGGCGGCGGGAATGGACCGGATGTTTTCGGCGCTGCGGTTCTTCCGCCACGCCAATGGCGAGCTTGCCCTGTTCAACGGCGCGTCCGCCGTGTCCGCGGACCGCATGCTTGGTGTCTTGCGCTATGATGAAACCTCCGGGACGGCCTATCGCGAAATGCCGCATTCGCATTACCAGAGGCTGAGCGCCGGCAACGCGGTGCTGATCGCCGATACCGGAGCGCCACCGAAAGGCAGGATGTCGGCGAGCGCCCATGCCGGATGCCTGTCCTTCGAGCTGTCGTCGGGTTTCAACCGCTTCATCGTCAATGCCGGCGCGCCGGCGTCCTATCATCCCCAGCATGCCGAGTTCGCCCGGCTGACCGCGGCGCACAGCACGGTGACGCTGAAGGACAGATCTTCCCTGAAGATTTCGCATTCCTCGTTCCTTGGGCCGATCGTGACCGGCGGTGTGCGGCGGGTCGAGGTTGGTTCGCTCGATGAAGAGGGCAAGCAGTCCGGTTTTGTTGCGACCCATGACGGCTATGTCAGCAGTCTGAGGCTTCTGCACCGCCGAAAGATCCGGCTGCTTGTCTCCGGGCACGAGGTGCAGGGGCGCGACGAGGTGCTCAGGCCGGACGAGAGCGCACCCGCGCCCGAAGACCGGACGGTCGGAATGGCGCGGTTTCATGTCCATCCGAAGATATCGGTCACCCAGGACGAGGACGGAACGGTCCACCTGACTGCCAGCGACGGGGAATGCTGGGCCTTTGTCGCTCGCGATCTGAGGCCGCGGGTCGAAGAGGACGTGCATTTTGCCGATCTCGCCGGGGCCCGGACCAGCAAGCAGATCGTGCTTGAGTTCACCGCCGGTGAAACGCCCCGCATAGACTGGAAGCTGATCCGTACCACCTTGCCGCGTGCCCAAGGCTGATTTGTCGCGAGGTTGACCAGCGCCGCAGGCCTCACACAACCGGTGACGCTCCACAGATAAGCCCTTATGCTGTGTTTTACGGCGCTTCCGGCTGTGCTAACCCAAGCGCGCGCCGCCAGGCTGAGGCGGCAGTACCTCAGGGGATCTCCATGGTCGTTGCTTCCAAAAACCATCCCGCGCCGGACCTGGTACGCGTTCGCCGGGCTTTGCTGTCAGTATCGGACAAGTCGGGACTGGTCGATTTCGCCCGCGGGCTTGCCGCGGCGGGGATCGAGCTGGTCTCGACTGGCGGCACAAGAACCACGCTTCAAAAGGCCGGGCTTTCCGTTCGCGATGTCTCGGAGCTGACATCGTTTCCCGAAATCATGGATGGCCGGGTCAAGACCCTGCATCCGGGTGTGCATGGCGGCCTGCTTGCCATTCGCGACGATTCCGAGCACCGGGCGGCGATGCAAGAGCACGCAATTGCCGAGATCGACATGGCTGTCGTCAATCTCTATCCGTTCGAAGAGACCGTTGCCGGCGGCGCCGACCCCGCAACCACCATCGAGAACATCGATATCGGCGGCCCCGCGATGATCCGCGCCTCGGCCAAGAACCATGCCTATGTCACCATCGTGACCGATCCGGAAGATTACGCCCGCGTGCTCGCAGCCCTTGAAACCCATGCCGGCGCCATTCCCCTGGCGCTGCGTCGGGATCTGGCCGCGCTCGCCTTCGCACGGACCGCCGCCTATGATGCCGCGGTTTCGGGATGGTTTGCCGGTGAGCTCGGGCTGGAAGCGCCGCGCCACAGGGCCTTTGGCGGTCGCCTCATCGATGTGATGCGCTACGGCGAGAATCCGCATCAGGCGGCGGCGTTCTACGCCACCGCTGAAAACCGTCCCGGCGTGGCAACGGCTAAGCTGCTGCAGGGCAAGCAATTGTCCTACAACAATATCAACGACACCGATGCTGCCTTCGAGCTCGTGAGCGAATTCGATCCGTCGGTTGCGGCCTGCGCTATCATCAAGCATGCCAATCCCTGCGGCGTGGCGGCTGGCGACAGTCTGGTGGATGCCTATCGGCGGGCGCTCGAATGTGACCAGACCTCGGCGTTTGGCGGCATCATCGCGCTCAACCGGTCTCTGGACGCGGCGACTGCCACTGAAATCGTCAAGATTTTCACCGAAGTGATCATCGCGCCGGATGCCAGCGACGAAGCGCGCGCCATCCTCTCGTCCAAGAAGAACCTGCGGCTGATGACCACCGGCGCTCTTGCCGATCCGCGCCAGCCCGGTATCACGGTGAAAACGGTTGCCGGCGGGCTGCTGGTCCAGGGCCGCGACAACGGCATCGTGCTGCCCGAGGATTTCAAGGTGGTGACCAGGCGCGCGCCGGATGCGCGCGAGCTGGCTGACCTGGCCTTTGCCTTCCGCGTCGCCAAGCACGTCAAGTCCAACGCCATTGTCTATGTCCAGAACGGCGCCACGGTAGGGATCGGCGCCGGCCAGATGAGCCGGGTCGATTCGGCCCGGATCGCAGCACGCAAGGCGGTGGACGCTGCCGAGGCGCTCGGGCTTGACGCACCGCTCACCAAGGGCAGTGTTGTTGCCTCGGACGCGTTCTTTCCCTTTGCCGACGGGCTGCTGTCCGCCATCGAAGCCGGGGCGACCGCCGTGATCCAGCCGGGCGGATCAATGCGCGATCAGGATGTGATTGATGCAGCCGATGCGGCCGGTGTCGCGATGGTGTTTACCGGCATGCGGCATTTCCGCCACTGATCCGGTCTGCGCTGGCCTGAATTCGCTGCATGTGCGGGGATTTGAGTCTCCATACTCTGGGTACGGATGGGTCCATACCTGACGTATGGCCCTAATGCGCTTTTCAACCTTAGTTTCAGATAGCCGCCGGTTTGCCCTTCGGCTGGTCTGCCGGGTAGGGCGTGGACCACAGGATCGCCAGTCCTGCTGCAAAAAACAGGATGATGGTGGCCATGCCGAGCCGGGGAGATCCCGAGAGCGCCGTGACGGTGGCGACCAGGAAGGGCGCCAGGAAACTCGTGGCGCGCCCGGCCAGGGCATAGATGCCGAAATAGCGGCCCGCCTCGTCCTCGGTGACGCTGCGCGCCATGTAGGCCCGTGACGAGGCCTGGACCGGACCGAAGGCAATCCCGATCAGCAGGCCGAAGGCGATATAGGCCTTCTCCGCAGCGGTCCCGAACAGGCCTCCCGAATCCGCGTCGCCCAGCGCCAGTCCACCGAAGAAGGTAAATCCTGGACCGGTCGAAACGATGCCGATGGTGGCGATCAGCAGCAGGAAGATCGAGATCAGAACCACCGATTTGGAGCCGAGCTGGGTGTCGAGGCGGCTGGCATAGAGGCAGGAGAAGATCGCCACGACATTGAGCATGATGCCGTAGATGCCGATCTCGGTGATGGACCAGGCGAACATGGCCGCGGCAAAGCCGCCGCCCAGCGCCAGCAGCGCATTGACGCCGTCCTGGTAGATCATCCGGGCTATCAGAAACCGGAAAATGCCGGCGCGCTGGCGCACCTCGCCGATCGTCGATTTCAATTCGGTCAGGCCGTCGCGGATGGCGGTCCCCATGGCGCGGCGGCCGCCAGCGTCGGGCGTGAAGAAGAACATCGGCAGGATGAAGATGGCGTACCAGAGCGCCGATATCGGACCCGAGGCGCGGGCGTCTTCGCCCTGCAGCGGATCCAGTCCGAACAGCGGATCGATGCCGATGATTGTCTTGCCTGTTTCCGGCGAGGCCGCGAGACAGGCGATGATGAAGATCAGCACGATCATGCCGCCAAGATAGCCAAGCCCCCAGGCCAGGTTGGACACCCGGCCGATCTGCGCCTTGGGTACGAGTCTCAACAGCATCGAATCATTGAACACGATGGAGAATTCGGCCGCGACCGACGCCAGCGTGAACAGGGCGACGATGGCAACGAGGTTCGAGCCGGGCGCGGCGAACCACAATCCGCAGAGCGTCAGGATCTTGACGAGCGCAAAGGTGGCGATCCAGGGCTTGCGCGGGCCGGTCTGGTCGGCGATCGAGCCTAGCACCGGCGACAGCACGGCGATGATGAAGCCGCCGGCAGCAATACCGTAACCCCAGGCGGCCTGGCCGGTGGCGGGGTCGCTGGCCATGCGGCTGATGAAGTAGGGACCGAAGATGAAGGTGGTGACGACGGTGAAGAACGGTTGCGCCGCCCAGTCAAACATCATCCAGCCAAAGACACCGCTGCGGCGAACGGTCGTGGCCGGCGGCAACCCGATTGCGTCAGACATTCAAATTGTCCCCTGTCATACCTGACCGCCGCGATCCTGTCATGGACGCAGGGACCGGGCAAGATCGCTCAGCATTCCGGCGGCGACTGTCAGTTTGGCGACCGACAATTCGCCGGTGTCGGTCAGGGTCAGGATCTGGCCGCGGACATGGGAAATCCGGTCCTTGTTGGCCGAAAGCCATTCGCCGGCCGGATCGGCTGCCTTTGGATTGCCGTCCAGCGCCATGGCGGCGATGATCCGTCGCGCCTCGAAAATCTCGTCGAGACCGCGCGCCAGCGCCAGCCCGTCGAAATGGTCCGACACAGGGATCCGGTCCACCGCGGCGACAATCCTGCCGACGCGGAACGCGTCGGTGACGGCAAAGAAGGCTTCCGTTGCGCGTGACAGGTCGGTCTTGGAGAATGCCGCCACATGGCAGATGTCGGGTGCGAGCGCCAGGCCTCCCAGTCCGGCAATCTGTCCGGCAAGGTCCGCGGGAACCGATTGTTCCACGAGCTCCGACTGAATGGCTTCGGCTTCGTCGCGCATGAATTCAGGCATCGCAGCGATCAATGAGCCGCCAAGCTTGGAAACGCCCGCCTGCATGGACTTGATCGCGGCGCCGAGATCGCCCTGCGCCGCGGCGGTCTTGAGCGCCCAGCTGGTAACGTCCTTCAGGGTGTTTCCGATCCGGGCGTAGAGGCGGTTCTGAACGACCCCGGGCACCTTGGTGTCGAGTGCATCGACGCGGGCATAGAGCTGATCCAGCGAAAGACCGTCGCGAGCAAGAATGAAGGCCTTGACGATATCTGCCGCAGTGGCGCCGGACTTGTCCCCGAGGCCGATGACGAAGGCCGGACCGCAGCGGTTGATCGCATCATTGACTATAAGCGTGGAGATGATCTCGCGGCGCAGGCGATGGCTGGCGATGTCGGAAGAATGCGGCTTCTGCATCTTTTCGGGGAAATAGGACCTGAGCGTCTGATCGAAATAGGGATCGTCGGGGAGGGAACTGGCGACGATCTCGTCGAACAGCACCAGCTTCGCATAGGAGAGCAGAACGCCGATCTCGGGCCGCGTCAGGGCGTGGCCGCCGGCGACACGTTCGGCGATGGCCGGATCCTCCGGAAGATCCTCGACCTTGCGGTTGAGCAGGCCGCGGGCTTCAAGATTGCCCATCACCCGGTTGAGCTCGCCCACGCCGGACACGCCCTCGGCCTCGGCAATGGAAATCGCCAGCGTCTGCAGGTAATTGTTGCGCAGCACCAGTTCGGCCACTTCGTCGGTCATCGACGCCAGCAGGGTGTTGCGCTTGGGTCGGGTCAGGCGGTCCTCGCGCATGGCATTGGCCAGCGCGATCTTGATGTTGACCTCGACGTCGGAGGAATTGACCCCGGCGGAGTTGTCGATGGCATCGGAGTTGCAGCGGCCGCCGCCCAGCGCATAGGCAATGCGGCCCTTCTGGGTGACACCGAGATTGGCGCCTTCACCGATCACCTTGGCGCGGACCTGTCGGGCATTCACCCGGATCGCATCATTGGCACGGTCGCCGACATCGGCGTCATTCTCGTGGGCATCCTTGATGTAGGTGCCGATGCCGCCGAACCACAACAGATCGGTTTCCATCGACAGGATCGCGGTCATGATGTCCTGCGGTGTCGCCCGGTGATGGCCGAGGCCGATCACGGCCGCCGCCTCGGGCGTCAGATCGACCGACTTGAGCGACCTGGGAATGATCACGCCACCCTTTGACAGCTTCGATTTGTCATAATCCTGCCAGCTAGACCGGCCGAGATCGAACAGCCGGCTTCGCTCCGCGAAGCTCGAGGCGCATTCGGGATCGGGATCGATGAAGATGTCGCGATGGTCGAACGCGGCCAGCAGGCGGATCTTCTCGGACAGCAGCATGCCGTTGCCGAAGACGTCGCCCGACATGTCGCCGACGCCTGCGACGGTGAAGGGCTGCGTCTGGATGTCGATATCCATTTCGCGGAAGTGCCGCTTGACCGCCTCCCAGGCGCCGCGCGCGGTGATGCCCATCTTCTTGTGGTCATAGCCGGCCGATCCGCCGGAGGCGAAGGCGTCATCGAGCCAGAAATCCTGTTCCTGGCTCAGCGCATTGGCGGTGTCTGAGAAAGTGGCCGTGCCCTTGTCGGCGGCCACCACGAAATAGGGGTCATCGGCGTCGTGGCGAACCGTGTTGGCCGGCGGCACGATGGCGTCGCCGACGATATTGTCGGTCACCGAAAGAAGCGTGCGGATGAACAGCTTGTAGGCCTCGCGACCGGCCTCGAACACCGCATCGCGGCTGCCTTCGGCAGGCAGCTTTTTCGGATAGAAACCGCCCTTGGCGCCGACCGGCACGATCACCGCGTTCTTGACCTGCTGCGCCTTGACCAGTCCCAGCACCTCGGTGCGGTAGTCCTGCGCCCGGTCCGACCAGCGCAGGCCGCCGCGGGCGACGGGGCCGAAGCGCAAGTGGACGCCTTCGACCTCGGACCCGTAGACAAAGATCTCGCGGAACGGCCGCGGCTCGGGCAGTCCCTCAAGCGCCTTCGGATCCAGCTTGAAGGCCATCGCCGGGCGTGGTGCTCCATCTTCGCCGGTCTGGAAATAATTGGTTCGCAGCGATGCTCCGATTGCATTGACGTAGCGTCTGAGAATCTTGTCATCATCGATGCTCGGGACTTCGGCCAGGGCCGTCTCGATGGCCTCCAGCAGCCTTGAACTCAAATCCGTCCGCTTTTCGGCGTCGATTCCTGTATCGAACCGGACCCGGAACAGTTCCTGCAACTTGCCGGCAATATCCGCGTGGCGATTGAGGCTGTGCGCAATATACTCTTGCGAATAGGCAATGCCGGCCTGGCGCAGGTACCGCGCATAGGCCCGCAACACCGTTGCCTCGCGGACCGACAGTCCGGCATTGGTGACGAGCCGGTTGTAGGCGTCATTGTCGGTTTCACCGCGCCAGACCGACAGAAAAGCCTCTTCGAGACGGGCGCCGTCGACGGCCAGATTGACGATGCGCCCGTCCTCATGGGCGATTTCCATGTCGTGAACGAATACGGTGCCCGAAGCGCCGGCCTGATCGTCGAGGAAAATCTCGTGAGTCTGCTCGCTGATCACCTGGAAGCCGAGATTCTCCAGAAGTGGAACACGGCGCGACAGGGAAACCGGTTCGCCCGCATGGAAAATCTTCAATGCCAGATGGTCTTCTGCGGTATCCTCGTTGCGGTAAAACGCGATCCGGATCGAGCCAGGCGCCTTGCAGGCGAGGATATTGCCGAGATCAGCCAATGCCTCTTCCGGCCGGAAACGCTCCTTGTAGGACGGGCTGACGCTCATCCGGGCAGCGCTGCTGCCGCCCAGCGCGCGGAACTGGTCCTCCCAGCGGGTGACGATGGAGCGGACGTCGCGTTCAAGCTGCTCCTGCGGCACTTGCGGCGTCTTGCCTTCCGACCGGCCGATGATGAAATGGACGCGGGCCACGCCGCCCTCCGGAAAGGCCGGATAGTAAGCCGACACACGACCATTGTAGACAGTCTTGAAATAGGCGCCGATTCGCTCCCGCGCGATCGAATCATACTGGTCGCGCGGGACATAGACGATCACCGACACGAACCGGTCGAACCGGTCGATTCGCGGCAGCACGCGGACGCGCGGCCGGTCGGACAGTTCGTTGATCTGGTTGCAGAACCGCGCGAGCAAGTGGGCATCGATCTGAAACAGGTCGTCGCGCGGATAGGCCTCGAGCGTGTTGAGCAGCAACTTGCCGGAGTGACTTTGCGGGTCGTAGCCGAATTCAGAGACGACCGCCTGCACCTTGGAGCGCAGCAGCGGGATTCGCGTGACCGAACTTGTGTAGGCGGTGGAAGTAAAGAGCCCGACCACGCGCAATTCGCCGATCACCTTGCCTTTGGAATTGAATCGCTTGATGCCGATATAGTCCATATAGGCGCGACGGTGCACCACCGAGCGGGCATTGGCCTTGGTGACGATGAGAAAATCCGGTCCCTGTAGGAAATCCAGGATCTCCGGCGTCGTCGTGACCTGGTCCTTGCCGAGCCGGAGCACCAGCACATCCGGATCCGACAGGATGCCGAGGCCGTCCGAGGAAGCCCTGCTGAGTTGCGCCGTCTCGCCATCGCCCGAATAGACATATTCGCGCATGCCCAGAAAGGTGAAATTGTTGTCGCGCAGCCAGGCGATGAAGGCCTGGGCCTCCTGCCGGGCGGGTTCGGTCTGCTTGTCGACGTCGAGCGCCACCAGATCGGCGGCGCTGTGATCGATCATCGCCAGCATTGCCTTCCAGTCACTAACGGCGGACTGGACCTGGTCGAGAACATATCGGACACGCAAGGCCAGGTTCTTTGCGGCAGCTACGCCGAGCCGCGGCATGTGGATCTGTATATGGCTGACCCGCTGGGTGTGGTCACTGCCATCACCATGGGAAAAGAGGACCGTCGGCGCCTTGCCGGACACGACCAGGATCGGATGCAGCGCCATGAGGATGTCGCGTACCTCCGACGTCACCTCGCCCATCACCGAATCATAGAGGAACGGTTTGTTGAGCGTGGTGATGGCAAGAATCGAGACGTCCTCGCCCTCCTTCGTGGCCTCATCCACGTCGATCAGGCTCATCCGCGAGGTCTTGCTGTCCCAGGCGCGGATCTCGGATTCGGCCAGAACTGCAAAATCGGCAAGGCTCGAGGCAGGGAAAAGGGCAAGATCATCCATGCTGACACGGGAAAACAGGACATGCGGCTCGACATGCGGCTTCTTGTTCCTGGACGCGATCGATGCAGCTTCCGCCAACAGTGTTTCCGCGCCGCGGGTATTCCTGACCCCCATTCCAGTCCCTCCAAGCCTTGATCTTTCGCCGAAACCTATCAGAAGTATCGTGCAATGCGACCCGATTTCGTGATCCCGGCCATTATTTGGAGGAAATAGAATGGAAAAAGCACCTGAAGCCGTCACGGCCTTGTCATGCGAGCAGGAAACCCCTCTGAGCGCGTCCATGACGGCCTATTTCGCCAAATGCGATGAGAAGCTTGGCATGGTGCCCAATGTGCTCAAGGCCTATGCGTTCAACAATGAAAAGCTGGAGGCCTTCGTCGCATTCTACAATGAGCTGATGCTCGGCGCCTCCAATCTGAGCAAGCTCGACCGCGAACTGATTGCCGTTGCGGTGTCCTCGGTCAACAGGTGCTACTATTGCCTGACTGCCCATGGCGCCGCGGTCCGGCAATTGTCCGGCAATCCGGCGCTTGGCGAACAGATGGTGATGAACCACCGGGTGGCGGATCTGGAGCCGGCGCAACGCGCGATGATCGATTTTGCCGTGCTGGTGACCGAGAATCCTGCGCGAATCCTCGAGGCGGACAGGCAAGGTCTGCGCGATGTCGGCTTCAGCGACCGCGACATCTGGGACATAGCCGCGGTTGCTTCGTTCTTCAATATGACCAACCGGATGGCCTCGGCCACCGACATGCAGCCAAATCCCGAGTATCACGGCCTTGCGCGCTAAGCCCGGTCGAGCCACAGCCTCCGCGAACAGGGGAAGACCGGACTTATGGGTGCTGTGCCTGGGTGCCGGGGATGCTATGCTGAGATAGATTCCACCGCTGCATGAGTCCTTGAATCAGAACCGGCTCAAGGACTCATGCAGCAATTCTAAGTGCTGCAGCGTGTTTTGTGCGTTTGAACAACACACCACGCTGCAGGGCCGGGAGCCCAGCTCATGAAAGACGACGAAACCGTTCGCCAGGCAAAACGCACCCTTGACCGCATCGGCGAGGAAGGCGGATTGTCATCGACGCCGATCATGAAATCGGCCGCCACCGGCGTGCGCGATCACTTCGCCGCCAAGGATGCCGACACATCCGACAAGGTCGAGGTTTGGGGCACGCGGATTGCGCGCGGACTGGCGCTTGTCGCCTTCATCGGGCTGGTGTTCTGGCTGGTCGGGCAGATCTCCTGATGACAGCCGACAGCCAGCGCAATCCCGATATCCGCAGCTCGGTCATTGTCATCTCCAGCCATGTGGTGCGCGGCTCCGTCGGCAATCGCGCGGCGGTTTTTGCGCTGGAAACTCTGGGCTTTCCGGTCTGGGCGGTTCCGACAGTCATCCTGCCGTGGCATCCAGGCCATTCGCGGGCGACCCGGATCGTGCCGCCGCCCGAGGACTTTACATCCCTGATGAACGATCTGTGCGGCGCGCCCTGGCTTGGCGAAGTCGGTGCGGTGCTCAGCGGATTTCTGGGGGACGCGCGCCAGGCCGACGATGTCGCGCGGCTGGTAGGTGCGGTACGACGTGCAAATCCGCAAGCGATCTACATGTGCGACCCGGTGATCGGCGATATGGGCGGCCTTTATGTGTCTGACTCCGTCGCATCGGCAATTGGCTCCAAACTGATCCCGATTGCTGACATCGCCACGCCCAACGTTCACGAACTGGCCTGGCTGGCTGGTGCGCCGATGCCGGATGCCGGATCGATCATCGCGGCGGCGGAAACGCTTGGCCCGGCCCGCGTGCTTGTCACCTCGGCGCCGGCGATGATGAACGGAAGCACCGGCAACCTGCTGGTCAGCGGCGGTCAATCACTGATGGCGGAACACCGGCTCATCCCCGATGCGCCCAACGGGCTGGGTGACCTGATGGCGGCAACCCTGCTTGCCCGTCTCCTGGAAGGCGTGGCGGAGGAAAAGGCCTTGCAAATGGCCACCGGAACCGTCTTCGAGATTCTGGCACGAACGGCCAGGCGCGGCGCGGATGAACTGACGCTGGAGACCGATGCGCAAAGCCTGCGCACGCCGATGGCAATGGTCAACATGCGCCGGGTCCGTTCGATGGCGGACCGCAAGAAGACGTGACCCCGGCCGAACCATGCATGAGCCGGGTGACCGCCGGCATCGATGGTTGCCGCGCCGGATGGATCGCGCTGGCTCTTGGTCCGGCTGATCCGCGACCGCGGCTCCTGGTACGGCCGCGTTTTGCCGACCTGGTTGAGGACCTGGGACCCGACGCTATTCTCGCGGTCGACATGCCGATCGGCCTGCCCGATCGGATCATCGGCTCCGGCCGGGGTCCGGAACAGGCAATCAGGCCCTATCTTGGCGCACGGCAATCGAGCGTTTTCTCGATCCCGGCGCGCGCGGCGGTCGAGGCGGCGACCTATCGGGAGGCCTGCGACCTGGCTCAGCAATGCTCCGATCCTCCGAAGAAGGTGTCCAAGCAGGCGTTCTTCCTGTTCGGAAAGATTCTCGAGATAGATCGGCTGCTGCAGGCGGAGCCGGACTTGCGCGATCGCGTCTTCGAGTGTCATCCCGAATTTTCCTTCTGCCGACTCAACGGCATGGTGGCGATGGCGACGCCCAAGAAAATCCGCGGCGTCGTCAATCCGTCAGGCGTTGCCGAACGGATCGGATTGCTCGCGCGGTGCGGGGTTGATCCGGATGTCTTCGCCGCAGGCCCGCCGCGTGGGGCGGCGATGGACGACCTCCTGGACGCCGCGGTCAATATGGTCATGGCTGGCCGCCATGCACGCGGCCTGACCGCGACCTTTCCCGCCAAGCCGGCCCGCGACCGCCACGGGATCCAGATAGCCATCCATGGCTAGCTGGCGCTCGCCGGCTTTTCCCGGTTTTTCACGCCGCTGGCGCGCGAGGCGCAAAAGGTTGATTGATCTTGGACGCGGGCCCGACTATGAGCGGAGGCATGTCGACTTTTCCGAACCGCCTCCTTGAGGGCTATCAGAGCTTCATGGACGGCCGCTATACGGCCGAACGCCAGCGCTACCGCGATCTGGCCGAGAGTGGTCAGGAGCCGCATACGCTGGTGATTGCCTGCTGTGACTCCCGCGCCGCGCCTGAGACCATCTTCGATTGCGGTCCCGGAGAATTGTTCGTGGTGCGCAATGTCGCCAATCTGGTGCCGCCCTATGCGCCCGACAGCAATTATCACGCCACTTCGGCCGCGTTGGAATTTGCCGTTCAGTCGCTGAAGATCCGGCAGATCGTGGTGATGGGCCATGGCCGTTGCGGCGGCATCAAGGCGGCGCTGGATCCAAATGCCGCTCCGCTGTCGCCGGGCGATTTCATCGGACAGTGGATGGGATTGCTCAAGCCGGCGGCGCAGCAGATCCAGGACAGCCAGCTGATGACCGGCGGCGAGCGCCAGGTCGCGCTGGAGCGGATCTCGATCCGCAACTCGCTCGCCAATCTCAGGACGTTTCCCTGCGTCAAGATCCTTGAGGACAAGGGCAGGATGGCGCTGCACGGGTCTTGGTTCGACATTTCCACCGGCGAATTATGGGTCATGGACCCCAAATCCGGCGATTTTTTCAGGCCTGACCCCGGGCTTGCTTGACAGCCGGCCACGCTCTCCGCTTCCATGGGCCCATCAATGCCCTGCGCTTCAGTGAATGCGCCTTGTTCGGGAGCCCAGTATGAGTGCAATACGGACCTTGACTGCAGCCATGGCCCTTGCTGCAGTGCTGAACGGTTCCCCTTGTGTCGCGCAAAACTCGCTTCTCGACCGCTGGTACACGGCTATGTTCGACGTCAATCGCGTGGCGATTGACGATCTGCTTGCCGAGGACGCGGTCATTCAACTTGAGGATCTAGGCTTATCCCAGACCAAGGCCGAATACATGGACGCGCTGGACGAGTGGGAAGACATCGTCAAGACCGCCAATTTCGCCTGGCAGATTGAAGAAGGCGCCCCGGCGGACGAGACAAACGCCACGGTCCTGGTCTGCTACCAGTTTCCCGACAATGAGTTGATGATCCGCGAAGCGTTCACCTTCCGCGATGGAAAGATCATCAGCAGCGTGCACAAAACTGTCAGTGACAGCTGCGAGGATTTCTGACAGCGTCCCCGCCGAAGGAATCAGCCATCGATGTCGGCGCCGATCTTGGCAATCGCCTTCTGATAGACACCTGCGGCATTCCAGCCCTGGATCGCCCGGAAATTGGCCTGTCCCGGCTGATACCCGCCGCCGCGGCTCCAGCCGTGTCCGCGCAGGAAATTCGCCGTCGAAGCCAGCGCATCCGCGGTCGATCCCAGGTTGACGCTGCCATTGCGGTCGCCGTCGACGCCAAACCGCACCACATTGGCCGGCAGAAACTGGGTCTGGCCGATTTCGCCATGGGCCGCGCCCTTGAAGTCGGGGCTCAGCCAGCCCTTCTGGATCAGCTGGAGCAGGGCATAGAGCTGTTCGGTAAAGAAGGCGGAGCGTCGGCAATCATAGGCAAGCGTGGCGACCGCCGAGACGGTGTGCTGATTGCCGGAGAAGGCGCCGAAGCCTGATTCCATCCCCCAGATCGCAATCAACGGGCCTGCGGGCACGCCGTAGGTTCTCTCAAGGGCTGCGAACAGGCTGGCATTCTGCTGCTTGAGACGTTTTCCCTTGGAGGTGATGGTCGCGGCGCCGCGCTTTTGCATGAATTGTTCAAAGGACAGCTTGAAGCTTTTCTGATTGCGATCGGCCGAAATGGTCTTGGTCGCGTAGCGCGCGTTCTTGAAGGCGCGGTCGAGGGTGCGTTGCGATATGCCCGCGCGCGCTGCCTCCTGCTTGAACTGCTCGACCCAGGCCGGAAACCCGCTGGCATTGTTGCCGCACTGCGCGGCTTGCGCCGCCGTGCCCAGTCCAACGGACATGAATGCTGCAACACCCAATGCTGCCAGTCTTCGAGTAGTGCGATTCATGCTGCTGAGCCTCTTGCGATGTGAAACCGGTCCGCCAGCGACTTTGCCAGCGATTCGGGAAAAAGTCACGGTCCCGCCAAGGACCAAAAGACCCGCCATTGGCGCCAATGGCGGGTCCGGTTCAATTGTTCCTGCCAAATCAGGCGGCGAGGCGTGGCTTGATCAGGCGGCGGTTGAGTAGCAGTTCCGCGATCTGGATGGTGTTGAGGGCTGCGCCCTTGCGCAGATTATCAGAGACCACCCAGATATTGAGGCCGTTCTCCACGGTCGCATCCTCGCGGATGCGCGAAATGAAGGTTGCGTCCTCGCCGGCGCATTCATAGGGCGTGATGTAGCCGCCGTCCTCGTGCTTGTCGATCACCTGGCAGCCGGGCGCGTCACGCAGGATGTCGCGGGCTTCCTCGGCGCTGATCTCGTTTTCGAACTCGATGTTGACGGATTCGGAATGGCCGATGAACACCGGTACGCGAACGGCGGTGCAGGTGACCCTGATCTTCGGATCGAGGATCTTCTTGGTTTCGGCCAGCACCTTCCATTCTTCCTTGGTGTAGCCGTCTTCCATGAACTCATCGATATGCGGGATGACATTGAAGGCAATGCGCTTGGTGAACTTCTGGCTGGAGATCGGGTCGGCGACGAACACGGCCCGGGTCTGGTTGAACAGTTCGTCCATGCCGTCCTTGCCGGCGCCCGAAACTGACTGGTAGGTGGAAATCACAAGACGCTTGATCCTGGCATGGTCATGCAGCGGCTTGAGCGCAACCACCAGCTGGGCGGTCGAGCAGTTGGGATTGGCGATGATGTTGCGCTTTGTGTAGCCGGAAATCGCGTCCGGGTTCACTTCCGGCACGATCAGCGGCACGTCGGCGTCGTAGCGCCAGGCCGAGGAATTGTCGATGACGATGCAGCCCTGCGCGCCGATCTTGGGCGACCATTTCTTGGACACCGCGCCGCCGGCCGACATCAGGCAGATGTCGGTGTCGGAAAAATCATAGGTTTCAAGATTCTTGACCTTGAGCGTCTTGTCGCCGAAGGAGACTTCGGTGCCGACCGAGCGGCTCGAGGCAAGCGCCACGACTTCACTGACAGGAAAGGCGCGCTCCGAAAGAATGTTGAGCATTTCGCGGCCGACATTGCCCGTCGCCCCGGCGATTGCGATTTTGAAACCCATGGTTCCCGTGCTCCTCTCTCCCCTTGTTAGCGGTCAAGCGCCACTCTTCCCGCCCCGGGGAGAGTGAGGGGCGGAACGGGTCAGATCGTGGTTTTGGTCTTGATCGTGGTGCGCATGGTGGCCGTCTTTTGATGGAACTGCGGTGAAATGTCAATCGGCCGCCGAACCGGACTTTCGGCTGAAGCAAATGATCTCCCATCCGCAACCTTGTCTGTGGATCATGCCGGCGGCGCTGTCTTCGCGACGGAGCGTGACGGATGCGAGCAGGTCAGCGCGTCGAGTCTTCTGGCTCAATCAGGCGTGTATGACCGGAGATCCGGATCGAGCTGCCGGGCTCATCGCCAAGCTCCGCCTCGATGCGTGACTTGGCCCTCATGTCCTCGCCCTGGATGATCTCGATCCGGTTGCCATGGGGCCATTTGAGATCGCGCAGATACCCGGCAAAGGCTGCGGCGGCCGCGCCTGTCGCGGGGTCTTCCAGCACTCCGCCGGAGGCGAACGCGTTGCGAACGTCAAACGCGGTGTTGCTTCTGACATGGACGAACATGATGGTGACCAGGCCGTTCTCGCGCATCAGTTTGCGGCCGGCACCAAGATCATAAGTCATCGCGGCAAGATCGCGGCGATGCTTGAGCGCCATGACCAGGTGATCGGCGCCGGCATGGATTTCGGCCGGCGAAAGCGCCGGGTCAAGCCGAACCTTGTCATAGCCGAACAGGGCGAGAGCCTGCTCGACAAGGCCCGCCCGGGCTGCGGCGCTGTGCGTCGGCGGCGACTGGAGCGCGACCCTGTATCCGGAGGCCGTGGCTTCCGCCTCGACGGTGATTTCGGCGGAATTGAGCCGCAATGCGAACCGTCCGTTGCCGGCATGCTCCGCAAGGGCCGCGCCGAGCGCTATCGTGGCGTGGCCGCAGAAGGGCACTTCCGATTCCGGCGAGAAATAGCGAATCCGCCACCGGTCCGCCGCGCCATCGGGCATGGCGAAAGCGGTCTCGGAATAGCCGACCACCTTGGCGATTCGGCGCATTTCGACCTCATCGGGAAAATGGTCGGCGATCAAGATGCCGGCCGGATTGCCGCCCGCGCCGGCGTCTGAAAAGGCGGCGATGCGCTGAATGTTCATGTCACTTCCTTTTTTCTCCAGTCCGGCGTGAGAATAAAGGAGGCTTGTTCCGCTGGCCTTGAAATATCTTAGGCAAAACGCATATTTCCGAATGAAAACTGAACTCGAATGGTGGCACAGGCTTAAAAATGAATCTCGATGAGAAAGACCGCCTGATTCTCAAACTGTTGAGTGACAATGCCCGTATGCCGGTGACCGAGCTTGCCGGGAAGGTCGGTCTGTCGGGTCCGTCAACCAGCGAGCGGATACGGCGGCTGGAGAACAACGGGATCATTTCGCGGTTTACTGTTGAACTCGATCTCGCGGCGCTGGGCTATCCGCTGCAAGCCATTGTCCGGATCAAGCCCAGGCCCGGAAACATGCACATTGTCGAGGACATGATCCTGAGCAATCCAGGATTTCTCGACTGCGACAAGGTGACCGGCGACGATTGTTTTGTCGCACGGCTGGCGCTGCGCTCGATCGCCGATCTCGATCCGATTCTGCTGCCGTTCCACGAGAAGGCGGAAACGAACACGGCGATCATCAAGTCATCGCCATTGCGGGGCCGGGTCCCGGTTTGACTGACGCATCAAAAACCCGGCCCGGCGAATGCCGGCCCGGGTCAAGACAGGCCTGACTGCAATTTCAGCCGGCATAGGCGGCGAGAATTGCGTCGCCCATTTCAGCCGTTGTTATCTGCTGGCAGCCCTCGGACATGATGTCGCCGGTGCGCAGGCCCTGGTCGAGCACCGAGGCGATGGCCGCTTCGAGCCGGTCGGCTTCCGCCACCATGTTGAAGGAATAGCGCAGGCACATGGCAAAGGAGGCGATCATGGCGATCGGGTTGGCGATGCCCTGGCCGGCGATGTCGGGCGCGGAGCCGTGGACGGGCTCATAAAGCGCCTTGCGCTTGCCGGTCTTCGGATCCGGCGCGCCGAGCGAGGCCGAAGGCAGCATGCCGAGCGACCCGGTGAGCATCGCAGCCACATCCGAGAGCATGTCACCGAACAGATTGTCGGTGACGATGACGTCGAACTGCTTGGGCCAGCGGACCAGCTGCATGCCGCCGGCGTCGGCCAGCATGTGGCTCAGCTTGACGTCGGAGAAGCGCTCCTTGTGGGTGGCGGTCACCACCTCGTTCCACAACACGCCGGATTTCATGACGTTGCGCTTTTCCATCGAGCAGACTTCGTTGCGGCGGGTGCGGGCAAGTTCAAAGGCGACGCCGGCAATGCGCTCGATCTCGTAGGTGTCGTAGACCTGGGTGTCGATGCCGCGCTTCTGGCCATTGCCGAGATCGATGATCTCCTTGGGTTCGCCGAAATAGACGCCGCCGGTCAGTTCGCGCACGATCAGGATATCGAGACCTTCGACGACTTCCTGCTTGAGCGAGGAGGAGCTCGCCAGCGCCGGATAGCAGATCGCCGGCCGCAGATTGGCGAACAGCTCCATGTCCTTCCTGAGCCGCAGCAGGCCGGCTTCGGGCCGCACCTCATAGGGCACCGCATCCCATTTGGGCCCGCCGACGGCGCCGAACAGCACGGCATCCGCCGCCATGGCCTTTTCCATGTCGGCGTCCGAGATGGCCTGGCCATGGGCGTCATAGGCGGATCCGCCGACCAGTCCTTCGTCGGTGACGAAGCCGGCGGCTTCCCTTTCATTCATCACGGCAATGATCTTTCGGACTTCAGTCATGGCTTCCGGGCCGATACCGTCGCCTGGGAGAAGGAAGAGTGTGCGTGTTGCCATTTTGAAGTCCCCGGAGCAAAATCGAAAAGATGAAGCGTCCTTAAACACCCTTCGGAGGGTTTTCAACTGTCTGGCCTGTTCACACGTGTTCTGAAGCTGACGAGCCGGTCGGTTCTGCTTGTGGTTCTGGCCGCAATGCCGGCATCGGCGGAGCCGCTGTTCGGGCTTCCGCTCGTCTGTCCGCCGGGCGCGGTCTGTCCGATCCAGCAATTTGTCGATCTGGATCCCGGTCCGGGCGCACGCGACCCCTGGTGCGGCACAAGCACCTATGATGGCCACAAGGGCACGGATTTCCGTGTCCTGTCGATGCGCGACGTGGATCGCGGCGTCGAAGTCGTCGCCATGGCGGACGGGGTCGTCAAGGCCGGCCGCGACGGTATGGCCGACCGGCTGGTGTCCACCGATCAGGATCGCCAGGCGATCAGTTCGCGCGAATGCGGCAACGGCCTCGTGCTGGACCATGGCGACGGGTTCGAGACCCAGTATTGTCATATGCGCCAGGGCTCGCTCAGGCTCGCGCCAGGCGCCCAGGTGCGCAAGGGCGACGTCCTCGGCTTCGTCGGGGCGTCCGGGCTGGCCGCCTTTCCGCATATTCACGTGTCGCTGCGCCGCGACGGCAAGGAGATTGACCCCTTTACCGGCTTGAGCGCCGGTGAGGCCTGCACCACCCTTGACGCCAGCTCCGCAGGCGGTGCGGGCCTGCTCGATGCGGACGCCATCGCGGCGCTCGGCCGGCCTGATCTGCCGACGGTGCTGTCGGCCGGATTTGCAGATGGGGTGGTGAATGACAGGCAATTCGTGAACGAGGGGATTCCAGTATTGCCGGGACGCCATTCCCCGGCACTGGTCGGGTACATCTGGGCGATCAACCTGGCCGAAGGAGACAGGTTCATGCTCCGGATCGAAAAGGACGGCCGGCCTTTCAGCGAACAGCTCACCGAACCGCTGGACCGTTCAAAGGCGGTCTATGTGGCCTTTGCCGGGAAGAAAGGCGCGCCGCAAGCGGGGCTCTATCGGCTGGAAGCCGCGATCCTCAGGCAGGGCGACAAGATCGCAATCGAAAGCAGGGACCTGACGGTCGACTGATGCAGTCCACCCTGGAGTGAAAGCCGAAAGGTCGTTGTCAGACCTTGCCAAGCGCGATGACGGCATTGGTGCCGCCGAAGGCGAAGGCGTTGGAGATGGCGATGCTGACCGGCTTGTCTCGCGCCACGTTGGGCGTGACGTCGAGATCGCACAACGGGTCGGGGGTCGTGTAGTTGATCGTCGGCGGGATCACGCCTTCCTGGATTGCATTGACGCAGGCAATCAGCTCGATGGCGCTTGAAGCGCCAAGGCAGTGGCCGTGCATGGATTTGGTGGAAGAGACCGAGACGCTGTCTGCTGCGGTGCCGAAGACCTGCCGGATGGCGCGGGTTTCGGTCTGGTCATTGGCCTGGGTGGCGGTGCCGTGGGCGTTGATGTAATCAACCTGATCCGCCGAAATACCCGCATCTTCGAGGCAATTGCGCATGGCCGACGACGGGCCCTCAACCGTGGGATTGACGATGTCGGAGGCATCTGCCGAAAGTCCGACGCCGATGATCTCGGCGAGGATGTTGGCGCCGCGCGCCCTGGCATGCTCGTAGGATTCCAGCACTGCGACCGCGGCGCCGTCGCCAAGCACGAGCCCGTCACGATCGGCCGAGAACGGACGGCACACCGATCGCGCCAGGACCCGAAGCGATTCCCAGGCCTTGAGCGGGCCGTAGACCAGCGACAGTTCGGCGCCGCCGGCGAGCATCACATCGGCGCGGCCGAGCCGGATCTGGTCGACCGCGGAAATGAAGGCATGGTTGCCGGAGGCGCAGGCCGAGGTGACGCCGAACACCGGGCCCTCGAGACCCATGGCAATGGAGACATGACCGGAGGGTCCGCTCGGCATCACCCGTGGAACGGTGAAGATGTGGGTGCGCTTCTTGTGCTCGACAAAGACATCGACATAGCTCTGGTCGACGGCGTCGGTGCCGAAGATGCCCACGCCGACCACCGCGCCGGATCGCTTCGCATCGAAGCCGCCTTTTTCCAGGCCCGCCTGCTGCATGGCCTGACGCGCGGCAATCACCGAGATGCGGCTGATGCCGCTCATGGTCAGGCCCTGGCGCTTGTCGATGCCGTCATCTTCGGGATAGTCGACAATGCCGCAGCCGATGCCGACCTTGAGATCACGCGTGATGATCGACAACGGCCTGCAGCCGTCGCGGCCTTCCTTCATGCTGCTCCAGATCGTGTCTGAATCACTGCCCAGCGCGCAAATTCCGCCCATGCCGGTAATGACGACGCGCCGATGGCCCATGATCAGTGCTGCGCCGCGACGAGTTTCTTGACCATGTCGACCATGTCGCCAACGGTCTTGAGCGATTCCCACGCTTCCGCCGTGTTGAGGTCGATCTCGATATCGTACTGATCCTCGATCTCCATGACGATCTCGGTCAGGGCCAGGGAATCGATCTCGAGTTCCGAAAGTTCCGTCTCGCGCGTGATATTGCCTGGTTCGATTTCGCCAGCTTTGGCGATCAGGGCGATCGTCGAGGTCTCGATATCGTTCGGCATTGATCTTTCCTTCAACTCGCTTCCCGATGCGTCGTCATGCTCCAACGCCCCAGATGCAGCTTGGTTGCTCCTCGAATTCAAAGCCAGGGGCGATTGTCGGACGCCTTGGCTTCATAGCTATCGATGGCGCTTGCCTTTTCGAGAGTCAATCCGATGTCGTCAAGACCATTGAGCATGCAGTGTTTTTTGAAGGGATCTATGTCGAAGCTGATGACGCCGCCGTCCGGTCCGCGGATCTCCTGCTCTTCGAGATCAATCGAGACGGTGGCGTTGGCGCCACGCCGCGCGTCGTCCATCAGCTTGTCGAGGTCTTCCTGACTGACGACGATCGGAAGGATGCCGTTCTTGAAGCAATTGTTGTAGAAGATATCGGCAAAGCTGGTGGAAATGACGCAGCGAATGCCGAAATCGAGCAAAGCCCAGGGCGCGTGTTCGCGCGAGGAGCCGCAGCCGAAATTGTCGCCGGCCACCAGGATCGACGCATTGCGCCAGGCCGGCTGGTTGAGCACGAATTCAGGGATTTCCGACCCGTCGGGATTGTAGCGCGCTTCGGCGAAAAGACCCTTGCCGAGACCGGTGCGCTTGATGGTCTTGAGATAATCCTTGGGGATGATCATATCGGTGTCGATATTGACCACCGGAAGCGGTGCTGCAACGCCGGTGAGGCGATTGAATTTTTCCATTGTCTGATGGTCCTGTCTGTCTGTGCCGGAGCATTTAACAAACATGGAGCGGAAAAAGAAGAGGGAGGCGCCCACTTCGCTGCAAGTAGGTCAATCCCGGCGCGAGTTTTGCGCTGAGATTGACCGTGATACTACCCGCAAAGGCAAGGCACCAGCCTTACATGTCAATGATGGTGCCGCGTCCGTCGTTCCAGACCCGGTAGTCACGGGGCGCGCCGCCGGTTCGGGCGCGGGTGTCCGGCCTGGCGGTCCGGACCATTGCCGGCTGCAGGCGACCGGTCATCTGCGCGACAAGCATGACGCTGGCCGTAACAAAACCCAGAACCACGGCCAGCGCCAGGCCGGCAAAGGCTGCGGCGACCAGGCCAAGGCCCAGGAAGAATGCGACGATTTTTTTCATGACGGTGTTCCTCAATGCTTCCATCAGTATTTGGGGATCCCGCAACCGCCGTTCAATAGGATGGCATGCGAGCCATTGCCGGGATCGACAGGGCGCGGGTCACGACTACGTGACCTGCCCGGGCTTCGCCGAAGGTGGCCCCTTGCAAGAAGGCGATGCCAGAGGCAATAAGACGGCATGGAACATTCCCTGCCCTCAAGACCGGTCCGTCCGCGCCGCTCGGCGCTTTATCTGCCCGCGGGCAATGCCCGGGCACTTGCCAAATTGCCGAATCTCGGCTGCGACAGCGTGATCCTCGATCTGGAGGATTCCGTCGCGCCCGAGGCCAAGGACGAGGCGCGCGAGAGTCTCAGGAGTTTCTTTGCCGACGGCCGAGCCACGGCCTTGCCCGCAGGAATGGAAAGGATCATCCGGATCAATTCGCTGTCATCGCCCTGGGGTGCGGAAGACCTGCTTGCGGCGCGGGGTTGCAGGCCGGATGCGATCCTGATCCCCAAGGTGGACGCGCCCGATGATATTGCCGCGGTGGAAGAGGCGCTCGAGCAGACCGATGCGCCGGCGGCCTTGCGGCTCTGGGCGATGATCGAAACGCCGCGCGGGGTGATGAATGCGGGACAGATCGCCAGGATGGGGCGCACCGATGGCGCTCGGCTGGATTGTCTGGTGACCGGCGCCAATGATTTGATCAAGGAAACCGGCGTCGCGGCTATGCAGGGCCGGCCGTGGCTGTCGTCCTGGCTGATGCAGATCATCCTGGCCGCACGGGCCTATGGCCTGGATGCTCTGGATGGTGTCTACAATGATTTCCGCGACGAGACGGGACTGATCGCCGAATGTACCGAGGGCCAGGCTATGGGATTTGACGGCAAGACGCTGATTCACCCGTCGCAGATTGCCGTCGCCAACCGGGCCTTCGGCATCAATCCGGAGCGCCTGGCGGAAGTCGAAGCCATCGCTGCGGCCTTTGCCAAGCCGGAAAATGCGGGGCGCGGCGTCATCAGTCTTGATGGCCGCATGGTCGAGCGGCTGCATCTCGAGATGGCCCAGAGGCTGATGGACAAGGCCGCGCGCATCGCCGCGCGGGAGCAGGGAGATCACACGCAATGAAACTCTACCGTTTTCTGACCGGACCCGATGATTCCGCATTCTGCCACAAGGTCAGCCTGGCGCTGTCGAAGGGATGGCAATTGCACGGCTCTCCCTCCTATGCCTTCAATGCCTATGCGGGCGTGATGCAATGCGGCCAGGCCGTCACCAAGGATGTCGAAGGCGTCGACTATGAGCCCGGCATGAAGCTGGGCGAGCAATGAGCATCGCGCAGCTTTCCTACGACGATGCCCGGACGCCCGTGCTGGTGGCATTGAGGCGCGAGCTGCATCAGATGCCGGAAGTGTCCGGACAGGAGGAAGCCACCGCCTTGCGGGTTGCAGAGTTCGTGGCAGCGCTCGACCCCGATCGGCTGGTCACCGGACTTGGCGGTCATGGCGTGGCGGCGGTGTTCGACAGCGGACAGCCCGGCCCCTTGGTCCTGTTCCGGTGCGAACTCGACGGTCTGCCGATTCGCGAGATCTCGACACTCGCCTGGCGTTCACGGGTCGACGGCAAGGGACATCTGTGCGGCCATGACGGACACACGGCTATTGTCGCAGGGCTCGCCACGGCACTGGCCAGGCGTCGTCCGGCAAGAGGCCGTGTCATCATGCTGTTCCAGCCGGCGGAGGAAACCGGCGCCGGCGCTGCCGCGGTGATTGCCGATCCGGAATTTGCGAGCCTCCGTCCGGATTTTTCCTTTGCGCTGCACAATCTTCCGGGCCTGCCGCTCGGAGCTGCGGGCATTCGACCGGGCGCATTCAATTTTGCCTCCGAGGGGCTTCGGATCAGGCTCGAGGGCAAGACCTCGCATGCCTCGCAGCCGGAGAACGGAAAGAGCCCGGCTGCGGCGCTGTGTGCGCTTGTGGCCGGCCTGCCGGAACTGCCTGCCAGGATGGGGTTCGATTCGGACCGGGCCCTGGTCACCCTGGTGCATGCGCGCCTGGGCGAGGCCGCCTTCGGCATCGCGCCCGGGGAGGCCGATGTGTGGGCGACCTTGCGCAGTGTCGACGACGATCTGCAATCGGGCCTGATGCAGGCCGCGCGCGACCTGGCCCTGGAGTCGGCACGGGTGCACGGTCTTGCGATCGACATGGGCACCGAGGATCGCTTTGCCGCCTGTCACAATGATGCGGACGCGACCGCCTGCGCCGAGCGCGCTTTCGAAGCGGAAGGCGTCTCGGTGGTGGCGGTCGACAAGCCGTTCCGCTGGTCGGAGGATTTCGGGCTGTTCGGCTCGGTATCCAGGTCGGCGCTGTTCGTGCTCGGCGCCGGCGTCGATGCGCCGAGCCTGCACAATCCCGATTATGATTTCCCCGATGACCTCATCCCGCTGGGCGTACGGCTTTTCGAGCGGGTCGCGCGGGAGATGTGCGGCTGAGGCGGGATGTGCCTGCGTCCGGCTGAATGGGGGATGGCCCCCTAAAGATCAGGGAACGCTCGCCTCTATCCGCTCCATGTCATCATCGGACAGGCCGAAGTGATGGCCGATCTCATGGATCAGCACATGGGCGATGATGTCGCCGAGCGTTTCGTCGTTTTCGGCCCAGTAGTCCAGGATCGGCCGCCGGTAGAGCAGGATCCGGTTGGAGAGCTCGCCCGTCTCGATGGTGAACCGTTCGCTCAAGCCCTTGCCCTCGAACAGCCCCAGCAGGTCGAACGGGGTTTCCAGGCCCATGTCCTCGAACACGTCATCCTCGGGAAAATCGGCGATGACGATGCTGACGTCGCCGGTGAGCGAATGGAATTTCACCGGCAGCTTGCCGTAGGCCTCGATTGCGAGCGATTCGAACTCACTCAGAGAAGGCGCGTGCCGGTCCCGCCAGTCGCCTGTCTGATCACTTCGCGCCATGAAACATCCTTTGCCTTCATCGACCCGGCATGGTCGTTGTATTCAATATAGGAGAGGTTACCGGCAGTTTCGAGGGTTTTGGCTGTGCGCTCGCAGGTCACCTCAGTCGGCGGGGCGCAAACGGCCCGAAAAGCTTCCGGGTTCATCAACGATACCGAAATGTCTTGTTTGCGTCCATGACCCTGTCCGGGTCGCAGAAGTCCCGCAGCCGGAACTTCTCGAAACCAGTTTCTTCGTCATCATCTATGAGGAAAACTGGAGCGGGCGAGGCGATTCGAACGCCCGACCCCAACCTTGGCAAGGTTGTGCTCTACCCCTGAGCTACGCCCGCTCAACATCAGGCCCGTGGGTGTCCGGACCGGAGATCCGTTCCCAATGGGCTCGGACCGGCGCTATATGGCGCAAGCTGAATTGAATTGCAACAGGGAATTTTTCAAGGCCCGACCGGATCGCATTCGTGTCGCCGATCTGCATCACCGAGGTCCGCTGTCGGGCGGTGGAGAGTGGCCACCGACCGGTTTGCAATCGGCAGGCATTGCACGGAGTGCGCGGGTTGCCTATCAAGAAGCCCAATCGGGCAGGAGTGACGCCGATCCGCGCCAGCCTGCTTCTTCTTGTCAGAGAGCCGGAACCGAGACCATGCCCAAGACCCGCCAAGATCTGTTTGACTGTCTGGATGCACTTGGCATCGCCCATTCCACGACCGAGCACGCGCCTGTCTTCACCGTTGCCGAATCGCAAAGCCTGCGCGACCTGATTCCCGGCGGTCACACCAAGAACCTGTTCCTCAAGGACAAGAAGGGCGCCTGTTTCCTGGTGACGCTCGAAGAAAACGCCGAGGTCGATCTCAAGTCGATTCACACGCTGATCGGCGCCAGCGGCCGGGTCTCGTTCGGAAAGCCGGAAGCCCTGATGGAAAAGCTCGGCGTTGCGCCGGGCTCCGTGACGATCCTTTCGGCGATCAACGATCCTGCGCACGATGTGACAATCGTCATTGACGCGCCGCTGATGGAGCATGACATTATCAACGCACACCCCATGAGCAATGACGCCACCACATCGATCGGGCGCGAAGATCTGTTGCGTTTCTTGAGCCACACCGGCCACGAGCCTATGATCTTGAAAGTTTCGGCGTGAAACACGACTTCTGACACAGAATTTTCTTTTGACAGGCACGGGATCAGACCCATGAGCGACTATGACAACCCCTATGCACCAGCCACCGGCGGCCAGATGAGCGGCACGGTGACATTTGGCGACAAGCCGAAGGCAGCGGCGAAGCCGGGCGCGGGCGCCGGCGATATGATCATGGACACCACGACGGCGGGATTTACCGCCGACGTCATCCAGGCGTCGCGGGATGTTACCGTCCTTGTGGATTTCTGGGCGCCGTGGTGCGGGCCCTGCAAGCAGCTCACGCCTGTGATCGAGAAGGTGGTCCGAGAATCGAATGGCCGGGTCAAGCTGGTCAAGCTCAATATAGACGACCACCCGGCCGTTCCCGGGCAGATGGGTATCCAGTCGATTCCCGCCGTCGTGGCGTTTTCGCAAGGCAAGCCGGTTGACGGTTTCATGGGCGCCCTGCCTGAAAGCCAGATCCGGGAGTTCATCGACAAGGTCGCAGGGCCCGCGACCGCATCGGCCGACGAGCAGATTGCCGCGGTCCTGGCGCAGGCGCGCGAGGCTTTGGCGGCCGGCGAGCTGGAGAAGGCAATCCAGGGATTTGCCTCCATTCTTCAGGTGGAAGAGAATCATCCGGGCGCAGCCGCCGGCATGGCGGCCTGCATGCTGGCCGCGGGTGAGCCTGATCGCGCCGAGCAGATGCTGGCGGCGATAGACGAGGAGGGCCGCAAGGACCCCGAAGTGGCGGCGGTCTTCAAGCGATTGGACATGGCGCGGGAAGTGGCGACCCTTGGTGACCCGGTCGAGCTCGAGGCCCGACTGGCATCCAATCCCGCCGATCATGAAGCCCGGCTCCGCTTCGCCAAGATCCTCAATGCGCAGGGCTACCGTGAAGCCGCGGCCGATGAGCTGTTCACGATCATGCGCAAGGACCGGGCCTGGGAAGACGAGGCGGCGCGCAAGGCGTTGCTCGAATTTTTCGAAGCCTGGGGACCAATGGATCCTGCCACCTTGTCGGCGCGGCGGCAGCTTTCGTCCTTATTGTTCTCCTGAGCGGCTGTTTTCTGCCCTGGCTCTTGAGATTTGGCTGCTTCGCTCCAATTTTGGCTGTAGAGTAACCATGGGGCGCGTTTGAGCATGCAGGTCGGTAACAAATCCTATCGGACGGAAGCGGACATACCGGAACAGGTTCCCGTATTCCCGCTGTCCGGCGCGCTTCTGCTTCCAGGCGCGCAATTGCCGCTCAACATCTTCGAGCCGCGCTATCTCGCCATGTTCGACGACGCGCTGAGTTCTCACAGGATGATCGGCGTGATTCAGCCTGCGCTCGAGGATGCGGCCAGCGCCAAGGGACCGGTCGAGGACCTGTGTCGGGTCGGTTGCCTGGGGCGGATCACCTCGTTTGCCGAAACCGGCGACGGACGATATGTGATCAGCCTGGGCGGTATATGCCGGTTCAGGGTGATCAAGGAGATTGAAACCGGCCGCAAGCCCTATCGGTCCTGCCGGATTTCGCCGTTTCTCAGCGACCTCGAAGCGGCCGATGACGGATCCGAGGTTGACAGGAAGGCGCTGCTGCTGAGTTTCAAGGCCTATCTTGAGGCCAACAATCTCGAAGCGGACTGGAATTCGGTCGAGCGGGCGAGCACCGTGACACTGGTCAACTCGCTGTCGATGATGTCGCCCTACGGCCCGGCGGAGAAACAGGCCCTGCTGGAAGCCGATGATCTGAAAACCCGCGCTGAAACGCTGATCGCCATTACCGAGATTGCCCTTGCGCGCGATTCGGACGACTATGGGCACATCCTTCAATAGGCGTGTTCCGGCGAGATGAAAAAGCAGATCGACTCCTCCAAATCCATCCGCGCAGCCGGTTCGGTTGATGTGAAGATGCTCGAACTGCTGGTCTGTCCGCTGAGCTACGGGCCGCTGAAATACGACACCGACAAGGACGAACTGGTCTCGACGCGGGCCAAACTGGCTTATCCCGTGCGGGACGGCATTCCGATCATGCTGGTCTCGGAGGCGCGGCCGCTGCAGGATGACGAATAATCCCCTCTCTGCATGACCGCGGTTGATCCAGGGTCACGGCTTGGCACTGCCGTCTGACCGAATTATGAGTCATTCAACCAAATTGAAAAGGTGATGTCTCGTGTCCAGCAAGGGCGATCAAAGGCGGGAAGCCATCGTGGCCGCTGCGGCGGGCCTGTTCTGGGAACGCGGGTTCTCGGCCACCAGCATCGCCGACATCGCGCGCGCCGCAGGGGTGCCGCAGGGCAACATGTTCTATTATTTCCGCACCAAGGCGGACCTGGCCCTGGCGGTCGCCGATGTGTTCGTCGAGGAGACCCAATCGCTGATCACCGAGGCCGATGCGGCTTCCGCCGATCCGCGCGAGCGCATCCGCTTTCTGCTGCAGCGCCTGGCCCAATCCAACCGCAGCCGTGTGGTCAATGGCTGTCCGATCAACGCCGCAGTCCGGGATTTCCGCCGCACCGCGCCGGAGGCGTCGGCGCGGGCCAGTCAGAGTTTCGAACTGCTTGTCAGCTTCATTGCCCGCGAATTGCAGAAAACCGGGCCGCGGCCTTCCATCGCGATGGCACGGGCGCGGGCGGTGGTGATCGAATGGCAGGGCGGCATCGCGCTGGCGCACGCCTTCAACGACATGACCGTTCTGGCCGAAAGCCTGCGCCGGGCCGAGCAAAGCCTGCAGATCGGCCCCTGATCGGCGTCAGATGGCCTCGCCGCGCAACAGCCGGGGACCAGAGGCATCGGGAATGCCGGCGGCCTGGTTGATGAAATAGCGCTTCATCGCGGGCATCCGGTCGACGAGGCCGAGACCGAAGTCCCTGACCAGCCGCAACGGCGTGAAGTCGTTGGAAAACATCCGTGTCAGGATGTCGCTGGTGAGCCCCATCCGCACGGTGTCGAAGCGCCGCCAGATCTGGTAGCGCTCCAGAACCGCCATGGACCCGATGTCGAGACCCAGCCGGTTTGCCTCGACGATGGTTTCGGCGAGCGCCGCCACGTCGCGGAAACCGAGATTGAGGCCCTGGCCCGCCACCGGATGGATACCGTGGGCCGCATCGCCGGCGAGCGCCACGCGCGGCTGGACGAAATCGCGCGCCAGCGTCAAGCCGAGCGGAAAGGCCTTGCGTCCGCCTTCGACCCGGAGCGCGCCGAGATGATGGCCGAAGCGGCGTTCAAGCTCGGTTTCAAAGACGATGTCGTCTTCAGCGATGAGCCGGTTGGCGGTTTCGGTGCGCTCGGTCCAGACCAGTGATGACCGGTTGCCCGTAAGCGGCAGGATGGCAAAGGGTCCCGACGGCATGAAATGCTCTTCGGCGCGGCCGTTGTGCGGCCGTTCATGAGCAACCGTGGTGACGATCCCCGACTGGCCGTACTCCCATTTCTGGGTCTTGATTCCGGCCATCTCGCGCAGCTGCGACCTGACCCCGTCGGCGGCCACGACCAGCTTGGCGGAGAAGACGCGACCATCGGCTGTCTCGACGCGGGCGTCCTGTTCCGTCACCGTCAGGCTCGTCGCCGGGGCGGATTGGTGGATGGGAACATTCAGTTCCCTGGCCTTCTCGCGAAGCGCCCCTACCATGGCGACATTGGGGACCATGTGGGCGAAAGGCTCGCCGGTCTCGATCTCTCCGCCGAAGGTCAGGAACACCGGACGTACCGGGTCGGAGGTGCGCGAATCGGTGACCACCATCTCGTTGATCCCTTGCGCCTCCGGTTCGATCGTCGCCCAGATATCCAGCGCGGTCAGCAGCCGCTTGGCGCCCGCCGCGATCGCCGAGGCCCGCTGATCCTTGCGCCAGACTTCGGCAGGGGCGGCGTCGATGACGGCGACGTCGAGCGAAGGGGCTGCGGCCTTGATCGCAAGGGCGGCCGACAAACCGACATAGCCGCCGCCGCAAACCAGGATGTCAAGCTTGTCGATCTTCATCGCGTCATTCCTTCTCGATCTCGGTCCGCGCGGCCATCCCGTCGACCGACTGAATCCGGCGTCGGGCTTTGCAGCCGCGTCCCGACACCGTATACCGCAATCTGGTTCGTCAGCCCACCTTTGCGAGAGAAACATAATGTCGCGCACTGCCCCCACAGCCATGCAACAACTCGTCTCCAGCCTTGATCTCGAAAAGCTCGAGCAGGACCTGTTTCGCGGCACCAGCCCGCAGGTCGGCTGGCAGCGGGTGTTTGGCGGACAGGTGATCGGGCAGGCGCTGGTGGCGGCGCAGCGGACTGTCGCGGCGGAGCGGCCGGTGCATTCGCTGCACGGCTATTTCATGCGACCCGGCGATCCGTCTGCGCCGATTGTCTACGAGGTCGACCGGATCCGTGACGGATTGAGCTTCGCCACAAGGTCGGTCGTGGCGATCCAGCACGGCAAGGCGATCTTCTCGCTTTCGGCGTCGTTCCAGAAGGAAGAGGACGGGCTCGAATATCAGTCCGAAATTCCGGCCGTCACGCCGCCAGAGGATCTGCCGGGCAAGGAGGAGATGCGCGAGGCGTTCCTGGCCGGTGCGCCCGATCACATCCGCGACTACTGGGAACGGGAGCGGCCGATCGAGGTGCGGCCGCTGTCGCTGGAGCACTATATTTCGGACCGCAAGCTCGAAGCCGAGCAGAAGGTCTGGATCCGGGCCACGGGTCCGGTGCCCGATGACCGGATCATCCAGGCGGCGATTCTGGCCTATCTGTCGGACATGACGCTGTTGGACACGGCCCTGTTCGCCCATGGCCGCTCGGTGTTCGACCGCAACCTGCAGGTTGCCAGCCTGGACCACGCAATGTGGTTTCACCGCCCCAGCAAGCTGGACGACTGGCTGCTCTACAGCATGGATTCGCCCAACAGCAATGGCGCGCGCGGCTTTACCCGGGGGAGTCTCTATCAGCGCGACGGCAAGCTGATTGCATCGGTGGCGCAAGAGGGATTGATAAGAGATCGGGCAAATGCCTAAAGTTTGCGCATAAATTAATATTTGCCTAATCCATAACCTGTTGCGCTGCAGCATGGCCGGCACGCGATTCTCGCCCGGCATTATTATTCATATATTTCAGCAGGATAACCGGCCATTTCCAAACTGGCACGGCTTTTGATTCCTTTTTGGGCAGACGGGTGTTCGGCACGTGCCGGGCGCCAGTCATGAGAGGCGGCATGACCGCGGACAAAAAGGATGGGAAACCAGATGAAAATTGTGATGGCCATCATCAAGCCGTTCAAGCTGGACGAAGTGCGTGAAGCGCTGACGGCTATCGGCATTCAGGGCCTGACCGTGAGCGAAGTCAAAGGCTACGGCAGGCAGAAGGGGCACACGGAGATCTATCGCGGCACCGAATATGCGGTGAGCTTTCTGCCCAAGTTGAAGATCGAAATCGCGGTGAACTCGGATGCGGTGGACAAGGCGGTCGAGGCGATCGCGTCGTCTGCCAAGACCGGTCAGATCGGCGACGGCAAGATCTTCGTTTACTCGATTGACCAGGCCATGCGTATCCGCACCGGCGAAACCGACGCCGATGCGTTGTAAGGCAACAGGAGACACACCCATGACACCTCAGATGTCGCATAAATCAACGCTGCGGCTTGGCCTGATGGCAGCCGGCGCGCTCGCCGCCTTCGCCGTTCCGGCCTTCGCCCAGGAGGCTACCGAAGCCGCGACCGAAGCTGCCGCCGCACCCGAATTCGCGAGCGCCGCGGAAACGGCCTTCATCTTCAACACGCTCCTGTTCCTGATGGGCGGTTTTCTCGTCATGTGGATGGCGGCGGGCTTCGCCATGCTGGAAGCCGGCCTGGTTCGCTCCAAGAATGTCTCGATGCAGTGCCTCAAGAACATTGCGCTCTATTCGATTGCGGGCCTGATGTTCTGGGTCATCGGCTATTCGCTGATGTACACCAACGTCAATGGCGGCTATTTCGGCACACCGATGCCCTACAGCTGGCCTGACGCCGGCGCCGCCAATGAGGGCGACTATTCGGTGGCCTCCGACTGGTTCTTCCAGATGGTGTTCTGCGCAACCACGGCCTCGATCGTCTCGGGAACGCTGGCCGAGCGCATCAAGCTCTGGCCGTTCCTGATCTTCACGGCGATCCTGACCGGGATTCTCTATCCGATCACCGGTTCGTGGCAGTGGGGCGCCGGCTGGCTCAGCGAAGCGGGCTTCTCCGACTTCGCCGGCTCGACGCTGGTCCACTCGGTCGGCGGCTGGGCGGCGCTCGCCGGAGCGATCATCCTGGGCGCACGCAGGGGCAAGTACGGTGCTGACGGCAAGGTCCACCCGATCCCGGGTTCGTCCATGGCGCTCGCAACGCTTGGCACATTCATCCTGTGGCTCGGCTGGTTCGGCTTCAATGGCGCCTCGCAGCTGGCGCTGGGTTCGAACGGCGATGCGTCCGATATCTCCCGCATCTTCGCCAACACCAATCTTGCGGCCTGCGGCGGCGTGATTGCAGCCATGATCCTGACCCAGATCCTCTACAAGAAGGTCGATGTCACCATGGCCCTCAACGGCGCGCTCGCCGGCCTCGTCTCGATCACCGCCGAACCGCTGATGCCTTCGCCGTTCACGGCGATCATCATCGGCGCCATCGGCGGCGTCATCGTGGTCTTTGCGGTGCCGATGCTTGACAAGTTCAAGATCGACGATGTGGTTGGCGCGATTCCGGTTCACCTTCTGGCCGGCATCTGGGGCACCCTCATCGTGCCGTTCTCCAACCCAGACACGTCCTACGGGACACAGATCCTCGGTATCGTCTCGATCGGTGTGTTCACCTTCGTGCTGTCCGGCGTGATCTGGTTCATCCTCAAGTCGACCGTCGGCATCCGTGCCTCGGAAGAGCAGGAAATGATGGGCATGGACATGGCCGAGGTCGGTGTCGAAGCCTATCCGGAATTCACAAAAGCCTGAAGCTTTTAGAGAATCCCGTCGGGATGGATTTCCATCCCTGCCTTGGGGCCCGGTCATGCCGGGCCCCATTTTCATGTCCGCAGCCTCGGCTCCCGGGGACAAGGGCCGGTGACCCGCCTTTGGGCACATATAGAATCTGCTGAAAATACCAGCAGTCATGCCGGTTAAAATGCACAAAACATGATCTGACTGCCCCGGAAGCAGGCTGGTTGCCCGCTGCATCGGCTGATTCCGTGCGAAAAAGCCGCTTGGCACGGCACTTGATAGGGACAGTGCGGGCTGGCGCCCGGCTTCGGTCGGCTTGCCGGTCAGGAGGGGCGGCCCGGCCGCGGAACAAGGATCGGAAACCAGATGAAAATCGTGATGGCCATCATCAAGCCGTTCAAGCTGGACGAAGTGCGCGAGGCGCTCAATTCTCTCGGCGTCGAGGGCCTGACCGTAAGCGAAGTCAAGGGCTACGGCAGGCAGAAGGGACATACGGAAATCTATCGCGGCGCCGAATACGCCGTCAGCTTCTTGCCCAAGCTCAAGATCGAGATCGCAGTTGCAAGCGGCACCGTCGACAGGGCCGTCGAAGCGATCGCCGCTGCGGCCAAGACCGGCCAGATCGGTGACGGCAAGATATTCGTTTATTCCATCGACCATGCCATGCGCATCCGCACCGGCGAAACCGACGCCGATGCGTTGTAAGGCAACAGGAGACACATCCATGACACTTCAGATGTCACACACTTCCCCGCTGCGGCTCGGCCTGATCGCCGGCGGTGCGCTCGCTGCCTTCACACTTTCTGGCTTCGCCCAGGATGCGGCAGCGCCCGCCGCCGCGACCATCGACAAGGGCGACACCACCTTCATGCTGGTCTCGACCATCCTGGTGCTGCTGATGATCCTTCCGGGCCTTGCGCTGTTTTACGGCGGCCTGGTCCGCACCAAGAACATGCTGTCGCTTCTCATCCAGTGCACTCTGATCACGGCTCTGGTGATGGTGATCTGGGTGCTCTACGGCTATTCCTTCGCCTTTGGCGGGTCGGAAAGCGCCTTCTGGGGCGGAACCGCCAAGATGTTCCTGTCGGGCGTCACGCCTGCCAGCGAAGCCGCCACCTTCTCCGACGGCGTGATGATTCCCGAATATATCTTCATTGCCTTCCAGATGACCTTTGCCTGCATCACGCCGGCGCTGATCGTCGGCGCATTCGCCGAGCGCATTCGGTTCTCGGCCGTCATGCTGTTCGTGGCTCTGTGGGTGACCTTCGTCTATTTCCCCGTTGCCCACATGGTGTGGGACGCCAACGGGCTGCTGTTCAAGATGGGCGCGCTCGACTTTGCCGGCGGCACCGTCGTGCACATCAATGCCGGCATTGCCGGTCTCATCGGGGCGATCATGATCGGCAAGCGCACCGGGTTCGGCCGCGACATGATGGCGCCGCACTCGATGACGCTGACCATGGTGGGCGCATGCCTTCTGTGGTTCGGTTGGTTCGGCTTCAATGCCGGCTCGAATCTCGAGGCCAATGGCGGCGCAGCGCTTGCCATGATCAACACCTTCACCGCAACAGCGGGCGCCATCCTGGCCTGGACGGCAATCGAGACCCTGCATCGCGGCAAGGCCTCGCTGCTGGGCGCCGTCTCCGGCATGATCGCCGGCCTGGTTGCCGTGACGCCTGCCGCCGGTTTCGCCGGCCCGGTGGGCGCCATCGCGCTCGGCGCGGTCGCCTCGGGGCTCTGCTACTATTTTGTCGCCGTCGTCAAAAACAAGTTCGGCTATGACGATACGGCCGATGTGTTCGGCATCCATGGTATCGGCGGCATTGTCGGCGCGCTTGGAACAGCGGTTGTCAACATGCCGGGGCTGGGCGGCGGCGGTGGCGAGGACTACGCGGTCGGGTCGCAGCTGATGATCCAGGCTTCCGCCGTGGGCATCACGATCCTGTGGTGCGGCATCATCTCCTTCGTGCTCTACAAGATCGTCGACATGACGCTCGGCCTGCGGGTCAGCGTGGAAGACGAACGCCAGGGTCTGGACCTGGCGTCTCACGGCGAAGCTGCCTATCACGGCTGATCTCACCGCAACTTGCAGGAAACAGGCGCGGCCCGGTGTTTCGGGCCGCGTTTTTCATTGGATCGCGCAGCAAATTCTGCATGGTTAATGCCGTATTAACCCGGCGCCGGTTAGGTTTCGTCGAGATGGGTTCGCCAGAGCCCGAAACCCGTTCGGACACTTAGTCACCATGCAGTCAGGCTCTTCAACACTCTCCCAAGGCGTTTCCCCGCGCAACACCCTGCTTGGCGCGTTGCTCAGGCGGCAGATCAGGTTTGTGATCGGCCTGGCAATGCTCGCGGGCCTGGCGCTGGCGATCGCGGCGCTGGCCACCTGGAATGTCGCCGATCCAAGCTTCTCCAACGCCAACGGCGCTGTTCCGAACAATGCGCTTGGCTTCAGCGGCGCGGCATTCGCGGATCTGGTGATGCAGTTCTTCGGGCTTGCGGGCATCATCGGCCTGCTGCCGGCGCTGTTCTGGGCAATGGGCCTGTTGCGCAATCATCCGGTCGACCGGATGTCCCGCCGGGGCGCGGCATGGTTTGGCGGCGCATGGGTGACGGCGGCCCTGTTCGGGTTGATGCCCGCCTCGGAAAGCTGGCCCCTGCCCAACGGCCTCGGCGGCGTGCTCGGCGACATGGCACTGAAGATCCCGTCGGTGTTCACCGGCGGCTTTCCCTCCGGCCTGGTCGCCGTCATTCTCGGGGTGCTGCTGGCGCCTCTCGCGGGCTGGTTGCTCGCCTATGGCGCCGGGCTGACGCGCCATGCACGGGTTGCGAGCCCTGACGATGTGGAGATTGCCGAAGCCGACGACGACGAGGAACCTTCAGGCGGATCCTTGCTGCTCGGGGCGATCACCCACTCCTGGTACACCCTGCGTGGCCGCGTCCGGCGGTTGACCGGTCTCGCCTCCTCGGCCAGGCGCCGGGTAATGCCGGACGAGCCGCTCGACCTGAACACCGAGTACGACATCGACGACGATCCCATGTTCGCCGATCCACGGCCGGCGGTGTCCGAGCGCGTTGAACCGGGCTTCGCACCGGTTTCACGCAGGCGGACCATGTCAGAAGATGATGAGCCGCCCTTCGATCTCGATGACGAGGTTCTTCCCGATGGCGTCCTGTCCGGCGACATGGATGACGATCCGGCGGCCGACTGGCGTCCGCAGGCTGCCCCGTCCAGGGTGGTCCCATCCGGCGCTGCGGCGGGGGCATCGCCGCGCATTGCCGCTCCGGCCGAACGGCCGAAGCCCGGCGCCCGGGTGCAGCGCGACGCGCAAGGCTCGATGCTTGAGGAACACGGCTTCTCGCTGCCGTCGGTGCATCTGCTGGCGGAAGCCCGCAACATGGTCAAGGATGCCTCGCTGTCTCCCGAAGCGCTGGAGCAGAATGCGCGCATGCTCGAGGGCGTGCTCGAGGATTTCGGCGTCAAGGGCGAGATCATCCATGTCCGCCCCGGGCCGGTGGTGACGCTGTACGAGCTTGAACCGGCGCCAGGCATCAAGTCCTCGCGCGTCATCGGCCTGGCCGACGATATCGCCCGCTCGATGAGCGCCATCGCCGCACGTGTGGCCGTCGTTCCCGGACGCAACGCCATCGGCATCGAGCTGCCCAACCAGAAACGCGAAACCGTCTATCTGCGCGAACTGATCGCCAGCCGCGACTTCGATACATCGAAGGCGAAGCTCGGCCTGGCGCTCGGCAAGACCATCGGCGGCGAGCCGGTGATTGCCGATCTCGCCAAGATGCCGCATCTGCTGGTCGCGGGCACCACCGGATCGGGCAAGTCGGTGGCCATCAACACCATGATCCTGTCGATTCTCTACAAGATGGATCCGTCGAAATGCCGGCTGATCATGATCGACCCGAAGATGCTCGAACTGTCGGTCTATGACGGCATTCCGCATCTGCTCACCCCGGTGGTGACGGATCCGAAGAAGGCGGTCGTGGCGCTCAAATGGACCGTCCGCGAGATGGAAGAGCGCTACAAGAAGATGTCGAAGATCGGTGTGCGCAATATCGACGGCTTCAATGCGCGGGTCGAGCAGGCTGCAAGCTCGGGCGAGCCGATGACCCGCACCGTGCAGACCGGTTTTGATCGCCACACCGGCGAGGCGGTCTACGAGACCGAGGAATTCGATCTCACGCCGCTGCCCTATATCATCGTGCTGATCGACGAGATGGCCGATCTGATGATGGTGGCCGGCAAGGACATCGAGGGCGCGGTGCAGCGGCTGGCGCAGATGGCGCGCGCGGCGGGCATCCACGTCATCATGGCGACGCAGCGTCCGTCTGTCGACGTCATCACCGGCACGATCAAGGCCAATTTCCCGACCCGCATCTCCTTCCAGGTCACATCCAAGATCGATTCGCGCACCATTTTGGGCGAACAGGGCGGCGAACAGCTGCTGGGCATGGGCGACATGCTGTTCATGGCCGGCGGCGGCCGCATCCAGCGCGTGCACGGGCCGTTCGTGTCGGACAAGGAGGTCGAGGACATCGTCGCCTATCTCAAGACCCAGGGCGTGCCGGAATATCTCGAGGCGATTACCGAGGATGATGAAGATGGAGATGGCGGCGGCGGACCTGCGGGCACCTCCAATCTGGCCGACTCGGAGGATCCCTACGACCAGGCCGTTGCCATCGTGCTGCGCGACGGTAAGGCGTCAACCTCCTACATCCAGCGGCGGCTCGGCATCGGCTACAACCGCGCAGCCTCGCTGATTGAACGCATGGAAAATGAGGGCATCATCAGCGCCGCCAACCACGCCGGCAAGCGGGAGATCCTTGTGCCGACGGAAGACGAAATCGATCCGCGCTAGCAGCGTCAGGCGGGGTCGCCTGCGCGTCACACTGGCGCCGCAGTCTTGAGCGACACGGAAGACTGAAACGAAACGGAGACAGAGATGTCGAAACACACCAGTTCCAGCGCGGTCATAAAGCATGATCGGGCTCGCAGGGCATTCCTGGGCGCCGGTTTGGGCTTGGGCCTGACGCTGATGGCCGTCGCGGCCGGACTCCTGGCGTTTCCTGGTGCCGCGCGGGCGCAGGATGCAGCCCAGAAACTCGCCGACCATTTCTCCTCGGTCAAGACCATGACCGGCGAGTTTATCCAGTTCGGCCCCAATGGCGAACAGACCGGCGGCAAGTTCTTCATCGACCGTCCCGGCAAGCTCAGGTTCAACTACGAAGCGCCCTCGGCCGTCCGCGTGATTGCCGACGGCAAGGCCGTGGTCATCGGCAACCGCAAGCTCAAGACCTGGGATCTCTATCCACTCGACAAGACCCCGCTCAAGCTCCTGCTGTCGGAACGGATCGACCTGTCGGGCGACACGGTGCAGTCGGTGACGGAAGATCCGGACCTGACGACGATCATCCTGGGCAACAAGTCGATCTTCGGCGACTCGACCATCAGCCTGATGTTCGATCCCAACAGCTTCGAGCTCAAGCAGTGGACCATCCGCGACGCCCAGGGCAAGGATACATCGGTGATGATCTACAACGTCCAGACCGGCGTCAGATTCGCCGACAATGTCTTCAAGGTGCCCTACACCGAGGTCCACAAGAGTACCCGCGGTGGCGGCTGACACATGAGAGGCAAGTCCATCGATGTTGGCATGCCCACTGCAACAGAGATCGCCGCTTTTGAAAGACAAGGAATGCGTGTTTCCCGGCCTGACGCGGCCGGATCCGTACCGGGCGCAACGGCATAACTTGCCGTCGTGCAGGCACCGTATCAGATGTGCAAAGGCTGGTTTAGCGCTTTGAAATGACCCCTGTAGGTTATAGGTCAAAGGTATCCCGTTGACCGCGACCTGCATGAGGCGATCTGACTTGGCGTTTTCTATCACCACCTGGAACATCAATTCGGTGCGGCTGAGACTGCCGCTGGTTCAGCATTTTCTGGAGACCGCCCGTCCCGACGTGCTGTGCCTGCAGGAAACCAAGTGCCCCAATGATTCCTTTCCAAGCGCGGCGTTCCGCAAGCTCGGCTACGAGCACATCGCCATCCATGGCCAGAAGGGTTACCACGGCGTCGCCATCATCTCCCGGCACAAGCTGTCGGATGACCAGCGGAAGACCTATTGCGAGATTGACCACACCCGCAACATATCGGCTATTGTTGACGTCCCAGGCGGCCGCAGGATCCGGATTCACAATTTCTACGTGCCGGCCGGAGGCGACGAGCCGGACCGGGCGATCAATCCCAAGTTCGGCCACAAGCTCGACTTCATCGAGGAGATGAAATGCCTGCACGCCGAGGCCGAGCAGGCCGACGGCATCTCCTCGATCCTGGTCGGCGATCTCAACATCGCACCGCTTGAAACCGATGTCTGGTCGCACAAACAGCTTCTGAAAGTGGTCAGCCACACGCCGGTGGAAACTGAAAACCTGGTGGCGATGCAACAGGCCGGCGCCTGGGTCGATCTGATCCGCGCCCATATCCCGCCTGAAGAGAAGATCTTCACCTGGTGGAGCTACCGCGCGAAGGACTGGGATTTGGCTGATCGCGGACGGCGGCTCGACCATGTCTGGTCGTCGGCGGATCTGCTGCCCAGCCTGTCGCGAATCGACGTTCTGCGCGAGGCCCGCGGCTGGGAACGCCCGTCGGACCATGTCCCGGTCACCGCGCATTTTGATTTCTGATGCGAAGACGCATCGCACTCCGGGCTGCGCCTGATCAGCCGGTGAAGCGCCCGGCGATCTTGCCAAGTCCCGCATTGAGCGCCGCCAGGTTGTCGGCAATGCGCTGCCTGACGATGCCGGCGATGTCGGGATATTCCTCCAGCATCCGCCTGAACAGCGGCCGGTTTATGCGAATCACCTCGGCATTGTCGGGCGCGATCGCCGTCATCGTACGGTCGACCGCGGTGACCATCGCCAGTTCACCGAGAAGCGCGCCGCGCTCGGCCATCCCCAGCGACGTGGTCTGGCCGTCGCGGTTCTTGCGGGTCAGCTCGAACCGGCCGTCGGCAACGACAAAGGCGCAGTCGGCCGGCGTGCCTTCGCGAAACAGCACCTGCCCGGGCTGCATCTTGCGCCGCTCCGCGCCAAAGGCGATCAGCCGCAGCTTGTCTTCGCCGATGTCCCGGAACAGGGAAACGGTCGAGAGCAGGGCTATGTCGTCATTCAGCGCCACGGGCGTATTCCTTGAAGAGCAGGGGACATCACCTACGGGATGATCTTGTAGCCGCCGCTTTCGGTGACCAGGATTTCGGCATTGGACGGATCGGCCTCGATCTTCTGGCGCAGACGGTAAACATGAGTTTCGAGCGTATGAGTGGTGACGCCCGAGTTGTAGCCCCAGACCTCCTCCAGCAGAACGTCGCGGGTCACCACCTTCTGGTCGGCCCGGTAAAGATAGCGGATGATCGCGGATTCCTTCTCGGTCAGGCGGATCTTGCCGCCCTTGTCGTCGAGCAGCAGCTTCTGACTCGGCTTGAAGGTGTAGGGGCCGACGGTGAAGGTGGCGTCCTCGCTCTGCTCGTGCTGGCGCAATTGCGCGCGGATGCGCGCCAGCAGCACGGCAAAGCGGAAAGGCTTGGTGACATAGTCGTTGGCGCCTGCCTCCAGCCCCAGGATCGTGTCCGAATCGGTGTCGTGGCCGGTGAGCATGATGATCGGTGACTTGAAGCCGCCCTTGCGCAACAGCTTGACCGCCTCGCGCCCGTCCATGTCGGGAAGGCCCACATCCATGATCAGCAGGTCGACATGGTCGGCGCGGGCCGCCTGGACCCCCTTGGTGGCGGAGGATTGCTGGGAAATCGCGAATTCCTCATAGAGCGAAAGCTGCTCGACGAGCGTTTCCCTCAGATCATCATCATCATCCACCAGCAGGATCGAACGAGCGGTCATTGCGGCATTTCCTCTTCATTCCGACGCGGGCGCCGGTTCAGGCCGACGCTCCGGATGTGTCAAATGACTATTATGTCCCTGTTTAGGCACTTTCGAGGCGGCGGCAAAGTGCTAAATAAATGACTCGGGTCACGGCTGGAGCACTTGATCGTGAAGTTTTTGTTACAGAAGCGGCCGATTGCCGGCAAGCCGCTGCGGCCAGGGTCCGCGATACGCACGATCATGGTGCGAAAGAAGCCGGGCGACGGGCTCAAGGCGCTGGTCCGTTGTGGGCCACTGGTCCTTCCCGCAGCCCTCGGCCGCGGCGGGATTTCGAGCTTCAAGCGCGAGGGCGACGGCTGCACGCCGCGCGGTTCGATGTCGGTGCTGGGCGGATTCCGCCGCGGCGGGATGCTGACCGCGGTCCGCGCCGGCATTCCGCTGTTCCGGACCGGCACCAGGGACGGCTGGTGTGACGCGCCCCGGCATGGCGCCTATAACCGGCCTGTCCGGCTGGCGTTTCCGGCCAGTCATGAAACGCTTGTCCGCGATGATCCGCTTTATGATTTCGGCTTCATTCTCGACTGGAACATCCGCTCCCGGCGGCGCGGCGCGGGCAGCGCCATTTTCCTGCATGTGGCGCGGCCCGGATATCTTCCCACGGAAGGCTGCATCGCGCTCAAGCGGCGCGACCTGCTCAGATTGATGCCGTTCCTGCGGCGCGGAACGATGGTTCGCGTTGTTTAGCGCTTTGCCCGCTGTGCCTCGACATAAGACCGCAAAACAGCATTCATCCGCGTCAGGTGTCCTTTTCCCTGAGCCTTGAAGAACGCGAGCACATCGGCATCGACCCGCAAGCTGATCGGCTCCTTGGTGGTGGCATGGTTGACGAGGACGGCGTCATCCCAGAATCCATCCGGCAGTTCCGGCGCGTGCTCCGCGCCAACCGACGGGCGCAGCTCGCCGCGGTCCTTCATCTTGCGCAGGTCGCTAAGGCTTGCGGCTTTCATATCTTTCCCGGTCAACTGATTCGGCTCTCACTATCGAGATTGGTCTTGTGGCTCGTTGGAGCGACGCACTAGTCTGGATTGTATATACAAAACGTATATACAGATCAATAGGAAGCTCTTTCCGGCTTATCCGGTGACCCGCCACACCGAAGTCCGCTTGATCTCGCTGTCTTCGAGCGCGCGGGTCACCGGCACCATGTAGGTTGCGAGAAGCTCCAGCCCGTGTTTCGGGCAATAGGCCCGGCCCGGGTCGCCCACGAGCACCATCGCGCCGCGCCGCGACAAGGCGGTGAACCATGGCCAGACCAGGTCGGCCATGGCACGGTCATAGAACACGTCGCCGGCCAGCACGACGTCCCAGCCTTCATCCGTGCCGATAAGGTCGGTTTGGTGAAACGCGAAGGCCACGCCGTTCTCGGTGGCGTTAAGCCGCGATGCGGTCGCGGCCCAGGGGTCGATATCGGCGGCGGTGACCCGGGCCGCACCCGCGAGGCTGGCGGCGATCGCCACAAGCCCCGATCCAGAGGCGAAATCCAGCACGGTTTTGCCTGCGACAAGATGCGGAGTGTCAATGAGATGCCGCGCCAGGCCCTGGCCGCCGGCCCAGGCGAAAGCCCAGAACGGTGGCGGCAGGCCGAGCGCGCCCAAGTCTTCCTCGGTCTTGAGCCACAGCTGATGCGCTTCGTCGGCGAGATGCAGGCGGATCTCGGGCACATGCGGCGGCGCCGACAGCGCGGTGTTGGCGCGGATGAAGCTTTCCGGATCGGTTTTCATGCGCCTTGACCAGACCTCGAAGCATCCCGCGCACGGGTGTCCGGGGTTCCTGTGATCATGCCATGCGCAAACAAACCGTCACTCGGGCGAGCGCGGCGGATTGTCGAGATTGCCCATGCGGCAGACTTCGAGATATTCGGCTTCGGTCACCGGCTGCACCGAGAGCCGCATCGAGGTGACCAGGCTCATCTCGCTGAGCTTCGGATTGGCCTTGACGTCCTTGAGCGTCACCGGCTTGGGCATGTCGCAAACCGCGCGGATGTCGACGCATTCCCAGCGCGGGTCGTCGATGGTGGTGTCGGGATGGATGAGGCCGCAGACCTCGATGATGCCGACAACCTCGAGCCCCTCGTTGGAATGGTAGAAGAAGCCCTTGTCGCCCAGTTTCATGGCGCGCATGTTGTTGCGGGCCTGGTAGTTGCGGATGCCGTCCCATTGTTCGCCAACGTCACCCTTGGCCTTCTGCATCTCCCAGGACCATTTGAACGGCTCGGACTTGAACAACCAATAGGCCATCTTACGCCTCCGGCTTTCCGAAGGTCCAGTTGAAGGCGCGAATCTCCGTCGTCTCAAACAGGCCTGCCAGCGCATAGGGATCGCCCGCTGCAACGGCCTCGGCTTCCGCCTTGTCGGCGGTTGAGACGATCAGGAGGCTGCCGATCGGCTTTTCGTCATCGCCCAGCAGGGGACCGGCCATCTTGAGCACGCCCTTGGCCTCCAGGTCCTTGAGATATTCGACATGCGGCGGCCGCGTGGCCATCCTCAGCTCCAGCGAGCCGGGCTTGTCCTTGCAGATCAGGGCGTAATACATGACATCTCCATCTTAAGCGTTGGACCGGGCACCGCCCGGTGGAACAGGGTGGCCAAGTCTATGCCTTGCCGGGCAGCCGGTTTCAATCCTCGACAGGCTGATTGCTCAGGCCTTGGCGCCACGCTTGCCGTGGCCGATCAGCGCGGTCGCGGCCTGATCCAGCGGCCAGCGCGACCGCGGCGCCAGATCGAGCGCGTCAAACGGCAGTCCGGCGGCCATCCGCTCGGCGCCGGCCCAGGCGATCATGGCGGCGTTGTCGGTGCACAGGTTGAGCGGCGGCGCGATGAAACGGAAACCGGCCCTTGCAGCGCGGCTTTCGAGCGTGGTCCGGATCGCGGTGTTGGCGGCGACACCGCCGGCAACGACCAGAGCCGGATTTGATTCGGCCCCGAAACGCGCCTTGAACCGCTCAAGCGCCATTGCGATCCGGTCATCGAGGCTCGCGGTGACCGAGACCTGGAACGCCAGGCACAGGTCGGCGATGGCCTGCTGCGACAAGGGGGCCTCGGCCTCCGCCATCTGCCTGACGGCGGTCTTCAGTCCCGAGAAGGAAAAATCGAGCCGCGGGTCCCTGCGCATCGGCACCGGCAGGCGAAACCGCCCGGGCGTGCCGGCAAGCGCCGCCTGCTCCACCATCGGGCCGCCGGGATAACCCAGTCCCAGCAGCTTGGCGGTCTTGTCGAAGGCCTCGCCCAGCGCATCGTCGATCGTTGTGCCCCAGCGCTCGTAGTCGCCCACGCCCTTGACCAGCACGATCTGGGTGTGGCCGCCCGACACCAGGAGAAGCAGATAGGGAAAGGCCACATTGTCGGTGAGCCGCGCCGTCAGCGCATGACCCTCGAGATGATTGACGCCCATGAAGGGCTTGGCCGTCGCCATGGCGATGGCCTTGCCGGTCATCAGCCCCACCATCAGGCCGCCGATCAGGCCGGGTCCGGAGGTGACGGCGATGGCGTCGATGTCGTTGAGCGCCACGCCGCTGTCCGCTAGCGCCTGGATGACCAGCCGGTCAAGCGCCGAGACATGGGAGCGGGCGGCAAGCTCCGGCACCACGCCGCCGAAGGCCGCATGCAGGTCGAGCTGGCTCAGCACCACGTCCGACAGGATTGTCCCCACGCCATCGGGAGCGCGATGCACCACGGCTGCGGCGGTTTCGTCGCAACTGGTCTCGATGCCGAGGATTCTCAATCCGCCGATGCCTATTCCCATGATTGTCTCTTGATGTCGCGCGGCCCGATGTTGCGCTTGGATGATGATCCCGGTACCTGTTTGTCGGTAACAACGGAACGGATGTCTTGCAAATGAAACCTTACCGCATCGGAACGCGAGGCAGTCCGCTGGCGCTTGCGCAGGCCCATGAAACACGGTCGCGGCTGATGGCGGCACACGGACTGCCCGAGGACGCGTTCGAGATCGTGGTGCTGTCGAGCAAGGGCGACCGGATTACCGATCGACCACTGTCCGAAATCGGCGGCAAGGGGCTTTTCACCGAAGAGCTCGAAGAGCAACTGAGCGACGGACGGCTCGATCTGGCGGTGCACTCGTCCAAGGACATGGCGACGAAGCTTCCCGAAGGCCTTGGGATCGTCGCCTATCTCGAGCGCGAGGATCCCCGCGATGCCTTCATCAGTCCTGCCGCGCCACGGCTTGCCGATCTGCCGCAGAACGCGATTGTCGGCTCTTCCTCGCTGAGGCGGCAGGCGCTGATTCGGCGGCTCCGGCCGGACCTTTCCGTGATCATGTTCCGTGGCCTGGTCGACACGCGGCTGCGCAAGCTCGCCGACGGCGAAGCCCACGCCACGCTACTCGCCTATGCCGGGCTGAAGCGCCTGGGCAAGACCGAGGTTGTGACGGAACTGCTGGATCCCGATAGCTTCCCGCCCGCGCCCGGCCAGGGCGCCATCTGCATCGAGGCGCGGCTCGGCGACGCGCGGATCGCAGAGCTTCTGGCGCCCATCGATCATGCGCAAACCCATTCCGCGCTTTTGTGCGAACGGGCGTTTCTGGGCTCGCTTGACGGCTCCTGCCGGACGCCGATTGCGGGGCATGCGACGCTGTCTGACGGCCGGATCTCGTTTTTCGGCATGATCCTGACTCCGGATGGAACGGTGTCGCACGAGGTCCGCATGACAGGTGCTGCAAGCGATGCCGCAACGCTTGGGGCCGCAGCCGGCGCAGAGGCGCGCGGACAGGCGGGGCCCGGCTTCTTCGACAGCTGGACCTGACGCCACGATGCGCGTTCTGGTCACGCGGCCTGAACCGGGCGGAGCGCGGACCGCCGCACGGCTCGAGGGGGCGGGACATGACCCGGTCCTGATGCCGCTGTTTGAAACCATCATCACCGCGGGTCCCGACGACCTGCCGCCTGCCCGCCTGATAGGCGGTCTGATCGCCACCAGCGCCCGCGCCTTCGCTATGTTCGGGGCGGCAACTCCGACCGACAGGTCCATTTTCGATGTTCCGGTGCATGTGGTTGGCCCTGCCACGGCACGGGCGGCGCTAGATGCCGGCTTTTCCGATATCCGCGAGGGAGCGGGTGCCGCGCGGGATCTCGCAAGGGCCGTTATCGACTGGCGGGCGCGCCCGGCCTCGGGCGGGATCAACGATGTTCCGGCACGGGGACGTCGCGGGCTCGTCTATCTCGCTGGAGTGCCCCGCACCTCCGTGATCGAGGATGCGCTGAACGATGCGGAGGTCGCATTTTTCGTGCTTGAATGTTACAGAATGAAGAAAATCAGTTATTCAACTGACATTCTGATTTCGCGCATATTGTCGCCTCCGCCTGATGTCGCGCTGCTCTTTTCTGCCAGTGCCGCGCGGCGGCTGGCGGGGCTGGTCGAGGCTGGCGGCCTTGGCAAATCCCTTGATTTGGTGCGTTTTCTCTGCCTTTCGGACGCAATTGCCGCCGAACTACCGGCCAGCTGGCGCGCCCGCGCCATCGCGGCCCGACATCCCGATGAGGACAGCCTGCTTGCATTGCTCGACACGTTGGGCTGATTTGCTCGCTTTGATGGAAACGAATGTGCGGCGCTGTGCGTTACATTGCTGACAGCCGCACAAACCAGATCGAGCAGGAACCGCCATGAGCAAGGGTCCCACCCCGCGACACTCCAAACCGTCCAAGCCGGTGACCATAGATCTCGACGCCACCGACGTGACGCCGAAGAACAAGGACTTGAGCCCGAAGCCGGCCCCGAGCGGCCCGGCGACATCGGCTCCGGCGACCGCAAGGCCCGGCGAGACATCATCCGGTCCGGCAAAAACCGCCGGGACGACGGCCGGTCCGGCTGCCGCGAAGCCGGGCTCGGCCAAATCCGCCGTGCCGGGGGTGAAGGCCGATCCCGGCAGGGATGACGGCGCCAGCTCCGGGTCTGAGAAACCCACAGCGGGAAAGCCCGCTTCTGATCAGAAGACCGCGCCGGCTGCGGCTGGCTCGAAGACGAGCCCCTCATCGGGAGATGCCACGAAGCCTGAAACATCTTCCAGGGACGCCAGGCCGGGCGCAACGGCTGCGAGCCAGGCTTCAACGTCTTCCGTGCGGAGCGCGGGTCCTGCCAAAGGCGCGAGCGGGCCCGGCATGGTGGCGGCGGGCGTGCTCGGCGCTGTGATCGCGCTTGGCGCAGGTTATGCCTTGCAGATGGGCGGCATGCTCCCGGCGCCGGGAAACTCGGGTGATCAGGTTGAGGCGCTGAGCTCGCGCCTTGATAACGTCTCGACTTCCCTCGAAGCGCTATCCGGCCAGGTTGCCCAATCGGCCGATGGCGAGGGTGCGGGTATCTCAGCCCAGTTGACCGCGCGGCTTGACCGGCTGGAAACCGGTCTCGCCGAAGCGGTTGCCGGCGGCGAAACCGGCGATCCGGGCGCCTCAGCCGCGCTCACCGAGAGACTTGCAGCACTTGAGGACCGCATTGCCTCGCTTGGCGAAGGCGGCAATGCGGCTGCAGATCCGGCGGTATCCGCCGGGATCAGCGAGTTGCGCGCCGCGCAGGCCGGTCTGCAAACCGCGCTGACGGAGCTGGAAACCCAATCCTCGGCCCAGCTGTCCGAGCTGTCTTCACGTATAGCGTCGCTGGAACAGGGTCAGGCCGATCTGGCCGACCAGCTGGGCGAGCCGGGACGGCAGGTTGATCTGGCGCGCGCCATCGCGGCCGCCGGGCTCAAGTCCGCCATCGACCGGGGCGGCTCGTTCATGCCCGAGCTCGAGGCCTTTGCCTCGGTGGCGCCCGATGATCCCGCCGTGCCGGAGCTCAGGGACCTGGCCGCCAGCGGCGTCCCCAGCCGCTCCGAGCTGATCGAGAGCTTCCCGGAGGCCGCCACCACGGCGATTGCCGCAGCTGATCCGGGCGACCCCGATGCTGGTCTGGTCGACCGGTTGATGTCGAGCGCCCTGTCGGTGGTCAAGGTCCGCAGGGTCGGGGATGTCGAGGGCGACACTGCCGAAGCCATCACCGCCCGCGCCGAGGCCCGGCTGATGGATGGCGACCTGGATGCGGCGCTTGCCGAATGGAACACCCTGCCGGAAGCCTCGCGCAATGCTGCGTCGGACTATGGCGATGCGCTTGCCGCGCGCGCCCGCGCCGAGAAGCTGATCGCCGCTTCGCTGGCGCCCGGCGCCGCGCCGTCCCCGTCCGACGCCCCGGCCAACTAGGAGATCGATGATGATCCGCTTGTTAATCTTTGTGGTTCTGGTTCTGGCGCTGGGCTTCGGCTTTGCCTGGCTCGCCGACCGGCCCGGCGACCTCTTTATTGTCTGGCAGGACCGTCGTATCGAAATGTCGCTGATGACAGCGGTCACCGTGATCGCATCGCTGATCGCGGCGATCATGATCAGCTGGTGGCTGGTGCGCACCATCATCTACTCGCCGCGCGCGATGTCGCGCTATTTCCGCGCCAGCAAGCGCGACCGCGGCTATCAGGCGCTGTCGACTGGCCTGCTGGCAGCCGGTGCGGGCGACGCCGTCATGGCGCGCAAGATGAACAAGCGGACCAAGGGCCTGCTCAATGCCGATCAGGAACCGTTGATCCATCTGCTCGATGTCCAGGCGGCGCTGATCGAGGGCCGTCACGAGGAAGCCCGCAAGCTGTTCGAGGCGATGTCGAACGATCCCGAGACGCGGCTCCTGGGATTGCGCGGGCTCTATCTCGAAGCCCAGCGGCAGGGCGCGGACGAGGCCGCCCAGCATTACGCCGAGACGGCGGCCGAACAGGCGCCGCAATTGCCGTGGGCGGCGTCGGCCGCCCTGTCCTACCGGACGCGCGAGGGAAAATGGAACGAGGCTCTGAGTCTGCTCGAAAAGCAGCGCCAGGCCGGCACCGTCGAAGCCGCCAGCGCCGATCGCACCAAGGCGGTCCTGCTCACGGCGCGCGCCCGCGACCATGCCGACAGCGATCCTTCCATGGCGCGCGATGATGCGCTTGCGGCGCTGAAGCTGGCGCCGGCGTTTCCGCCGGCGGCGCTTGTGGCCACAAAGGCGCTGCTCAGACAGGACAATCTGCGCAAGGCCGCGAAAATCCTCGAAACGGCCTGGAAGACCGATCCGCATCCCGACATCGCCGAGGCCTATGTCAGGGCACGCATCGGCGACACCGCCGCCGACCGGCTCAAGCGCGCGGAGCGGCTGGAAAAACTCAAGCCGCTCAACCCGCACTCGCTCGAGGCGGTGGCCCGTGCGGCGCTCGATGCGCATCGCTTTGATCTGGCGCGCGAGAAGGCCGAGGCCGCGGCAAGAATGCAGCCCTGCGAGGGGCTCTATCTGCTGCTCGCCGATATCGAGGAAGCCGAAACCGGCGACCAGGGCCGCGTGCGGCACTGGTTGAGCCAGGCCGTGCGGGCGCCGCGCGATCCGGCCTGGACAGCCGATGGCTATGTCTCGGAGACCTGGGAGCCGGTGTCGCCGGTGACCGGCAAGCTTGACGCCTTCGAATGGAAAGTTCCGGTCGAACAGCTGGCGGGACCGAGCATCGACAATCAGCCGCCCGAACAGGGTTTTGAGCGGGCAATTGCCACTTTGCCGCCGGTTCGCATCCAGGAGAAGCCTGCCCCTGCCCCTGCCCCTGCCCCTGCCCCTGCCGCTTCGCCGGCTGAGGCTGTGGCTCCGTCCGCGGAGACCAGGGCTGCGGCGCCGAAGCCAGTGGCTGCGGCCGTACCCGTCGAGAAAACAAGGGAGCGCGCTACACCGCCGCCCGTTGCTCAACCGGAGAAGGCGTCGGAAACCGAGCCGAAACCGGAACCGGACCGGAAGCCGGAAGCCGACCGGGAACCCGGTGACGCAAAGAGTGCGGAGGCACCGGCCGCCGAGCCGAAACCGGTCGAGGCAAAGCCTGCCGCCGACAAGGCCCCCCCGACAAGGAAGGATGGCGCCGTCGTCCAGCGCGTGCTGATTCCCTCCAACACCATCAAGGCGCCTGAAGGCGGGAGCGACAGGGGCAAGGAGAACCGGCCACCCGTGGCAACCGCGGACAAGGCGAAGAGCGAAAGCCCCGACATGACAGAGACCGTCAAGGCCGCGGAGCCGGCTGATCCGGAAGCCGAAGCGCGGGCCAGGGAGGAGGCATTCCTGACCCACCGGCCCGATGACCCGGGGATCGACACCAATGCGGAGACGGAAAAGCCCGGCCGGTTCCGTCTTTTCTGATCGAATCCTGAAAGCGAGAAAGTATGCTTGATCAAATCAAAGCCTTTCTGGGCGGGCTGCGCGGCGACGATGAAACAACGCCCGATGCCAGCAATCCCGATGTCGCCGCCGTGGCGCTGTTCTTCCACGTCATCGGCGCCGACGGGGTGGTGGATGATGTCGAATCGGAGAAGCTCAAGTCGCTGATCGTCGAGGAATATGGCGTCAGCGGCGCCGAGTTGCGGCGTCTTGTCGAGGCCGGCGAACAGGCGGACCGCGAAGCCGTCGATCTCTACGCCTTCACCAGTGTCCTCAACCGGTCACTGGAGCCGGAGGCGAAGGTTCATTTCATCGGGCTCTTGTGGACCCTGGCCTATGCCGATGGTCACCGGCATGAACTGGAAGATCACGTGGTCTGGCGCATCGCCGATCTGATGGGCGTGTCGAACCGCGAGCGGGTTCTGGCCCGGCAACGGGCGCTGGCTGCCGCAGGCATCGACGATGCCGGGGCCGACGACGACTGATCGCAGTCGCCTCAGCCGGCTCCCGGATCCGGCCTTGCATCCATCCCGGCCTTGAGCGCCTGGCGGCTCTCCTCGGCGTCCTTGTCCAGCGACTGGATCTGCCTGAGCTGCGGAAAACCGATGCTCCAGGCCACTGCCACCGCGAGCGTTCCAGCGCCGCCGATCACCACCGCCGCCACCGGGCCGATTAGCGAGGCCATGACGCCGGCGCGGAATTCGCCAAGCTCGTTGGAGGCGCCGATGAACACCATGTTGACAGCGCTGACGCGGCCACGCAGCTCGTCCGGCGTCCACAGCTGCACCAGGCTCTGGCGGACATAGACCGAGATCATGTCGGACGCCCCCATCGTGATCAGTGCCGCCATGCTCAAGGGCAGTGAGGTCGACAGGCCGAAAACCACCGTCGCAGCGCCAAAGATCCCCACCGCGATGAACATGGCCCGGCCTGCGTGCCGGCGGACCGGCCGCGAGGCGAGATAGATCGCCATGCCGATGGCGCCTATGCCGGGGCTGGCGCGCAGCAGGCCCAGCCCCCAGGGGCCAAGCTCCAGGACGTCACGGGCAAAGACCGGCATCAGCGCGATCGCGCCGCCCAGAAGCACGGCAAACATGTCGAGCGAGATGGCGCCGAGGACGACCTTCTGGTTACGCACATAGGAAAAGCCCGCGACCAGCGTCTGCCAGCTCTGAGACTGGCCGCGACTGCGCTGCGCGGGCTGTGGCACCATGGTCACCGCGATGATGGACGCGACGAAGAACCCCAGGGCCGTCAGATAGGGCGCCATCGCGCCAAGCCCGTAAAGCAGCCCGCCCGCCACCGGGCCGACAATGGTCGCGGTCTGCCAGGATGTCGAATTCCAGGCAATGGCGTTGGGCAGGTCCCGCGCCGGCACCAGGTTGGGGGCAAGCGACTGCGAGGCAGGCGCGAAGAACGCCCGCGAAATGCCGATCACCAGCAGAACCGCGAAAATCGGCATCGGCGAGGTCAGGCCCTGCCAGGCAAACCAGACGAGAGCCGCCGCCGAAAAGCCGATGATGATCTCGCACACCAGCATGATGGTGCGCCGGCCGTAACGGTCCGCTGCGGCGCCCGTGAACAGGATCAGCACCAGCGCCGGCAGGAACTGGATCAGGCCGACGAGGCCGAGGTCAAACGGATCGCGGGTCAAGTCGTAGATCTGCCAGCCGACGGCGACGCTGATGATCTGCAGGCCGAAAGTCGAGAGAAAGCGGGAGACGAAGTAGAATGTGAAAGCGCGGTGGCGGAAGGCGGCGTATTTGTCTTCCGCCTGGGCTGGAGCTTGCATGATGAGGTTCCGGTCGATGAAGGGGTCCAGCTATACACGAGCCACCGGGCGACGCCACAGCCGAGTCACACCTGCCCGCCTTAACCCTGACCCGCCTTGGCCAGCCGATGCCCTTGCCGCCCGAGGCTGGAATGTCTACATGTCTCAAACGCGAAGAACAGCCGGAGAATCTTATGATCGCAGTCTTTTCAACCATCGATATGGTGCTGGGCCTCTACACCTGGATCATCATTGCCAGCGCCATCTTCTCCTGGCTCTACGCCTTCAACGTGGTCAATTCGAACAATCGGTTCGTCGGCATGATCGGCGAGTTCCTCTACAAGGCCACCGAACCGGCGCTCAGGCCGATCCGCCGGATCATGCCGGACCTGGGCGGGCTCGACATCTCGCCGATCGTTCTGCTGATTGTGATCTACTTCCTGCGTATCTTCATCGCGACATCGATCGCGCCGATCTTCCTCTGAGCGACTGGTTCAGGCCTGAGGATGGCGCTGTCGCCATCGCCGTCCGGCTGACGCCCGCCGCCTCTGTCGATGCCATCGACGGACTGGTCGAGGATGCGGCCGGCGTCGTACGTCTGAAAGCCCGCGTGCGGGCCGTGGCGGAAAACAACAAGGCCAACCGGGCGATCGAGAAACTGATCGCCCGGTTGCTCAGAACAGCAAAGTCCAACGTGCGCGTGATGTCGGGCGAGACAAGCCGCTCCAAGATCCTCCGCATCGAGGGCGATCCGGAGGATCTGGCGACACGGCTGACCGGACTTGTCCAGGCGGGTTGATCAGCTCTTGGACTTGTTGGCCCGCTCGATCGCCTCGACGATCAGCCCGCGGGCGATCTCGGCATTGCGCCAGCCGCCGATCTTGACCCATTTGCCGGGCTCGAGATCCTTGTAGTGTTCGAAAAAGTGCTCGATCTGCTGCAGGGTGATCTCCGGCAGGTCCTTGTAGTCATTGACCCCGGCATAACGTTGGGTCAGGTGCAGTGACGGCACGGCGATGATCTTCTCGTCCTGTCCGGCATTGTCTTCCATGACCAGCACGCCGATGGGCCGGACATTGATCAGGCAGCCCGGGATCAGCGGGCGGGTGTTGCAGACGAGCACGTCGATCGGGTCGCCATCGTCGGACAGGGTGTGCGGCACAAAGCCGTAATTGCCGGGGTAAGTCATCGGCGTGTACAGGAACCGGTCGACCACCAGCATGCCTGCTTCCTTGTCCATCTCGTATTTGATCGGCTGTCCGCCAACCGGCACCTCGATGATCACGTTGACGTCGTGTGGCGGGTTCTCGCCGATGCTGATGGCGTCTATGCGCATGATCGCTCCTATCCGGATTTCTGTTGCATGCCGGGTCCAGGGGAAGGCCTGAACCGGATGGCCGTGCATGAATACAACGCCTGAAAGCAAGGTTCGCGCTTAAGTCAAACGCCTTCGGCGGCTCCGCAAATAAGGCCTAAGTCCGGTTTGCGCAACAGGACTTTCGATGCGCATCGGCGCATTGACGCGACCAGGCGGACTCAGGACCAGACGAAGGCGAGTTTCTTCAGCGTCCTGCCGTCAAATGTCTCGTGGCCTTCGGCCACGTCGCGGCCGCCCTGGAACCGGTAGAAATCGATCGAGGGGTGATTGTCCTCCAGGCACCAGACCACGACGCCCTTGCAGCCAAGCGACGCGAGCAGTTGCCGCGCCTCGCCGAACAGCCGCTTGCCCAGGCCCACGCCCTGGAATTCGGGCCTGAGGTAAAGTTCGTAGATCTCGCCTTCCTGCGGCAGCGAGCGGGCGCGGTTGAGGCCGAGCGTGGCATAGCCCGCCACGGTGCCGCCGACATCAAGCACGAGGATCGAGGTCGAGCCGCGAATGGCGCGCCGCCACCAGTTGACATTGCGGCGCTCGAGCATCTGCCGCAGCGCCTTGTAGGGCAGGATTCCGGCATAGGCGTGGCTCCAGGCGGCGCGATGGGTGCCGGCAATGGCCTCGGCATCCTCCGGCTCGGCATGCCGTATGTCGATCGTTAACGTGCTCATGGCCTCACATTACCGCTCCCGGGACGTCGGAAGGAAGCGCAAGCGGCCATCCTCCGGGGTCTGCCCACAGCATTGTTCTGTGGACGGCGCGGTATGAGTTAACCGTCTGTTAACGAATTATGCAAGGGCGGCTGAACCCGCTGTCACCAGTTCAGGCGCTGCGGGCGAACCGGTCGAGGCAGATCTGCGCCGCATCAAAGAACTGGCCGACCTGCAATCCGTCCACCAGCGCATGGTGAACCTGTACGGCGACAGCCGCGCTCCAGCGGCTATCGGCACCTTCCACCAGCTTGCCCCAGGAGAAGCGCGGAATGCAGTCGTCGGGTCCTGGAAGCGCATTGTCGAGCGCGGTGAAATCGAGCCAGGGCAGGCAGGAGAGATAGGCGAGATCGAGCCGCTCGCCGGTGTTGGCGCCAAGATCGGCGCCCATGGCGGTCTGCTCGATGGCGGCCTTGCAGCTAGCATCGAACCGGATCCAGTCCTCGAACCAGGGAATGTAGCAATAGCCGAAGGTGTCGCCGGGCCGGGGGACGGTGGCCGACAGCGAGATCGCGTCATATTCCATTACCCGGTTGCCGGAAAACCGCATCTTCAGCGCCGGCACCGCATGGATACCGGCGCCAATGGCATGGATAAAGGCCCGGTAGGGCGACACGCCCTGCGGCTTGCCAAGCGTCATCAGGGCGGTGGCGTCAATCCGCGCGGTGGTGGCGAAATGCGGCCGGTCATAGGTCTTGAACAGGTTGAACTGTCCGGCCCGTGACCAGCTCGCAAGATCGATGTCGCGCGAAACTGCCATTGCAGTCAGCCTGGTCAGGCCGCGCTGGCGCCCGACTTGGCAAAGCGCTTGCGGTCGGTGGCGTCAAGGTAGCGCTTGCGCAGGCGGATCGACTTCGGCGTCACTTCCATCAGTTCGTCGTCCTGGATCCAGGACAGCGCGCGGTCCAGCGTCATGCGGATCGGCGGCGTCAGCTTGACCGCTTCGTCCTTGCCGGCGGAGCGGATGTTGGTCAGCTGCTTGCCCTTGAGCACGTTGACTTCCAGATCGTTGTCGCGGGTATGAATGCCGATGATCATGCCCATATAGACCTTGTCGCCCGGCTCGATGATCATCGGGCCGCGGTCTTCGAGGTTGAACATGGCGTAGGCCACGGCTTCGCCCGACATGTTGGACAGGAGCACGCCGTTGGTGCGGCCGCCGATCTCGCCCTTGTAGGGCTGGTAGTCATGGAACAGCCGGTTCATCACGGCGGTGCCGCGGGTGTCGGTCAGAAGCTCCGACTGGTAGCCGATCAGGCCGCGCGTCGGCGCATGGAACACCAGGCGCACGCGGTTGCCGCCCGAGGGGCGCAATTCGGTCATCTCGGCCTTGCGCTCGGACATCTTCTGCACGACGACGCCGGAATGTTCCTCGTCGACGTCAATGACGACCTCTTCGATCGGCTCGAGCAGCTTGCCGTTCTCGTCATTGTGCATGACGACGCGCGGCCGCGACACGGCCAGCTCGAAGCCTTCACGGCGCATGGTCTCGATCAGCACGGCCAGCTGCAGTTCGCCGCGGCCGGAGACATAGAACGAATCCTTGCCTTCCGATTCCTCGATCTTCAGCGCAACATTGCCTTCGGCTTCCTTGAGCAGGCGGTCGCGGATGACGCGGCTCGTCACCTTGTCGCCTTCGGTGCCGGCGAGCGGCGAATCATTGACCATGAAGGTCATGGTCACGGTCGGCGGGTCGATCGGCTGGGCATGCAGCGGTTCGGTGACCGATGTGTCACAGAAAGTGTCGGCGACGGTGCCCTTCGACAGGCCTGCGATGGCAACGATGTCGCCGGCATGAGCCTCATCGACAGGACGGCGCTCAAGTCCGCGGAACGCGAGGATCTTGGAGATGCGGCCGGTCTCGATCTGCTTGCCTTCGGAGTTGAGGACCTTGACCTGCTGGTTCGACTTGACGGTGCCGGAATGAATCCGGCCGGTGATGATGCGACCGAGGAAAGGATTGGCTTCGAGAATCGTGCCGATCATGGTGAACGCGCCTTCGGCGACCGTAGGCTCCGGCACATGCTCGAGCACCAGGTCAAACAGCGGCGCCAGCGTGCCGCCATCTTCCGGACGGTCGGGGCCGGTCGACATCCAGCCATTGCGGCCCGAACCGTACAGGATCGGGAAATCGAGCTGCTCGTCGGTGGCGTCAAGCGCTGCGAAGAGATCGAACACCTCGTTGATCACTTCATCGACGCGGGCGTCCGGGCGGTCGATCTTGTTGATTGCGACAATCGGGCGCAGCCCGACCTTCAGCGCCTTGCCGACCACGAACTTGGTCTGTGGCATCGGGCCCTCGGCGGCATCGACCAGCACGATCGCGCCATCCACCATCGAGAGAATGCGTTCCACCTCGCCGCCGAAATCGGCGTGGCCCGGCGTGTCGACGATATTGATGCGGCTGCCCTTCCATTCCACCGAAGTGGCCTTGGCCAGAATGGTGATGCCGCGCTCCTTCTCGATGTCGCCCGAATCCATCGCGCGTTCCTGAACGCGCTCGTTTTCGCGGTAGACACCGGATTGCTTCAGCAGTTCGTCAACAAGCGTGGTCTTGCCATGGTCAACGTGGGCGATAATCGCAATATTGCGGAGGGGCATGGGTAAGGTCTCATTCTGGAGAATACAAAAGCGCCGGATGGACATCCGGCGCGGCCGGCAAATGCCGGGATTTGCGCGGCTTATACAGGGTTTTTTGCGGTTGCGAAAGAGGCGAAGGCAACACAGTCTTAATGGTCGATCAGAAGGGCCGGATTCGCCCGGGCCTGAGATATTGTACCGGTCACGAAACAAGTCTCCCGGGTCTGGAATTCGCCGCCGGTCCGGTTTTTGCGGCAAGCAGGGAAGAATGCTTGTACAGAGTCATCGCCACGGTTTGATGACGGCGCGCCGGGAACCTGTTTTGCCCTCGCCGGCGGATTTGTTATGGTTCTGACGACATGATCGGTGCAGGGAGAAAACGATGCGCAAACTTCAGGCACAGGGTATCCACCACATCACCCTGGTGGGCGCCGACCGGCAGACGTCGATCGATTTCTGGGAAGGCGTGCTCGGCATGCCGTTCATCTTCGAGCAGCCCAATCTCGACGACGACAGAGAAAGCCACCTCTATTTCGATCCGGGCGACGGCCGGCTGATCACCATCTTCACCAGCGAGGACCGCAAGCCCGATCGCTCCCGCACCTCGACTGCGCCCGGCGCCGTGCACCATCTTGCCATCAACGTGTCGAAGGCGACGTTTTCCCAGGCCGTCGAGCGACTCGACGAGCGCGGCATCCGCCACAGCGGCGTCAAGGACCGGGGCTTCATGGACTCGATCTATTTCACCGATCCGCTGGGCTTCCTGATCGAGCTCGCGAGCTACCGCTTCGAACCGCCGGCGGGATCGTCGCACGCCGAGGTTCTGTTCGAGGCGCACAAGCTCAGGGTGGCCGCGGGCGACCGCGCCATCGCCGACATCCACTTGGCCGATGCGATCGAGGCGATCACCCGGAGGTCGCAACCCTCGCTGTCGGACGACAGGGGGCCGAAAAAGGCTTACTGAGGCGTGATCCCGGCGCCTGGCCCGATGGCCGACCGCCGGGATGTCGCGTCAGGCCAGCCCGCGTTTTGCGAGCATCGCCGTGGCGTCGGGCATGCGGCCGCGGAAGGCCTGGTAGAGTTCCGCCGGGTCGCGCGAGCCGCCGGCCGAGTAGACATGCTGGCGCAGCTTCTCGGCCGTTTTGGCATCGAACACATCGCCGGTTTCCTCAAACGCCGAAAAGGCGTCGGCGTCGAGCACTTCCGACCACATGTAGGAATAATAGCCGGCCGAATAGCCTTCGCCTGAAAACACATGCAGGAAATGCGGGCTGGCGTGTCGCATGACGATCGCGTCGGGAAGCCCGAGCTTCTTCAAGGTTTCGGCCTCGAATGTCGCCGGGTCCGGCTTGTCGCCGCCGGTGTGCCAGGCCATGTCGACCAGCGCGGAGGCGGTGAACTCCACCGCGGCAAATCCGGCATTGAAGGTCTGTGCCGCAAGCACCTTGTCGAGCAGCGCCCGCGGGATCGGCTCGCCGGTGCGGTAGTGGCGGGCGTGTTTTTCCAGGATCTCCGGCACGGTCAGCCAGTGCTCGTAAAGCTGAGATGGCAGTTCGACGAAATCGCGGCTGACGGACGTGCCCGACAACGACGGATAGGTCACGTCCGAGAGCATGCCGTGCAGCGCATGGCCGAATTCATGGAACAGCGTGCGCGCGTCATTGAGCGACAGCAGCGCCTCCTGGCCGGCCGCGGGCTTTGAAAAATTCATCACATTGGTGATGATCGGCTTCTCGCCCACCGAGCCATCGGGCATTGGGAGCTTGTGCTGGCTGCGCATCCCGCTCATCCAGGCGCCGGACCGCTTCGAGGGCCGGGCAAAATAATCGGCGATGAAGGTGGCGATCATCTCGCCGTCGCGGTTCCTGACCTCGAAGACGCGCGCATCCTTGTGCGGACCACGAATATCCTTGCGCTCGGTCATGGTGACGCCAAAGAGGCGATTCGCCACGTCGAAACAGGCCTCGATCATGCGGCTGAGCGGAAAATAGGGCTTGAGCTCGGCTTCGGAGAAATCGAAGCGGCGGGCTTTCAGCTTCTCGGCGAAATGGCGCCAGTCCCAGGCCGCCACCTCGTGGTTGCCGCCCTCTTCCGCGATCAGCTTGGCGAGCTCGGCGCGATCGACTCCGGCACGTTCCACAGCGCGGGCCCAGACATCGCCAAGCAGCGCTTCCACCGCCTCCGGGGTCTTGGCCATGGTGTCGTCAAGCTTGTAGGCGGCGTAGCTGTCATAGCCCAGCAGCGTGGCCTTCTCGGTGCGCAGCGCAATGATCTCCGATATCAGCGCAGCATTGTCGGTCACGCCGCCCTTGGCGCCGCGCGCCGTCCAGGCCCTGAACGCGGTCTCGCGCAGATCGCGGCGTTCGCTGGATGACAGGAACGGCTCGATGATCGAGCGCGACAGGGTGACGGCGTATTTGCCGGTGTGGCCGAGTTCCTCGGCAACGGCTGCCATCGCCGCGCGCAGATCCTCCGACAGGCCCACCAGTTCCGCCTCGTGCTCGAGCAGCAGCAGATAGTCGCGCTCGTCGGCCAGCACATTCTGGCCGAATTGCGCGCCGAGGCCCGCGAGTGTTTCGCCCACCTCGGCCAGCCGTGTCTGCCCGGCCTCGTCGAGAGCGGCGCCCGACTTGATGAAGGATTTCCAGACTCGCTCGAGCAGGCGGTCCTGCTCCGACGTCAGTCCGAGATCGGCGCGCGTCTGGTAGAGCGCGTCGACACGGGCAAACAGCGCCTTGTTCATGGCGATCTTGGAGTAATGCCGCGACATGCGCGGCGCGATCTCACGCTCCAGCGCCTGGATCACCTCATTGGTGTCGGTGCCGGCCCGGTTCCAGAACAGCGACGAGACTTTCGACAGCTTGTCACCGGCGAGTTCGAGGGCGACCAGTGTGTTGTCGAAGTCGGGTGCAGCGGGATTGTTGGCGATTACCTCGATCTCGGCGTCATGTGCGGCCAGGGCGATCTCGAACGCCGGCGCGAAATCGGCATCGGTGGTCTTGTCGAATTCCGGCAGGCCGAGCGGGCCGGTCCAGTCGAACACGGGGGAGGCGGATGCGGTCATGAGAGGCTCCTTGTCATGGCCCTCATGTAGGCCCGGCAGCGCCTCCGAACAAGCGGCGCGGTCGACGCAGTTGCCGGCCACGCAAACAAAGCGGGCGGGATCCTGACCGGTCCCGCCCGTGATTGCGCAGTGCTGTGACGGACTTACGCCTTGCGGTCGCGCGCCGCCAACGTCCTCAACCGGAGCGCATTGAGCTTGATGAAGCCTGCCGCGTCCTTCTGGTCATAGGCGCCAAGGTCGTCCTCGAAGGTGACCAGCGCGTCGGAATAGAGCGACTTGTCGCTCTCGCGGCCGGTGACCATGACATTGCCCTTGTAGAGCTTGAGCGTGACTTCGCCTTCGACATGTTTCTGGCTCAGGTCGATCGCGGCCTGCAGCATCTCGCGCTCGGGCGAGAACCAGAAGCCGTAATAGATCAGTTCCGCATAGCGCGGCATCAACTCGTCTTTCAAATGGGCCGCGCCCCGGTCGAGCGTGATCGATTCCATCGCCCGGTGTGCGGTGAGCAGGATGGTGCCGCCCGGGGTCTCGTAGACGCCGCGCGACTTCATGCCGACGAAGCGGTTCTCGACGAGATCCAGCCGGCCGATGCCGTTGTCGCGGCCGTAAGTGTTGAGTTCGGCCAGAATCGTGGCCGGGCTCATGCGTTCGCCGTTGATCGAGACCGCGTCACCCTTCTCAAAACCGATCTTGATGATGGTCGCCTTGTCGGGAGCGGCTTCCGGCGAAATCGTGCGCATGTGGACGTATTCGGGCGCTTCGACAGCCGGGTCCTCCAGCACCTTGCCTTCGGAGGAGGAGTGCAGCAGGTTGGCGTCGACCGAGAACGGGGCCTCGCCCATCTTGTCCTTGGAAACCGGGATCTGGTGCTCCTCGGCGAACTTGATGAGATCCGTGCGGCTCTTGAACGACCAGTCACGCCAGGGCGCGATGATCTTGATGTCGGGGTTGAGCGCATAGGCGGACAGCTCGAAGCGGACCTGGTCGTTGCCCTTGCCGGTCGCCCCATGGGCAATGGCGTCGGCGCCGGTCTCGCGGGCGATCTCGACCAGCCGCTTGGAGATCAGCGGCCGGGCGATCGAGGTGCCGAGCAGGTAGACGCCCTCATAGACCGCATTGGCGCGGAACATCGGGAAGACGAAATCGCGGACGAATTCCTCCCGCACATCCTCGATATAGATGTTCTTGTCAGGGATGCCGAGCATCTCGGCCTTCTTGCGCGCCGGCGCCAGTTCCTCGCCCTGGCCCAGATCGGCCGTGAAAGTGACGACTTCGGCGCCGAGTTCGGTCTGCAGCCATTTCAAAATGATCGAGGTGTCGAGGCCGCCGGAATAGGCGAGAACGACCTTCTTGACGTCCTTGTGCGATGCCATGGATACTGTCTTCCTGTTCTGGTGCTCCGCCCCGGAGGCTCCTTGCCCTCGGGACCCTGAATTTCGCGGCACTTTTAGCCGGTTTGTCGCGTCATGCAAGGGTCAGGGCGCAGGCTCCGGGCCATCGCGGCCGGAAGCGGTATCTTGGCATCGCGTTTGCCACACTGTTGTCTGAGAGTTCTCCGACAATCGGTTATCGAGAAAAAGCGGGAGACGAGGATGGATCATTTTCAATCGGTGATGGACACGGCCAAGGTTGCGGTGGTGACCGGCGCCGCCTCCGGTATCGGGCTCGCGGCGGCCAAATCCTTTGCCGCGCGCGGCATGTGCGTCGTGCTGGTCGATGTCGACCGCGAACGGCTGGCGGACGCCGAAAAACAGGTCGGCGCGCTGTCGGAAAATCCCGCCACCGACGTGGCGTCGATCCAGACCGATGTCGGCGACCGCACGGACGTCGAGGCACTGGAACGCACCGTTCGGGAGCGCTTCGGCCGGGTCCACCTGCTGATGAACAATGCCGGCATCCAGCCCGGAAGCAGCCTGTTCGGCCCGCAGGCCAATTGGGACAAGGTCCTGGGCGTCAATCTGATGGGCATTATCCACGGCACCCGCGCCTTCGGACCGGGCATGATCGCCCATGGCAAGCCGGCGATGATCATCAACACCGGCTCCAAGCAGGGAATCACCACCCCGCCCGGCGATCCCGCCTACAATGTCAGCAAGGCCGGGGTGAAGGCCTTCACCGAGGCGCTTGAGCACGAGTTGCGCAATACCGAGGGCTGCCAGGTCAGCGCCCATCTGCTGATCCCGGGCTTCGTCTATACCCCGCTCACCTCACGCGGCCGCAGCGAAAAGCCCGAAGCCGCCTGGACTTCGGAGCAGACGGTTGATTTCATGATAGAGAGCCTCGCCCGTGGCGATTTCTACATCCTGTGCCCGGACAATGACGTCGACCGCGCCACCGACGAGAAGCGCATCGCCTGGGCCGCCGGCGACATCATCGAGAACCGCCCGCCGCTGTCGCGCTGGCACCCGGACTACAAGGCGACGTTCGAGGACTACCTGAAGGGATAATGCCAATTCACTTCTCCTGAAAATTGCATTAGACTGTCCTCATGCTTCAGGGGAGGATCTTTGATGTCCACATTCTACGCATGGGTTGTTCCGGCCTATACCAGCGGGTCGCCGGTCGATCATACATGGGTGACCACCTACGACAGTCGCCGCAATCCCTATCCCGATATCGCGGCGGTGATAAATGCCGGGGAAGCCAACTGGTATTGCTGGGGCTCGTTTCATCCGCATGGCGGAACGCCCGGAAATGCGGACGGATATATCGGCAGCAAGTCCGGGGTGCGCAAGATCGCTGATTGCCTGGTGCTGCCCAATGCCGATTGCAACGCCAGCGCGGCCGCGCGCGGCACCATCTTCACCTATGGAATCGATGGTGTCTGCCATCAACTGGCAAACCAGGTGCTCTACGCGACCGCAGCGGCCGCCTCGCCGCCCTTGACCGTCAAATCCGCGCGTGGCTATTCCGTGAGCACCTTCCTGTATGGCACCTATGGATTGCAGCACGCCGCCTGGCAGAGCAAGCTCCAGACCTGTGCCGGCGTGAAGCCGATGACGGTGATCCCGTCGGGCGCGGAGGAGAGAATGGACAAGATGCCTGACGATTTCGAGGATCATGCCAGGGAAGTGCTGGCCGACAAGCCCGAACTGCTCTCGCGGCTGTTGTCGCTCAGAACGGAGGTGCATGCCTTCGCTGCCCAGAAAATGCCCGGCTTCTATCCGCCGGATGCTGCCTTTCTCAACGCCCGCAACCAGCATCTGCTGGATCAGGCCGCGGCGCTGCTTGGTCCGGAAGACTTCCGCAATGTCTTCGGGATCGAGCCGGGCGAACGCATCGACCTGGTCGATCCGACGATCCAGCGGACGCCGGAGGAATGACCGGATTGGCAGGACGGTGAAAGCAGCCTAAGAAAGCTGCTTGTTTTAGAGCAGCCGGACAGTCCATGACCTACATTCCCGCACTTCCCGTTCTCGCGGCCTTCAGCCTCGCGGTGCTCCTGCTGGCTATAACGCCGGGGCCCGACATGACCCTGTGGATGAGCCGGACGATTCGCGATGGCCACACAATCGGCCTGATGACGCTGCTTGGCACCAATCTCGGCATCGCCATCCACACGCTGCTGGTGGCCTTTGGCGTCTCGGCGCTGGTCGTTGCCTCGCCGATGGCGTTCCTGGTGCTCAAGACCGGCGGCGCCGCCTATCTCTTGTGGCTGGCCATCCAGGCGGTGCGCAACAGGTCGGTCCTGGCCGTTCAAAGCGCCGGCAAGCGCCAGGCGTCGGCAGGCAAGGCGTTTCTCAACGGTCTCTGGGTCAACCTTCTCAACCCGAAAGTGATCATCTTCTTCATGACCTTCCTGCCGCAATTCGTCAGCGTCAACGATCCGCAGGTGACCGGCAAGCTGATTTTTCTCGGCGTCTTGTCGATCCTGATCGCGCTGCCGGTCGCCATCGCCGTCGTGCTTGGCGCCAACAGCCTGGCGGAGTGGCTCAAGCAGAAGCCGCAGGTGATGCGGATCGTCGATTATGTTTTCGCGGCGGTGTTTTCGGTGTTTGCGGTCAGGATCCTGCTGACCCAGAGCCGCTGAACTGCGGACATGTTTGCGAGCTTCACCATACAAGGCAGATGCCTTCGTGTTGTAATGTTGTTCAACGTGATTATTGGATAGGGATTACGCCGATCTCGCGCATTGCAGATTCCAACTCAGACCTTTTGTCCGCTGGGCATGGATACTTTCGACTACCGGCATCAATCCGATTGGGCGCTGATCTTTTTGTCTGACCGTAGTCTGATAGTATGTGTGCGATCCAGCAGGTCTTCGGAACAAAAGAACGAGTGCGACGAACATGATTTTGGATTTCGCGGTAAGTTGTCATCAGAATGCCTCCGTTTGCTATTAATGTTTCCCATTAATAAATTTCCTGGATGCAAAACTAGTTCATATAATCAATTATTTTCAGGTTTTATTTGCGTATTGCTCTCGCTCGGCAGCCAGCGGCCGGCGTTGCGGCCGGTGAAAAGCCAGTAGACTGAGGCCCCGATGATGGCGCAGGCGGTGTGAATGGCGATGATCTGCGCCGGCTCGGCGGCGGTGCCGCCTGCCAGATAGACGCCAGACGCCAGGGCCAGCGCTGCGCCTGCCAATGCGTAGGACAGCCAGTCGCGCCGCCTGAGAAATTCAAAGATCGCGATGATGGCAAAGGCCGGCAGCAGCACCGCACGGGCAAACAGGCTCGCGACGCCGACCACGCCGACGATCAGGGTCACGGTGAGTTCGAGATCGCTGAAGCGGCCGAAATCCTCGGGCACCACCAGCCGGGCGAGAAAGGCATAGGCCAGGCCCGCCGCCAGGCAGCCGGCGAAGAAGCCGAAGACGATGGCAAACATCCTCACGAGAAGGCGGAGCATGTCGCTCATCGCGCGTCAGTCGGCGCCATGGCCGGCGATCATCATCGCTTCGAGCGCCAGCCGGTCGGTCTTGCGCATGCGCTCGGATTCGCTCTTGAGCTGGCCGCAGGCCGCCAGGATGTCGCGGCCGCGCGGCGTGCGGATCGGCGAGGCGTAGCCATTGGCGTTGACGAAATCGGCGAAGGTCTCGATCGTCTCCCAGTCCGAGCACTCATAGGCCGATCCCGGCCAGGGATTGAACGGAATGAGGTTGATCTTGGCCGGAATGCCCTTGAGCAGCCGCACCAGTTCCTTGGCATCCGACAGGCTGTCATTGACGCCCTTGAGCATCACATATTCGAAGGTGATGCGCCGCGCGTTGGAGACGCCGGGATAGGTGCGGCAGGCCTCGAGCAGTTCCTTGAGCGGATATTTCTTGTTGATCGGCACCAGCTCGTCGCGCAGCTCGTCACGCACGGCGTGCAGCGAAATCGCCAGCATCACCCCGATTTCCTCGCCGGTGCGGACGATGCCCGGCACCACGCCGGAGGTCGAGAGCGTGATGCGGCGCCGCGACAGCGCCAGCCCGTCGCCATCCGAAGCGATCAGCAGCGCCTTCTTGACCTCTTCGAAATTGTAGAGCGGCTCGCCCATGCCCATCATCACGATATTGGTGACCTTGCGGCCCTCCGCCGGAACGATGGCGCCCTGCGGCGTGTCCTTGTGCGGAAAGTCGCCGAGCCGGTCGCGGGCAATCAGCAATTGCGACAGGATCTCCTCGGCGGTCAGGTTGCGCACCAGCTTCTGGGTGCCGGTGTGGCAGAAGGTGCAGGTCAGCGTGCAGCCGACCTGGCTCGAGATGCACAGTGTGCCACGGCCTTCCTCGGGAATGTAGACGGTCTCGACCTCGACAGGCCGGCCGGCGCCGCGGGGCGGAAACCGCATCAGCCATTTGCGGGTGCCATCGTTCGAGATCTGCTCCTCGACGATCTCCGGGCGGGCGATGGTGTAACGGGCGGCAAGGCCCTCGCGCAGCTCGCGCGAGATCGTGTGCATGTCGGCAAAATCGGAAACGCCACGAATATAGAGCCAGTGCCAGATCTGGTTCACGCGCATCTTGCGCTGCTTTTCGGGCACGCCTGCGTCCGCCATGGCCTCAACCATCTCGTCACGGCTCATGCCGATCAGGGTCGGCTTTCCGTCCTGCGCCTGGCTGGCGGTGGGGCGGGCCGGGCGTGCGGCAGGGTTTGTCAGATCGATCGTGGCTGGCATCGGTAAAGGGCGCTCTTGTTGGCGAAGCCCCGGGCTGTATCAGGTTTTGCCGGCTTCGTCACCATCGGCGTCCGGGTCGACTGGCGGGATCCTCGCGGAACCTGCGGGGATCCGGATCCCGATATGCGCGAGCATGCGCCCGACACTGCGCTTGAGCGCCTGCATCCCCGGCTCGCGACGTTGTCGTGCGCTGCCGCAGTCTTCGCAACCCCGGTCGTCGGCCCAGGGTCCGAGCTTGTGCGCCATCATCGTTGCATGATCATAATAGCTCATGGCCGACCCTCGCTTTCTCATGCCTGGATAGCGGGACACTGCTGACAGACTGGTGTCAGGAGGGGGTGATAGAGTGTCAGCAGTGCCTTGAAGGAACACAGCCGATGCGCCGTTCAAACCGCCTGTTCGAGATCATCCAGATCCTGCGCGCCGCCGAACGGCCGCTAACCGCGGATGCGCTCGCCCGCAAGCTCGAAGTCTCCACCCGGACAATCTATCGCGACATCTCGGCGCTGCAGATGATGAGCACGCCGATCGAGGGGGAGCCGGGCATCGGCTATGTCATGCGCCGGGGCTACGACCTGCCGCCGCTGAATTTCGATCTCGAGGAAATCGAGGCGCTCAGGGTGGGCCTTGCCCTGCTGTCGCGCACCGGAGACAGCGCGCTGCAACGGGCGGCGCGGCGGATCCACGAAAAGGTCGAGGCGCTGCACGGTCCCGCGGACTGGCTGCTGGTGGCGCCCTGGGGCGCGCCGCCGGATGACCCGGCCAAGGGCTGCGTGCAGGTCTCGACGCTTCGCGACGCGATCCGCGGCGAGCGCAAATTGCGGCTCACCTATCTCGACGAGCAGGGCTGCCAGACCGTGCGAACCGTGCGGCCGCTGGCTCTGGTCTATCACCTCGAATGCGTCATGCTCGCCTCATGGTGCGAGCTTCGCGCCGGGTTCCGGCATTTCAGGACCGACCGGATCTATGGCTGCGACGTTCTGGCGGAGCGATTCGTCGGGCAGGGGGATGCGCTCAGGGGCGTGTGGCCGGATCAGAACCGCTGGGACCCGGTTGCGCCGCAGACCGCCGAACCGGTGTGAGCGGCGGGCCACGCGGATCCGGTGCGTCTTGTTCTATCGATCGGCGGCAATGGCTGCCGGCGTCAGCATGGCATCGACGAAGCCGGGGATATCGAGCCGCGGCAGGGCGGGTTCTGCGGCCAGTTGCTCGAGACCGATCAGCGTCGCGGAGATGAAGGCGGCGCGCGAGCGGGCTTCCGGGCCGTTCAGGCCGGCGCCGCGCAGCTGCAGGGTCAGGAACGCCAGCCGCTCGGTATCGGCATCGCGCACCCCCGCCTGCACCGCCGTGTCGCCGCCCGCCCATTGCCGCATCGCCGCCTCGGTTACCGAGCCGCCCTGGTCGCGTGCGGGCCGCGCGAGCACCTGCTCGAAAAGCCTTATGAACAGCTCGCGCGGCGACAGGTCCGGCGACGTCATCGCGGCCACCACATCCCCGGTGGCATCGCGCTGCCATTGCGCCGCCATCGCCGCCCGAAGCGCCGCCAGATCGGTGAAGTGCCAATAGAACGAGCCTTTGGTAACGCCGAGCTCGCGGCACAGATAATCAACCCGGACCGTCTTCGGGCCGGATTGGGCCAGAAGCCGGAACGCTGCATGGATCCAGTCTTGCCGTGTGAGTGTGTCCTTGCTGGCCATGCCGCACCATACCCGAAGTATTGCGGCAATCAAGACAGGAACGCGTGCCATACTTCGGGCATGGCTGGCGGTTCTTTGGGGCTTGCGCGACTGAACCTGGCACGATCGGACCTTGCCCGAAACACAAAAAAGGCCGGTCTCCCGGCCTTTCGCAGTGCGTCGCTGTGAGGCGTGTCTATTTGCAGTTGGCGATCTGGTTAAGCGCCGCGGTGATGCCCCGGAGCGAATAGCTGTAGGAGGTGTCGGTGCCGCGGCGCGACACGGCCTTGACCGTCATCGACGTGCCGGCCTTCATCGCCGCCACCAGCTGCGGTTCCTGGGCGGCGTTTTCCACCCATGCCGAGCTGCCGCGGGTGAAGAAGGTGAAGTCGCGCCCATCCACATTGACGGTCACCTTCGAGGATTCCTGCAAGGGGTATCCCATCATGGCATGCGGCTCGTAGCTGACATTCTGTCCTGGCCGTTGCGAGACCAGGAAAAAGATGTCTCCGTGATCGACATTGGTCGGCGCCGAGCTGATCGGTATAGACAGCACGTAGCAGACCTTGCCGCCGTTCGAATCATATGAATATGCGCCCCAGGAATCGAATTGCTGGATCCTGGTGGGCGATTGCGCCGCCGCGGCGGCGGTCAATGCGAATAGCGCCGTCACTGCGGTTGCGATTGTCTTCCCAAACATGGCTTCCCTACCGGTTCGTGGTCCTGTGCCACGACCTGAGGGCCGTGACGGTTCCCGCTCTATGCGAGGTGATTGGTTCATTTTGACTTAATCCTGGTTACCAAACCGTCAATGAATCCCTTAATGAGGCGTCAATTCGGCGTGGAGTGCGGCGTGGTGTCCCTTGCTCACCATTTGTAACAATGCGAATCCGGCAACAGTTTGACCTTTGATAAATCATGTGTACGTGTTGACATGGAAACGGTGAGGCGGCGACGGATCGCACCTCGCATTCGGGGGTTTTGCGCGATTAATGTCTGATGATTTGAAAGAGCGGCTAGCCGGCCTTGCCGAAGCGGTCTCCGTCAGGCGGGATCAGGCGGCCTTTGCAGAACTGTTCGATTATTTTGCGCCCCGGCTGAAATCCTACCTGCAGCGGCTCGGCATGGAGCCGTCCCAGGCCGAGGAGATGGTGCAGGAAGTGATGATCGTGCTGTGGCACAAGGCCGGGCTGTTCGATCCGACCAAATCCTCGCTTGCCACCTGGCTGTTCAGGGTTGCGCGAAATCGTCGCATCGACGCGCTCAGGCGCGACAGAAGCGCCCTGCTCGACCCCGAGGATCCGGCGCTGCAGCCTTCCCAGCCTGAAGCGGCGGATGATGTTGTCGAGGGGGAGGAGCGCGACGAACGGGTGCGCAAGGCGATGATGGACCTGCCCGAGGAACAGGCGATCCTGGTGCGCCAGGCGTTTTTCCTGGGAAAGTCCCACAGCCAGATCGCCGAAGACACCGGCCTGCCGCTGGGCACGGTCAAGTCACGCATACGCCTGGCCTTTTCAAGGCTGCGCCGCAGCCTGGAAAACGACGACGGCGACATGACGATGCACTGACGTCGCGGCGGTCAGGCGGCGGTTCCGCTCCTATCGACAAACTCCGCGTGCCGCCCGCTGCATCGGCGGCCTTGTGGTCTAAGCCTTCGTCTTCTTGGCAGCCGGATCCTTGTCGGCGGCAAAGTCGGCCAGCGAGCGGCGGGCCGCGATCCGGTGCGCCTCGGTCAGGTTCGAGCGGATGGTGGCGATGGCGAGCGTCAGCACGGCAATGTCGTCGGAAAACCCGACAAAGGCCAGAACGTCCGGAATGGCGTCGAGCGGCATGATGAAATAGGCCAGCGCGCCCAGCAGCACCGCCTTGGACTTGCCCGGCGTCTCGGGATCGAGCGCACAGTAATAGGCAGCCACCAGATCCTCGGCGAAGGGAACCTGCCCGGCCGCCTTGCGGAAGGTGCGCCAGAAGCCTGCCCGGACCGACGCCTCGTCCGCGCCTTTCGTGGTGCCGCCGGAGGTGTGATCCGGCTCGAGAATTTCGCCTTCAAGAGTGCTCATGGAATGCCCTCCGGTTGCCATTGTTCCCTATATGGTCGTTCCTGCTTCCCGCTTCAATGTTTGGCGGCGCCCGTCAGTCGCCGGCGATGCGGTCCATGGCCATGGCAAGATCGAAGTCCAGTTCGGTCAGCCCGCCGGCGTCGTGGGTGGTCAGGCGCACATCGACAGTGCGGTAGACATTCTTCCATTCGGGGTGATGATCGAGTTTTTCGGCCACCAGCGCCGCGCGCGCCATGAAGCCGAAAGCTTCGCTGAAATCAGCGAACTTGAAGTGCTTCGTCAAAGCGGTTTCGCCGGCGTCGATTTCCCAGGAGGAAACCGCGGCGAGCTTTTCGGAAACGGCTGTGCTATCGAGTTTCTGACGCGTCATGGTGTCCTCCAGGGCCTACAGGGTAAATTCACGATGGAATCAAGCGTAACCGACAGCACCGACACGACGCAACTTTCGGTGCTGTTTGTCTGCATGGGCAATATCTGCCGCTCGCCCCTGGCCGAGGGCATTCTGCGCGAGGTGCTGGTCGATGCGGGGCTCGCTGCGCATGTCTCCATCGATTCGGCCGGCACCGGCAACTGGCACCAGGGCGACGCGCCCGACCCGCGTTCGGTCGAAACCGCCTCGAGCCACGGGATCGACATTTCGGCGCAGCGGGCGCGGCAGGTCGAGCCCGCCGATTTTGACCGCTTCGACCTGATTCTCGCCATGGACCGGTCGAACGAGGCGACGCTCAGGGCGCGGTCGCCCTCGGCACGCCATGGCCGGATCAGGCTGTTTCTGGACTACACGCTTGGCAAGACCGTCGACGTGCCAGATCCCTATTACGGAGACGGGGACGGCTTCGAGGACGTCTATCAGCTGTTGCGCGAGGGCTGCACCGCACTGGCGGCGAGGCTTGGCAGGGAATTGCGCCATCCGAGCGGATAGGCTTCCTCGATCACATAGGGGCCGCCGCCAACCGAATCACGCGACGACATCACCACGAACCGGCCGACCGTGAACGGCATGGTGCGGAAATTGCCGCGCGCGCCCAGATACTCGACGACGTCGCCAAGCCGGGGGTTGCGCAGCCGCGCCAGCGACACATGCGGCGAAAACCGGCGCGGATCGGGCCCGAAGCCGAGCCGCTGGCAGATCCGCTCGATCTCGGCCTGCAGCGCCTTGAGTTCAGGAGAAGGAGAGACGCCGGCCCAGATCGAATGCGGCTTCTTGGAGCCGAACGATCCCATGCCCGACAGCGACAGCGAGAAGGATTGCCGGTCGATCCGGTCGAAGGCGCTGATCAGCTCGTCGGCGGCGGGGCCGTCGATGTCGCCGATAAAGCGCAAGGTGATGTGGTAGTTCTCGACATCGATCCAGCGGGCGCCGGGAAGTCCGCCACGCAGCAGGGAGAGCGACATGGCCGCGTCCCGTGGGATTTCGAGAGCGGTAAAGAGCCTTGGCATCGCTGTTCCCCCGAATCGTCGGATGACCTGAACGAATCACGACATGGCCTCCCAGGCAAGCACCTAGATTTCGGGTCGGTCGGCCCGGCGCAAGCTAGGGGGTCTGGATCCGTTCGACGAACTGTTCGGCAATCGGCAGCATGCCGTCAACCATCTCATTGATTCCCTTGGCGTTCGGGTGCATGCCGTCACTCAGCACCATGCCTGGGACGCCGGTGACGCCGTCGAGAAAAAAAGGATAGAGCAGCAGGTCATGCTTGGCCGCGAGCTCCGGATAGATGGCGTTGAAGGCGGCCTCGTAATCACTGCCCAGGTTGGGCGGGGCGAGCATGCCGGCAAGCAGCACCTCGATGCCGCGTTCCTTGAGCCGCACGATCATGGCCTCGAGGTTGTCGCGGGTCTGCTGAGGCGGCAGGCCGCGCAGCGCGTCATTGGCGCCAAGCTCAAGGACCACCCCGTCGGTGCCGTCGGGAACCGACCAGTCGAGCCGCGCCAGTCCGCCCGATGTGGTGTCGCCGGACACCCCTGCGTCAGTAATGCTCACATCATGTCCGCGCTCTTTGAGTGCCGCCTCCAGGCGCGCCGGGAAACCCTCGTTGCTCTCAAGCTGGTAGCCCGCCATCAGGCTGTCGCCGAAGCCGATTATGTTCAATGGAGCGTCGGCGAAAGCCGCGCCGGAACCGCCCGCGCCGAACAGCGCCAGAAACAAGGCGATCGCCAAACCTTTAAAACCCATGGGAAGTCTCCTAAGTGGTCGCTATCAAGCGGTTTCCGCGCTCTTGCCTTTCCATATAGGATATTCAGCCCGTGTCTCAATCCAGCGCCACTCCCATCGTCACTCTCAGGCAGGCCAATCTGACACTTGGCGCGGGAGCCTCGTCGGTGCACGTGCTCAAGGGAATCGACATCGACATCGTCGCCGGGCAGTCCGTCGGGATCGTCGGCCCGTCGGGATCGGGCAAGTCGACGCTCTTGATGGTGGTGGCCGGTCTCGAGCGGCTCGATTCGGGCGAGGTCCATGTCGCGGGCCATGGGCTGCATGGCTTGAGCGAGGACGCCGTGGCTGCGGTGCGCGGCCGGTCGATCGGCATCGTGTTCCAGTCGTTTCACCTCATTCCCAACATGACGGCGCTGGAAAATGTCGCCGTGCCGCTGGAGCTTGCCGGCCGCGCCAACGCCTTCGACCGGGCCCGCGAGGAACTGATCGCGGTCGGCCTTGGCGACCGCCTGACCCACTATCCGGGCCAATTGTCGGGCGGCGAGCAGCAGCGGGTGGCGATCGCCCGGGCCTTGGCGCCGGATCCGGTGCTGATCGTCGCCGACGAGCCAACCGGCAATCTCGACGGCGAGACCGGACGGCAGATCGCCGATCTGCTGTTTGCCAAGCAGTCCGAGCGCGGCGCAACGCTGCTGCTAGTCACCCATGACGTCACCCTTGCCGATCGCTGCGACCGCCAGATCGCGGTGCGGTCGGGCCGGATCGTGCCGGACGAGACAATTGCCGCCGGCAAGGTGGTCGCCTGATGGCCGCGCCTGCGGCTCAGCCCGCGGCCAACAGCCTGCGGCTCGGACTGGCGGCCCGCCTGGCGCTGCGCGAATTGCGCGGCGGGCTTTCGGGATTTTACATCTTTCTCGCCTGCGTGGCGCTCGGCACCGGCGCGATTGCCGGTGTCAATTCAGTCTCGCAGATGATGACCGGGTCGATCGCGTCGGAAGGCAAGACCATCCTCGGCGGCGATATCCGCTTCGAGATCGACAATCGCGATATCGGCGAGGCCGAGCGCGCCTATGTCGAGGAGCTGGGCACTGTCACCGCCGGCGTCAATATGCGCACCATGGCGCGCAAGCCGGACGGATCGGACCAGTCGCTGGTCGAATTGCGCGCCGTCGATGGCGCCTATCCGCTCTATGGCGGGTTCGAGACCGTGCCGGCAATGCCGGTCGGTGAGGTATTCGCCGAACGGGACGGGGTATTTGGCGCGGCGGCCGCGCAAATCCTGCTCGACCGTCTCGGGATCGCTGTTGGCGATACGCTGCTTGTCGGACAGGCGGAATTCGCCATCCGCGGCGTCATCGCCACCGAGCCGGATGCCCTGTCGGAGGGGTTCGGCTTCGCGCCCAGGCTGATGGTGTCGATGGATGCGCTTGACGGGGCCGGGCTGATTCGTCCCGGAAGCCTGATGGAATACAGCTACCGGGTGCGGCTCGATGGCGCGGCGGGCAGCCGCGATCTCGCCGCGCTGCAGGCGCAGTCGAACGAACGTTTTCCCGATGCCGGCTGGCAGGTCCGCACCAGCCGCAATGCCGCGCCGGCGCTGACCCGCAACATCGAGCGGTTCTCTCAGTTTCTCACGCTAGTCGGGCTCACGGCGCTGATCGTCGGCGGCGTCGGCATCGCCAATTCGGTGCGCGCCTGGCTCGAGGGCAAGCGCGGCGTCATCGCCACGCTGAAATGCGTTGGCGCGCCCTCCACCCTGGTGGTGGCGATCTATCTGATCCAGGTCATGCTGATTGCCGCCTTCGGCGTGGTTCTGGGCCTGGCGCTGGGCGCTGTCATGCCGTTCGCTGCGGCAAGCGCGCTGGCGGGCGTCATCCCGGTCGCGGTCAGCGCCTCGTTCTACCCGGCCTCGCTGGCGATTGCCGCCGGCTTCGGCCTTATGACGGCGTTCGCGTTTGCGGTGCTGCCGCTCGGCCGGGCCGGCGAGGTGCCGGCGACCGCGCTGTTCCGCCAGCAGGGGTTCGAGGCAAGCGGCCTGCCGCGCTGGCCCCATCTGCTGACCGCCGGCCTGACGCTTGCGGGCCTGTGCGCGGCCGCCATCTGGTTTGCTGATGACCGCCGCATCGCCGGCACCTTCGTCGCGGCCGTCATCGTGGCCTTTGCCGTGCTGAGGCTTGTCGGTCATGGCGTTCAGCTCATCGCCCGGCGCTGGCCGGCGGTGCGGTCGACGCCGCTCCGGCTTGCCATCGGCAACATCCACCGCCCCGGCGCGCTGACGCCGTCGGTGGTGCTGTCGCTGGGGCTGGGGCTGGCGCTTCTGGTGACGCTGGCGCTGATCGACACCAATCTCAGGCGCGAACTGTCGGGCAATCTGCCCGACCGGGCGCCGAATTTCTTCTTTGTCGACATCCAGTCGAGCGAGATCGACGGGTTCGACCGCGTGGTCTCCGCGCTTGCCCCCGACGGCAAGATCATCAAGGTGCCGATGCTGCGCGGGCGGATCACCGGGCTCAACGGCCAGGAGGTCAACGCGGAAAATGTCCCGTCGGAAGCCCGCTGGGTGCTCAGGGGCGACCGCGGCATCACCTACGCCCGAAATCTGCCCGAGAACTCGCGGCTGGCTGCGGGCGAGTGGTGGGCGCCCGATTACGAAGGCGAGCCGCTGGTGTCGTTCTCCGCCGAGGAGGCGGGCGAAATCGGGCTCGAGGTCGGCGACACGATCACCGTCTCGGTGCTTGGCCGCCAGATTACGGCGCGGATTGCCAATCTGCGCGATGTCGAATGGGAATCGCTGTCGATCAACTTCGTCATGGTGTTTTCGCCAAACACATTCGCCGGCGCGCCGCATTCATGGATGGCGACGCTGACGGATCCCGGCGCCGATGCGGCGCTCGAGGGCGAAATCCTGCGCGGCGTGACGCAGGCCTATCCGACCATCACCAGCGTCCGCGTCAAGGATGCGCTCGAACTCGCCAACCAGCTGGTGGGACAGATCGGCATCGCTATCCGCGCTGCGGCGCTGGTGGCGCTGATCGCCTCGGTGCTGGTGCTGGCCGGCGCGCTGGCAGCGGGCAACCGCTCGCGGATTCACGACGCGGTGGTGCTCAAGACGCTCGGGGCCACGCGTGCGACGCTGATCCGCGCCTATGTCTACGAATACGGCCTGCTCGGGCTCGCCACGGCGATCTTCGCACTGGTCTTTGGCGGCGTGGCCTCCTGGTTCGTGGTTAGCCGGATCATGACCTTGCCGTCGGAATTCATGCCCGACATCGCCTTTGCAACGCTTGTGGGGGCGCTGTTCCTTACCGTCGGCATCGGTCTGGCGGGCACCTGGCGGGTGCTCGGGCAAAAAGCCGCACCCGTGTTGCGTGAGCTTTAGTGGCCTGACGAGCAGATGGTTTCCATCTGGCCTGAAAAGTCGGCCCACAAGCCATTAATCTGGTGGGGCGATTTGTCCTGACAGCTGGGAACCATCCGTCAGGACCGTACCACGAGAGCCTGATTTGCAGGATCATTAAGCAATTGCATAGGTTTCGGATGAATTTGGACTCCGAAAGGCCTTGTCGTGGCCGCAGTTCATCCTCATATTACAAGCAGGCATGCTGGAGCCCCGCAGCGGCGCCTGGGATATATACCCGACACCGTAATCCACACCGGGGCTTATAAAGAGGAAAACATGGCTGACTTTCGCAATTCGAATGTCCGCGTAGCCAATGGCGCCCAGGCGGGCGTCGCAATTGATGAAGGCCTTCGCGCCTACATGCTGCGCGTCTACAACATCATGGCAATGGGTCTGGGCATCACCGGTGTGGCTGCTCTGGTCGTCGCCATGTATGCAACCACCAATGATCCGGCAAACGCCGTGGCGACACTTGGCAACGGCAAGATGCTGACCAACCTTGGCGCCGTGCTTTACGGCTCGCCGCTCAAATGGGTTGTCATGCTGGCGCCGCTGGCGATGGTGTTCTTCCTGAGCTTCCGCATCGAGAAGATGAGCGTCTCCGCCGCGCAGACCACCTTCTGGGTCTATGCCGCGATGATGGGCGTCTCGCTGTCGTCGATCTTCCTGGTCTTCACCGGCTCGTCGATCACGCAGACCTTCTTCGTCACCGCCGCCTCGTTCGGCGCGCTGTCGCTCTATGGCTACACCACCAAGAAGGACCTGTCCGGCATGGGCTCGTTCCTGATCATGGGCGTGTTCGGCCTGATCATTGCGATGGTGGTCAACATCTTCCTGCAGTCGAGCGCTCTCGAATTCGCCATCTCGGCGATCGGTGTGCTGATCTTCGCGGGCCTGACCGCCTACGACACGCAGCAGATCAAGGAAATGTATTACGAAGGCGATACCGACGCCACCGCCGGCCGCAAGGCGATCATGGGCGCGCTGCGTCTGTATCTCGACTTCATCAACCTGTTCATGTTCATGCTGCAGTTTCTCGGCAACCGCGAGTAACAGTCCCGGCACAGACATCGGAAAGGCGGCTCTCGGGCCGCCTTTTTTGTTGGCCGGAGTTCGGCTTGGCGCTACACAACCCGCCGAGCTTTCTCCACCTGGACCTCGACACATATGATCATCCGCGACGCCACCCCTGACGACCTCCCCGCCATCACCCGCATCTATGCCGACAGCGTGCTGGGCGGCGTGGCAAGCTACGAGCTGGTGACTCCGGACGAAGGCGAGATGGGCCGGCGGATGGCGGCGATCACCGGTGACGGCTATCCCTATCTGGCGGCGCAGTCAGAGGACGCCGTGCTTCTGGGCTACGCCTATGCCTCGCCGTTCCGCACAAGGCCGGCCTATCGCTGGCTGGTCGAGGATTCGATCTATCTTGCGCCCGAAGCCCGCGGCAGGGGCGTTGGCGGGGCGCTTCTCGCAGAGTTGATAGACCGCTGCGAAAGCCTCGGCTTCCGGCAGATGGTGGCGGTGATCGGCGGCGCCCATCCGGCGTCGATCGCGCTTCACCAGAAGGCGGGATTCTCAAGCGCCGGGATGATCAGGGGATCGGGCCACAAGCACGGAAGCTGGCTCGACACCGTCTTCATGCAACGCGCGCTCGGCGAGGGCACGGCCACCGACCCCGATCCGAATTCCTATCCGGGAACGCTGTTTGCCGGCTAGGTTTGGAGACTTTCCGGGATAGACATCTACCGAACCAGCCGCGGCGCCTTGTCGAAATATTTAAGCACAATCTCCAGTTCATGGCCGCGCTTGAGCACCAGGCCGGTGCCCGAAATGATGGCGAAGGCGCCTTGCTTGCGCGCTCTGGAGGGGTCTTTCTCGATGCGGTAGAGCGGAACTTCGCTGGCGCGGCGGAAGGCTGAAAACACCGCCCGGTCGCGCAGATGGTCGATGGCGTAGTCGCGCCAGTGGCCCTCGGCGACCATCCTGGAATAGACCTGCAGGATCCGGTCCAGCTCGCGGCGCTGAAATGTCACCGGCTCGGGCGTGTTGCGGCGGCGAAGCTCGGCCAGATCGATGGCTGCCGAATGGGCGCCCCGGTTCGCGGCGTAATCCGCCCCGTCAGCCATTATATGAACCGCCAGTCATTGCTCATGGCGCCAGTGTGCCTGACACAATCTCAAATTCAAGCGCGAATGACGTTTTTCACACGTCGCCTACACGATCCGCGCCGGCTCTCTTGGGTTTGCACTGCAGCATCACGAAACGCTTCAAGCCGTTGCCGTTGTTGACCCCGCAGTGGCCAGAAACCGGGCCGGGGCATAATTGGGCCGCATTTCAGCCAAATCCCCGCCCGATTTCGATCTGAAACTGTGTTTGTTGCCTCAGACGGTTCGAACCGGGGACCTCGAATTTTAAGCCCCCCAGCCCCCTCGGGGTTCCCGGAACGAATCAGACAGAGCAGTCCGCATCAGGGCGTTCCCGCGCCCTCATGCGTGAGGCAACCCCCAATTCCCCCGAGACTGGACCGGCCTTGCGCCGGTCCATTTTTATCCGGAACCGGGATCATGTCGGCTTTTCGGGATCGATCATTGCGGCGCCGAGGATCCGGCCCGGGGCTCCGTCGACGCCCTCCACCTGCAGCAGGATGGCGCAGCCGCGTCCCGGGTGGGCGGAAATCACCGAGGCGGGCAGCTTGAGCTCCACCGCCTCGCCGCTCCACATGCCGACGGTCTCCATGTCCCGCACACTGTGATAATAGCTGATGGCGCGACCGGCATTCTCCCCGCTGTCGATTTTCACCGTGGTGACGTCGTCAAAATAGGCCGCCACGATATTGGCCTTGCCCTGGCCCTTGCCGACCGAAATGGTCAGCCCGTCGGCATCGAGATCCGCGGCCACATCAATGGTCAGTCCCGCGCCCGCGGAGGCCAGCCTGGCCAGCATCGCGTCGATGGCGGCGCCGTCGGCGCCATTGACATGGTCCTGGCCATTGATGACCGCCTGCGGCGTGTAGACGTTCTTGCGCCCAAGCGTCTTCGCATAGCCATATTGCCGTTCGGTGCTGGCCTGGCTCGACAGCGTGTCGGCCCAGCCGAGATAGTTCCAGTAATCGACGTGATAGCTCAGCGCCAGCACCTCGCCGGCCTGGGCCAGACGCGCCAGCTCTGCATCGGCGGGCGGGCAGGACGAGCAGCCCTGGCTGGTGAACAGCTCGACGACGCCGAGGTAATTCTCCGCCTGCGCCAGACCCGATCCCGCCAGGCACATCGCGCCTGTCATCGCGGGAAAGGCAAGAGCAAGGCAGCAGGCGCGAAGGGACATGGCTTGGGATCCGTTTCGATCAGCGTGAAGGTCCGTCAGAATGCACAGGTTTTACCTTGGAGAGCCGGACACGACCAAATCACGTTGCGGTGACAGGCTCAATGCTGGTCTCGTTCTCCGGTGGCCTTGGAGCGATAACGGACATGCCGTGCCCGTGAAAACGCCGGGGCAAATCTTGCCCCGGCGTCCGGATCGTTCGTGCTTGAGCTCGCTTACGCGGCCAGGTCGCGCAGCACGGTGTGCAGGATGCCGCCATTGTTGAGATATTCGAGCTCGTCGAGCGTCTCCACGCGGCAGAGGATCGGCACATCCTTGACCGAACCGTCGGCAAAGGTGATGCGGGCGATCTTCTTCTCGCGCGGCTGCAGCTTGGCCAGACCCTCGATCGAGACCATCTCGTCGCCCTTCAGGCCAAGGCTTTCCCAGGTGGTGCCTTCCTCGAAGACAAAGGGAATGACGCCCATGCCGACGAGGTTGGAGCGGTGGATGCGCTCGTAGGATTCGGCGATGACGGCGCGCACGCCGAGCAGGTTGGTGCCCTTGGCGGCCCAGTCGCGGGACGAGCCGTTGCCATATTCCCCGCCGGCGAAGATCACCAGCGGCACGCCTTCGGCCTTGTACTGCATGGCTGCATCGAAGATCGACACCTCCTCGCGCGACGGATAGTGGAAGGTGTAGCCGCCCTCGCGTCCGTTCGGGCCGAGCATGTGGTTGCGCAGCCGGATATTGGCGAAGGTGCCGCGCATCATCACTTCATGATTGCCGCGCCGCGTGCCGTACTGGTTGAAGTCGGCAACGCCGACGCCATGATCCATCAGATAGGCGCCCGCCGGCGACTGGGCCTTGATCGAGCCCGCCGGCGAGATGTGGTCGGTGGTGATCTTGTCGCCGAACAGGCCCAGCACGCGGGCGCCCTCGATGTCGGAGATGCCCGCGCCGGACTTGCCCATGCCCTCGAAATAGGGCGGGTTCTGCACATAGGTCGAATTGTCGTCCCAGGCGTAGGTCTGGCTTTCCGGCGCCTCGACCGCCTGCCAGTTCTCGTCGCCCTTGAACACGTCGGCATATTTGGCGGCGTAGAGTTCGCGGGTGACGTATTTCATGATGAATTCCTGGATCTCCTGGCTGGAGGGCCAGATGTCCTTGAGGAACACCGGATTGCCGTCCTGGTCCTCGCCGATCGGCTCCGACGTCAGGTCCTTCTGCACCGAGCCCGCCAGCGCATAGGCCACCACCAGCGGCGGCGAAGCCAGGTAGTTGGCCTGGACGTCCGGCGAGATCCGGCCCTCGAAGTTGCGGTTGCCCGAGAGCACGCCGGCCGCGATCAGGCCCTTGTCGTTGATGGTCTTGGAGACCGGCGCCGGCAGCGGGCCGGAATTGCCGATGCAGGTGGTGCAGCCGAAGCCGACCAGGTTGAAGCCGAGCTTGTCGAGATCGTCCTGCAGGCCGGATTTCGACAGATACTCCGCCACCACCTGGCTGCCCGGCGCCAGGGAGGTCTTCACCCAGGGCTTGGTCTTCAGGCCCTTGGCGACTGCGTTGCGGGCCAGAAGGCCGGCGCCGATCAGCACGCTCGGGTTGGAGGTGTTGGTGCAGGACGTGATCGCCGCAATCGCCACGTCGCCATGGCCGAGATCATAGTCCTGGCCCTCGACCTGGTAGCGGGTGTCGAGCTGGCCGGGCTTCTTGTACTCGTCTTCCAGCGACTTGGCGAAGCCGGTGGCGATGTTTTCCAGTGCGATGCGGCCCTCGGGGCGCTTGGGACCAGCCATCGACGGCACGACCGTTGACAGGTCGAGGTCGAGTGTGTCGGTGAAGACCGGATCGGCGGCGCCGCTATCGCGCCACATGCCCTGCGCCTTGGAATAGGCCTCGACCAGCTTGATGCGGTTTTCCTCGCGGCCCGACATGGTCAGGTACTTGATGGTTTCGCCGTCGACGGGGAAGAATCCGCAGGTGGCGCCGTATTCGGGGCCCATATTGCCGATGGTGGCGCGGTCGGCCAGCGTCATCGAATCGAGGCCGGGGCCGAAGAATTCGACGAACTTGGCGACAACGCCCTTCTTGCGCAGCATCTGCACCACGGTCAGCACCAGGTCGGTGGCGGTGACGCCTTCCTTGAGCGCGCCGGTCAGGCGGAAGCCGATGACTTCCGGCAGCAGCATGGAGATCGGCTGGCCGAGCATGGCCGCTTCCGCCTCGATGCCGCCGACGCCCCAGCCCAGAACGCCCAGGCCGTTGATCATGGTCGTGTGGCTGTCGGTGCCGACGCAGGTGTCGGGATAGGCGATGATGTCGTCGCCTTCTTCCCTGGTCCAGACGGTCTGGCCCAGATACTCCAGGTTGACCTGGTGGCAGATACCGGTGCCGGGGGGCACGACGCGGAAATTCTTGAACGCCTGCTGGCCCCACTTCAAGAAGCGGTAGCGCTCGCCGTTGCGCTCGTATTCATGCTCGACATTGCGCGCCAGTGCGGTGGCGGTGCCGAATTCATCGACGATGACCGAGTGGTCGATGACCAGGTCGACCGGAACCAGCGGGTTGATCTTCTGCGGATCGCCGCCCAGCGCCACCATGGCGTCGCGCATGGCGGCCAGGTCGACGACGGCGGGGACGCCGGTGAAATCCTGCATCAGCACGCGCGCCGGACGGTAGGCAATCTCGGCTTCGGCCTTGCCCTTGTTGGTGAGCCAGGCAACGACCGCGAGGATGTCGTCCTTCTTGACGGTCCTTCCGTCCTCGTTGCGCAGCAGGTTCTCGAGAATCACCTTCATCGAGAAGGGAAGCGTCGAGACGCCGGTCAGGCCGTTCTTCTCGGCCTCAACCAGGCTGTAATAGACATAATCCGTGCCCTCGACATTGAGGACGGAACGGCAATTGAAGCTGTCGAGTGAATTGGCCACAGGCAACCCGCTTTCATCAGTTCGGCCGAGGTTTCAAGGCGAACACCTTACACGCTCGAGCGTGGAGAAGGATGCGGGTACGGTCATTTCCGCTGTCCGCCCGTGACGCGGGAGCGTCATGTTCGGCGCTTTAAGGAATTCACGCCGACCGCTGGCGTGGTTGCGGGGGTTATAGATAATTTCGTAAGAACGTGCCAGATCAACCATTGGCTCATTGTTACTTTTTTTGGGCGGCATGTTTTGACCCAGCCGCCGCCATCGACGGCGGGACGAATCGGGGACTGAATGCAGGCGGTAGCCACCAAACTCACGGGACGGCGCGGCGACAGCGTGCTGTTCGAGGACGTCTCCTTTGCGCTCGGTCGCGGCCAGGCGCTGGTCATCACCGGTCCCAACGGCGCGGGCAAATCCACGCTGCTCAGAATGCTGGCCGGATTGCTGCCGGCTGATTCGGGGAGCTTCGTGCTGACCGGCAATGACGGTGCGGCCCTGCCGGTGGCCGAATCCGCCCATTATCTCGGCCATCGCAACGCCATGAAGCGCGAGCTCAGGGTCTCGGAGAACCTCGGCTTCTGGAAGGATTTCCAGAGATCCGAGACGGCCGAGGGCCTGTCGATCGATGCGGCGATCGAGGCCGTCGAGCTGAGGGGCGTCGCCCATCTTCCCTTCGGCTATCTCTCGGCCGGGCAGCAGCGGCGGATTGCACTGGCGCGGCTGCTGGTGGCCTCCCGGCCGCTGTGGCTGCTTGATGAACCCACAGCTGCGCTCGACAGGCGCTCCGACCAGCTGTTCGCCGATCTGGTCCGCGGCCATCTGGCGCAGGGCGGGATGGCGATCGCCGCCACGCACCAGCCGCTGGGGCTCGACGACATCGTCTCGCTGGAACTTTCGGGCAACCACCGGGCCGTGTCCGCATCGGGGGAGTCCTGGACATGATGGCGCTGCTCAAACGCGATCTGGCGATTGCCACCCGCTCGGGCGGGGCGGCGATGCTGGGCGTGCTGTTCTTTCTCGCCGTCGTCGCGGTCATTCCCTTCGGTATCGGGCCCGATCTCAACCTACTGGCGCGCATCGGCCCGGCGATCCTGTGGATCGGCGCGCTGCTTGCCTCGCTTCTGGGCCTCGACCGGCTGTTCCAGGCCGACCGCGAGGACGGCTCGCTCGACATGCTGGTGATGCAGGACTGGTTCGCGCTGGTGGCGACCGTGTTCGTCAAGAGCTTCGCCCACTGGCTCGCAACCGGACTTCCGCTGGTGCTGGCCGCGCCGTTGCTGGGGTTGCTTATGAACATGAGCGCGCTGTCCACCGGCGCGGTGATGCTGACTTTGCTGGCGGGCACGCCGGCAATCTCCTTCATCGGCGCGGTGGGGGCGGCGATCGCGGTGGCGCTGCCGCGCGGCGGGCTCCTGGTGTCGATCCTGGTGCTGCCGCTGGCGATCCCGATCCTGATCTTCGGGGTCAGCGCATCCTACGCGGCTGTCACCGATCCCGATCCGTTTCTCCCGCCCTTCATGATCCTGTCGGCGATCGCGCTGTTCTTTGCAGCCCTTGGCCCGGTGGCGGCAGCCGCCGCGCTCAAGGGAGCGTCCGATTGACACATCGGTTCGAAGCCCCACATTTGATCTGGCGCATTGAAACCGGCCCAATCAGGCATTAGAAAAAAACCATGAGTGACACCACCGCATCCCAGGGCTGGTTTACCAGCCTCGCCAATCCGACCCGGTTTCTCGCCCTCTCCGGGCGGGTGCTGCCCTATCTTGCGGCGGCCGCGGTGATCACCACCCTGATCGGCCTCTACATGTCGTTCGCAGCACCGGAGGATTACCAGCAGGGCATCACGGTGCGGATCATGTTCATCCATGTGCCCGCCGCCTGGCTTGCCATGATGTGCTATTCGGTGATGGCGATAGCCTCCATAGGCACGCTGGTGTGGCGTCACCCGCTGGCCGATGTCGCTGCCAAGTCGGCGCTGCCCATCGGCGCCGCCTTCACCTTCCTGTCGCTGCTGACCGGCTCGCTCTGGGGCCGGCCGATGTGGGGCACCTGGTGGGTGTGGGACGCGCGACTGACCTCGGTCTTCGTGCTGTTCCTGATGTATCTGGGTCTGATGGCGCTGCACAAGGCGATGGACGATCCGGCCCGCGCCGCTCGGCCCGCCGCGGTGCTGACGCTGGTCGGCTTCATCAACATCCCGATCATCAAGTTCTCGGTCGACTGGTGGAACACGCTGCACCAGCCTGCAAGCGTCATCAGGCTCGACGGTCCGACCATTCATGCCTCCATGCTCTATCCGCTGCTGGTCATGGCGATCGCCTATACGCTGATCTTCTTCACGCTGCATTTCATGGCGATGCGAAACGAGATCTATCGGCGGCGGGTGAGCGCGATGCGGCGCCAGGCGGCGCAGTCGATCGGCAACGGGGCGATCGGCAACGGGGCGATCGGCGGCGGGGAGATGCGGCCATGATGAGCCACGAAGTCTTCGTCTTTCTCTCCTATGCGGCCACGGCCGTCACCCTCGTCGGGCTTTTGCTGATGACGATAGCCGACGGTCGGGCGCGCAGGCGCGAACTGGCGGAGCTCGAGGCGCAAGGCGTGCGGCGGCGGTCGCAAGGCTCGGTCGGGCCGCGCCCATGAGTTCTCCGGTCAACGACGAGGCGACGCCGCAGCCCGCAAGCAACCGCCGGCTCATGATCGCGTTCCTGCCGCTGGTGCTGTTCATCGCGCTGTCGGGCGTGTTTCTCTACCAGCTCGGCTCGGGCAAGAACGCCAGTGAAATCCCCTCGGTGCTGATCGGCTCGAAGGCTCCGTCGCTCGACCTTGAACCGCTTGAGGGACTGGTCGAGAATGGCCAGGCCGTTCCTGCGCTCACCGATGCCGCGATCGCGGGCAAGCTGTCGCTGATCAATGTCTGGGCGTCGTGGTGCGTGCCCTGCCGGCAGGAGCACCCGATCCTGCTCGAACTGGCGCGCGACCCGCGGGTCACGCTTGTGGGCATCAACTACAAGGACAAGACCGACAACGCGCTCGCATTCCTCGATGAACTCGGCAATCCGTATTCCGCCGTCGGCATTGACCCGAATGGCAAGGCGGCGATCGACTGGGGCGTCTACGGCGTGCCCGAAACCTATCTGGTGGCGCCCGACGGCGAGATCCTGTTCAAGCAGATCGGCCCGTTCACCGTGGACGCCCTGCGCGACAAGCTGCTGCCGGCGATCGAAAAGGCGGTTTCGCCCCCGGCCTGAGCGCTTTTCGCGGGCTCGGCCGCGACCGCATCTCGCCCTCAGCCCATCCAGGCCCTATAATCCGTGGATGATCACACCAAAGGACTTCGACCGCCTGGTTCCCGCCGGCGACACCCATGAGCGCGATGTCTGCCGCACCTGCGGCTTCGTCAATTACCAGAACCCGCGCATCGTCGTGGGCTCCGTCGTCCGGCACGAGGGCAAGGTGCTCTTGTGCCGCCGGGCGATCGAGCCCCGCCGTGGCTTCTGGACCGTGCCTGCGGGCTATCTCGAACTCAACGAGACGCCGGAGGACGGCGCCCGGCGGGAGGCGCGCGAGGAGGCGCTGGCCTATCTGAAGCTGGGCGAATTGCTGGCCATCTATTCGGTCCCGCACCTGAGCCAGGTGCAGTTGATCTGGCGCGCCGAACTCATTGACCCGGGCGCGGGCAAAGCGCTGTTCGGCGTCGGTGAGGAAAGCCTCGAGGTCGCGCTGTTCGACTGGGACAAGCTGCCGATGGAGGAGATCGCGTTTCCGACGGTGCACTGGATGCTCGGCCACGAGCGCGAGGTGCAGACAAACGGTTACGGCGGGCCGTTCAAGAACCCGGACCAGGGGTGAGGCCGGGCAGTGGCGGGAGGGGATTGCGGTCCGGTCAGGTTCTTCTGGATTTCGGTCCGAGAGGGCGGGCGGTACCGCGCGATCGGCCTGCGCCCGGCCCGCGGTCATTTCCTTCAGGTCACGGCGCAGAAGGCGGGTCCGCTGGCGGCCAGAACGATCACCCGCACAGCGGGGTCGGTTTCGACACTGGAAAATATCGGGCCAAGGGCCGCTAGCATCGGCTCGGACAGGTCATTGCGCCGCCCCTCATCATTCATGGTCAGGCGCAGGACGCCATCATCATCCAGGTGACGCAACAGGATGTCGCTGCTCTGCACGGCTTCTTGCAGCGGTCAGGCCCATTTCCGGGATTGAGAGAATGTTGATCTCAACGCTGTCCGCCAAGGTGTTGGCGATGAAGCAATAGCGATGCGCCCGATCCTGCATCTGGGCCAGTGCGGCGGCATCAACGTCGAAACCGGTGTCAAAACGGACCACCGGGTGCAGGTCGATCCGCGTGACCGACATCTGTCCCCTGGCGTTCTTGCCAAGATGTGCCTCGGCATAATCATGATAGGTGGCCACCGGCCACCCCGCTTTGGCGGACAGGGCCAGAAAGGTCATCATGTGGCAGCTGGACAGGGCCGACGCCAGGGCCTGCTCGGGATTGGTGTTCCCCGGCCTGCCGCCCCAATCCGGGGCGGCGTCGACTTTGACCTCGTGGCTGTCGCCATAGCGTACAACATGCTCGGCCGAGTATTTGCCCGGCTCGAGAACGGCTTCCGTTCGATGCCAGTGCAGTTCGACTGCGAGGTCGGACATGGTTCATCTCTCTGTTTCTCGGATGCGCTCAGGCGGCGGCGATCTTCTTCTGCGGGTCGTAGAAGGGGCGTTCCACGACGACGGCACGTTCTGTTCCGGCCTCGTTGACGAGCCCTGTCCTGTTGACCACGTCGAACCGGGCGCCCAGAATGGCATGCTCGGTCCCGACCATGCCGAGCGCAATGTTTTGCTGCAGGCGGGGCGAATAGATGGCAGACGTGACCTTGCCGATGGTCACGCCATTCTTCCTGATCGGCCAGTACGACGTGTTCGGGCCGTTCAGGGGGCTGCCTTCTATGATCAGACCTATCTGCTTGCGGCTCACGCCTTGCGCCTTGATGCGGCGAAGGGCTGCCTTGCCAATGAAATCCGCTTCGATGTCCAGGTTTACCAGCCGGTCCAGTCCCAGCTCAAACGGGTTGGTCCGGTTGTCCGCGTCCGCATGGTAGGACAGCATTCCACCCTCGATCCGACGAATGGAGGAGGTGTGCCCGGGCTTCAGACCGAAAGGCGCTCCCGCCGCCATGATCCTTTCCCACAAAACGTCACCATACGCGCTGTCGCGAAGGTAGATCTCATAGCCCAATTCACTGGACCAACCGGTGCGCGATACCAGCAAAGGCATCCCGTCAAGCTCGACCTCACGCAGCCAGTAATATTTCAGATCCATGATGCTGTCTCCGAACAGCGCCTGCATGATCTGACCCGACTTCGGTCCCTGCAATTGCAGCGGCGACACATCAGGCTCATCGATCGTGACATCAAGGCCAGCATGGACCGCCACGCCTTGAGCCCAGAGCAGGATGTCGCTGTCTGCCAGGGAGACCCAGAAGTGGTTTTCGCCGAGGCGCAGCAGAATCGGATCATTCAGCAGGCCGCCATCGGCATTCGTGATCAGGATGTATTTGCACTGTCCAACAGCCATCTTCGAAAGATCGCGCGAGGTCAGCATTTGAACGAATTTCGCCGCATCCGGCCCGGTGATCTCCACCTGACGCTCGACTGCCACATCGCAAAGGATCGCGTCGTTCACGAGATTCCAGAAATTCTGCTCGGGATCGCCGAAGTCGCGCGGGATATACATGTGGTTGTAGACCGAAAACCCCTTGGCGCCCCACCGCACGGTGGCGTCAAAATATGGGGACTTGCGGATCTGCGTGCCGAACCCGAAATCGTCTGCTGTCATCATTGTCTTCGACCTTGTTTCTCTGCGGGCCGACTGGCCTGGTGGCGCCGGAAATCTGACGATTATCTAGCCATGGTCGAGGCGTGAATGTGGACTGAAAACAGGCAACGCGAAGTCTGGACAGACTGTTCTTCTGGCAGCCAATGGGCTGATTGGTCGCATGCGTCAGTAGCGGTTCCTGGCCACCAGTTTTGCAAGGCTCGGCTTGCTTGATTTGACGCGCCGGGTCGCGATGTAGGTCATATAGCGGTCAATCCCCAGCTCGGCCGCCAGCAGGGTCTCCATCAAGGCCTGAAACGAGGCCAGGTCAGGGGTGATCGTTTCCATCACATAATCCATGCCGCCGCCCGTAGCGACGCACTCGGTGATCTCGTCGAGAGTCCTGACAAAGGCTTCGAACCGATCGAAATCGACTTTTCGGTGATGCGCCAGCGAGACGGTCACGACAACATGGGTAAAATCGGCAATCCGGTCCAGCGCGATATCCGCATGATATCCGCGAATGAACCCCGCGGCCTTCAGCCGATCCAGACGGGCCCAACAGGGCGTCGCGGAGATGTTTGCAATCTCGGCAAGTTTGGTCTTGCTCAATTGTCCATGCTGCTGGACCGCGCTGAGAATGCGGATATCCGTGCTATCAAGACCAAATCTTTTCATTAGCCCAACCCTTCGCCGCACCTTCTCGTGCCATGGAAACAGCAAGCTACAGACTTCCGTGTAGAAGTCTTCTTAGGTCATGCGTGTTGTGCTTGCGCCCGGTTTTGCGACACCATCTGGAACAACCGCGTCGGGAACCGCACAGCCTGCTTGGAGTATTTTGGGATTAATGGACGGGCGGCTCGCGGTGTTCACCCATCCACGCGCCCAGGGGGGCTGGATTTCCTGAATGGCTGCTGTCACGCCATCGATAACCAGAGCAGCTGCAGCAAATGGCTGCCTTGGGAGCCGCTTCCAGGATCGCCAAGGTCCGCATTTGGGGGCGCAACACGGTTTTTGACGAGCCACTTCCGCACGTCCATTGAGCGCTAAACCTTTCGGCGGAAAGAGGTGCTCCTAGAATGTGAACGGCGGTGCGGGCCTGAGCGTCCCGCCCCTCCGGCGCGGCTCTGCCATGCGAAAACTCCCGCCGGGCGTCTCTCATTCCCCGCGCACCGCCTTCACTGCCAGCTCCGCCATCTGCAGGATCGCCTGGCGCGAGCTGGCAACGGCGATGAAGCGGGCGTTGTGGCAGAACTTGGCGCCGGTGACGCCGCTTGCCTGTTCCAGGGCCGCATCGGTCAGGCCGGCCCATTCCGCGGGCAGGTCGGCGCGCTGGTCGAATGTGTCGTCCGACAGCTTGATGCCGTTGAGCGTCCAGTCAGGCCCACGCGGCATGACCACGAACAGCATGTGGTCGGCCCCGGCCTTCTCCAGTGCGGAGCGGTAGGGCATGCCCATCGGCAGTTCGAGGATCGGTGACGCGCCGGCGCGCGCGATGGCGTCGAGCACCATGCCCTCGGCGCGGCCCTTGGCCGCGAGGTTGCCGATGAAGGCTTCGACAAAGCTCCGGGCGATGGGCAGGGCCTTGAGGAAGGCGTCGTCATCGGCCTTTGGCGAGGGGTCATCAAAGACCGGTTTCAGGCTTTCAAACAGCGCAGGCAGGGTCAGGACCGAAAGCGGGCCGGCCACCGATGGCTCTATCGCGCCATTGTCCAAGAGATCGATGGGCAGTACGAAACGCGTGTCGAAGGCCGAATGGATGTCCTCGACGTCACGGGCTGGCACGTCAAGCGCCTCGAGATAGGCCCGTCCGTAATGGGCCCAGATCAGGCCGAAGGAGCTTAGCGGCTGGCCGTCGTCGCGCAGCGGGCTTGGGCGCTGATGGTGGTCGAAAATCTGGCGGGCCGCATCATGGTCTCCGCCGACATCGAAGATGATCCTGTCCGCCGCCGGCGCGAGCCAGCGCGGGTCGCGGCTGCGTATGAGTTCGGCGTGAGGGAAAAGGCCCGTGAGCACGACGGAAGACAGCAGCTCGTCGGCATGGAAGCCGCCGGAATGGGTGACGAGATGAGTGATGGTCATGGCGGTGTCCGGGACAGGTCTCACATGTCCAATCCGAACAAACGCGTCTGTTCCGATCAGGCTCATCTGCCGTCCTCTCAGCTAATCCCGGCAAGATCAACAGTTTTGTTGTGTCCGTCATCTTCATCCGCGTGGCCTGGGCGGGGCCTGCTTCAAGCCATAGGTCAAGACCGGTGGCCCGCCTTACGCGCCCCGGAAAACACTTAGCAAGTCTGCGAACTATTTCTTGACGGATGACGGCAAGTCGTATTAGTTAGCCACATGGCTAAGCATGACACCCAACTCTCCGACCTGTTCCACGCCCTGGCGGACCCGACGCGGCGGCAGATCCTGACACGGCTGGCGGAGGGGCCCGCCCCGGTGAGCGAACTCGCCGGTCCGACCGGACTGCGACTGCCCACCGTAATGCGGCACCTGTCGGTGCTCGAGGACGCGGGGCTCATCGCCACCGCGAAGGACGGGCGCGTGCGCACCTGCGCCATCGTGCCCGAGGCGCTGACGCCGATGCAGGCATGGCTCGAGGAGCAGCGGGCCATCTGGGAAGCCCGGCTCGACCGGCTCGACGACTATGTGATGAACCTGATGAAGGAGCGAGAGAAATGACCCTGGATCTGGATCCGGCGACGGATTTGAGTTTTACCCGCACGCTGGCGGCGCCGCGGAGCCTGCTATGGGAATGCTGGACGCGGCCCGAGCACATCCCGCATTTCTTCATTCCCGCGCCGCACAAGGTGACGTCGGTGGACATCGACTTGAGGGTCGGCGGCCGGTTCAACACCGTTTTCGATGTCGAAGGCAATGTCATGGACAATCGCGGCGTTTATCTGGAAGTGGTGCCCGAGGAGAAGCTGGTGTTCACCGACGCCTACAGCGAAGGCTGGAAGCCCGCACCCGATCCCTTCATGACCGCGATCCTCATCCTGGCGGATGCGCCCGGTGGCGGCACCCTCTACACAGCGATCGCCCGGCACCGCACGCCCGAGACAAAGAAGACGCATGAGGACATGGGCTTCTTCGACGGCTGGGGCACGGTGGCCACCCAGCTCGAGGCTTATGCAGGGAGCCTGGCAAAATGAGCAAGGGTTTCGCCACACTGACATTCGAACGCCGGTTTTCGGCTTCCGTCGCCACGCTGTGGCAGGTCTGGACCGCGCCGGCGGCGCGCGCAGCCTGGGCGCCGCCGGCGCCAGAGGTCACGGTCGAGTTTCTCGAGGCCGACACAAGTGTCGGCGGCCGCGAGGTGTCGCTGTGCAAGGTCGAGGGTCATCCCGACACGCGCTGCGAGGCCGGTTGGCTGGTGTTGCAGCCCGGCGTGCTGAGCGTCAACACCGAGGTGATCTCGTCGGAGGGCGTGACCCAATCGGCGGCGCTGGTGACGGCGGAACTCTCGGGCGGCGACGACGACAGCCGGATCGTGCTCACCGTGCAGCTGTCCTCGCTGGCCGAAAACATGGAGAACGGCTACCGCCAGGGTTTTTCCGCCGGGCTCGACAACCTGGTGGATGTCGCCGCGCGCACCATGGTGCTGAGCCGCGTCATCAAGGCGCCGCGTGACGTCGTCTGGGACGCCTGGTTCAATCCGGAGACGCTTCCCCAATGGTGGGGTCCGGACGGGTTCTCCTGCCGGACCCAGCGCATCGACCTTCGCGAGGGCGGCGAATGGGTCTTCGACATGATCGGGCCGGACGGCACGGTCTACCCGAACCATCACCTATACAGTGACGTCCGACGCGAGGACCGGATCGGTTATGCACTGCTATGGGGCGAGAACGGGCCCAAGCACGCCGACGCCTGGGTGCAGTTCGAGGATGAGAACGGAGCCACGAAAGTCACTCTGGGCATGGTGTTCAACACCCCCGCCGAATTCGAGGAGGCCAGGGGTTTCGGCGCGGTGGAACTGGGCCTGCAGACGCTGGGCAAGCTGGCGCGCTTCGTCGGCGCGCCGTGAAACCGGTGTGAGCGGCCGCCAGGCGGGCGGGCGGACTGACGGGTGGGATGGCTGGCGGCGGGGCACCGGTTTCCGCCGCATGACCCGAACGAAGACCACCCGCACCCCGTCCCTCGCGGAATAATCCGCGCGCCCATGCAACCGCCTTGCCGCCGGCGCGTTCTACATCCGGTTTGCGCAATCGGCTCCGGGCGGGTTCATGTTCCAGAATTTCATCACGGAGTTCACGGCTGTCACGGCCACCGGCCTTTCGGCCGTGATCCTCGGACTCGTCTTCCTCGGCTTCCTGTTCGAAAAACTTCCGCCCGCGGCCGTGGCAACGGCCGGGGCCGCAATGTTCCTGCTGCTCGGCTATGTCTCGACCGAAGAGGCGCTCGAGGTGTTCTCCAATCCGGCGCCGATCACCATCGCGGCGATGTTCATCCTGTCGTCGGCGCTGGTCAGCACCGGCATTCTCGACGCCGCCTCGTCCTATCTGGTCGGGTTGTCTGAAAGGCGCGGGCCGATCGCCCTGGTGCTTCTGCTTCTCGGCGTGGCGCTGGCGTCGGGCCTGATGAACAACACGCCGCTGGTCATCGTGCTGATCCCGATCATCTCGCGCATGGCCCGCGCGCTCGACATCGCCTCCAGCAAGGTGCTGATTCCGCTCTCCTACATGGCGATTCTTGGCGGAACGCTGACGTTGATCGGAACCTCCACCAACCTGCTCATCGACGGCGTGGCGCAGCGTGAGGGCATGGAGCCGATGCGGATGCTCGAGATCCTGCCCTTCGGCCTGGTGGCGCTGGTGGTGGGCGCGCTGACCCTGCTGGTGTTGGGGCCGCGGCTGTTGCCCGCACACATGGCCTCAGGCGAGGCGATCGATGACAGCGCGACCGAGTTCATGTCCGAGGTGAAGATCGTCGCGCCGGCCGAAGGCGCCGACACCGGTCCGTCGACCGGCCGGGTGCTCGGCGATTTCACCGCCCTGTCGAAGACCCGTGTGCTCGGCATCCTGCGCGGAAGCGAACGGGTGAACCCGAACCCGGAGCTGGAACTCAACCGCAACGACCGGGTCATATTCTGCGCCAACCAGTCCGAACTGCTGACGCTGCGCGATCACCCCAACTACACCTTGGGCTATTTCAAGTCGCTGCAGCCGGCGGCGGACGAGCAGGAGATGGAGAAGGTCGAGGCGGTCTATGCCGGCGACGCGGGCAGCAGCGGCCGCCGGTTGCGCGACCTCGACTGGTTCCGGTCCGGCGTCCGGGTGCTTGGCGTTTCGCGGCGCAAGCACAATCCGGGGCCGGAACTGGCGGAAGTGCGGCTGCGGGCCGGCGACCGTATCCTGCTCGAGGGTAGTGCTGGCGATCTCGCGGGCATTCTGCAGTCGGAAAGCTTCGTTGCCGCAAGCGAGCCGAAGCTGCGGCCCTACAAGCGCCACCGCGCCGGGCTGGCCATCCTGGCGATGGTCGCCGTCATCGTGCTGTCGATCTTCAACGTCGCGCCGATTGTCACGCTGTCGCTCCTGGGCGTCGGCTTCATCCTGCTCACGCGCTGCGTCGAGGCCGACGATGCGCTGAAAGCCATCGATGGTTCGATCCTGGTGCTGATCTTCGCCATGCTCGCCATCGGCCGCGGGCTGGATAACACCGGCGTGGTGCAGGCGCTTGTCGATGCGCTGACGCCGTTCCTGCAAAGCGCTTCGCCCCTGGTGCTGCTGCTGGCGATCTACGGCCTGACCTCGGTGCTTACCGAGATGGTTTCCAACAATGCCGTCGCCGTAATCCTCACGCCGGTTGCCATCAGCCTTGCGGCGTCGCTCGGCATCGACCCGAAACCGCTGATCTACGCCATCATGCTCGGCGCCTCGGCGAGCTTCGCCACCCCCATCGGCTACCAGACCAACACGCTGGTCTATGCGGCGGGCAACTACCGCTTTGCCGATTTCCTCCGGGTCGGACTGATCATGAACGTCACCGTCGGCGTCGCCAGCTGCCTGGCGATCTGGGCCTTCACCGGCATCTGATCGGCAGCGCCAGATCCGCAGCCCAGACCGGGAGACCGGCTCAACTCTGGGCCTTCTCCTCCGGCAGCGCATGGCGCTGCATCAGCGGCAGTTGCATGATCGTGAAGATGATCGACAGCGGCATGTTGCCCCAGACCTTGAAGGCGATCCAGAAGTCGGTGGAGAAATTGCGCCAGATCACCTCGTTGACCACCGCCATCAGCAGGAAATAGAGGCCCCAGCGCAGCGTCAGGATGCGCCAGCCCTCGGCGTCGAGCCGGAAGGCGGAATCAAAAACGTAGCCGAGGAAGGATTTCTTGAAGACGAGCCCGCCAAGCAGGATCACACCGAACATGGTGTTGATGATCGTGGGCTTGACCTTGATGAAGATCTCGTCCTGCAGCCACAGGGTGAGCGCGCCGAAGACCAGCACGATGACGCCCGACAAGAGCGGCATGATCGGCAGGGTGCGGGTCAGGATCCAGGACACCGACAGCGCAATGGCCGTGGCGATCATGAAACAGGCGGTGCCGACGAAGATCGGCCCGCCGATATCGGCCAGGAACGGCACCCGTTCGGCGATCCACTCGCCGCGCGAATTGGCGAAGAAGAACACCACCAGCGGTCCGAGTTCGAGCACCATCTTGAGCAGCGGATTGATGTGTTTGCGCTTGGGATCATTGGGGTCGCGCTCGAAGATCTCGAGTTCCTGCTCGGCAGTCTCGGCGTCGGTCTGATTGCGGTCGTTCATTTCGGCTCTCCAGCGATGGCCGAGGCGAAGTCGGCCGCCTCAAATGGTTCGAGGTCGTCGATTCCCTCGCCGACGCCGACGAAGTAGACCGGCAATTTGTGCTTTGCGGCAATGGCGACGAGAATGCCGCCGCGGGCGGTGCCGTCGAGCTTGGTCATCACCAGCCCGTTGACGCCGGCGACATTCCTGAAGATCTCGACCTGGTTGAGCGCATTCTGCCCGGTGGTGGCGTCAAGCGTCTGCAGCACCGTGTGCGGCGCATCCGGATCGAGCTTGGTGATGACGCGGACCACCTTGGCGAGCTCGTCCATCAGTTCGGTGCGGTTCTGCAGCCGTCCGGCGGTGTCGATGATCAGCACGTCGGCGCCGTCGGCCCGGGCGGTCTCGAAGGCCTCGTAGGCAAGCCCCGCCGCATCGGCGCCGAGCTTGGTCGAGACCACCTTCGAGCCGGTGCGATCGCCCCAGATCTTGAGCTGTTCGATTGCCGCGGCGCGAAACGTGTCGCCGGCCGCCAGCGTTACCTTGAGCCCGCCGGCGGAGAGCTTGGCGGCCAGCTTGCCGATGGTGGTGGTCTTGCCGGTGCCGTTGACGCCGACCACCAGGATCACATGCGGCTTGTGGCTCAGGTCCAGTTCCAGCGGCTTTGCCACCGGACCAAGAACCTTGGCGATCTCGTCGGCCATCACCTTCTGAACTTCGGCGGGCGAAATATCCTTGCCGTAGCGGCTGGCCGACAGCGCATCGGTGATCCGCATCGCCGTCTCGACGCCGAGATCGGCCTGCAGCAGCACGTCCTCGAGATCCTGCAGCGTCTCCTCATCCAGCCTGCGCTTGGTGAAGATGCCCGAGATCTGGCCCGTCAGCTGGCCCGAGGTGCGCGACAGGCCCTGGCGCAGCCGGTTCCACCAGTTGCCGCGTTCCTCCGGCGCCGGCGGGGCCGGTTGCACGGGCTCGGCCCTTGACACCGTGTCGCGAACCACCAGCCTTCGAGGCTCAGGCTCAGGCTCAGGCTCAGGCTCAGGCTCAGGCTCAGGCTCAGGCTCAGGCTCAGGCTCAGGCTCAGGCTCAGGCTCAGGCTCAGGCTCAGGCTCCTGGTTCGGTTCCGGCTCGATGGCGGGATCGGCGGCGAGCTCTTCCGGCGCTAGGCCTTCATCCGAGTTGGCGGCTTTGTCGTCAGGTGTGGTGTCGTCAGGTCTGTCAGGGCCAGATGTATCCTGGACAGGCTCATCAGCGATCGGCGGTTCGCCTGCATGCGCCTCGTCCGCCGGCGCCGGCGCCGACAGGGGCGCGCTGCCGGCTGTTTCCGGGGTGAACTTCATGGCCTCATTGCGCGGGAAGGCCTGGGCGGGGGGTTCGTCGCGAGGTTCGGACGAAGCTGCTTCTTCCGGGGAAGGAGCCACGCCGGGATCGGCGGAAAGCTCGTCCGGGTCGGCCCCCTCGTCCCGTGCGCCGGGCCGTGGGGCGGGTTGTGGCGCAGGCTCCGGGCGAATGCCGTCCTGTGCAGCGGCCTCCGGCGTCACCGGTGCTGTTTCGGCTTCGCGACCGGGCTCCGTCCCGGGCTCGGGCGCCGCTTCCTTGTTCCGCCCGAAGGAGAAAACCTTTTTGATGAAGTTGAGCGCCATGCCTGTCTGCCGTTCTTTCTGGGATCAACCCGTGGCGAAGGCTGCGGGCCGGGTGTCGTCCGCCGCCTGTTCGACGAGATCGCCGGTCAGGTGATTCGTGTCACGTCCGGTCACCCGGATCAAAGCCATCTGGCCCCTTGGCGCATCCTGCGCAACCACCGGGGTGAAATTTTCCGTCCGCGCCTTGCCGGAGAACTCGACCAGCACTGCATGGGTTCCCCCCTCTTGCGCCATCCGGGCAAGATGCGCGTCCTGGGCTTGCGCAGCCTTCTCCCTGAGCCGTGCGGCGCGGGCCTTGATCAGGCTTCGGTCGAGCTGCGGCATGCGCGCCGCGGGCGTTCCCTCCCTGGGCGAATAGGGAAACACATGCGTGAACGCGATCCCGCATGCGTCGATGATGTCGAGTGAGCGGGCGAACATCTCCTCCGTCTCGGTCGGGAATCCGGCGATCAGGTCGGCGCCGAAGGCAAAGCCCGGCCTGAGGCTGCGCACGGTCTCGCAGAACCGGATCGCGTCGTCGCGGCCATGACGGCGCTTCATCCGCTTGAGAATCAAATCGTCGCCATGCTGCAGCGACAGGTGCAGATGCGGCATGAAGCGCGGCTCGTTTGCGATCAGGTCCATCAGCTGGTCGTCGACCTCGATCTGGTCGATCGACGAGAGCCGCAATCGCCTAAGGTCGGGCACCTGCCTGAGAATGGTCGCGGCCAGCGTCCCAAGCGACGGCTTGCCCGGCAGGTCGGCGCCGTAGCTTGTGGCGTCAACGCCGGTGATCACCACCTCGTGGTAGCCATTGTCGACCAGGCGCGCGATCTGGCCGACCACGGCGCCCATCGGCACCGAGCGCGAATTGCCGCGGCCAAAGGGAATGACGCAGAAGGTGCAGCGGTGGTCGCAGCCGTTCTGCACCTGCACGAAGGCGCGGGCATGGCCTTCCACCGCATCGATCATCTGCGGCGCGGTCTCACGCACCGCCATGATGTCGTTGACGCGGATCTTCTCGCTCTCCGACACGCCGAAATCGGGAAGGCCCCGATAGGTGGAGACACGGCCCTTGGCGTCGTTGCCGATCACCGCGTCGACCTCCGCCATCCCGGCAAAGCTTTCCGGCTCGGTCTGCGCCGCGCAACCCGAGACCACGATGCGGGCATGTGGATTGTCGCGGCGGGCGCGGCGGATGGCCTGGCGCGCCTGGCGCACGGCGTCCGCCGTCACCGCGCAGGTGTTGACCAGCACGGCGTTGTTGAGCCCGGCGATCTCGGCCGCGGAGCGCATGGTCTCGGATTCGAAGGTGTTGAGCCGGCATCCGAAAGTGAGGACACGCACGCCGCTCACGCAGCCGCCTCGTCGGCGCGCCACTCGCCGCTGAGCGGATCGACCTCGCCCGAGAATTCCCATTCCGCGGGTCCCGTCATGATCACGTGATCGTCGGCGCGCCATTCGATCTTCAGCGGTCCGCCCGGCAGATTGACGGTGACATCGCGGCCGGTGCGTTCGGTGCGCGCCGCCGACACGGCCGCTGCGCAGGCCGCCGAGCCGCAGGCGCGGGTCAGGCCGACGCCGCGCTCCCAGGTTCTCAGGTCAAGTGTCTTGTCATCGATCACCCGGGCGATCGAGATATTGGCGCGCTCGGGAAAGATCGGATGGTTCTCCAAAAGCGGCCCGAAGCGCTCGAGATCATGAGCCCATACATCGTTCCTGACCCAGAAGATCGCGTGCGGATTGCCCATCGATGCCACCGACGGCGAATGCAAGAGCGGCGCGTCGATCGGGCCGATCTGCAGCTCGATGCGCGACGTGTCGTGGAATTCCTCGGCCAGCGGGATCCGGTCCCAGGCAAAGTCCGGTCGGCCCATGTCGACGGAGATCAGCCCGTCCTCATGCTCCTGTGCCGTGAGAATTCCGGCCAGGGTCTTGAAAGTGAAGCTTTTCTGCCCGGTTTCGGACGCTAAGGCCTGCACCACGCAGCGCGTACCGTTGCCGCAGGCCTGGGCGCGCGATCCGTCGCGGTTGAGGATGTCGATGCGGAAATCGACGCCGTCGATATCGGTGTCATGCACCGCCATGATCTGGTCGAAGCCGGTCCTGCCGCCGCCAGCGAGCTTGATCGCTGCCACAGGCGTCACGGCTTCGGCGCGGCCGCGCATGTCGATGACGACAATGTCGTTGCCCAGCCCGTTCATCTTGGCGAAAGGAACCATCGATCCCATGACATAAACCCGTTTCGTTTGAGGGCCTATATGGCGGAAAAGCGGCGCAATTACCAGTCCGGCGCGTGTCAGGCCGCGTCCGGCGCCTGCCAGACTTCGCCGGCATGCAGCGGCCGGAACCGCTCCGGCGCAACGCCCTTGCGGGCCAGCTCGGCTTCCAGCACATCTTTTGGCGCGTCGCGGCCCTCGTTGGTGAGCCGGAACGTGCCCCAGTGATGGCCCAGCGCATGGTCGGCGCCCGAAAGAAGAAAGCCCTCGATGGCTTCCTGAGGGTTCTGATGCTGGTCCTTCATGAACCAGCGCGGCTCGTAGGCGCCCACCGGCAGGATCGCCGCGCGGAACTTGCCGTGGCGCTCGCGGGCATTGGTATAGGGCCGGCCCTTGTCGAAGCCGGTGTCGCCGATATGCAGGATCTTGCCACCCGGGGTCTCGATCACGAAGGCAGCCCACAGCGCCATCGATCGGTCATTCATGCCGCGCGCCGACCAGTGGTGGCAGGGCTCGAAATGGATCGTCGCCGGGCCTGACTTGATCGCCTGACCCCAGTCGCCGGTCATCACCCGCATCGTGGGGGCGTGGTCCTTGATGATCGCGTCATTGCCCAAGGGCGTGATCACCAGCGGATCATGCGCCTGCCTCAGCCGCGCCAGCGTCACCAGGTCGAGATGGTCGTAGTGATTGTGGCTGAGCAGCACCAGGTCGATCTCCGGCAGATCCTCGAACGCCACGCCGGGATCGGTGTATCGCTTCGGTCCCGCAAAGGAGACCGGGCTGGCACGCTCCGACCAGACCGGGTCGGTGAGGATGTTGAGCCCTGCGGTCTGGATCAGCATCGTGGCGTGGCCGACCATGGTGATCCGAAGCGCATCGCCCTCGACCCGCGCATCGGGCCGTGCCGGGCCATGCGGGCTGGTCACCGATGCCGGCCAGGGCTCGCGGCCACCGCCGAACTGCCACTTGATGAGGTCCGAAAAGCCCTTGGGCGCGGAGCCGTCCGGGTTGAAGAACCGGGTTCCGTCGAAATGGTCGCTGACGGGTCCGGAATGATACGGATTGTTGGCGCGTGCCAAAGCCATGGCGCTCCCTGATGCGCCGATACCTGCCAAACCGGCCAGCGCTGAAAACTTGAGAAAGGATCGGCGTTTCATCCGGCATGATATGGGCGCGAACCCGGGGGGATCAAGTGACAACGCGCACGGAGCCGCCGCCGGTCGCCAACCGGATGTTCGTCCGACACAAGCGCCCCCTGGCTGCAGGGACTGGCCATTGTTGCACAAATGCGACTGTTGCCCTGATGGATGGCCTCGCCATTCACTTGAATGGAGCACGGGATCTTCGCCACGAAGCGGACCGGTCCGTGCTGCGCGGGTTCCCGGACTGAGCCACATGACCGGCAAGATGTTGGGGCGCATGGCAAAGCTTCGTTAGGAAAACTTGCGTATTGCTGCATGGAAGATGCCCGGACCGCGGGCGCCAGATCAAGGGCTTGTGGGCTGACTTTTCGAAACGGAAGGGACCTATCTGTTTCGATCAGGCCTCTGGGCCCGCTCTACCGCGTTGCTTGCCCGACTGCTTGCCCGATTGTTTGCCCGATTGTTTGAAGGACTGCCGATGAGTTTTTCGACCCCGATTCTCCTTGTGATCGCGTTGCTCGCGGTTCTTGTGGTCGGCCGAATCATCGTGTCGCCGCAGGCGCCGGGGCGAATAGCCTTCGGGTTGGCGGCCGTTGCATCGATCTGGTGGATCGCCATGGTCGTGCTTCGACTCAACAGCGAGGACCTTTCGGACAAGATCCTGTTCAGCAGGCTTGCCTGGTTCGGCATTATTGCCACACCGCTGTTCTGGTCGGCAGGCTTTCTTGACCATGCAGGCTTCAGCCAGGTCACCAGGCGCCTGCCCATCGCCATCATTTTAGCGATCAGTGGGCTCGCGGGCTTCGCAGCCCTGACAGATGGCTATCATCACTGGATATATACCGGCATCATCAACGAAATACGTCCGACCTTCTCCCACGGATGGCTGTTCTATGCGTTGTTGGGAGGAATGTATCTGTGCATGCTGCTTGCCTGCCTTATGTCGATTTCCCAATTGAAGCGCGCCTCCCGTCTGCACAGGCGTCAAATGGTGGCACTCCTGGTCGCGACCTGTGTGCCCTGGGCCTGCAACGCCGCTTTCAACCTGTTCGGGTTCCGGCTCTTCAATGATGACCCGACGCCCTTCGCCTTCAGCGCGACCGTGCTGGCCGTGCTTTTCGCGCAACATCGCGGAAAGCTGTTCATCGCACCGCCCATCGCCCGCGACATCATTTTCTCGATCCTGCCGGATCCCATCGTGGTGGTCGAGCCGAGCGGTCTGGTTCTCGAGACCAATCCCGCGGCAGAGAAGCTGACAGGCTTCAGCGCCGAAACCGTGGGGACGAAGCTCCCGCCGTCCCACCCGCTGATGGCTTTCGCGGCAAGGGATACGGCGACCGAAGCCAGGAAGCCGATCATTCACTTCGACGCCATGCAGAAGATTTTCGAAGTGTCCGTCCAGCCACTGGAGCACTGGGGCCGGCAAGGTAATGTGATGATTGTGCTGCGCGACGTCACCGCGCGGGAAGCCGCACAGAAGAGCCTCTCGGATGCCGGCGAAGCGCTGAAACTGCGGCTTGAGGAAAACCTGCGTCTGCAGGAGCAACTGGAACAGCAGGCCTTTCACGATCACCTGACCGGCCTTTTCAATCGCCGCCACGCCAGCACCGTCATCCCGCCCGTGATTGCGAACGCCCGCGAAGACGCGCCGGTCGCGCTGATCATCATCGATCTCGATTACTTCAAGCAGGTCAACGACCGCTACGGGCACGATGTCGGCGACAAGGTGCTGCAGGTTTTCGCCACCATCCTCCGCGACAGCCTGCAAGATACAGAAATGGCGTTCCGGTATGGCGGCGAGGAATTCCTCATCATGCTGCCGGCCACGTCCCGCGGCCAGGCGCTCGAACGTTGCGCCGGGTGGCGGCACGGCCTCGCCACCCACGCCATTGACGAGCTGAAGGATGTCGCATTGTCCTTCTCGGCCGGCATCGCCCTCGCTCCCCAGGCCGGAACCTCGCTCACGGCATGCGCAAAGGCGGCGGACATTGCGCTTTACCGGGCCAAGATATCGGGGCGCAACACGGACATCGTCTGGGGCGAGCATCTTGACGGAATAGTCCGGGAAGGGCCTGCCCTCCAGGGCAGTGCAGCCGACCACGGTGACCGCAAGGCCGGGTCAGCCCATAGGGCAGTGTCACCCTGACCTGGACGTTCGCGCTGAACTTGAACAGGCTGGCGATGAAGCGCTGGCCTTGCCATTTTCAAGGCGGCTGAAAAACCGAGCCGCGCACCAAGAAAAGTCCTTGCATTTGCATCTAAATCCTGTTGAATGCGCCTCACCACAGGGGTGCCGCGTAGAGCCGCGGCTGAGATGCGGGCGCCAAGCCCACGGACCCTCGAAGCTGATCTGGATAATGCCAGCGTAGCAAGGAGGAACCAAAATGTTCGCAGGCGCGCAAGTCTCCCTTTACCCCATGACCGACGGGTTCGTGGACGTGATCCTGTCGTCGCTATCGGCGCTCGATCCCTACCGAGAGCGGCTCAGGATCGAGACAGACGACATTTCCACGCTGATCGTCGGGCCGCCGGAAGTGCTGTTCCCGGCGCTGCGCGATCTCTATGTCGCAGCCGCCGCATCGCGGCAGCATGTGGTGCTTCGCGCCACGCTGTCACGCGGCTGTCCCGGCGAGCCGGACGATCCGATCTGCCAGACCGGCGCCCTCGCCAATCCCTCCGAACCGCTCGAAAGCCGCAAGGCAGGCGCCCTGGCCGCGCTGGCCGAAGCGCCTGTGACGAGCGAGGAGGCGCGGGCGCAGTTCTCGCTTTACGTGATGGGCGCGGGCGACCACATGGCAGAGATCATGGGCTGCATCGATTTTCTCAAGTCCAGCGGCACGTTCGACCGGTCGAAGAATTTCTGTACCCGGCTCAAGGGCGATTCGGGCGCCGTGTTTGCCACCCTGCAGCAAGCCTTCTGCCGCTTCGGCCCGCCCGAAGGCCATGTCACCATTGACCTGACGGTCTCCGCCAACAGCCCCTCGATCCGCTGATCCCATGGCGCAGTCTCCGTCCGGTTCTTCGCCGGCGGCACGGCTTTGCCGTTGCCTGCCGGCTGTCTTCAGCGCAGTGGCGGCACGGCTTGCCCGGGGCCTGCCTGCTTTTCTCAGTGTCATCGCTGCACTTGCGGTCTGGGAAGCCTATGTCCGGTTGTCGGGCATCTCGGTGCTTGTGCTGCCCGCGCCCTCGCGGGTGGCGGAGCAGATCGTGGTCAACCGCGATCTGCTGTGGGCCAACACATGGCCTACGCTTCTGGCAACGCTTTCGGGCTTTGCCTTTTCGCTGACCATCGCCTTCGCCCTTTCCCTTTTGATCGATTTCCTGCCAAGGCTCAGGCGCGCGCTGTTTCCGGTCTTTGTGATCAGCCAGACCCTGCCGCTGGTGGCGATCGCGCCGCTGGTGGTGCTGTGGTTCGGGTTCGGGCTGACGCCAAAAATCCTGCTGGTGGCGCTGGTCACGTTCTTTCCCATGCTGGTGGCGCTGGTTGATGGCTATGAATCCACCGACCCCGATATTTCCGCGCTGCTCAGATCGATGGGGGCGTCCCGCGCGGCGATCTTCCGGCGCGCCCGGCTGCCCTCGGCCATGCCCTATTTCTTTGCCGGCTTACGGATCTCGATCACCTATGCGGTGGTGGCGGCGATCTTCGCCGAATATGTCGGCGCCCGCGCCGGCCTCGGCATCGTCATTCTCAACGCCAAGAACAGTTTCCGCCCCGACCTGATGCTCGCCGCCGTGGTCATCAGCTCGGCCCTGACGCTGGCGCTGTTCGGCGCAAGCGCCCTGCTGCAACGCATCGTGCTCAGCTGGCGTCACGCAGGGGCGACGTCATGACCGCGTCCGGACCCGCGCTCGAGATGACCCATGTCAGCCTGACGCTCGGCGGCACGCCGGTGCTCGATAACATCTCGCTGCACGTCGCCAGGGGAGAATTCGTCTCGATCCTCGGGCCCTCCGGATCGGGCAAATCCAGCCTGTTCCGGCTCTTGACCGGAGCGCTCGCCCCGGATCGGGGCAGCATCCGCGTCGACGGTGCGCCGCTTGCGTCACGATCGCGGGCCTTCGCCTTCATGCCGCAGCGCGATGCGCTGATGCCGTGGCGGCGGATCATCGACAATGTCATCCTCGGGCTGGAGGTGCAGGGCATGGACCGGGCCGCGGCGCGGGCGAGGGTGCTGCCGCTGTTTGCCACCTTCGGCCTCGAAGGCTTCGAGCGCCATTATCCGGCGCACCTTTCGGGCGGCATGCGGCAGCGTGCGGCGCTGCTGCGCACCATCGTGCAGGACCGCCCGATCCAGCTTCTCGACGAACCGTTCGGCGCGCTCGATGCGCTCACCCGCGCCGGGATGCAGGGCTGGCTCGAACAGCGCTGGCAGGCCGCGCACTGGACCACGTTGCTGGTCACCCATGACGTGCGCGAGGCGGTGGCGCTGTCGGACCGGATCTACGTGTTTTCACGGCGGCCGGCGCGGATCATCGCCGAATTCGAGGTGACCGAACCGCGCCCGCGCCTTGGTCGCCCGCTCTCGGCGGAGGCCGCCCGCCTCGAAGCGGACCTTCTCGACACCCTTCTCACTCAAACCGGAGACTGACCATGAAACATCTTCTCACTGCCCTGACCCTGCTGATAGCCCTCCCGGTACAGGCGGCGGAAAAACTCACCGTGGCGCTCGACTGGACGCCCAACACCAACCATGTCGGGCTTTACGTCGCCCAGGCAAAAGGCTGGTTCATGGAAGCCGGGCTCGATGTCGAGATCCTGCCCTACACCGACACCTCGTCGGGCACGCTCGTGTCCACCGGCGTGGCCCAGTTCGGCATCCTCAGCGCCGTCGGCTTCCACAGCCAGCGCGCGATGGGCGCCGACATGACGGCGGTGATGGCGGTGGTGCAGCACGAGACCGGGCGACTGGTCTTCAACGGCGAGCGCGAGGACATCCAGCGCCCCGCCGATCTCGACGGCAAGATCTACGCGGGCTTCGGCAGCGCCTGGGAAGACGCGCTGATCTCGTCGATCATCCGGCACGATGGCGGCGAGGGCGTGTTCGACACCGTGACGCTCGGCACCTCGGCCTATGAGGCGCTGGCCAATGGCTCGGTCGATTTCACCCTGGAAGTCAGCACCTGGGAGGGCGTCAATTCCGAGCTTCTGGGCCGGCCGCAACGCGCCTTCAACTATGCCGACTACGGGGTTCCGGACCAGCACACGACGTTTCTCGGCGCCAACGGCAGCTGGCTCGCGGCCAACGCCGACACCGCCGGGGCTTTCGTCAAGGCCGCCCAGCGCGGCTATGCCTTTGCTGCAGACAATCCGGAGGAAGCCGCCAATATGCTGATTGCCGGGACCGCGGGCATGCTCTCCAATCCCGAACTGGTGCATGCCTCGATGAAAGCGCTGGTCGAAGGCGGCTATCTCAGGGATCCGGGCGAAGCCGTCGGCGTGATCGACCCTCAGCTGATCAACGGCATCGCCGGGTTCCTGTTCGAGGCCGGGATCCTGCGTGACGCCAAGGGCGACCCGCTCGCCGAATTGCCGGATGTGTCCGACTGGTACACCAACGCCTATCTCGCGCAATAGGCCGGATCCTGACCGGAGTCGCAGCCGTTGCTCCGGTCAGCTGCTGGTGCCTTCTGAGGAAAAGGGTTGACCACGGATTTCGGTCATGCAACCCAAGTTCCGCGCGTGCAGACGGCGCGTCGGGCAACGGGACGGGAAGATGTCGACTGACCAGATCCTGCTATTCGGAATCCTGATCGCATTGTTCGGCATGCTGGTCTGGGGCCGGATCCGCTACGACCTCGTCGCCTTCGTGGCGCTGATGGTGACGGTGCTGGCCGGTCTTGTCGAGCCGGACGAGGCGTTTCACGGCTTCGGCCAACCCGCCGTCGTCATTATCGCCCTGGTTCTCATCGTCTCGCGCGGGCTGATGAATTCCGGCGCCGTCGAATTCATCGCCCGCTTCGTCACAAGGCCCGACCGGGCGCTCTCCACCCATATCGGCATCATGGCCGTCGTCGGCGCAGCACTTTCGGCGATCATCAACAATGTGGCAGCCCTTGCGCTGCTGATGTCGCTCGACATGGACGCGGCGCGCAAGGCCAAGCGCGCGGTGTCGGTGACGTTGATGCCCTTGTCATTCGGCACCATCCTGGGCGGCATGATCACGCTGATCGGGACACCGCCCAACATCGTCATCGCGCAGTATCGCCAGGACGTGCTGGGCGCGCCGTTCTCGATGTTCGATTTTGCGCCGGTCGGCATCGCGGTCTCGATTGCCGGCATTGCCTATGTGACGTTTCTCGGCTGGCGGCTGCTTCCGGCCCGGGAGGACACGTTCTCGCTTGAGGGCGACGCCGGTCTCTATGTTGCCGAAGCGCTGGTCAAGGAGGGGTCGAAAGCCATCGGCATGACGGTGGGCGAACTCTACCCGCTCGCCAACGACAATGACGTCACGATTCTGGGTCTGGCGCGGCAGGGCAAGCGCCTGCCGGGGTTCTCGCGCAGCAGGGAAATCCGCGAAGGTGATTTCCTGGTGCTGGAGGGTGATCCGAAACAGATCGAGGCGCTGATGGGCGCCGCCGAACTCGCCGCCGTCGGCACCGAGGAGCATGAAGGCCTGATGGGCAAGTCGCTCAGCCTGGTCGAGGCGATCGTCCCGGGCGACGCGCATGTGGTCGGCCGCAGCACCATGGGCCTGCGGTTGATCCAGCGGCACGGCGTCACCCTGCTGGGCGTCTCGCGCCAGGGCAGGCGCTTCCGCGACCAGGTGCGCAAACTGCCGATCAAGGCCGGAGACCTGCTGCTGCTCATCGGACCCGACAAGAACATCGCCGCCGCCTGCCGCTGGCTTGGCGTGCTGCCTCTCGAAAACCGCCGGCTCGAGGTGATGCAGCGCGCCAAGGCGCTGGCGGCGATCGGCATCTTTGCCGCGGCGATCGCGCTGTCGGTGATGGGCGTCACCTCGCTCGCCATTTCGCTCGGGCTCTGCGTCGTGGCCTATCTGGGGCTGGGCATCATCGGTGGGCGCGATTTCTACGCGCTCGTCGAGTGGAAGGTGATCGTGCTGCTTGCCTGCCTCATTCCCGTGGCCGGCGCGCTCGAAGAGACCGGCGGCAGCCAGCTGATTGCGGGCCTGATCGTCACCCAGACCGACAATCTGCCGGCCTGGGGCGTGCTGATGGTCTTGATGATCATCACCATGACGCTGTCGGACTTCCTCAACAATGTCGCCACCGCGCTGATTGCCGCGCCGATCGGCGTCAGCGTCGCCACCTCCATCGGCGTCAGTCCCGATCCGTTCCTGATGGGCGTCGCGGTGGCCGCCTCCTGCGCCTTCCTCACCCCCATCGGCCACAAGAACAACACCATCATCATGGGTCCGGGCAACTACAAGTTCGGCGACTACTGGCGCATGGGCCTGCTGCTCGAGGTGCTGGTCATCGCGGTGGCGGTGCCGGTGATCACGCTTGTCTGGCAGTTCTGAGGGATACTGTAGGCTGCTCAACCGAGGGCTGATCCCATAGGTCTCGCTTGCGGGTGTACGCGCCGATCATATTTCCAAGTAAGCTGTATGTACAAATGGCCATACTATCTCAATGAAGATCGAGGGTATCGAGTGGGATCGCGGCAACTGGCCCAAATGCGGAAAACACGGTGTCAGCAAGGCTGAAAGCGAGCACGTCTTGCAGAACATTCAATTCCTCATGCCAGACCCACACCCGACGAAGGACGATATTTCACGGCCGGGCAGTCGCCGAAAGGGCGCCATGTCTTTGTCGTTTTGACCCACAGGCAACGTGAATCCGGGATGTTTATTCGGCCGCTAAGCGCCCGATACATGCACCGCAAGGCGGTGAGCAGATATGAACAAGCTAAAGCAGTGGCCAACACTCAAGCGTGACGAGGAGGCTGAAAAATTTGTCGAGGAAGCGGACCTGTCCGAGTATGACTGGAGCGCCATGAAGCCTGTCCGCTATGAGTTTGAAGACAAGAACGCGCGGCTTAACATGCGTCTGCCGCTAAGCCAGCTTGATGCCATTAAGGTCGAGGCAGAGAAACGCGGCATGAAATACCAGCGCTTCATCCGCGAATTGCTTGACCGGGGGATGCAGACGCTAAGGTGACTCGGTTTGAGCCTGATAACTTGGGTGGAAGGGTAATCAGCCCCGTCTCCAATCCGTCCGCGTCACCTCATACCAGACCTCGCCGTGTTCACTGCCCGGTATCGGCTCCGGCCAATCCACATGGACCGTGCGGGCGTGGTGCAGCCCGAGTTTCTCCATCACCCGGCGCGAGGCATGATTGACCGCCATGGTGCTCGCCTTGATCCGTTCATAGCCGGCGTTTTCGAACCCCCAGGCGACGAGAGCCGTGGCTCCTTCGGAGGCGAGACCCTGACCCCATTCCTGCCGGCGAAGCCGGTATCCGAGTTCTGCTTCGCCGTCGGTCTCCGGCCACAGGCAGAACCATCCGACAAAGTCCCCGGTATGGGTGCGCCGCGCCGTCCAGACATGAGGCTCCGTCCCCCTCGGCATCAGAAAGCCAGCGTCCGGATCGCTCTCCTCATGGTCAGTGACGCGACCGCCATTGAGAAAGCGCATGACTTCCGGATCCCGCTCAAGCCCGATGAAATCGTCCCGGTCCGCCGGACAGCAGGGGCTCATCGTCATCCGATTCGTCTTCAGCACGGCCATCGCCGCCCCTCCCTCTATCGACAGCCAGGTCAGCAGGTTCGCCGGCCGAATTCTTGAAGCAGCCAGGCGCCGCCTGTTCGGATCAGGCTGCATGCGCCGGGCGCTGATGTCTTCCTATCGCACGGCAGGGGGTGCGCCGCCAGGCATCTGCCTCAAGCACCCGCGCCCTGCAATACGGCGCCTTGTAAACAAACCAACCGCGCGGTATGTTTTCTCGTCAAACCCCGTCAATAGAGGTCGCCCCCATGACTCCGCTTCTCGCCTACGGCGCTCTCGCCATCGCCATCGTGTCCGAAGTCTGCGGCACGTCGCTGCTGCAGAAGTCGGCCCAGTTCACCCGGCTGTGGCCGACGCTGGGCATGGCGACCTGCTTCGTCGTCTCCATGTTTTTCCTGTCGCAGGCGCTGAAACTGATTCCGCTCGGCATTGCCTATGCGATCTGGGCCGGTCTGGGCATCGTGCTCACGGCCGCCATCAGCGTCTTCGTGTTTCGCATGACCCTCGATCTCTGGGCGCTGTTCGGCATCGCCCTGATCATCAGCGGCGTGCTGGTCATCAACCTTCTTTCTCAGAGCGCAATGCACTGATGACGCAAAGCCATCATCGCAGGAAGCAACCCGACCTGGTCCGGCGCAATCTGCTTGAGCATGCCATGCGGCTTGCCGAGAGCGAGGGGCTTTCCGGCGTCACCGTCCAGGCGGTCGCGGCTGCGGCCGGCGTGACCAAGGGCGGATTGTTCCATCATTTCCCTAGCAAGCAGGCCCTCATCGAGGCCATGTTCGCCGATGTGATGGCGCGGCTCGACGCCGACATCGAAGCCCACATTGCCGCCGACAAGAATCCGAAAGGCTGCTTCACCCGCGCCTATGTGGAAACCATGCTCGCCGGCAAAACCTTCGGCCTCGGCACGCCGTGGTCGACACTCGCCGTCTCGATGATCATGGAGCCGTCGCTCGGGCTGTTATGGACCGACTGGCTGCAGCACCGCCTCGACCGCCACCACGACACCGACGCTGCCCCCCATCTCGAAATCGCCCGTCTCGCCGCCGACGGCGCCTGGCTCGCCCATCTGGGCCTCGGCGAGAAGGCTCTCGATATCAACGCGCTGCGGCGGCAGTTGCTGGCGATGGCTGCGGGGAGATGACGGGGGTGAGTGAAGGGGCTAACAATCGTCAGTTCTTGCGGCGTCTGGATAGGGAGAGATTCGCGCGGGGTTAAGGCCGCTGCCTCTCGTCTGAAGCGCCCAGAAGCGTGTCTTCGTCCTGCCCGACGATACCTGCTTCGAACCTCCTACTCCGCCGGCTCAAGAGAGATGGTAAGCCTTGTGCCCGTAGCTTCGGCGTAGCGGTGCAGCGCCTCGACAGACACGTTGATCCCGCCTTCCATCTTTGCAATGCGCGATTGTGTGACCTGCATTTTTTCGGCCACTTGCGCCTGCGTCATTCCCGCTTGCGTCCGCGCGCGGATCAGCTGCCCGGCCACGGCGAATTCCGGCGCAAGAGCGTCGTATTCCCTGACAAACTCCGGATTTCTCATCCACTCTTTCTTGATATCCCTGAAATCAATCATTTGATCTCCTTTGCCCTTTCCAGCGCCAGCATGATTTCCCGGCGAGGCGTCTTTTGCGTCTTCTTTCGAAAGATCCGGACGACAACAACGCGCCTTGGACTTGCGATCACATAGAAGGCGCGTGATATGCCATCCCTGCCCTTCATGCGGATTTCCCACAGGCCCCGCTCGAGATGCTTGACATAAGGTTCTCGAACATTCTCCAACCCATGATCTTGGATGATGTCGGCAATCCGGGCGAACTTCGCTTGCTGGTCTGCAGGCAAAGCGTTGAGTTCCCTGAGAACCTCATCTTCAAGCAGCTCGATCTTCCACATGATTATTCCATATAAAGCATATTATCGTGTTTGCAGCCTTCAGGCAATAGCGGCCATTCAACAGAACCCTTTGCCGGGATCAGTCTGGCGCCGCAGTTCGCTGCTGACAGACACCATGGGGCACCTTCAGTCCTTCTGCAGCGCTTCGACTGTCTGTTCGGCCAGGCTGACACCCGCCTGGTTCATCGTCAGATAGGTGTAGTCCGCGCCCGCCTCCCGGATCTGGTCCTGGTGCAATTCGTGCAGGGCATGGGACACGATGGGCCCGGTAAAGCCGCGCTGGCGCAGGGAGCGGGCGGCGATCAGCTTGGCCTCGAGATCGTCCATGGCCAGGATTGCGCCCTTGATCCGCCCCAGATCGCAGCTCTGCCAGAAATTGCTGTCCTCGGCATCGGCGAACAGGACATTGCGCCCGGCTTCGGTGTGCGCCTTGGCCTTGTAGGGATCGGCATCGAGGCCCAGCGGCTTCAGCCCCTGGTCCGCGATGAACCGGTAGGCGGCGCTGCCGGTGCGGCCCATGCCGAAGATCAGCACATCGGCATCGCCCATGTTCCTGGGCTGCTCGTCCGGGTGCATGGTGTCGCGCTCGAATGGGCGCAACCTGCTTTCGAACCGTTCATAAAGCGGATGCGCGAACCGGTTGAGCGGCGCTGAAATCACGAAGGAGACCGACACGGCGATCGCCAGCGGCACAAGATAGTCGGGCAACACGCCCGCAGCCACGATCAACCCGAACTCGGAATAGGCGGTCAGGCTGAGCGCTGTCAGGAAGGCGCTGCGCGTACGCAGCTTGAACGCCACCATCAGCGCGAAAAACAGCGCCCCCTTGAACGCCAGTGCGATTCCCGCGGCCACGGCAAAGACAATTGCGCCGCCATCCGGCAGGCCGGTCAGCCCGATCTGCAAGAAGAAGCCGACAAGGAAGATTTCCTTGAGCGACCAGAGGGAAGTGCCCAGTTCCTTGGCGCGACTGTGGGTGGACAACAGCACCCCCATCACCAGCGCGCCGATCTCCGACGACAGGCCCATCGCCTCGAACCCCATGCCGCCGATCACCAGCGCCAGCATCATCCCCATCAGCACCAGCAGTTCGTCATGGCCGGCGAGATCCAGCAGCCGGTGCAGCACCGGGCGCAGGAGCGGCACGGCAAAGACCAGCAGCGCCCAGATATTGGGCATCTGGCCTGACCAGACCGCCAGCACCACCAGGGCGATGATATCCTGCACGATCAGGATGCCGATGGCGGTGCGGCCGTGAAAGGCGCCGAGTTCGCGTTTGGTCTCCAGCAGCTTGGCCGCCAGCACGGTCGAGGAGAAGGACAGCGCGATGGCCAGCAGCAGCGCCATGTTCCAGTCGAGCCCCATGAACAGTTTCAGCCCCGGCATGAACACCGCAACGGAGATGGCGAAATGCAGAAGCGCGCCGCCCACAACCTGCGGCTGGGCGATCTGTTCGAGCTTGAGCTTGAGCCCGACCGTGAAGAGCAGGATCAGAACGCCCAGATGCGCGACATGCTGCAGCGTTTCCCCGGTGTATTCGGGCAGGCCGAGCGGTGGCCCGAAGATGTTGATGGCAAACCCCGCCGCCAGAAACCCGACCAGGGGCGGCAGGCCGATCTGCCGCACGGCCAGACCGAAGAAGAAGGCGAAACTGATCGTGATAACTTCAAACACCGCGCGCCCCCGGTTTTGATGATTGTCCGCGGACGCTTTCGCCCGAAACCCTTGCGCGAGAGCATGGCCCGAAGCGGGTGCCGCCGTAAACAGCAATGGTCACTTGTTGCGTGTTTTCCGGCTGGGTGTTGGGATGCCCTTGATCTCCCACCTCATTGGGCGTATTTATATACGCATAACGGAGATTATCCGATGGAGCGGAACAGTCGGCAAATCATCCGGCGTCTTGAGAAGGACGGGTTCGAGCTGGTCAAGGTCAGTGGCTCGCACCACAAGTTCCGTAAAGGTAGCAAGTCCGTCACCGTGCCGCATCCGAAAAAGGATCTGCCGATCGGCACTGTTCGCGCCATACACAAGCAGGCCGGCTGGCTCGACTGACAAGGAGGCATTCATGCGTCACTACATCGGTGTCGTGCATCAGGACGGAGACAGCGCCTTCGGGGTTCATTTCCCCGATGTGCCCGGCTGTTTTTCCGCCGCTGACGATTTCGACGACCTGCTCGCCAACGCCAGCGAGGCGCTGGCGCTGCATCTGGAAGGCGAGGCGCTGCCGGCAACGCGGTCGCTTGAAGCAATTCGTGAGGATGCCGAGGTGGCGCGCGATCTGACCGAAGGCGCCTTCCTGCTCGCCGTCCCGGTGATCCGGCTTTCGGGCCGCACCACCAAGGCCAACATCACCATGGATGCAGGGCTGCTCGCGGCCGTGGATGCAACAGCGCGCAAGCGCGGCCTCACCCGCTCGGCGTTTCTGGCCGACCTGGCCCGCCGCGAAATCGCCGGCTGAATTGCGTTCAAGCCCCCAAACCTTGACTCCCGCGCAGTTTTCCTGTTTACCCGCGTGAAATCTGCGACGAGCACGACTCCGAGCCGCCGACCGGGACGCTAGTAGCGCTTAATTCCTGTCTTCAGATCGTAATCGATCTGAAGGGTTAAGCGCCAAAGCCATAAATAGATCCCGGAGGTCAACACCCGACAGCGCGATGCGCCCTCGGGTGCTGTTTGGCTTTGCGTGATGCTCTTCCCATATGGGCTGGAGACCCCAGCAACCACAGGACGACCCGATGTTTGAAAATCTCCAGGACCGGCTCGGCTCCATCCTCAACAACCTGACCGGCCGCGGCGCGCTGTCGGAAAAGGATGTGTCGGAAGCCATGCGCGAGGTTCGCCGCGCGCTTCTGGAAGCCGACGTGGCGCTCGAAGTGGTTCGGGGCTTCACCGACCGGGTCCGCGAGAAGGCCGTCGGCGCCGAGATCGTCAAGTCGATCAAGCCGGGCCAGATGGTGGTCAAGCTGGTTCATGACGAGCTTGTGGCGCTTCTGGGCGAAGAAGGCGTGCCGATCGATTTGAACGCCGCGGCCCCCGTCGTCATCATGATGGTCGGCCTGCAGGGCTCGGGCAAGACGACGACAACCGGCAAGATCGCCGCACGGCTCGAGAAGCGCGACCGCAAGAAGGTCTTGATGGCCTCGCTCGACACCCGTCGCCCGGCGGCGCAGGAGCAGCTCAAGCAGCTGGGTGAACAGACCGGTGTGGCCACCCTGCCGATCATCAATGGCCAGCAGCCCGCCGACATTGCCGCGCGCGCCGTGCAGGCGGCAAAACTCGGCGGCCATGACGTGGTCATCCTCGACACCGCCGGCCGCACCCATATCGACGAGCCCTTGATGGCCGAGATGGCCGAGATCAAGAAGCGCACCAATCCGCACGAGATCCTGTTGGTGGCCGATGCGCTGACCGGCCAGGACGCGGTCAACCTGGCGCGCAGCTTCGACGAGCGCGTCGGCATCACCGGCCTGGTGCTGACCCGCATGGATGGCGACGGCCGCGGCGGTGCGGCGCTCTCGATGCGCGCTGTTACCGGCAAGCCGATCAAGCTGATCGGCACCGGCGAGAAGATGGACGCGCTCGAGGAGTTCCATCCCCGCCGCGTCGCCGACCGCATCCTCGGCATGGGCGACATCGTCAGCCTGGTCGAGAAGGCGGCGGAGAATTTCGACGCCGAAAAGGCGCAGGTGATGGCCGCCCGGATGAAATCGGGCAAGTTTGATCTCAACGACATGGCCGAGCAGCTCAAGCAGATGCAGAATCTCGGCGGCATGGGCGGCATCATGGGCATGATGCCCGGCATGGGCAAGATGAAGGACCAGATGTCGGCGGCCGGCATGGACGACAAGACGTTTGCCCGCCAGCTCGCCATCATCGGCTCGATGACCAAGGGCGAACGCGCCAATCCCGATCTGCTCAAGCATTCCCGCAAGAAGCGCATCGCGGCCGGCTCGGGCACCGATGCGGCGGCGATCAACAAGCTGCTCAAGCAGCACCGGCAGATGGCCGACATGATGAAGGCCATGGGCGGCAAGGGCAAGGGCGGCGGCATGATGCGCGCCGCCATGGGTGGCCTGGCCTCGAAGATGGGCCTGCCCGGCGGCATGGGCGGCATGATGGGCGGCGGCGGCATGCCGGACCTGTCGAAGATGGACCCGAAACAGCTCGAGGCGCTGCAGAAGCAGGCTGAGGCCGCGGGTCTCGGCAAGGGCATGGCCGGCATGCCCGGCGCGTTCCCCGGCATGGGTGGCAATCTGCCCGGCTCGAAACTTCCCGGTCTGGGCGGCCCGAAATCACCAGGCGGCCTTCCCGGCCTGCCGAAGAAGAAGTGAGGAGCGGGAGATGAGCACCGACACAGAGGCCTTCGCCAAGCTCGCCGAGTTGCGCCGGTCGATCGACAATTTCGACGCCGCGCTGATCCATATCCTGGCCGAGCGCTTTCGGGTCACCAAGGCGGTCGGCGCATTGAAAGCTTCGGCCAACCTGCCGCCGTCCGATCCGACCCGTGAGGCCGATCAGATCGTGCGGCTGAGGGAACTAGCCAGATCCGCCGATCTCGATCCGGATTTCGCCGAGAAGTTCCTTGAATTCGTCATTCGCGAAGTCATCCAGCACCACAAGCAGGCGGCCTCGAAATAATCACCCCGATCTGGCGCTTTCCGGCGCCCGACAAAGACCAACCCGACAGTCAACGAAAACTGCACATCTGAAGGAAAAGAAAATGGCACTGAAAATTCGTCTCGCCCGTGGCGGCTCCAAGAAGCGTCCCTATTACCACGTCGTCGTCGCCGATGTGCGCTCGCCCCGCGATGGCCGCTTCATCGAGCGCCTGGGCTACTGGAACCCGATGCTGGCCAAGGACGATGCCACCCGCGTCAACCTCAACCAGGAGCGCATCCAGCACTGGCTCGATCACGGCGCGCTGCCGACCGACCGCGTCGCCCGCTTCATGGCCGAAGCCGGCATGATGACCCGCGACGCCCGCAACAACCCGAACAAGGCCAAGCCCGGCAAGAAGGCGCAGGAGCGTCTCGCCGAGAAGAAGCAGAAGGAAGAGGATGCCGCAGCTGCCGCCGAAAAGGCCAAGGCAGACGCCGCAGCCGCAGCTGCTGCTCCGGCGGAAGCCCCTGCCGAAGACGCGGCGGAATAAGTTCCCTTCGCCTTCCAGGCATTTTAGACTGCGGGCGGCTTCAGGCCGCCCGTTTCACGTTGAGCGCTACCCGGAGATGTCCATGACCAAGCTTGCTCACCCTATTCTCGTTGGCGTCATCGGCGCGGCCCAGGGCCTGCGCGGCGAGGTGCGGGTCAAGCCGTTCACCGAGGATCCGATGGGGCTCGGCGATTACGGCGCGCTGTTTGCAGCCGACGGCCGTCGCTTCGAGATCCTCGATCACCGCCTGGCCAGGACGGTCCTGGTGGTGCGGTTTCGCGGCATCAACGACCGCACCGCCGCCGAGGCGCTCAAGGGTCTCGAGCTGTTCATCGACCGCTCCAGCCTGCCCGATGAGGAATTGGAGGAAGACGAGTATTTCCACGCCGATCTCGAGGGGCTGGAGGCCTGGGATGCGGAGGGCGGCTTCTGGGGCATCGTCTCGGGCGTTCTCGATTTCGGCGGCGGCGACCTGCTGGAGCTGCGCGGCGAGGGCCGCAAGCCGGTGGTGATCCCGTTCACATTGACCGCCGTTCCAAAGGTCGATCTTTCGGCAGGGCGCATCCTGGTCGATCCGCTGGCTGCCGGCCTGATCGATACCGGCGGCGCAGATGAAGAAGGCGACGAGGGCGAAGAGCGCGCCGGAGACGGTGAATGAGCTTCCGCGCCACCGTGCTGACGCTCTATCCGGAGATGTTTCCGGGCCATCTCGGCCAGTCGCTCGCAGGCAGGGCGCTCGCGCGCGGCGATGCGGTGGTCGAGGCCGTCAATATCCGCGATTTTGCCCATGACAGGCACCGCTCGGTCGACGACACGCCCGCAGGCGGTGGCGCCGGCATGGTTCTGAGGCCGGATGTGCTGGCTGCGGCGATCGATGCGGTGAGCCCCGCGGACGATCCGCGGCCGCGGATCCTGATGAGCCCGCGCGGGGCCCCGCTGACCCAGGCTCGCGTGCGCGCGCTCGCCGCCGGTCCCGGCGCCGTCATTGTCTGCGGCCGGTTCGAGGGCGTCGACCAGCGGGTGATCGAGGCGCGAAACCTCGAGGAGATCTCGATCGGGGACTACGTGCTCTCGGGCGGGGAGCCGGCGGCGCTCACGCTGCTCGACGCGGTGATCCGGGTGCTGCCGGGCGTCATGGGCAATGCCCAGTCCGGCGCCCATGAGAGCTTCGAGACCGGGCTTCTGGAACATCCGCACTACACAAGGCCGCAGGACTTCGAGGGCCGGGAGATCCCGCCGGTGCTGATTTCGGGCAATCACAAGGCGATCGAGGCCTGGCGCGAGGCGCAGTCGCTGGAGCTGACACGGGAAAGACGGCCCGACCTGCTTGAGCGGGAGCGCCCGGATCAGACGGCGAAATAATACCAGGTCAACAGCAGCCCGACCGCCACCACCACGCCCCTTATCACCGCCTGCGGCACCCGCCGCGCTGCCCAGACGCCGAAATGGCCGCCGAGCGCGCCGGCCGGGATCATGATCAGCGCCGGCAGCCAGGCGACCACGCCACCCGAGGAAAACACCAGGATGGCGACGAAGGCGATGACCACGGCGGTGACGTTCTTGAGCGCATTGAGCTTGTGATAGTCGCCGCCCTTGGTCAGGCCCAGCACGGCGAGCATCATGATGCCCATGCCGGCGCCGAAAAACCCGCCATAGATCGAGGTGACCCCCTGCGCCAGCAGTCCCAGCCGGGAAATGGGTTGTTCCGGGTGCAGCGATCTCGGCTTGAGATAGGGTCCGGCGGCGAAGATCAGCGTCGCCGCCAGCAGCAGCCACGGCACCAGCGTGCGGAACGAGGGATTGGACATCGACACCAGGATCAGCGCGCCGGCGAGACTGCCCGCGAACGACACGCCGGCCAGCACCCAGACCTCGCGCCCGGCCTGCCGGATCTCCTTGCGGTAGGCCAGCGCCGAGGTGACATAGCCCGGAAACTGGGTGACCGAGGAAGTGGCGTTGGCCATGATCGGCGGCACGCCGGCAAGCGTCATCGCGCCGAAGGTCAGGAAGGTGCCGCCGCCGGCAATGGCGTTGACGACGCTCGACAGGAAGCCCGCCGAGAACAGAAGCACGATATCGAAAAGGGGCATGAGGAAACCGCACAAGCGCTGGAAGGAACGGTTTTAGAGCATTGCAGGCGCCTTGCCGCAAGGCTGGCAACAATTTTGTCCGGGCGGGCGTGACAAATCCCCGCCGATGGTGTATCGCACCGCCCATTCGGCAATGTCCGAGAGCCGTGAACCGGCGCCTGCCAAACAATGAATGGTGAACCCGCTCCTGCCTTCACCGGCATAGCCTTCAGGACGAACCCGAGAGGGACGGACCAAAAAGGCGAGTTGAGAGCGCTCTGACCGTTTGAGAAAAACGAAAGGTCGAGGACCATGAACATTATTGCCCAGCTGGAGGCCGAACAGGTCGCCAAGATCGAAGCTTCCCGCAAGTTTCCCGAATTTTCCGCCGGCGACACCTTGCGCGTCCAGGTGCGCGTGACGGAAGGCAAGCGGACCCGTCTGCAGGCCTTCGAAGGCGTCTGCATCGCCCGCGCCGGCTCCGGCCTGAACGAAAGCTTCACCGTCCGCAAGATCTCCTACGGCGAAGGCGTGGAACGCGTGTTCCCGATGTTCTCGCCATTGGTCGAGGCCGTCGAAGTGGTCCGCCGCGGCAAGGTCCGCCGCGCCAAGCTCTATTACATGCGCGACCGCCGCGGTAAGTCCGCGCGTATCGTCGAGGACACCGGCACCCGCGCCCGCAAGCTCAACGACGCCGAGCGTCAGGCCGTGGCCGAGCAGAAGGCGCATCTTGAAGCCGAGAAGGTCGCTGCAGCCCAGGCTCTCGCCGCCGAAAAGGCAGCAGCGGAAGCCGCCGAAGCCGCAGCGGCAAAGGCAGCCGCCGACGAAGCCGCCGCCGCTCCTGCTGAAGAGCCCAAGAGCGAATAAGCCGCTCCATCACGATTCGGATGGCCCTTCGGGATCATTCGCCAGAAGCGCCGGGCAACCGGCGCTTTTTGCGTTTTGGGGTGTCTCTGCTGGCCTGCGTGACACGACATTCTGGCACCCCACCCTCTCCGCCGTCATCCTCGCCCCTGTGGCGAGGATCTACGGGCGCCTGCTCAGGAACAGCCGGTCCAACGGGAACCTGAAGGGCCGGTAGATGCTCGGGACAGGCCCGAGAATGACGACCGAGAGGTTTGTTCACGATCACTCCGCTGCAAAAGGCGCCTGGCGCGACGGCATGAAAACGGGGATGAAATCAAGCCCCACCCCCAGCAATTCCAGTTCCTTAGCCCAAAGTCGCCCTCGTTTCATCCCCACATTCCGCACCCGTGCCATCATCGTCGCACTCCCGCCGCCGGATGGATCGCAGACGCTGCGGTCCGGGCGGGAGGAAGGCCTCCTGGCCTCGTCGTAACGTGCGGCGGGAACCGGGAGGAGGCGGAGGCCGGCGTGCTCCGCTGGCAGCCTTGTCACCGCTTGCGGGGACCGGGCCAAGCCAGCCACCGGACTTGCCCTCGCCTGCGGAGCCCGTCGTCAGACGGGATCAGCGTAGGGACGGCGGGACGGGCCTGTGGCGGATTGTGGGGTCTCTGGCCCCGGGATTCGTGCCGGACGCGTACAACTCCTTGTCCTGCTGGCCTCGTCCGGGCTGGAGCGGCAAGGCAACGGCAACCGCCTGTCGGATGCGGACATCATCCGGCAAATCTCGGGCCGCGCGCGTGCTGCGCCACCCCGGTGCATGGCTTCCATGCACCACCCAAACCCAATTCCGAAGGCAAAGCCCGCGTGCGGCCCTCCGGACCTGAATTTCCCTCTTGAAACCCGGCGGGTTTTCCGCGCGGGTCTAGAGGCGCATGCAGAACTCCTTCGGCCATGGTCGCAGGCCCACAGGTTCCGTCATCTTCAGGCGTGTCCCACTGCTGTCCGGTTAAAAAAGCTGGACTGGGTGCATGACATTGATTCTACTCGTATTCAGGCGTTTCGCGACGGTCTGGACACGAACAGGGGGTCAATGTCATGCGGCATCACAATAGCGTCTTTCACCAGATTCAAAAGCATGTTCCGTGGAGCGTGTTCGAGCAGCTTGTGGATGAGC